>Ga0209069_10000024_pt1 | contig 46198 bp, 33 predicted proteins | sample Str013_2_FD_187202 | JGI IMG/M metagenome (GOLD analysis project Ga0209069, IMG submission 187202) | Freshwater sediment microbial communities in response to fracking from Pennsylvania, USA - Straight Creek_MetaG_SC_2013 (SPAdes) (version 2) | ecosystem: Environmental > Aquatic > Freshwater >...
CCACCGCCGTCACCGTCCATCTCACCGGTGGCGGCAACATCCAGCTCAACGGCACCACAGTCATCCATATTGATGCGACGGACTTCCTGTTTGCGTGAGAGATGGTTTATATCACTATCTCTCTACAACTCTGATCTGTAGTAACCGAGAAGTTTGGGTTCAGGGCTGAGACATAGCCCGCAGCCTAGTTGCGAATCCAGAGAGTCTGGACTACCAGTTCGCATATTACTTACTGTTGGATTGCGGGCCAGAGCTGTCGAGCTTTCTGAGTGTAATCTTAAGCAACTTGAAAGCCAAATACGGTCCATGATACATAATGAGCCTAAAGTGTCAGAAACAAAGGACCGAACAGTCGCAAAGTCCATTGCCGTTGTCATTATGGTGCTGGTGAGAATATTTATTCTTCTTATTGCACTCAAATTTTTGGCACATCAATTTGGCGCCTCGGGCTTCGGATTTTTAACACAGGTAATGGCGGTTGGAGCAACTTTTTCAAGCTTAGCAGGAGGAGGTCTTGTCAACGGGCTAGTAAGAGAAATCGCTGCATCGAAAACCGAAGCAGAACGAATTAGTTGGTTACAGTCTGCTATATTTATTTCAACCATTAGCGCGGTCGTTTTGGCTGCGGTTAGTTACTTCCTTTATATGCGGGGCTCGCAATTAATCCTCGGCGACGAAAAATTTAGCTGGGTCTTTTTATTGATTGGCGCGACACAAATTGTAACTGGATATGGTTTGGCTGGCCAATCATATCTCTCAGGTTTGGGATACATCGGTACGGTTTCAATTGCGGGGATACTTGGTGGTGTTTTGTCAGTTCTTATAATCGCCTTAGGAGGGGTATTTTTTGGACTATCTGGAGCAATTGTAGGCTGTGCGATTATTGGCCTTTCACCCTCGCTCGTTGCACTCGTGTTTTTTTTCCGCAAATTTCAACGGCAGAATATTGCAGAAACATTCATGAAGATTGATAAAAAAAGAATTGCAGCCCTTTTAAAATATGGCTTGGCGTTTATTGTGACTGCAAGCGCTGTTCCTTTGGTTTTGATTGAAATTCGTTCTACCGTCGGACTAAAGCTCGGTTGGCATGAGGTCGGCTATTGGCAAGCAATATCGCGAATTGGTGACGCATATATCCAAGTTATTGGCATGTGGTTTCTCAGTGTCTTGTTGCCGCGGCTTTCGGGCATTTCCTCTCGCGAAAGCCTGCAGACCACTATTTCTTGGATGACCCCGGTGATGATTATCTTTTTCATCGGAGGTTTTGTTCTGTGGAGTTTTTCACCCTACATTTTAAAGCTCGTTTATTCTGACAATTTCACACCGTCGCGTATATATGTGGTGCCCCAGTTGGTTGCAGATGGATTCAAGATTGTATCAGGATTTCTACTTTATCGGTTCATCGCCTTGGGGATGCCATTTGTGCAGGTTGGTTCTGATGCAGCCCAAGCCATCGTTACATATATTTCATTTGTTTATTTTTTTCCAGAAATGGGAGCCTTGGCAGCAGTATATTCCTACGCCGACGGCTGTATTGCAGCATTCCTGTTTGCATTGTCTAGCACGTTGATTGAACAAAGGATTTTATTGAAAGAATAAGTGTGGTGCGTTAAGTCGCGTCTGCGAGTTCGATTTCATTTGAGGGCGCACGATGAGCAGTTCAATTAAGTTGTTCAGGAGAGTTGTATCGTTTCTAAAGCACAAGACGGTCAGCTCATATTTTGTCAAGAAGCATGCAATGCCGTACACCACTCATCTGGCAGTGTTAATGGGAGTGGCTAAAGCGAAAAAACCAAAAAAAGTACTGGAACTAGGAAGTGGACTTAATAGCACACCCTATTTCGGAGACAGCAGTTGCTTTCCAACCGTTCAGCAAGTGATTTCTTATGAAGATGACCCGGCTTGGTATGAAAACGTCTCGAAAGCTGTAAAATCCAAAGGTAAAATTGACCTTAGATTTGTTATTTCAATACCTGAGAATGTTTGCCTGTTGGTATCCAATGAATACGAAATGATTTTCATTGATGACTCCACGAGTGCTGAACAGCGCCAGAAAACAATTGCCGGAACTTTGCGGTGCGCTAGTCCGGAGGCTATTATCGTGGTGCATGATTTTGAAAATCGAAACTATCAAAATACGGTTCGCCTACCCTGGAAATCTGTCGTCTATTCAAGTTGGAAACCGTTCACTGGCGTCATTTATCAAAACAAGAATTTAGAAACACCATTGGCAAAACTAAAAAAATTAATAGAAACTAATTTGTCTGTTTCACCACAAGACACGAAGCAATGGATTGAAATCCTATCTACCATTCAGGAGCGTTAATTATTTGGGCTGGTTGTTACTCAAAACTAAATTTGGACAGAATGTTCAATATTGACTGATCTCTCGCATGGTAAATAGGCAGATTGGAATGCAGAAAGTGAACTATAATACCAACCGCTTTAACGACGCGGCAAGAGTGACAAACGCACCAAAGATTGTAGGACTCTTATTTGTTTTTTTTGCGTTAACGCCCTTCACTCACTGGGGCCTCAATTCATTGGACTCTCAACCATGGCCGTTACTAAGCGGATTGCTCTATCTTTTGCTGGCTGGGAGATTGCCTTACCAGCGCGAGATTAGCTTTCTCTCATTGGTCATAACGATCATCGTACCTCTAATTTTGTTATTCCAATGGCCTGGAACAGAATTGGCAATGAGAGCCGCTGGGAGCTATTTTACTTTGGTTGTCTGCATGCTCGTTTATTATGATTATCTAGTTTATTTTGGCGTTCCTATTCGGATGATTTGTTTTGTGAACTTACTATACTTTGTAATGGCAGTGGCGGAACTCTACTTTCCAACTATCAACAGTGGACTTAGCGCTGCTCGGACGTCCGAAGGAAGAGGCGTTACATCTTTGGCAGCAGAGCCAACTTATTTTGCAGTAATCTTAATTTTCCTATCTTGGCTAGAGCTACTGGCCTTTGACTATAGACCGACGAAAATTGTAGCTTTACTATTAAGTCTAAATGTGGTTGCCGTTGTCTTTTTGAGTCAGTCAACTATGGGCTCGCTGTTTTTGATTTTGGCTGCGTTGATAATTTGCATTTATCAACTCAGTTTTTTTCGGCTCAAAACCATCGCATTAAGTATCGTTTTGTTCGTGTCGGCATTCTACATGTTACGTCTCCCGGCCCTTGATCAGTATTTTGGAGACAGAATGCTTGGAGCCATCAAAGGCTTTAGCTATGATGGTCTGACAGCCGTGTTCGAGAAAGACGAAAGTATGAATATTCGTTTAGCTAATGTTGTGTACTCATTTGACGGCATGGTGAGAAACCTGCTGGTTCCTGGTGGATTTAATACATATGGTGATTTGAGATTTGTTCAAGATAGATCCTATAATGGATATTTTTGGGCGGGTGACACGTCCGATAAAATTGGTAGTTACCTTGGGGCAATTTGTTATGAACTCGGTATTTTTGGTTTGTTGCTTGTCGGAATTATGATCAGAGGATTGGTGTTTAGAAAAAGCATTTTATCTTATCTTGAATGTTTTACGTTATTCCTCTTCGCTGCCGCTGCAATTCCGCTAGCTTTTGCTCCGCTCCACTTAGTATTCGTGACGCTGTTGTTTGCGAGTCATAGAGTTGGAAAAAGCATGATTAGAAATTCACAAAACCTGCAAGTGAATGAATCCAATGTATGAGGCTAAAGCACGGATATCAACGGCGCGGCGTATTGCTCAACGTCAAGTGTGAATTATTTTTACTTCCCGCCTTTTACTTAGGCACTTTGGAAACAATAAGATTGGAACCAATGCCGTGAAAGAAGAATGTGTTCTCATAACCGGCGGTACTGGTTCCTTCGGCAAGACCATGCTGCTCGATCTTTTGGCGCAAGGCTGTGGTGAAATTCGCATACTCAGCCGCGATGAAGAAAAACAGGATATGCTGCGCAATAGCATACGGGGTTCCAATATTCGCTTTTATGTTGGCGATATTCGGGACCGCGAAAGCGTTGATAGGGCTGTCGTTGGCACAACACGGGTGTTTCATGCCGCAGCCCTAAAGCAGGTTCCGTCGTGCGAATTCTTCCCTTTGGAAGCGGTCAAGACAAATATACTTGGGTCGGAAAATGTGATCCGTGCTGCTGTTCATGCCGGTGTTAAAAGCGTTGTCTGCCTCTCAACTGATAAGGCGGTTTTGCCAGTCAATGCCATGGGTATGTCAAAAGCAATAATGGAAAAATTGGCGCTGGCCCTGGCGCGTTCAATCGGCGCCCAGGCAAAGACCACAGTGTCAATGGTGCGCTACGGCAATGTGATGTATTCGCGCGGTTCGGCTATTCCGCTGTTTGTGGGTCAGATCAAGGCGGGACGGCCCATTACTATTACCGAACCCACTATGACGCGTTTCCTGATGCCGCTTCGCGACTCCGTTGATCTGGTTCGCTTTGCTTTTACCAATGCTCGGCAAGGCGATCTTTTCATTAAGAAGGCTGCAGCAGCGACGATTGCTGATTTGGTTACGGCTTTGGTTGAGCTTTTTGATCGACCAAAACATCCGGTTGAACATATAGGTTGGCGCCATGCTGAGAAGCTCTATGAAACATTAGCGACTTCACAAGAGCTTGCAGAAAGCGAAGACCTCAATGACTATTACCGCATTCGCATGGATGAGCGCGATCTCAATTACAAAGCCTATTTCAGCGAAGGCGAACAGAATACTGTGCGCTTTGAAGACTATCATTCGCACAACACCGAGCGCTTGGATGTGGCAAAGTTGAAGACACTGCTGTTGACGCTGCCTGAGATTGAAGCCGAACTTCAAGCTTGGACGGGCAAGCCTGCATGAAAATTGTTATAACTGGTGCAAGGGGGGTAATTGGATGGCACGCATCAAGCCATCTTTATGCCAAAAATTGTGCGGCAAAGTTTGAAGGTTTAGTTGAACTCTTTGATATCGTGAGACTAGATCATGCTGCTTTCGCAGACCAGCATCGGTTAAAGACCGCTCTGCAAAATGCGGACGCGGTGTTGCATTTTGCCGGTGTTAATCGTGCGCCGGATCTTGAAGTTGAACGGGCTAATCCGGACATCGCGCGGGCTTTGGTTTTGGCGTGTCGTGCTGTTGGCGTAACGCCTCACATTGTCTATGCCAACTCCACGCATGCCATTTCTGATACACCCTATGGTCGCTCAAAACGCATCGCTGGAGAAATTCTGGCCGCCTCCACGCCGCACTATACCAACCTGATTTTGCCTCATATCTTTGGTGAATGCGCGCGGCCGAATTACAATAACGTGACGGCAACTCTGATTGACCAGATCATCAACGGCCATGAGCCAACTGTAAATTCTGATGGTAAAGTATCGCTGCTCCATGCAGGCGTTGTAGCTCAAGCTGCAATCAATGCAGTCACGAATAAAATTTATGGTGCTGTAGCACCTCAACCTCGTCCGACTTCTGTTCTTGACTTGCTGGCTCAATTGCAAACATTGCATGCGGATTATACGACGAATGTATTTCCTGATTTTAAAGATGCATTCCAGGTCCAGATGTTCAACAGCTATCGTGCCGCACTCTATCCTTCCGGCTTTCCGCGCCTGCTTAAGATCAACGAAGATCAGCGCGGTACGTTGTTTGAGGCTGCTAAAGGTGGTGGCGGGGGTCAGAGCTTTTTAAGTTGGACAAAGCCAAGTGTGACGCGCGGGAATCATTTTCACCTGCATAAAGTCGAGCGATTTTTGGTTTTGCAAGGCAATGCCATGATCCGTGTCCGTCGGGTCTTCGGTAATGAAGTGTGGGAATATCCGGTGAGCGGAGAACAACCAGCTGCGGTTGACATGCCAACACTGCACACCCATTCCATCGAAAATATTGGTGTGGAGCCTCTATTAACACTATTTTGGACGAATGAAATTTTTGATCCGCAAGCGCCAGATACTTATTTTGACCCCGTGCTGAAAGCGAAATAATGGCAAAACTTAAAGTCATGACTATTCTGGGCACACGCCCTGAGATAGTTCGGTTGTCAAGGGTGATTGCAAGACTTGATCAGCATACTGATCATTGTCTTGTGCATACGGAGCAAAACTATGATTACGAGCTGAATGAGGTTTTTTTCAAAGACCTCAACGTGCGAAAGCCAGATCACTTTCTCGGGACGGGTGGGGGAAGCCTTGGCGAAACGATGGGGAAGATTTTAGCCGAGACTGAGAAGGTGATCGTAAATGACCGCCCTGATGCTGTGTTGGTCCTTGGTGATACAAATTCGGCAATCGCGGTTATAATTGCGCGGCGTATGAAGGTTCCCGTATATCATATGGAGGCTGGCAATCGTTCGTTTGATCGCAATGTGCCAGAAGAGACCAACCGCAAAATTGTTGATCACATATCTGATTTCAATTTGGTTTACACCGAACATGCTAGACGACACCTTCTTTCCGAAGGCATCGAGCATCGGCGAATTTACCTCACGGGGTCGCCTATGCGTGAGGTGCTCGAGTATTATCGCAAAGAGATTATGGCTTCAGATATTCTGAATCGATTGAAGCTTAAGGCAAAACATTATTTCATTGTGTCTTTGCATCGCGAGGAAAATGTGGATAGCAGTGCTCGGCTGTCTGCGTTGCTCGCGGCTCTCAATGCGTTGGCTGATGAGTATAAAATACCTGTCATCGTCTCAACCCACCCGCGCACCCGCAAACGCATTGATGCGCTGGGGGCCAAAAGTTTAAATCCGCTTATGAGTTTCAACACGCCGTTTGGATTTCATGATTACAATAAACTGCAGATGCGGGCTTTTTGCACAATTTCCGACAGTGGCACAATTGCCGAAGAGTCTTCCATTCTTGATTTCCCCGCCATCACACCACGCGATGCGATTGAACGTCCCGAAGGTCTTGACGTCGGATGCATTATGTTAACGGGGCTTGATCGCGATACGATTTTGAACGGCGTGGAAGCCGTTACAATGATGTCTGCTGAGAATGTCAAAATGGGTCGTGCCAAACCTGTGCCCGCAGATTATTGCGTTACCAATACGTCTGAGCGTGTCGTCAACCTGATCCTTGGCACGGCGAAGCTATCAAACAGCTGGGACGGCATTCGGACTAATGATCTGACATGAGCGCAGTTCGAGAAGCCAATCGGGGGCGATTGATTTTTCTGAGCCAGCTCTATGATCCGGAGCCTACATTTAAAGGGGCAAAGTTTATTGATGCTTTGCAGAAATCTGGTTTTGATATTGAAGTTGTGACTGGATTTCCAAACTATCCCGGCGGCCATGTTTATGACGGCTACAAGATCCGACCTATTACGCGCGAAGTTTTGAAAAATACTCAAGTAACACGTCTCGCTATTTATCCCTCGCATGATCGCAATGCACTGAAACGCATGTTGTGTTACTTCAGCTTCTTTCTGTCGTCGTTTTTATTTCTCACATTTCGCGCGAAGAAGGCCGACGTAATTTATGTGTCCTACCCCTCGCTCACCGCGGGATTAGCGGCATTGGGGGCCAAACTGTTCCGGCGCACGCCAATATTACTAGATGTCCAAGACATGTGGCCTGACTCACTAAGGGCTACAGGCATGGTCAATAACAGGATCTTTATAAAATTCATTGGATGGCTATGCCGCCTACTCTATCGCCATGTCGATCGCATCATTGTTCAATCGCCTGGCCTTCACGATCTTCTTCTAGAACGCGGAGTACCATCCCATAAAATATCTGTGATGTACAATTGGGCTGATGAATCCGAAATTTCACCAGTGGCTATGGTCCCGCGTGGATTTGACCCTACAGATCGTTTGCGCGTTCTCTTCGCGGGTAATATTGGTGCGGCTCAAGGATTGGAAACTGTCATTAATGCCGCACGAATAATTGTACAACGTAGGCAAGATATTGTTTTCTATTTTTTAGGTGGGGGTGTTGCGCTTGCTGGTTTGAAAGCTATGGCCAGTGATCTCAAGACCGTTCGGTTTCTTCCGCGTGTACCACTGCAAGACGTGCAAAATTATCTAGGTGCTGTGGATTGTTTGCTGGTCCATCTCAATGCATCTGAACTCTTCAAGAAAACAATTCCATCTAAAACCCAAGCCTATATGTATGCCGGCAAGCCCATCATTATGGCCGTTGAAGGCAACGCAGCCGATCTTATTTTGCGCTCAGACGCAGGTTTGACTTGTCATTCTGAAAATCCGCAAGCGCTGGCGAATACAGTTTTTATGATGGATGATCTTGGTCCAAAACGTCGCTCGATGATGGGTCAAAATGGACGCAGCTTCTATGATCGTGAATTGTCACTTGGGAAAAATGTTTACGCGATCGGTGCGCTGATTGATGTTATGATCAAACGTTGAATCGGGGGATAGTTTTTTGAAGGTTCCATTTTTTAGGCCGAGTATTGGTGACGCTGAGATTACTGCTGTAATTGAAGCAATGCGTTCAGGCTGGTTGACTACAGGTCCGAAAGCGAAAGCCTTTGAAAAGGCTTTTGAAGATTATGTCGGCGGTGGAGTCACGGCGCTCGCCGTTAATTCGGCGACAGCAGCTTTGCATTTAGGACTTGAAGCCTTAGGCATTGGTCCCGATGATGAAGTGATTGTGCCGACGTTGACTTTTACAGCAACTGCAGAAGTGGTGCGTTATCTTGGTGCAAAACCTGTTTTTGTAGATATGGATGAGGCAACACTCTGTCTCGATCTTAGTCAAGTCGAGGCTGCAATTGCGCCACGCACCAAAGCTATAATGCCCGTGCATTTTGCAGGGCGCTCTTGTGATATGACAACCATTCGTAAAATTGCAGATGCACATGGCTTGTTTGTGATAGATGATGCTGCGCATGCACTACCCACATTGCATGGTAATTTGCCGATTGGTAGGGCGGGCGCTGATGCGACGGCATTTAGCTTCTATGCCAATAAAACGATGACAACAGGCGAAGGCGGCATGTTGGTGACCCGTGATCCTAAAATTGCCGAACGCGCACGAACAATGCGCCTCCACGGTATAGACCGCGATGTATTCAATCGCTTCAGCAAAACTGGTGCCAGTTGGATTTATGACGTTGTTGCACCTGGCTTCAAATATAACTTGACCGACATGGCGGCGGCTCTGGGGTTGGTACAGCTCGGACGCTGTGATGAGTTTGTTCGGGCGCGGCAGGCCCTGGTTGTACGCTATAATGAAGCATTTGCAGATTTGCCTCTGATCTTGCCGCCGGGCCCTGCCAAAGGTGATACGCATTCTTGGCATCTATATATTGTACAATTGGGGAAACGTAGTCCCATCAGTCGTGATCAGTTTATTGAAGCTTTGACCGCAGCTGAAGTCGGTACGTCAGTTCACTATCGGCCGCTCCATCAGATGACATTCTGGACGAGTTTCTTAGATGGGCGCTCGTTCCCCAAAGCCGATCAGTATTTTGAGCGCTGTGTATCGCTGCCACTTTACATGGATATGACAGCAGCGGAGCAGGATCATGTTATTGCAGCTGTGCGCGAGGTGCTTTCATCCTGAAACGTATCTTTGATATAATTTTCGCGACTTGCGTTCTGGTCGCGACTTTACCGATCATCGGATTGGCAGCACTGGCAATTCGCCTCACGTCTTCAGGCCCGATTTTTTATCGGGCGCGGCGCGTTGGCAAAGATCAACAGATGTTTGATATGCTTAAGTTTCGCACCATGCTTGTGAACAATAGCGGTCCAGCAATTACCGGGCATGGCGATCCTCGCATATTTCGAGTGGGTTCCATGCTGCGAAAATTAAAAGTTGATGAGCTACCGCAGTTACTCAATGTGCTAAAGGGCGAAATGTCCATTGTTGGTCCGCGACCAGAGGACCCGGATATTGTGCGGAATCACTACACGCCATGGATGCTTGAAACTTTAGTCGTGTGCCCGGGGATTACCGGCCCTGGGGCTGTGTTTTACTATACTCGAGGCGAGAAACTGATCGATGCTAGCGATCCAGAGACATCGTACATCGATCGGCTGTTGGTGCCGAAGCTGGCTATCGAACGGGCTTATCTCGATCGCGCAACAATTTGGCGTGATTTAGCGGCCATTGCAAAAACGATCTTTGCAATCGTTGCTGCAGCACTTGGCGCCAGCCTTAATCTTTCCCAGCATGACATAAAAGAGGCATTGCGTTATGCTCCAGCGAGTGTTTTTCTGACTTTGCCGAATTAAACCTTGGCATTGCTCAATTGATAGATTGACAACGTGCGACCTCGGCGTTGCTCCGTGCCCATAATCTTGAAGCCCGCCATTTCATAGAATCGGCGAACTTTATTATTTTCCATTTCATCGGTTTTAAGCTCAATCATCCTAGCACCTCCGCCAAAGGCTTCACTGCAAAATTTATTGAGCAAAGCTTTGCCAATCCCTTTACCGCTGGCAGAACTCGCAATCGAAGACAGCTCAACATTCATCGCGTCTGAATTGATGGTATTGCTCACTCTTCTGGAATTACGAATGATATCACGAATGAGGCTGGGATTTCTCACAACCGCAAGTGCGATAGCTGGCAGAAGACGGTGACGCACTTTGCGGAAATAAACATAAAATTGATCCGGGTTGCGAAAGCCTGTGGTAAAACCCAGTAGCCCGTCTTTCTCGTCCACGGCAACAAAGGCAAAGGAATTATTGTAATTTAGGACGGCCTGGTAATAGCATAAAAGAAAGCGCGGGCCCATTTTTTCAAGGAAAAAGCCTTTGAAGGCCTTTTGATGAACGTTGACTACGCTAGGCAAGTCAGCTGCTACCATTTTGCGTATCGTTATATCTATCAACAACACACTCTCCATTTTCTGTATAAGTTAGTAATCCCCCCATTTATTGCGGGGTTTGATTGCAGAACTCGCGCAGCCAATTGTCGTTTCAGTTTCTGGGCGAGAGCGATCCTGCCAATCTCCATGTTGGGACGGTCCTTGGCGCATGTCCAGAGCCACCCTGTGACGTAGTCCTGCACCTCCTTGATAGCTGTTAACACGTATTGATTCAGCCACTCGTGCCGGACAGTTTTGTTTTAGCGTTCCATGTAGGCATTCAGTTGCGGCTTGCCTAGCTAGATATGCTGGATGACAATACCTCGATCTTCAGCCCATCCCAGCGACTGCCCGCAGATGTATTCCACTTTGACTTCATCAGCCCACTTTAAAATGGCGTTGCTGGTGAACTCGGTTCCATTATCACTGACAATCATTTTTGGTGATCCTCGTTGTGTGATGATGTGGTGAAGCTCATGGGCCACGCGAAGACCCGAAAGCGATGTATCGGCGATCAAGCCCAAGCATTCACGTGTGCAGTCATCGACCACCGTCAGAACCCTGAACCTGCGGCAATCGGTGAACTGATCAGAGACAAAGTCGAGGCTCCAGCGCTGATTGGGCAGCAATGGAACAAGCATGGGAGCGCGTGTGCTGAGCACTCTTTTGCGGCCGCCTCGCTTGCGCACTGACAGCTTTTCCTCGCGGTAGAGCCGGAACAGGCGCTTGTGGTTGACAGTGATACCCTCACGCCTCAGCAACACATGGATGCGACGATAGCCAAAGCGCCGCCGTTCAATCGCAATCGCTTTCATGCGCTCGCGAAGCTCAGCATCATCGCCACGAACCGAAGTATATCGGATCGTCATGCGACAACAGTCTAAAAGCTTGCACGCCCGCCGTTCGCTCATCTCATGGTCAGCCTTGAGAATTGCGACAGCTTCCCGCTCCGCAGCGGGCGTCACCATTTTTTTCCAAGAAGGTCTTTCAGTGTCACATTGTCCAGCATGGCATCTGCCAGAAGCCGTTTCAGCTTGGCGTTCTCGTCCTCAAGGCCCCTTAACTTCTTGGCCTCGGACACATCCATGCCGCCGAATTTGGCCTTCCATTTGTAAATGCTGGCATCGCTCACGCCGTGCTTGCGGCACAAGTCAGAAACCGAAATCCCAGCCTCATGCTCCTTCAATATCCCGATTATCTGTTCTTCCGTAAATCTGTTTCGTTTCATCTCTCTGGTCCTTTTCCATGGGCCAGAGCTAACTTCAATATGGATTAAGACGCGGGGGCAAGGTCAAGCCCTTCTACAATCCAAGACGTAGACATTCGACAATGGGATATTTATGCCCTATTGAATTTGAAAGGAGAGCGCTAGTTACTTAGGCAATCTTCCTTGAAACCAATGGCAGCCCAGCTTTCCATATAGGCTGCCTTCGGGTATAGGGTTTCTTTTTTCGTTTTGACTATAGAGGAAGCCTGAGTGGAAATTGATCGAATATGGGGGGGTGCAGCCGCTTTGAGTTTGGCCGTAATCTTGGTCTGCGGCGGTGTTTCCTTGCCGAGTTTTGCTATTCTCACTTTGTTTGCTATTTTGGGTATCGGGCTAACAATTTTAGGCTCTTTTCGACTATTTCGTTCTGAATTGAATTTGCGAACAAAATGGGCATTTACTATTATCTTCTTGGGTCTTGTACTGCTCGCGGTACAAACAATCCCGCTGCCGCCCAGCATTTGGAGCGCTTTTCCAGGGCGCGCTTTTGTTTCCGAAAGTTATCAGGCCGCTGGCATACCGTTGGGCTGGGCTGCACTTTCATTGGACCCAGAACAAACCCGTATGGACCTGCTGATGACTGTTTCGGCTTTTGGGTTGTTTGTAGCGGCGGTTACATTGAAATCTACCCAGCGGAAATATCTTGCTATGGTGATTTTGGCCGCCGTTCTGGTGAGCATTTTGCTCGGCGTTGCACAAAAATTCCAAGGTCCAAACAGTTTGCTCTTTGTTTATGATCTCGGCGGTTCCCGTGTGGCAAGTGGCTTTTTTGCTAATCGCAATTTTTATGCAGCGCTCCTTTATTCTGCTCTGCCTTTTGTGATTACATTCGCCATCAACTTCTCTCGGAACGGGAAAGCGCAGAAAATTGTTGGTCCAGCGTTCGCGCTCATCTTCATTGTGATTATCATTATTGGCCTTGGCGTGGCGGAATCGCGCATGGGTGTCATCCTAGCTTTTTTTGCACTTCTGTTGTCTCTGCCGTTGATTTGGAGTTCGCGGAGTTTCAATATGGGTTCACGCGGATTTGTTATCTTAATGTTTATTGCGGTGTTCCTGATCGCGCAATTCGGTTTGGTGGCCGTTTTACGATTGGCTTCAACGGATAGCGTCTCTGAGTACAGGACAACAATCTACGCAGTCAGCTTGGATGTTTTGCGAAGCGTTTTCCCCGTGGGTTCAGGTTTTGGCAGTTTTGTACCGATATATGCCATGCATGAAACACCCTCAGTTGCCGTCAGCGCCTATATCAATCACGCCCACAATGATTGGCTGGAACTCGTCATCGAAGGTGGCCTGCCCATGGCAATTTTGCTTTTGGCCTATGTAACATGGTATGCCAGTGCCACTTACAAAGTTTGGACACGCGGTCGAGACAGTCTGGAGGACATGCTTGTCAAAGCTTCATCAATTTCGATCGCCTTGTTGCTTTGCCATTCTATGGTCGACTACCCGCTCCGGACACCTGCTCTGTTAGGACTGTTTGCTCTGCTCAACGGCTTTCTTGCTTGCGGGCCCCAGCCTGTGGTGGCAAAATTCCAACGACAACGCTCGGACACAAAAGCACCTATTGAAATGCCTCGCGAGGCTGCCATCGGCGCATTCAAGTCTAATTTTAAGACAAAGAAATCACCCCCGAAGTTTGACGGCTGATCGATGAATTTGTCTGAAAAAAGCAGATTGAACCGCTGTTATGCCAAAAAGTGCGTATTTGCGAAGGTTTAACTTAGATTGGACGGAGACCGTGACCTTGTGCTAGGCAGGCCCTGATATTCTTAAAATTGAGCCATCCAAGAATTATTTGTCTTTGGACTTGTTTTGAAGCCGCAAGAGTTATGCTCTTAACCAAGAGTTTTTCTTGAATACTGGGGGGTTGGAAAATGAGGCGCTGTCTTGTTGACTATCGAAGAGCGATTCCTGCGTGGACAAAGCTGTTTGCTCACTTCTCTCGCGTTTCGGGCCTTTTATTTCCAACGCCTTTGCAGACCGAAATTTGTACTCTAACTTCTCCACGTTTTAAGGTTATTGCGTTCTAACAGATGGACCAACTGAATCCCTATAACCAAGACCCGCGCAGCAATGGCGGATCGCTTGTGACCAGCGACAATCGGCACATGCCGCAAGCCTACCAGATCGAGTCACAACGCTATCCAAACTATCCGATTGAAGGTGAATTCACTGCGGCAAATGGATTTGATTTTTACAAGTACCTTCGCATTATCACCAAGTATCGTTGGCTCATCTTAAGCGCAACCGCGACAGCGATTGTCCTCGCAACTGTCCTCACATTTCTGATGACACCAATTTATCGGGCTACCGCGAGCATTCAGATTGACCGAGAAGCTGTAAAAATCGTTGGAAATGATGGGCTGCAACCGCAAGAGCAAAACTCGGGCCTAGAATTCTATCAGACCCAATATGAGTTGTTAGGTGCGCGGTCACTGGCGGAACGGGTCATTTCAACGCTTGGTCTTTTGGATGAACCGACGCTCGCTCTTGACGGCCAAAAATCACTGTTCAGCTTGTTGACAAGCCTTGTCGCAGGTGGAGCAAAATCTGCCGATCAAGATAAGTCACTCGACAACAAGGCCCGCAAAGTTACGGATCGACTCCAAGAGAGCTTGACGATTGCACCCGTGCGCGGGTCCCGCGTTGTCAAGATCAGCATTGACAGCACCGATCCTGCGACTGCCCAGCGAATTGTCAATGGTTTTGCGGAGGTCTTCATCGCTGATAATTTAGATCGGCGGTATGACTCATCTTCTTACGCGCGCAAGTTTCTGGAAGAGCGTATCCAGCAGCTCAAAATCAAGCTTGAGGATTCGGAAAAGCAAGTTGTCCAATATGCCGAAAAGCAAGGCATCATAAATCTTGACGACAAAAAAAGCCTGGCAAGCTCAGACCTCGAAGCCATTAATACAAAACTGACTGAAGCTCACAACAATCGCGTAAAATTCGAAGTTCTGTGGTCCCAGGCACTGCAAGCGCGCGGATTTGGATTTCAACAAATTTTGGATAGCAAGGCGATCCAAGAAAACCGTAAGTTACGTACCCAGCTCGCAGCAGAATATCAGCAGAAACTGGGTCTTTACAAACCTGCTTATCCACTGATGGTGCAATTGCGAAACCAGATTAACGAGCTCGATCGCGATGCCGAGACAGAGGTTGCAGCAATCAAAAGTTCAATTGAGTCGCAATACAAGGGTGCAAAAAAAGAAGAGGAAGACCTGTCCGCACAGCTCGAAAAGAGCAAAGCGGAAGTTGTCGACCAACGCGGCCGCAGCATTCAGTACAATATTCTGCAGCGCGAAGTTGACACGAACCGGACACTTTATGACGGGTTGTTGCAGCGCTATAAAGAAATCGGTGTGTCTGGCGCGGTAGGTACAAATAATATCTCTATCGTTGACAAGGCTTCTCTGCCTATTTTACCGCGTTCGCCGAAGCTTAGTTTAAACTTGGCACTCGCACTTGTTGTGGGTTTGCTCGCAGGTTTGTTATCTGCGCTAGGCCTTGATTACTTGGATGATTCCTTCAAGGCACCTGAAGATATTGAACGTGAGGTGGGGCTAACGGTCATAGGGGTGGTTCCAAAACCCCAAAAAGATCACAACATGGATGAGGAAATCAACGATCCGCGTTCAGCCGTGGCCGAAGCTATGCGATCTTTGCGGACAGGTTTGCAATTTGCAACTGCTGACGGCTTGCCCAAGACAATGTTGGTGACGAGCAGCAAGCCCTCTGAAGGCAAAACGACAACAACTATTGGTTTGGCAAAATCGCTTACCAGCATTGGTCTCAGTGTGTTGCTCATTGACGGTGACCTTCGCAATGCGTCCGTTCATAAACAACTCCGCTGCAGCAATGAATTGGGATTGAGCAATTATCTCACAGGTGCCAAATCACCTGAGGAGGTGGTTCAGGGCAGTGGAGTTCAGGGGCTTGAAATTATAACATCGGGTCCATTGCCGCCCAACCCCGCAGAACTTCTATCAAGCCCCAAATTCATGTCTCTGCTATCACTTGCAGCTGAATCATTTGATGTTGTCTTGATTGATGGACCACCAGTCATGGGATTGGCAGATGCGCCGTTGCTTGCAAGCATGGCGCAGTCAACCCTCATGGTGGTTGCCGCCAATGAAACGCGGCGTAGCGTGTTTAAAGTGGCTTTGCGACGATTGCAGTTTGCCCGAGCCAATGTGATAGGAGCTTTGCTCAGCAAATTTGATTCAAGCCAAACAGGTTATGGCTATGGCTATGGCTACGGTGAATATGAGTATCATAGCTATGGACTCAAAGAACTGCCGTCGGCAAAGAAATAGATATGAAGGCGATCGATGTTGCTCTCAGAATCTACCGACGCCCAAGTTTGGTGCACTATGAACGGCGCAAACCTTTGCCGGAAGATGTTTTATCGCTCATTCTCATTGCTGGTGGCGAAAATGTTGGACCGGAATTTTTGTCTGCCGATCGGGCAAGAAGCGCTGAAGAGGCACGCGAAGCCAGCGTCTTTTTTCTCCAGCAGGTTTTACTATCTCCCAAATCAAGCGAGTTTCGACAACTTGGCTTGCCAGAAAACGCAACACCAACACAAATTCGTGAACACCGACGGCACATGCTAAAGTGGTTGCATCCTGACCGCAATCCAAACAAATGGGAAAGTGCATTGTTTCAACGTGTTGCCAAAGCCGCTGATGAGCTTGTAAAAAACGGTACCGTCACGCGAGTGGAAAATCCGGGGTTAGTGTCATTCATTGTCGGGACGGAACGCAAAAGAAAGCGTTCGTTGTACAAGATACCAAAATCGGCAAGGTCAGCAATAATATTACATCGCGGGGGCATGCTAGCCGTTATGGGTTTGGCTTTAGCAATCATTTTTCTGTTGGCATGGCGATTTTATGCCGGGAAGTGGTCCGAATGGTATGAAGTGCAAGGCGTCGCTCACGGCCGTTCAACACACCCGAACAGTATCCCCAAGCCGATTAAAGTATGAAATTGATAAACTATGTCTGAAGAATTGGTCATATTACCCAAAAATTCAAAAACTACGCGGTCAATGGCATCAAGATTGATCTTGACTCTATGCTGCCTCGGCTATTCGGCGCTCGCCGCGTTGTTTTTGTGGTCCAGTTTCTTTGCTGTCGCGGACAATCGTTTGGTTCCAAGCACTATCGCGGTTGAGCAGGGCATTGATTATCTGAAGCAAATCCCGCGGGAACAATTGCTTTCAATGCAAGCGCAAGAACGTAATATTTTGGTGTCAAATCCAACTGATCTTTCGGCAATCAAAAATCTATTGCTGCTTGCCGATTTGCTCGGCGACAAAGAACAATCGGCAAAACTTTCATTGATTGCTGCAAATCGATCTATTCATGATTTTCCTTCACAAGCCGTGGCGCTTCAGGTTCTTCTTGCTGAAAAGGACTATAGCGGCGCTCTCTATCACATTGACGGCCTCTTGCGTTCTGATCCTGAGCGCCGCGATCAGATGATGGTGTTGTTAAAATCACTGGCAGAAAGTCGAGATGCACTCCCATCCTTGGTCAATTTATTAAAAACTTCGCCGCCGTGGCGGAGTGAATTTATTGCTTATCTTGAACAGAACTCAACGCAGGTTGACGTCAGCTATGGTCTGCTTTCCGCTTTGCGCAGTAAAAGCAGCGCAATTTCAGCAATAGAGGTGCGCCCGCTGATTGCCAAACTGGTTGCAGAAAAGAATTTTGAAAGTGCCAGCTACATCTGGCTGGATTTTCTGACAGAAACTGAATTGCGTAAAGTCTCCCTTCTCTATGATGGTGGGTTTGACTTTGATATTGGAAATCGGTTTTTTGACTGGACTTTTCAGCCTTTACAAAATGTCGACTTGCGTCTGGTTCCAAAAACTACAGGAAGTGTAGACCGGATACTGCGCGTGAGCTTTTCGAGCGGCAAGACGCCGTTCAATAACTTTTTCCAGTTGTTAAGGCTTTCGCCTGGGAACTATGTTCTGCGCGGCGAAGAGAAGACGGAAAATTTGGACACCAATAGCGGGCTTGTATGGCACGTGACGTGCGTTTCAAGCGAACCAAAAATAGTTGCCACCACGGTTCCTTTGTTTAACGCTACGGCGTGGGTAACTTTTGAATCTGCTTTTACCGTGCCGACTGAAGGTTGCGATACCCAGGAAATAAGGCTCGCCAACAACGCGCGGGCCTATCTCGATACACAGATTTCGGGCCTGGTATATTTCGACAATTTGTCAGTGCAATCGGCCGAAGGTCTGGCGGGGCAGGCACAGTGATTGAATGACGAAGTTGCTTTGAGTTTAGCTGTTTTTTTCTAAAATGAGTTGGGGGAAATAGGAATGTCTTTTCTGGAACGTTGGAGGCCCATATCTGATTGGCTGCGCTTGCGCGACCACCGGACCAAAGCCCTGATTTTTTTGACCACAGATTTTGTATTCTTAACGTTCGCGGTATTCATTTCATACTTGCTACGCTTATCGTCATTCAGTTTTCCTGAAAAAAAATTGCTGCTTTACCTTATAGCGCCGACACTCAGCGTTGCTTTTGCAGCGCTATTTGGCGTTTATCAAACCGTTTCGCGCAACTATTCGGCGCAGATTGAAAAGAAAATTATTCTTTCGCAGATTTTTGTGCCTATCATCTGGGCCTTGTTCATAGTCTGGCTGGGCGCAACCAATTTTCCGCGCTCGATCGTCGGCATCTACTTCGTTGTCTCAACAATATTCTTAATTATCCTCCGGCGTCTTGCTGCCTGGCTCTTGCATATTGGTGCGCATAACAGGCGGGAACGGCGCCAGAGTAGAATTCCCGTCGTAATATTTGGTGCGGGTCGAGAAGGTATTGTCTTGAGCGAGAGTCTGAATGCAGATGGCCGCTACAGACCTCTGGCATTTATTGACACGGACTATACTTTGGTTGGCAGAAGCCTCGCCGGCTTGCAGGTCTATTCTTCCGAACAAATTCCTGAATTGGTCCGTCGTTTGAGGCCTGCCCAGGCGATGATTGCAAAACCTCAACAGAACCGTTCGGCGCGTCGCGTTCTTGTAGAAATGCTGATTGAGAATGGATTGCAAGTGAAAACCATTCCGGGACTCGATGAATTTGTTGAGGGTAAAATTGATATCAACGCATTGCAACCAATACGCCTTGAGGATTTACTGGGACGTGATCCAGTGCCGCCCAATCATGACTTGATGGAAAAGGCAGTCCACGGCCAAGTTGTGATGGTGACGGGGGCAGGAGGCTCCATTGGGTCTGAGCTCGTGCGCCAAATATTAACATTCAGTCCAAAAAAGATATTACTTGTTGATCACAGTGAATTTGCGCTCTTTGAAATACACCGGGAGATGGAAAAAGCTATTCTTGGCAATAAGAAGATGTCGGCAGTCGTTCCTTTGCTTGCAGATGTTCTCGATTTTGAGAGGATGAAGTCCATCATGATCGAACATGGCGTAAACGTGGTCCTGCATGCGGCTGCCTACAAGCATGTTCGCATGGTACAAGAGAACGCGGCTGCTGGAATAAGGAACAATGTTTGGGGCACAAAATCTGTTGCAGAAGCAGCAATTCTATGTGGCGTGAACCGCTTTATTTTAATTTCAACTGACAAAGCGGTCCGACCAACCAGCATAATGGGAGCTTCAAAGCGCGTGGCCGAGATGGTCGTCCAAGCGCTTTCTGAAAAAAAAGGTTGCGAGACAATTTTCGCGATTGTTCGTTTTGGCAATGTTTTGGGATCGACCGGATCAGTAATCCCGCTTTTTCGCGAACAAATTTCTAGAGGTGGTCCGGTGCAGGTAACTCATCCGGACGTCACTCGCTTTTTCATGTTGATTCCAGAAGCGGCGCAACTTGTCATCCAAGCGGGTGCCATGGCGGATCGCGCAGAGGTTTTTGTTTTGGATATGGGGGAATCCATCAAAATTATTAGTTTGGCGGAAACCATGATCGAGTTGGCGGGCCTAACCCAGAAAACCGAGACCAATCCCGATGGAGACATAGAAATTCAGTTTGTCGGGCTACGCGACGGCGAGAAGCTTTTTGAGGAATTGCAGATTGGAAATAATATTTCTGAGACTACGCATCCGCGAATTATGCGGTGTCAGGAATTCTGTCTTTCTTGGAGGGAATTGCAAATATCCTTGGGTGGAATGGAAGTGCAGAAAGATAATGGAGATTCAGCTGCAATGATTGAGACGCTTTTCGGCTTGGCTCGCGTTTCCTAGTTTGCGGTGGCACGCTCAGCCGTAAGCTCGAGCCGAATTGGCAGGCCGATACTCTAATCTTTGATAGGATTTTTACTGCGGAGCATACAAGAACAATAGCTAGACTTGTCCCTCATCAATTCTACATTTTAGTCTCATTCAGCACTACCATCAAAACGAGTAATCACAAGCTCGTGCAAGAGGTACACCGCGCTGAATTCATTCAAGTGAATAGAGTGCAGTGGCAGACCGCGCAGAGTCTTTTATGTTTTAGTCTTTCCCAAAAATGTCTCGGCTGAAGATTTTTTCTGAAACATCGCTCAATTCGTCGCTTATTCTGTTGCAGATGATGAGGCTGGTCATTGCTTTGAACTCTGCGAGGTCTTGGATGACTGTGCAGCCATTCAAGTTGGGCTCTGACAGGTTGGGTTCGAAAATGCAGATGTTTATTCCCTGCTCTTGAAGCGCTGCTATGATGTCCAGAATACTTGACTGCCTAAAGTTATCGGACCCTGCCTTGGCAATCAGGCGATAGACGCCAACACAGGTTGGTCGGTGTTCGGCGATGAGCTCTGCGATGAATTTTTTTCTCTGTGCGTTGGATGCAATGACGGCGCCGATCAAACTTTGTGGTATACCAGAGAAACTCGCCAGGAGTTGGCGGCAGTCTTTCGGTAGGCAGTAACCGCCGTAGCCGAACGATGGATTGTTGTAGTGATCTCCGATCCGAGGGTCGAGACCAATAGCGCGGATGATGCTGGCTGCGTTCAGTTTTTTGACTGCTGCAAAACTGTCAAGTTCGTTGAAAAAAGCAACGCGCATGGCCAAATAGCTGTTGGCGAAGAGTTTGACTGACTCTGCTTCATTCGCGCCCATAAATAGAATTGGGCAATCTGGTCGCTCGGATGCGTCGCGCAGGGCTTCTGCAAACTTTGCGGCTTCGGGCGATGTGTCTCCGACCACGATACGGGAAGGATTGCGGCAATCATGCAAAGCTCGCCCCTCACGCAAGAATTCCGGCATGAAGAAGAGTTTGGCTTGTGGGCGAAGGCGCCTGAGTTCAGTGACATAGCCGACAGGAATAGTCGAGCGGATGACCATGCAGGCTTTAGGGCTATGCGCCATGACCTGCGCGATAACGGCTTCAAGAGAATGGGTATCAAAACGGTTTCGTTCAGCGTCATAGTTGGTGGGTGTTGCGATCATCACATAGTTTGCGTCTGCGAAAGCCTCGTTTGCATTTGTCGTCGCGCTAATCTTCAGTTGACCAGTGGCAAGGGCCTGGCTGATTTCCTCATCCAAGATAGAAGATTGGCCAGCATTGATTTTAGCAACGCGCATTGCATCAATATCAAAAAGTGAAACTTGGTGACGCGTGGCCAACAAGACACCATTTGAAAGGCCGACATAGCCCGCGCCGGCGATCGCAATCTTCATTGCGATCTACTTGTAATTAAAAATGGTGCAGGCCCATCAGCCAAAGGAGGAAACTGCAAGATATAAACAGGTAAGTCAGGCATTGCCGAATAAGTTTCTTGCTCTAAGAGTCGCACAAAATGCGCCTCATTTTTTATTTCTGTTGCGTGACAAGGACTTGACTGACTGGTAACGAAGTTATGATGAAATCTTTGTGGAATCTGGGAATGGAGTGATGGCAAAAACGGCATTGATCACGGGCATTACGGGTCAAGATGGGGCCTATCTAACGGAGCTTCTTCTGGCCAAGGGCTATATGGTGCATGGCATCAAGCGGCGTTCGTCCAGTTTCAATACCGGGCGCATTGATCATCTGTATCAGGACCCCCATGCTCGGGCTGTGAAGTTGAAGCTGCATTATGGCGATATGACGGATGCGACAAATTTGATCCGCATTGTGCAGGAAACTCAGCCGGATGAGATTTATAATCTGGCCGCGCAATCTCATGTTCAGGTCAGCTTTGAGACCGCTGAATATACCGGAAATGCCGATGCTTTAGGTCCATTGCGTTTGCTTGAAGCCATTCGTTTATTGGGGCTTTCCAAGACGACGCGCTTTTATCAGGCGTCTACCTCTGAGCTCTATGGCAACGTGCGGGAAGTTCCACAAAGCGAGACGACGCCGTTTTATCCGCGCTCTCCCTATGCCGCAGCGAAACTCTATGGCTATTGGATCACGGTGAACTACCGTGAAGCTTATGGCATTCACGCTTCCAACGGCATTCTGTTCAATCATGAAAGCCCGATCCGTGGTGAAACATTTGTGACGCGCAAGATCACGCGTGCAGTAGCTGCCATCAGCTTGGGCCTGCAAGAAAAACTTTATCTTGGAAATCTCTCAGCGAAACGCGATTGGGGCCATGCCAAGGATTATGTCGAAGGCATGTGGCGCATGATGCAGCAGAAGAAGCCCGATGATTATGTTTTGGCCACGGGCGAGACGCATGAAGTGCGCGAGTTTGTCGAGAAGGCTTTTGCCGAAGTGGGCATTGAAATTGGCTGGAAGGGCAAGGGTCTTGCTGAAAAAGGCATCAACAGGAAAACAGGCAAGGCTGTGATTGAAGTTGATCCACGCTATTTCCGCCCCACCGAAGTTGAACTGCTGATTGGCAATCCCGCCAGGGCCGCAAGAGTTTTGGGCTGGAAGGCGACGACGCCGTTTTCAACTTTGGTGCGCGACATGGTACAATCGGACGTGTTGGAAGTTCAGCGTGAGTCTGAATATCGGCGCGTGGATGAAGAACGGGCGCGTATAAAGAAGACGAAGTAACGGTTGATTTATGAGCAAATATTTTACGCTCTCCGGGCGAAAGATCTATGTGGCGGGCCACCGTGGCATGGTGGGCGGAGCTTTGATGCGCCGCCTTGCCGGAGCAGGTGCTACGCTGTTGACGGCGGCACGGGCCGAGCTTGATCTGATTAACCAGGCAGCGGTTCAAGCGTGGATGAAGGTACAGAAGCCTGATGTGGTTTTTCTTGCTGCAGCTAAAGTTGGCGGCATCTTGGCCAATAGCACTCATCCAGCGGCTTTTCTTTATGAAAACTTGATTGTGCAGGCCAATGTCATTCACGCAGCGCATGAAGTTGGCGTGAAGAAACTTATATTTCTTGGCTCGACCTGCATCTATCCGAAACTGGCACCCCAGCCAATCAAGGAAGAGTCTCTGCTCACAGGGCCACTGGAACCCACCAATGAGTGGTATGCCATCGCCAAGATCGCGGGGATCAAACTCTGCCAAGCTTACAGGCTAGAACATGGCGATGATTTCATTTCGGCCCAGCCGACTAATTTATATGGTCCCGGCGACAATTTTGATTTGAACAGCAGCCATGTGGTGCCGGCACTCCTTCGCAAGGCGCATGAGGCCAAACGCTCGGGTGCAAAGGAATTGGTGGTTTGGGGCACGGGCAAGCCCTTGCGCGAATTTTTGCATGTCGATGATTTGGCCGATGCTGTGGTGCATCTTGCCCAGTCCTATTCAGATTCTGGGCCGATCAACGTTGGTTCGGGTTCGGAGGTTTCCATTCAGGCGCTTGCGGAACTGGTTTGCAAGGTTGTGGGCTTCAAGGGCGCATTGGTATTTGATGCCGCAAAGCCCGATGGCACGCCGCGCAAATTGACTGACACGACGCGACTTAAAGCATTAGGCTGGAACCGCGCGCGCAGTTTGGAAGAGGGCTTGGCGCAAACCTACGCGCAGGTTTTGAAGGACGGGTTGTTTCAAAAGTTCGATTAGCCAAACTCTTTCCACCAATGCCGTGCAATATCTATCCGTCTTGGCACCCAGACTTTTTTCTTCTTTGCGATGTAGTCCAAGAACATTGCAAGACCCATAGCGCGGCCTGGCCTGCCGATCAGGCGGCAGTGCAAGCCAACGCTCATCATTTTGGGTGCGCCTTTCTTGCCTTCTTCATAGAGGCAATCGAATGAGTCTTTCAGGTATTGGAAAAAATGCTCGCCTGTGTTGAAGCCCTGCGGTGTGGCAAAACGCATGTCATTGGCATCCAGCGTATAAGGAATGACCAGATGTTTCTTTCCGTCCGGCTTGGTAAGAAAGTAAGGAAGGTCGTCCGAATAATCATCCGATGAATAGAGAAACCCACCTTCTTCCATTACCAGCTTGGTGGTGTTCATCGAGCAGCGGCCCGTGTACCAGCCTAAGGGGCGCTCGCCTGTCACTTCCTTATGGATGCGGATGGCCTTTCCGATGGAGGCGCGCTCCATGTCCTCGGCCATATCTTTGTGTTCTACCCACTTCAAACCATGCGAAGCGATTTCCCACCCGGCTTTTTTCATCGCCTGCACTTGTTCCGGCGAACGCTGGAGAGCCGTGGCCACGCCGTAAATGGTGAGCGGGATTTTGCGGGCTGTGAACATGCGGTGCAAGCGCCAGAAGCCGGCGCGCGCGCCATATTCATAAATTGACTCCATGTTCCAATGGCGTTGGCCCACCCAAGCGGCAGCGCCAACGATTTCGCTCAGGAAGGCCTCTGAGGCCGCGTCTCCATGAAGAATGTTGTTCTCGCCGCCTTCTTCATAGTTGAGAACAAATTGCACGGCGACATTGGCCCCGCCGGGCCATTTCGGGTTTGGCGTTTTCTCGCCATAACCCTTCATGTCGCGGGGGTAGAAAGGCTGTTCAGCCATGATCACCCCATGGGCCGTGGAAGGCACCTTGCTCGCCCACGCGTTCAAAGCCATGTGCGCCGAAGAAGTCGCGCTGGGCTTGAATGAGGTTGGCTGTGCCGCGGGACTGGCGATAGCCATCGAAATAGGAAAGCGCATTGGCCAAGGCTGGAGCAGGTGCTGCGCTTTGAGCGCTGAGCGCCACAACCGTCCGCAGGGCCGCGTGATCCTTCTTCATCATTTTGATAAAGGCCGGGGCCATCAGCAGGTTTCCGCCGCCAGATTTGTTGAAGGCCTTGGTGATTTCTCCCAAAAACTGCGAACGGATGATGCAGCCTTCGCGCCAAATCGATGCAATGGTGCCCAATGGCAGATTCCATTCGAATTCTTTGGAGGCCGTTTCCATCACGGCAAAGCCCTGCGCATAGGCCGCGATCTTGCCGGCATAGAGTGCCCCTTCCAATTGGCGCAGGAAAGCGGCGCGGGATTTCACCGACATTTTCTTTTTGGGGATTTTATAGGCCTTCTCCGCCTTGATGCGTTCGTCCTTCATAGATGACATAATGCGGGCATCAACGGCGGCTTCGATGGCTGAGGCGTTGACGCCGAAATTCTGCGCCTCAATCACTGCCCATTTGCCTGTGCCCTTTTGCCCGGCTTTATCAACAATAATATCAACAATGGGCTTTTTTGCTTTAGAATCAATAACACCAAGAACCTTTTGGGTGATCTCAATGAGGTAAGAATTCAAGCGGCCCTTGTTCCAATCGCCAAATACTTTGGCGATTTCCGGTGCCTTCATGCCGAGACCATCGCGCATCAGGCCGTAGACTTCCGAGATCATCTGCATATCGCCATATTCAATGCCGTTGTGGATGGTCTTCACAAAATGGCCCGCACCATTGGGCCCCATATAGGCGGCGCAAGGTGCCCCCTTGTATTTGGCCGAAATCGCCGTGAGCACTTTTTCAACCCGGTGCCAGGACGACTCCTTGCCGCCCACCATGATGGAAGGGCCGTGGCGCGCACCTTCTTCGCCGCCTGATACGCCCATGCCAATATAGGTGAGGCCTGAGTCTTTTAGCGCATCAAAGCGGCGCATCGTGTCGCGGAAATTGGCATTGCCGGCATCGATGATGATGTCATTGCCTTCCAGCAGCGGGCGCAGTTGCGCAATCACCTGGTCCACCGGGTCACCCGCCTTGATCATCACAATGATCGGGCGGGGTGGGCGGATGGCGGCTTTGAGTTCTTCCAGTGTGTTGCAGGCGGTGAAATTGGCGGCCAGTGGCCCGGCATGGCGAATGACATCATGCATCACCTTGTCATTGCGGTTCCAAACCGCAACCTTGAAACCTTTTTCTGCAATGTTGAGCGCGAGGTTTGACCCCATCACGCCCATTCCGATTACACCAATTTCTGCGTTTGACATCATCACTCCCTGATTTTGAGTGAACTTGCCATGAAAGCGGAAAGAGCAAAAGGCTTAATCACCTGTCAATGATTGAAACCTAGTTTCCCTCGCCAAAGCCCACTGAGGAATCAATCATGTCAGCCACTGTTGCCAGCGCGCCTGCCCGGACCAATTTGTTAGTGCCGGGCTATGTGGCCACTATGTTGTTTTCGGCGTGTTTGTTGTTTTTAGTTCAACCGATGTTTGCCCGCATGGCGCTGCCCCTTCTGGGCGGGACGCCCGCCGTTTGGGCCATTGCAATGTGCTTTTTTCAAGCCGTATTGTTGGGCGGCTATGCCTATGCGCATTTTCTGAGGAAATACGTCGCGCCACGGACGGCCGTCCAGTTGCATGTTACCCTCATGGCGCTGGGTTGGCTCGCATTGCCTGTCAGCATTCCGGCGGCTGAAGTTCCCGCAGGTGGTGCGACGGCCGGAATATGGCTTATCGGATTGATGGCGCGGGATATCGGATATCCATTTTTCTTCTTGTCAGCGACAGCGCCTTTGCTGCAAAGTTGGTTTGCGCGTACCACCCATCCGAGTGCGTTCAGCCCGTATTTTCTCTATAGTGCCAGTAATATAGGCAGCATCGGCGCTCTGATTTTGTATCCGTTCATTGTGGAACCGCTTTTGGGGCTGCACAGCCAGTCGCTGTTGTGGAGCATTGGCTACGGTATTCTGACAATCGCTATTGCGCTTTGCGGTTTCCTGATGCTTTCCAATTTCAAACCTTTGGTCATTAGTTGGGACATAACCCCAAGCCTCAGCGTTCCCATGAATCAGCGGCTGTGGTGGGTGTTTATGGCTTTTGTGCCTTCCGCACTTCTGGTGGCGTGGACCAATCATATTACGACCGACATTGCTTCAGCTCCCTTTTTGTGGCTGCCGCCCTTGATTCTGTTCCTATTGACGTTCGTCCTTGTGTTTCGGGACCAGCCTCTCATTTCGATCCGCGCGGCGCGCTATATGCAGTTGGCGTCACTGCCCATTGCGTTTGCTGTGCAAATGGCTTTGCCGCTCAACCTTGCGATTTGGGCTATCTTGGCAGGTGCCATTTCGTTTTTTGCAACGGCGATCATATGCCATCGCCAACTTTACGAAACGCGTCCTGACGCTGGAAAACTCACTGAATTCTATATGATGATGTCGCTTGGCGGGGTTCTCGGTGGGTTGTTTGTTTCTCTCATTGCGCCGCTCATCTTTAGCTCGGTTGCAGAGTATCCTATTCTTTTGCTCCTCGGTGTTGCAGCGCAGCGCGATCTCTTCATGGACCCAAAAATTCGTGTTCAGCTGCGGAGTCCACTTTTGCTTATTGCAATCTTTGTTGGGTTACTTGGTTTCGCTACGTTTTTGATTAGTGCTGGACAGAAACTTTATATTTCTACGCTCGCGATAGAATTGGCATTTTTGGGTGCTGCTGCCTTCTTGTTCATACGTGCCGGGCGCTATGGATTTATGGTGATAGCGGTCTTAATCATGTCATTCACGAAATTGCTCTCTCCTTTGCAAGAACGTGTTGCTTACCGCAGCTATTTTGGTGTTTTGAGTGTGGCGGAAGGTGTGCAGGTCAACTATCGCGGCCTGATTCACGGCACAACGATGCATGGCGCTGAGCGACTTGATGAACTGACTGCAGGTTTCAAAGACCGACCGCATGCACTGACTTACTATAGCCCAGAAGGCGGTATGGCACGTACGCTTCTGGCCAAACAGCGTGAGTTGTCAGCATTGGGGCGGAGTGGCATTTACAGGGTCGTTGGCTTGGGAACGGGTTCTTTGTCATGCTATTCAAAGCCCGGCGAAGATTGGGCCTATTATGAAATCGACCGCGATGTCATCAAAGTGGCGCAAGATCCAAATCAATTCAACTTCCTCAGCAATTGTGCGCCGCAAATGAAGATGATTGAGGGCGATGCGCGCATCACGCTTGCACATGCGGCACCACAGAAGGCTGATTATTTTTTGGTTGACGCCTTCTCCTCTGATTCAATTCCGATCCATTTGATGACAACTGAGGCCCTTAAGCTTTACCTATCGCAATTGAATGAAGACGGCGTTTTCGTGATTCATGTGACCAACCGCTATTTGGATTTGGCTCCAGTTGTTGCAGCTAATTTGCAGGCAGTTGACCCTACAATGAGCAGCAGGGTTATTGATTTCGTGCCAGCAACACCCAACCTTAATGCGTCGCATTCGATTGTAATCGTAGTTTCAAAGAATGCGAAACTTTTGGCATCATTGGATCAAGAAGGCGGCACCCAACCGCTAGAGACATCTACGGGCGTTGAGTCTTGGTCAGATGATTTCTCAAATCTTCCCGCCGCCATTTTGCGGCGGTTGTCGATACAGAAGTATTAAGTTTACTCCAGGTTCCAACGCGCCGTTGCGGTCTCATCGCTGGCCTTGGCTTCGACCCAGTGTGTGCCGCTTTTACTTTCTTCCAGTTTCCAGAAGGGGGCCTTGGTTTTCAGCCAGTCCATTAAAAATTCGCAAGCTTGAAAGGCAGAATCGCGGTGGGCCGATGCTGTGATGACCAAAACGATATCATCGCCTGCTTCAAGGCGGCCATGGCGGTGGATGATCAGGGTTTCTTGCAGAGGCCAGCGGCCATGGGCTTCGGCTTCGATTTCGGCGAGGGCATTTTCCGTCATGCCGGGATAATGTTCCAGCGTCATCGCTGAGACATCGGCACCGCCCGACATTTCGCGCACGCTGCCCACGAAGAGCGCGAAGCCGCCGATATCTTTGCGCTGGCCTTTGACGCGGGCCAATTCCTGGCCCACATCGAAGGTTTCTGACTGAACTTTGATCATGCCGGCAGGATGCAGCATGGTGCGGCCAAATTCAATCCTCACCCCGCAGATTGCGCGACAAGAGGAACACAGGGATGAGCCCCGCGAGAACGATGGCCAGGGCGGGGCCAGCAGCGGCCTCGAACTTATCAAGCGAGGCCAATTCATAGGTTTTGGTGGCCAAAGTATCAAAGGCGAAGGGGCGCAGGATCAAAGTGGCTGGCAGTTCTTTCATCGTGTCTACAAAAACCAGAATGGCGGCAGACAACAGCGCCGGGCGGAGAAGTGGGAGGTGAATATCACGCAGGACTTTCAGCGGGCCGGAACCCAGAGTGCGGGCCACATCGTCAATCCGGCTGGGGATTTTTTGCAATCCGGTTTCAACGGTGCCATGGCCCATGGCCAGAAAGCGGGCGAAATAAGCTAGAACAAGCGCGAAGGCGGAGCCTGAGAAGATCAACCCAAATTTAGTATCGAAGACTTGGCTGAGCATTGGGCTCAGGACGTTGTCCAAGCGGCCCAGTGCGGCCATAGTGCCCAGCCCGATGATGGTACCCGGAACAGCATAGCCGAGGGTAGAAAGGCGCACAGCGCTTTGGATGAGTCGCGAGGGATTGATGCGTTGGGCATAGGCGAGAAAGGCCCCTGCGGCGAGGACGAGAATGGCCGTGGTGCTTGCCAACAGCAATGAATGCCACAGGGCAGAGGCATCAAAACCAGAGGCGTTGTGTAAGGTGGAGCGGAGCAAGAGGATCACCGGAATCGCAAATCCAAACAAGATTGGCAGCAGTGCGGCCAGCAGTGCCAGGAGGCCGGGTAAACCCGACAGCGGCGTGGCCTCAAGCGGTCTGGGTCTCTGGGCCTGGCGTAAGGCATGGTCTTGCCCGCGGGCATGGCGCTCAACCAACAGGACCACTCCCGTGATCAAGAGCAACAGCAATGCCAGCTGGGCTGCGCCCTCTAAGCTGCCTTGGCCGAGCCAGGTGGAATAAACGGCGAGAGTTAAAGTTTGCAGACCAAAGAAATTTGCAGCGCCCACGTCATTCAGCCCTTCAAGCAAGACGAGCGAGAGGCCGACGATGATGGCGGGCCTTGCTTGCGGCAGGACGATTTTGAAAAACGTTTCTCCAGGCTTGTGGCCTAAAGTGCGGCTCACTTCGATTTGGCTTTGATGTTGTTTCAGAAAGGCAGCGCGGGCGGCGATGAAGACGTAGGGATAAAGTGCCAGACCCATGACGATCGACGCACCGAAGACCGAACGAATTTCGGGGAAATGATAATCGCTGGGCTTTGTCCAGCCGAAGGCGCTGCGCAAAGCGGTTTGCACGGGCCCGGCATAATTCAAGAAATCTACATACAGAAATGAGGTGATATAACCGGGCATCGCCATTGGCAATAGTGCCAACCATTGCATCTGGCGCGAACCGGCAAAGTGCCAATTGCTCAGGCCCCAAGCCAGTGGCACGCCGATCATCAATGCCACCAAACCGAGGCCGAGCATGAACAAAACTGTTTGCGCCACATAGTGGGGCAGAACAGTTTGCAGGAGATGAGGCCAAACTGTGCCGGATGATTTGAGCGAAAGCATAACAATGCTCAAGACCGGGAGGCAGGCGATCAGAGCCAACGCGGCAGCGGCGAGAGCGAAAAGAAACCGGTTACGATTATTCAGCAAGAACGCGTGTCGTTGGGAAGGTGACCTCAACCAACGTTCCCTGACCGGGTTCGCTTGATATTGCGAATTCCGCCCGATTGGCTTCAACCAAGGCTTTGGTCAAAGGCAGGCCCAGCCCCGTGCCTTGCCTTTCGCGCGAAGGCGCATCGACGCGCATGAAAGGTTGAAGTGCTTGTTTTAACTCTTCGGCGTTCATGCCGATGCCCGTATCCTTCAGGCGCAAGGTGAGCGCACCTGATGCGGCAACCGCAGCAGACACAATCACTTGGCCGCCTGGATCGGTATATTTGATGGCGTTGGAGAGAAGGTTCATCATCACTTGGCGCATCGAGCGTTGATCGGCCACGATGCGCGGCAGATTTTCAGGGAAGGCTTTGCGCATCAATACGCGGGCACGGGTGGCCTGTTCCTGCAAAAGCTTTGCGGCGTGATCAAAACAATCGCCAAGACTGACAGCAGTGAAATTCAATTCGACGCGGCCCGCTTCGATCTTGGACAAATCCAGCAGATCATTGATCATGGCGAGCAGGTGGCTGCCCGAGGCATGAATATCATTCAGATAACCGCGATATTTATCATTTCTGATTTCGCCATATTGGCCCATGCGCATGATTTCAGAAAAACCCATGATGGCGTTCAGGGGGGTTCGCAATTCATGGCTGACGCGGGCCAAAAATTCCGATTTATGGCGACTGGCTTCTTCAGCTTTTTCTTTGGCTTCACGCAATTCTTTTTCAGTGCGCTTCCATGACGTGATGTCACGCACGACCACACAGAAGGTTGCACTTGATGGTCTGGCTTGCAGCCGGCCGATGTTGAGAAACAGCGGGACGCTGCCGCCTTGTTTGACAATCCCCGTCACTTCGCGACCATCGTTGAACACGCTGGCCAAGCCTTGGCCTTCGAGGCCCGCAAGATAGTCTTTCAGCGTGGCCGCACTTTCGGGACTAAGGAGGCTGGCGAAAGATCTATTCAGAACCTCGGCATTGCGATAGCCGAAAATGGCCTCGGCCCCTGCGGAGAAATCGCGGATGTTTCCTTTGGCATCAAGCGTGATGATACCGTCTGCTGAAATATCGAGGATGGAGCGCAGTTCCGCCTCAGACGTCTGCGTTGTGATTGACGCCGCCATGATCTCTGGCTTTTCGATTTCGCGTTGTGGCGTTTCCTCAATTGCAATTTGTTTGACCACGGCCAATGCAGGCGCAGCGGTTGGCTTGGGTTGCAGCTGTTCAAAACTATATTGCTCGGCCTTGCCGTTTTGCCATGGCACGGCGCGCTGGGTGACGCGCAGTTCAATCAAGCTCCCCGTGCTCGTGGGTAAACCCATTCGCGTATTTTGAGCAGGCGCACTGATCAGGCTGTTCCAGAAGTTTGAATCTTGAAGCAGGGCAGCCATGTCCGGGTGGCCCAAAAGGCTGACCAGCCGGGCATTGGCGTAAACGGGCTTTTCAGATTGAACAATTGCGATGGGTGTTTGGTTGCGTTCGAAAGCTTCATGTAAAGCTTTCGGCAGTTGCACTTGCAAGCTGGCCTTGGCCACGTCCATCATTACAGGTCTTGGTTTTGATGGCGTTGCTTCTGGCAGAATGACAACTGTTTTTGGTGGTGCGATAATTGGTTTTGGCGCGGTGGCGGCGGCCTCATGCAAAGTGCGGCCCAGTTTTTCGAAGGCCTGCTGTTCGGCCGGTGCCAGCCGATCAGGCAATGTTGTCATTTCGCGTTCCAGCTGGCGACGTTCGGTGATGTCTTCCATCACAATGAGGGCAAATATGTTGCCGCCTTCATGGGGGCGGCGCAAAGTGAAGCGCGCTTCGCGTTGGCCAAAGGGGCTGTGATAGGTTGAAATGGCACTGACCAATTTGGTTTGACTCAATCTTGCCAAAAGTTTTTCTGCTTGGCCTGCGGGCAAGAGCAACTCAGTCAGCCGTTTGATGTTGCGATGATCAAAGGCGGTGCGGGCAAGTTCATTGGCGAAGATGAAACTGCCGTCTTCGGTGACTGCGCACGTAGCAATGGGAAGATCTTCAAAGAGACCTGCCTCTGCCAGAATCGAAGGCTTTTGTGGTTCGACGTTGACGGCGAGGACGCCGTCACGCCCGTCGGCAAGGGCGTGGATCGAACACACGCATTCAAAATGACTGTCTTGGCCCAGCGAGGGAAATTCCAAGGTGAGGGTTTCACTTTCGCCGCGCGCCAGTGATTTTTGCAGAATAGACAGCTGGCGCAAGCCGGGTTCGTCGTGATCAAAGGGACGATCAATCAGATCAAAGACGGAGGCTGCGTCAAAGGCCGTGATGGCGGCTTTGTTGGCCCAGACAAGTCTGGCCCGCGCCACATCCCAAAGCCAAGCTGCGCCCCGCGAATCGCGCAGATCTTCAAGCGTTTGCAGCGGCATGGTCACGGGCTTTTCGTCTCCTCGGGTAAGGGCCAATGAGCTAAGCTCACTTGGTCCTAAGCTTTTGTTTTGGGCAGATTTTCATTGCCGATTCTGGTACGGCGAATGCTGCGGAATTGACCTAACCAAGTTTTCGCCCAAAGGTCCAGCGCTCGTTAAGATTTTGTCAACCTTAACCGACGCTGCGAATTTGGGCTGGGGCCGCAGGTTTTGAGTGTTGAATTTATTGAGCGATGCGGCTATCAGCAGCGACAAGCTGCACATGATTTTGTTCAAAATGAACGGAAAGTACGTGTGCTGCTGTGATCGTTTTTGATTGCGCCAGCTTCTTGTGCAATCATTGGATGTAAGCCGCCATAGCTCAGTTGGTTAGAGCGCTAGATTGTGGATCTAGAGGTCCCCCGTTCGAGCCGGGGTGGTGGTACCATTCCCCCCAAAATTCCCAACCGCAACCTGCGCATTATAACTCGTTAATGCTGCGTATTTATCTGTTTCAGGCTGGCACAGCTTTTTCGAAATTAACCCTTCATTAACAACGCATCCGTAAATCCTGATTAACCATTCAAACGGCCCATTTTCAGGGGCTTGCGTGGTTGAGCGTGGTTGTTTTGCCACCTCGTCAGTGGGCGTTTTCCAACAGAGGTCATCGGATTTGAAAATGGAACGAACTGTTTCTGCGCAATTGCCTGTGCTGCACGTTTCAAAACGTTGGTTGCATCCGGTTGTGTTTTTGGATCCCAACTTTGAAATGCCGCGCACCTCTGTTTCGGAGCCGCCCCCAAATGCTTGGGCCAACGATGACGGTCCAATCTCATTTCCAACTCATCACAAGATACGACGGCGAAGGCCGCAGGCGGGTTCACCGCACAAGCCAATTACAGGTTCAGACGCATTTCAAAGTTCAACACCATCATCAAGGGAAATAAAATGACAACTACCCCAGCCCTCTTCCGAGCCTATCTCCTGGCCCACCGCGCCAGAAGTTTGGGTACCACCTTACTGGCCGGCACTTTTGTGTTGGCGCAAGTGACACCAACGCTTGCCACGATTGACAACACTGCCAATGCCGTTGGTACCAATGGTGTGACAACTTCGAACTTCGGTTCATCGACACAGAACGTTCCCGTCGCAGCGCCCGTTCCGACAATGACAATCACCAAGGCGGCCTCTGTGCCAACAACGGCCAATGGTGTTGACAACGCAATTGTCGATTCTGGGGATACGATTACTTATACCTACACGGTCAAGAATACCGGTAACGTGACGATGACAGGTGTGGCCCCCACCGATCCAGGACCGACGTTCAACAGTTTGGCGGGCACGGGTACGCTGGGTGCCTATAGTCCAGCAACAGCAACTTTGGCTCCAAATGCTACCCAGGTGTTTACAGCGATCTACACACTCTCACAGCTTGACGTTGACCATGGCGCTGGCATTGCGTTCGGTGTTTCAAACACGGCAGGTGCCACAGGCACGACGCCTGCGGCCGTTGTCTACAATATTCCGCCTGCAGGTAAGTTCACCGCAACCACAACAATTCCAGCCGCAGCCAAGCTCACCATCGGCAAGGTGGCGGTGTTGACGGATATCGGCGGCGGCACAGCAGGCAAGGCAGATTTGGGTGAAACCATCACCTATACCTACACTGTCTCTAACACCGGCAACGTGCCGATGACCAATGTCACGGTGAACGACTTGCACGGCTTCCCAGCGGTTGCGGTTCCGCTGGGTGCTGGCGGCATCACGTCTGAAACTTTGACGGTTCCAGGCATATTGGGTGCAGCGGCATCGACTGATGCCACAGCCAATAACGGTATCTGGAGTGTGCTCGCACCGGGCGCCACGATCACCTTCACATGGTCACACATCGTCACCCAAGCTGAAATCGACCACGGCTAAACCATTTATCGATGACGTTGGGGGCGGCGTCGGAAATGTTTGAATGAGAAAACGAAGTCCAAACCAGGTGAACTGGAACACACAAAGGGGCGCCACGAAAGTGGTCGCCTCCTTCGTGTTTCTGGTTGCTATGGTTTTGAGCCTGGTTTCGACAGCAAAAGCCGACATTACGAACACCGCAACGGCCTCTGGTGACTATAAATTGGCAACCAAAACCTTTGGCCCGGCAACGGCGGCGGTTCCGGTTGCCGCATCCGCTGGGCAAATTGGGTTGGTCAAAAAAGCTGGTGCAGTTTTTGATGCCAACGCCAACGGCAAACTCGATGTCGGCGATACCATCACCTACAGCTTTGTGGTTTCCAACCTTGGCAATGTGACGCTGAACACTGTCGCGGTCAGTGATCCGAAACTGGGTGTTGTCACTTGCCTCAAATCCACTTTGATTCCCGCGGAACAGACCACCTGCACAGCGCCTGCCTATGCGATTACGCAGGCTGATATCAATGCGGGCTTTGTTTCGAATTCAGCGACTGTCTCATCGAGCACACCGACCGGAGCGGTTATTCCTGACACGTCCGATCCATTGGTGCTCGGCCCGGCAAATAATGCGCCCACGGTTGTGACACTGCAAACCGCTCCAGTGATCGGATTGGTGAAGACGGTGACCCCGCCCGTTGGCTTGAGCAAGGCGGGAGACACGCTTGCCTATTCATTCAAGGTTTCCAATCTTGGCGATGTGCCGTTCAATCCAGTGACGGTTGTTGATACGAAAGTCCAGAACATTGTTTGTCCGCCGGGCGCTTTGAACCCAGGCTTGTTTGTCACCTGCACGGGCAATCCTTATGTGATCACGCAGGCCGATATGGATGCGGGCAGCATCAGCAACACGGCTGTGGCCAGTGGCGTTGCCCCTGATGGCAAGACCTATACGGACGACTCTGATCCTGTGATCGCTGGCCCCTCGGCCAAGGGCCCGACAGTGACACCGCTGAAGGGCAATCCACAGTTTTTGCTGGCAAAGATCGACAAGCTTACAGGACCGATCGCTGTTGGGACTCCCATCACTTACACATTCACCGTCACGAACACGGGCACAGTGACGATCAAGAACATCACGCTTGCGGATACGGGCGCGAATATCACAGGTGGTCCGATTGCGAGTTTGGCACCGGGTGCGATTGACACCGTCACATTCACGGCGAGCCATGCGCTGACGGCGGTTGATTTGGCGCAGCCAAGTTACCTGAACACCGCCACCGTCACGGGCAACCCAGCACCACCCGCTTCAAATCCCCCGACGGTCAGTGCGACAGCCAGCGTGTCAACGCCGCTGGTCTACACGGCTTCGATGACGTTGACCAAGTCCGCCGCATTGGCCAGCACGACGGGGCTTCCGCCCAAGAAGGGCGACATTGTCAACTACACATTTGTGGTGACCAATACGGGCACATCGCCGCTCACCAACGTGACGATTGCGGATTTGCTCTTGGCGCAAAATTCGATGCCGGGTCAAACCCAAGTTGCAGCGCTGCAAAGCCAGAATTCAAATGGTGATGGGGATGTCGCAACGGCCAGCATCAATGCTGCGAAACGCGTGTCAGGCGCCGTCGCGTCGGCGCAACGCCACATGGTGCCGCAACTTCTGCCGCCGCTCACTGCCGATCTTGCGGTTTCGCGCGTCCTGTTGCGGATGGACGGATACGTGGGGCCAATGCTTGCGGGAGATAAGATCGGCTTTCTCTATCGTTTGAACAACACGGGCGATGTGCCACTGACAGCGATCTTGGTGGCGCAGCCTGATAGTCAGTCGTTCAGCAGCGAAGTGAGTTTGCTCAATCCGAATGAGACCGATAGCGCCAGCATCATCTTCACACGCAATCTGACATCTGAGGAAGCAACGTCTGGCATTGTCACTGCCAATGGCTATGTGACGCTGAAGGCGCGCGGGCGTGAAATGATGGTTCAGGTGGCTGACACGTTACCGCTCTCCGCCATCAAACCTTATGATAGCCTCACCACCGCTTCGATCACGCCCGGCACGGTGCCCACACTTAATCCGACAAGCTCGCAGACTTTCACTGCAAGCTATGCCCTGACGCAGGCAGACATTGATGCGGGCACGCGGCACAATTCTGCGACCGCCAATGCGCTTGATGTGGCAGGCAAACCAGTCAGTTCAAACACGGCAGTCTTCGATCTGCCGTTGCAACAGGCGCCGAGCATCGGGGTTGTAAAGGCAGGCACGCTTGCGCTGGCCAATGGCACAAGTGCTGTTGTCGGCGATATCATCACCTATAAATTTTCAGTGACCAACCTGGGCAATGTCACGCTGAAGAATATCGCTGTTGGTGATGGAACGCTGTTTATTTCGAGCGCCGCGCCCATTGACCCGCTGGCCCCGGGCATCACTGATTCATCCTACACCGCGACTTACGCGATCACGCAAGTTGATATTGATGCCGGGCACCATGACAATCAGGCCAAGTTGAACGCAAATGCACCTTCAGGCCCGTTGGCCCCACAGTTCTCAGACTTTGCTGATCCCAAACAACATCGACCCACGATAGTACCCATCGCGGCAACACCCGCCATTGCTTTGCTCAAGCAGGTAACCAGCATCACCGACACCAATGGTAATGGCCGTCATGATGTGGGCGATGTCATCCACTATCAATTCACGATCAAAAACACCGGTAATGTTCAGCTGACAAGTGTGCTGGTGACTGATCCGCTGATGCCCGGCGCGCCGACGAAGCCCTTGGATGTTGTAAGTGGTGCCGCGATCTCTTTGGCTCCGGGTGCCACCGACACCAGCTTCACGGGCACCTATGTGATCGAGCAAGCCGACATGGACCTTGGCCATGTCAACAACACGGCAAAAGTTGTGGGCACAGACCCCACGGGCAAACAAGTGCAGGATTTCTCTGATCCCGGTGTTTTCACCCAGGATGGGCCGACGATTACATTGCTGCCGCTGTCACAAATTGCCGTGCAAAAAGTCTTCTCGCACTTTGAAGATGCGGTGGGAATTACAGTTCCGCTGCCTGTGCCCAATGGTTTTGTGGTTTATACGATCAAGATTCAGAACACCGGCAATGTCAATTTCGCCGATGTGTTGCTGGCGGAAGTGGCCCCCTTCAATCAACCGACAACCACGCTTGTGGGCACGCATCCATTCCCGCTGCCCTCAAAAGCTACGGACCCGACACTTTATACAGATGCCGCGCACTTCACTGTGAAACAGATGATCAGCAATGCCGACATCTTGAGCGGCAGCGTCAAAAACCAAGTGAGTGCAACGGGTGTCGATTCAGCAGGCGTCAAATCTCCGGCTGACCTGTCTGACCCCAGCGACTTTAATGGCAATGCCGTGACCGTTGTTCCACTAGCGTCGCAGCCATCGATTTCTGTTATCAAATTGGCGACAGTCACCGATGTCAATCACAATGGCGCCAATGATACTGGCGATATTATTACCTATACATTCCAAGTGAAAAACACAGGCAATGTGGATCTCACCAGTGTTGACATTACGGATGCCAATGCCGCGAAAGTGGGCGGCCCTATTGCACTGTTGAAAGTGGGCGCCACGGATACGACAACGTTCACAGCATCGCATACGATCACTGCTGTGGACCTGGCGGCGGGCAGCTATTCAAACCAAGCCACTGCCACAGGCACTTATAGTGGCATCAATACTGTGAGCGGTGACTCTGACTATGCCAGTCTGACAGGCCCGCGCCGCCCGACCATTGTTCAGCTTTCTGCCGCCAAGCCGGTGCTGACCAAGACGGCGGCACGTAGCCAAGTGAAGCGTGGCGAGATTGTTGGTTTTACGATCACGGCCACAAACTTAGGTTCCGGGCCATTCCAGCTCGCAGACATCATGCCGCCGGGCTTTGGCTATGTCGCGGGTTCCGCGCTGGCCAATGGTGTTGCAGTCACACCTGTCGTCAACAGCCAGATCGTCACCTTCAACAATCTCATACCCACAGCCAGCAAGATCACGGTCACGCTGAACCTCATGGCTTCCACCACATTGAGTGGCGGCAAGTTTGTCAACAATGCGCGGCTTGTTGATCCATCTAACAATCAAGTGATCGCTGTGGCGCAGGCCGCTGTCGAAGTGATCCCCGAGGCGGTGTTTGATTGCAGCGACATTATCGGCCGCGTGTTTGATGATCTGAACGGCAATGGTGTGATGGATGACGGTGAGCCGGGTCTTGCCGGGGTTCGCCTTGTCACGCTCAATGGCGTGCTCATTACCACGGATGCCGAAGGCCGCTATCACGTGCCTTGTGCGGCGATCCCTGATGCTGCGATTGGCGGGAACTATCTGTTGAAGCTTGACCCGCGCACTTTGCCCACGGGTTACAAGCTCACCACAGAAAACCCGCGCGATGTACGCGTTACACGCGGCAAAGTGGCCATTCTGAATTTTGGCGCGGCCATTCAACATGAGGTGAAGGTTGATGTGACGTCCAAGGCCTTTGGCCCCGAGGGCACAGACCTTGTGCCCACATGGCAAAGCGGCATTGGCAAGCTGTGCAAGATCCTGACGAAGAAGAGATCTGCGCTGCAAATTATCTACCACCAGGGTGGTGAAACCGGAGAATTGGCACAGGCGCGCGTTGATGCGCTTGAGGCCGAAATCAATGCGACCTGCAACCCCGGCTATCCGCTGAAAATCCAAACCAGCGTGAAGGAGCTGAAATGAACCGGGGCGCGAACAGGCACGGGTTCATCACACAGGGCATTGGTGCTTTGGCGCTTGCCATCTGCCTTGGGCTTTCGCCTTTGGCAAAGGCAGAGTCCGGCTTGCCCTTCTCGATCAGCGTTGATGGTCAGAAAGTCGACACCAGTACTGAAATCGCCGCCGCTCAAAAGAGCCAGGAAATGGCTGTCGGTGCCGTTGATATTCAAGTGAAGTTTGATGGATTGGGGGTGAAGCCCGTTCTCAATGTTTCGACCTATCCGGTGCAGGTCAATTTCCGCAGTGGCGATCGGATCCGTTTCCTCGCCAGCTTCAATTATGCAGCGTGGATTGACCGCGCAGAAGTGCGGGTGATTTCACTTGATGCACCTTCGGGCGCTGCGCCCTTTGCGACAATCCCCGTTTCAAAACTTGGCGCTGCTGAATGGCAGATGCCGGCTGATGCGCCGGGTCAGATGGAATATGTGGTGCGGGTTTATGATGCCAAGGGGCGATTTGATGAAACCCGGCCTTTGCCGATCAAGCACAGCGCCACCAATTTGCCGCTGGCTTCGGAGGACAATCAAGCCGTTGCGCCGGGCTTTGGCGAAGATCGCACGGCCTTCCGCAATATCAGTGTGTTTGGCGGGGCGCTCACGGTGTCTGGCAAGAATGTGCCAAAGAACCATGAAGTAACAGTGATGGGCGAGCCTGTGCCTGTCGACAATGGCGATGCTTTTGTAGTTCAAAGGATTTTACCGCCGGGGGCACATTCTGTCGATGTTGCTGTGTTGCAAGATGGCAAGGGGCTGACGTTTACACGTGAAGTTGAAGTGCCCGAAGAGGAGTGGTTTGGCGTTGGTCTTGCCGATCTCACCGTGGGCCATAATTTTGGCAACGGCATTGTGGAACACACAGGCGTTGACGAATTCCCCGGCACTTGGACGCGCGGTCGTGCCGCCATGTATCTCAAGGGAAAAGTCAAAGGCCAATATATCCTGACCGCATCGGCTGACACAGGTGTCGGCACACTGGCAGATATGTTCACTGGGCTTGCGGGCAAAGACCCCAATGCCATGTTGAAGCGCATCAGTCCCAATGACTATTATCCGGTTTATGGTGACGACTCCACCTCAGTTAACGACGCGCCCACCAGTGGCCCGCTTTATGTGCGGCTGGAACGCGGGCCCAGCTCTGTGATGTGGGGCAATTTCAAATCGAATATCACGGGCACGAAGTTCATGGCCTCGCAGCGCGCACTTTATGGCGCGAGTGGGGTTTATCGTTCAGACGAAGTGACCAAAGATGGTGCTGCCAAGCGTTCGATTGATGTTTATGCGGCCCAGCCTGCAACCGTCCCACAGACGGATGTGTTCCGCGGCACCGGAGGTTCAGCCTATTTCATGCAGCACCAGGACATCACTTCAGGTTCTGATGTGGTGAGTGTTGAAGTGCGCAATGCTGTTACGGGTTGGGTGATTTCGCGCGCGCAGCTTTCGCCATCAACGGATTATCGTTTTGATCCGGTGAATGGCGTTCTCATTCTCAATGCGCCGCTGCCTTCGACGAATTCATCGGGTTATGAAAACTATCTTGTGGTTCACTATAGCTATCAACCTGTGGCGGCAGATGCCAATGCCTATGTCTATGGCGGGCGGGCTGAAACATGGGTGGGCGATCATGTGCGCCTTGGTGTTTCGGGCTTGCGTGAAAAACAGCAGACGGCAGATCAGGCGATTTATGGCGGCGATGTGCGGGTGCAATCATCGAAGAACACTTATGTGGAAGCCGAAGTCGCGCATTCGGAAGGCCCCGGCTTTGGTTCGGCTTATTCAGTGGATGGCGGCCTCAGCTTGCAGACTACCGCAGGTGCAGGCGTTGTTGGTGTGCCTGCCAATGCCTGGCGTGTTGAGGGGGCGGCGTCGCTTGATGAAGTGACCAAGGGCAAAGTGCAGGGTGGGATTCAAGCCCGTGTTGAACATTATGATGCAGGCTTCTCTTCGCCTGAAACGCAGGCGACGACAGAGACGATTAAATGGGGTGTCACGGGCGAAGCCAAGGTTGCGGGCGATGTGAAAGCCAAAGCGACTTTCAGCGAGAACAATGCCATAGGCCAAAGTCTGACGCGCTCAGGCGATGCCAAGCTTTCCATTCCGGCTTCCGAACATGTTATTGTTGAACCCTATGCGCGCTATACAGAGCAAACTGGCACGACGGTTGCCACCACGCAAAATGGCGCGCGTGGTGATGCGGGCGTGAAATTGATTTATCAATGGGATCGTGACCATCAGGTATATGTGTTCGGCCAAGGCACATTTGCGCAGAGCGGAACGATGCTGCGGGATGATCGCGCAGGTGTGGGTGTCAAATCCAAAATCACTGATCGGATCACGACGTCGGCTGAGGTTTCGCAAGGTACGCAAGGCATCGATGTTACGGGATCGATTGACTATGCGCCCACGGCGGATGATCGTTATAGTGTTGGCTATCGTCGTGATGCGTTCCGCTCTTCATCGCCCAACACGCCCTATCTTTTGAGCGGTGACGATCTCGGCACGATCAGCTTTGGCGGCCACCATAAATTTAATGATCAGTGGAGCGCCTATGATGAAAATAACTTCGATTTCTTCGGGGATCGTCATTCGCTGACGGATACTTATGGTGTGCAATATACACCGAACTTGAATTGGAAGATCGATGGCGCGGTTGAAATTGGGCGGGTGATTGACAGCACGATCAATCCCACAACGCTCATCAAGAATCCCGATCTATCGCGCCAAGCCGCTTCGCTCTCGGCGATTTATCACGACAAGGATGGGCTTGACGGCAAGCTCAAGGGTGAATTGCGCCATGATTATGCGGATGATGGTTCCAGTGAGATCATGTCTTATCTGTTCCAAGTGGGCCTCGGCGATAAGCTTTCGAAAGATTGGCGGGCTTTGGCAAATCTTGATGTGGTGCTTTCTAATGCCAATGACAGCACAAAGGACTCGGCATATATCAATGGTCTCATCGGCGCGGCTTACCGCCCCGCTAAAAGCGACAAGTTGAACGCCTTCTTCAAATATAATTTTATCTATGACAATCCGGGCGCTGGCCAAGTGACTTTGGACGGCACGACATCGAGCCCTGCACAAATCTCCCATATTCTCTCAGCCGATGCGACCTATCGGTTGTCAGATAAGTGGGCGATCGGCGGCAAATATGGTTTCCGCATTGGGGAGCTGCGCGACCGGACAGTGGGGGCGGATTGGACCTTCTCGCAAGCGCATCTCGGCATTATCCGCCTTGATTATCACATTGTGAATGAGTGGGATGCAATGGCTGAGGGTCGGGCGCTGTGGTCACCCACCAATGGCACGACAGACTTTGGCTTTGTGGCGGCGGTTTACCGTGAGCTCAGTGACAATTTCAAGATTGGCATTGGCTATAATTTCGGCGATTTCAGCGACGACATCAGCCATATCGCGCATGATAATCATGGCGTGTTCATCAATCTGGTGGGCAAGTTCTAAGGGCTTTGCAAATTTTGGGATCGGCGACTAGAACGGTGCCATGACCCCAAAACAAGCCCCTTCGATTGCTGAACTCCGCCGCCTTTACAAAGCCCGTGTGCCGCGGATGTTTTATGACTATTGCGAGACTGGATCTTACTCCACCGGCACGTTTCAGGAAAACACTGCGGCATTTGAGAAATATAAGCTGCGCCAACGGGTGGCTGTCAACATTGATGGGCGGTCGCTCAAAACCAAAATGGTTGGGCAAGCTGTGGTGATGCCCGTGGCCTTGTCACCCATTGGTTCTGGCGGGATGAACCATGCCGATGGCGAAATTCTGGCCTGCCGCGCTGCTCAGAAGTTCGGTGTGCCTTATACGCTGTCAACGATGAGCATTTGTTCTCTCGAAGAAGTAGCCAAGCATGTTGAGAAGCCATTTTGGTTTCAGCTTTATGTTATGCGTGACAGAAGCTTTGCGACGGATTTGGTCAACCGCGCCAAGGCTGCAAAATGCTCGGCCCTGGTTTTGACGCTTGATCTCCAAATTTTAGGCCAAAGGCATTTGGATGTGAAAAACGGCCTCTCTTCTCCGCCTAAGCTCACGCTGTCCAATATCATCAACATGATGACCAAGCCTGCCTGGTGTTTTGGGATGCTGGGCACGAAGAACCGTCAGTTCGGCAATATTGTTGGCCATGCAAAAGGTGTGGGTGATATTGCGTCGCTCAATGAATGGGCCAATCAACAGTTTGACCAGACGCTGGATTGGAGCTCGGTTGAATTCATCCGCAAGCAATGGAATGGCAAGTTGATCCTCAAAGGCATCAATGATGTCGCCGATGCGCGCATTGCCGCCGCGCTGGGCGCTGATGCGATCATCGTCTCTAACCATGGGGGCCGACAGCTTGATGGTGGCTTTGCCACAGTCGATATGCTGGGGCCGATTGTGGATGCAGTAGGCGACAAGATTGAAGTGCATTTTGATTCCGGCATCCGTTCGGGCATTGATGTGATGAAGGCTATGGCTCTAGGGGCCAAGGGCACCTACATCGGGCGGGCCTATATTTATGGTTTGGGCGCTGCGGGTGAGGCGGGGGTAACGCGCGCATTGCAAATTATTTATAAAGAGCTTGATACAACGATGGCGCTCTGCGGTGAGCGCGACATTCAAAATGTCGGGCGGCACAATCTCGCAATGCCCTTGGCCACCCATGATTTGAGCGCAATGAATGCCGCTGCAAAACCGCGTCGCACCAAACGGTAAGCTTCACGCCGTGCCCGAGCGCGGCACGATGATGGGCAATCGTGGTGGCAAATTTCACCGTGATGACCAGACACTCGGCAAACGCCGTTGGGCTTCGGCACATTGGATTTGTTGTGAGCTTCATTGGAAGGGTCAGCACCACGCGCCGATGGGGCAGGGCTATACGTCGCTGTTCTTTCTGGATGAGGTGACGGCGCTGGCAGCGGGGCATCGGCCGTGTTTTTTCTGCCGCCGGAAAGAGGCACAGGCGTTTTTAGATGGCCGAAAGGCTGGAGAATTTGATCGGGCGTTGCATGCGGAACGCCTGATCCTTCCCCACTCCATGCGGAAGGATAAGTTACCCGATGGTGTGATGGTTGAAGCTGACGGCGTGTTTTACGCCAAACGTGGTTCGCAATTTCTGCGCTGGTCTTTCGCGGGCTATGCCGAAACTAAAACCGCGCTTGGCAACTTTAAAATTTTGACACCTGTATCAATCATCGCCATCTTGGCGTCAGGCTATCAACCGCGCTGGCATCCGTCAGCATTGAAATGGGACGAGACATGAAACTTTTGCGTTATGGCCCCAAGGGCAAAGAAAAACCAGGTATCTTGGACAAGGACGGCAAAATCCGCTCACTGCATAAGGTGATTGCGGATTTGGATGGTGGGGCGCTTTCGCCTGCGGGACTGGCCAAGTTGAAAAAACTCAATGTGGAAAAACTGCCTGTGGTGAAGGGCAGGCCGCGCATCGGGGCCTGTGTTGCCAATCCGCAAAAGTTTATCGCCATTGGGTTGAATTATTCTGATCACGCGGCTGAATCCGGCATGACGGTTCCACCTGAACCCATCGTGTTTACCAAACAGGTGAGCTGCCTGTCCGGCCCCAACGATACAGTGACGCTGCCGCCCAAATCTGAAAAATCTGATTGGGAAGTGGAGCTTGGCGTGATCATCGGGCGCAAGGCCAAGAACATCAAGGAAGTCGATGCGCTGAAACATGTGGCGGGCTATTGCACCATCAATGATCTTTCGGAACGCGCTTTTCAGACTGAGCGCCATGGCCAATGGACCAAGGGTAAGTCTTACGACACGTTTGGCCCCATTGGGCCTTATCTCGTCACAAAGGATGAAGTGAAAGACCCGCAGAATTTGCACATGTGGCTGGATCTCAACGGCAAACGCGTGCAGGACGGCAATACCAAAACCATGGTGTATGGCGTGGCTTATCTGGTGGCTTATCTCAGCCAGTTTTTCACTTTGATGCCCGGCGATATTATCACCACAGGCACCCCGCCCGGCGTGGGCATGGGCATGAAGCCGCCGCAGTTTTTGAAGCCCGGCGACAAGATGGTGATCGCCATTGAAGGGCTGGGGGTTCAGCGGCAGGTGGTAAAAAGGGATCGAGGCTAAAACTTTTTTCCGAAGCCCTTCCCATCAATCCGTCATCCCGGCGAAGGCCGGGATTGGGCTTATTGCCAGATGTGGAGCTTGCAAATTTAAGCCCGGCCCCGGCCTTCGCCGGGGTGACGGCGTAAATGATGCAGGTAACGGCGTTCGGGGTTAGCAGTTGCCCAAAATCGGCGGCTCAACTAGAAGCTCGTGCATGAGCGATAAACCCAAAACTTTCAAACCCAAGGCCCGCGTGGCCAAGGGGTTTCGTGACATTGACGCTGATGAGATTCGCGGCACGCGCGCCATGCT
>Ga0209069_10000027_pt1 | contig 44804 bp, 41 predicted proteins | sample Str013_2_FD_187202 | JGI IMG/M metagenome (GOLD analysis project Ga0209069, IMG submission 187202) | Freshwater sediment microbial communities in response to fracking from Pennsylvania, USA - Straight Creek_MetaG_SC_2013 (SPAdes) (version 2) | ecosystem: Environmental > Aquatic > Freshwater >...
ATTGAAGACATGGGCGAACGCCTGCGCGCCATTCTGGCTGGCGACCCCAAAGATAAAGCCGTCAAATTCATCTGGACCAGCGTCTCCGAAATGTGGACCTACTCGGCCAACCGCATTCCGGAAATTGCCGAGACCGTTGTTGAAATCGACGCGGCCATGCGCATGGGCTTCAACTGGGAAGTCGGTCCGTTTGAAGTCTGGGACATGGCCGGCGTGGCCGCAACCGTGGCCCGGATGAAAGCCGAAGGTAAGCTGGTTTCCGCTAATGCGGAAAAGCTCCTCGCCTCCGGCGCGACGAGTTGGTACAAGGACGATCCTTCCGCTCCCTCCGGCCGCGCGTACTTTGACCTGCGCACGGGAAAATACGAGCCGGTAAAAGTTGCGGAAGGCGTGTGGTCCGTCTCAGCAGCCAAGAAATCGCACGGTGTGGTCAAGAAGAATGCCGGCGCGTCGCTCATCGACCTGGGTAACGGCGTAGGTTGCATTGAGCTCCATTCGAAGATGAACGCCCTCGGCGCGGACATCGTTCAGATGGTCACGCAGTCGCTCAAGACTGGCGGCGGCGACCAGTTTGAATCGTTCGTCATCACCGGCGACTCAGCGAACTTCTCGGTCGGTGCCAACTTGATGATGCTCATGCTGGCCGTACAGGAAGAAGAGTGGGACGAAGTCGATCTGGCCATTAAGCAGTTCCAAGGCATGACCCAGGCCATTAAGTTCTGTTCGCGTCCCGTGGTTAGCGCAGCGTATGGCATGTGCCTGGGCGGCGGTTGCGAAATCAATTTGCACTCTGCGGCCCGCCAGCCGCATTCAGAACTCTACATGGGACTCGTGGAAGTCGGCGTCGGCTTGCTGCCGGGCGGCGGTGGCTGCAAAGAGATGCTGCTGCGCGCGCTGGACAACGCTCACGCGGTTCGTCCTGACGGTCGTGGCGAAACCGTGGAAGTCTTTGAAGGCCTGAAGCGGGCGTTTGAAATAGTCGGCATGGCCAAAGTGTCAACCTCAGCAGCCGAAGCGCGTGGACTCGGCTTCCTCTCTGACGGTGACCTGATCAGCATGAATCGCGAACGCATCCTGGCCGACGCGAAGGAACGCGCCATGGAACTGGCCCGCGCCGGATACAAGGCTCCCGTCATGCGCATGGACATCCCCGCGCCCGGCGAGAACATGCTTGCGACCTTGAAGCTCGGTATCCATCTAATGCGTCAGGCTGAGTTCATCAGCGACCATGACATGAAGGTCGGTACCAAAGTCGCCGAGATCCTATGCGGCGGCAACGTCTCTCCGGGGACCCCGGTCAGCGAGCAGTACATTCTCGATCTGGAGCGCGAAGGCTTTAAGTCTCTCTGCGGCGAGAAGAAGACGCAAGAGCGGATTCAGTACACGTTGAAGACCGGCAAGCCTTTGCGTAACTAGCGTGACGCGTCTCGGTGGGATGAAAAAAAATATCCACCACGGAGACACTGAAGCAAGAATCGTGTGATCTGGTGGTCGGTTGATCGCGCGTGATCGGGAACAACAACTCTCACCACGGAGACACGGAGGCATGGAGAAAGACTGGGCGGAAGGCGGCAAGAGTTCCGGATCATCAAAGGCTGTTTTCGGCTCTTTTCGCTCGAAGCTCTGAAGGTTTGTCTTGATGTGAGAGCAACGATGCTCAGCGCCGTAGGCGCGTTAACAGGTTAGCCCACTCTAAGGCGAGCAACGCGAAGCCGTAAGGGTGGGTAGGAAGCAAGAAAGAATTCAAGCCCCGTAGGGGCGGCACAAGTTTTGTTGGCAACACCCTAGGCAAGCAGGATTGAAATGAAATATTTGGTGATCTACGAAAAATCAGCCACGGGATGGGGAGCTTACGCGCCTGACCTGCCGGGTCTAGGCGTTGCCGGGACCACGATCGAAGAAGTGAAGGCCTTGATTCGCGAAGCGATTGATTTCCATGTCGAAGGAATGAGGTTACATGGAGACCCGGTTCCCGAGCCAAGCGCTCAGACGGAATACGTTTCGGTGGAATCTGCGTAGTCTTTGCCGATAGTTGGGACCAGCGCCGTAGGCGCGACATGAGTTAGCCCAGGCCGGAAGGCCTGGGTTGGGGTAAAAAAGAAGAAAGAGCCCCGGAGGGGCGACACAAAACTAAATGGCCGCCCTGTTAAAGGACTACAAAGACCTGTTCGCGGAACATGACGTAGAAGGCCTGATCGGCGAAGGCGCTCCTCGCGATGAATACGACCAGGAGGCCACGGACGTCGCACAAAAATTGCAGGACCTTGAATCCGCCGGGACGAAGCTCGATCACGCGGTCGTTCTCAACGTCCTGATGGAAATCTGGGGCGAAAGTTTCAACCTGAAAGGCGCGGAGTTGGAAACGCGCCGGGAAAAGTTAGCCAAGTTGGCAGCAAAGGTGGAAGGGTTATGCGTGAAGCCGTTATCGTAAGTTCAGTTCGTACCGCTGTAGGCAAATCCGGCAAAGGCACTCTGCGTGCCACCCGTCCGGACGATCTGGCCGCCGTGGCCATCAAGGGCGCGCTCGAACGCGTACCGCAGATTGACACCAAGGAAATTGAAGACGTGATCATCGGCTGTGCCACGCCGGAAGCCGAGCAGGGCATGAACGTGGCGCGCATCGCGTCTCTGCGCGCTGGTCTGCCGGTGGAAGTTTCCGCCATGACCATCAATCGCTTCTGTTCGTCGGGATTGCAGGCCATTTCGCTCGCCGCTGACTCCGTCATGTCCGGCCGCGCGGAAATCGCTATCGGTGGTGGCACGGAATCCATGAGCATGATCCCCATGGGCGGCCACAAAGTCTCGGCGAATCCGTGGCTGGTGGGCAATTACCCTGACGCGTATCTCTCCATGGGCCTCACCGCTGAGCGCTTGGCCAAACGATTTGGCATCTCGCGCGAACAGGCTGACGAGTTTTCTTACAACAGCCACCAGAAAGCTCTTGCCGCCATCAAGGACGGCAAGTTCGAAGACGAAATTGTTCCCGTGCCGGTGAGCTTTACGGTGCCCAATGGCTCCAAGCCCAAGCGCACCGAAATCACCTTTAAAGTCGACGAAGGCCCGCGTGCTGACACTACCGCTGCTGCCTTGGCCGGCCTGAAGCCGGCGTTTCATGCGCGTGGCACGGTCACGGCAGGGAATTCGTCGCAAACGTCGGACGGCGCCGCCGCCGCCGTAGTAATGTCCGCTGACAAAGCCAGGCAATTGGGCATCAAACCATTAGCGCGCTTTGTGGCTTTTGCCACGGCAGGCTATAAGCCGGAAGAAATGGGACTCGGTCCGGTTTACGCGATTCCCAAAGTCCTGAAGATCGCCGGACTCAAGCTGGAAGACATCGCCGTTTTCGAATTGAACGAAGCCTTCGCGGCGCAAGCACTGTCGGTAATTAAAGAAGCTGGACTGGACATTAACAAGATCAATCCCAACGGAGGCGCGGTTGCACTGGGCCATCCCTTGGGATGCACCGGCGCCAAGCTCACGGCAACGATCATCCGCGAGCTGAAGCGCAGAAACGCGAAGTACGGAATTGTGACCATGTGTATCGGCGGCGGCATGGGCGCTGCCGGGATTATTGAAAACTTTCAATGAGTTCTTTACCACAGAGGGCACAGAGGAACACCGAGGCTGTGGGGATCAACGCGATTACCGAGGCCATTATTGGCGCTGCCATGAAAGTGCACTCTGCGTTAGGCCCGGGTCTTCTTGAAAGTGCTTACGAGGCCTGTTTGGCCCACGAGTTGCGCAAGGCAGGGTTCGATGTAAAGACTCAGGTTGAATTGCCAGTAATTTATGACGGCATTCGCGTTGAACTCGGATATCGCATCGACATGGTTGTAAACGACACAGTAATAGTTGAATTGAAATGTGTTGAGAAGATTGCGCCGATTCACGAAGCGCAGATCTTGTCGTATTTGAAGTTAAGTAAGAAGAGAGTCGGCCTGATTATCAATTTTCACGTTCGGCACCTCAGGGACGGAATCAAGAGGTTCATTGAAGGAACAGACTGACCAACTCAGTGTTCCTCCGTGTCCTCTGTGGTAAACGGTTCTTGACGGTCAAAGAGGAGAAACCATGGCAACAGTAGCAGTCCCGAACAAGACCAAGCTCGTGGGTGGAAGTTTCCTGATTGACGAACACACCACCGACCAGGTCTTTACTCCGGAAGATCTCAGCGAAGAACATCTGCAAATCGTCCAGACGACGCAGGAGTTCGCGAAAAACGAGATTATTCCCAACATTGAGAAGATTGAGCACAAGGAATTCGCCGTCACGCGCGGGCTGATCAAGAAAGCCTGTGAGATCGGCATCGCCAATGTGGACATTCCGGAGCAGTACGGCGGCTCGGACATGGACAAGATCTCCTCGGCGCTCATCAACGAACACATGTCCGTCTCCGGCAGCTTCAGCGTTGCCTTTGGCGGCCACGTAGGCATCGGCACTCTGCCTATCGTGTACTTTGGCACGGCGGAACAGAAAGCCAAGTACCTGCCAAAACTGGCCAGCGGAGAGTTGATTGCCGCGTACGCGTTGTCGGAATCCACCTCGGCTTCTGACGCCATGAACGCCCGCACCAAGGCCGTGCTCTCGCCGGACGGCAAAGAGTGGATACTCAACGGCGAAAAAATGTGGATCACCAACGGCGGCTTTGCTGACGTGTTCATCATCTTCGCCAAGGTCGACGGCGAAAAGTTTTCGGCGTTCATCGTCGAACGCAAGTTCCCGGGCTTCCAGTCCGGCAACGAAGAAAAGAAGATGGGCATCCGCGGGTCTTCGACCACGCCCATCATCTTGAACGATTGCCGCGTGCCCAAAGAGAATTTGCTCGGCGAAATCGGCAAAGGGCACGTCATCGCGTTTAACACTTTGAACATTGGCCGCTTCAAATTGGGCGCTGGTGTGATCGGTGGCGCGCGCAATTCCTTGAACAATTCCATCGGTTACGCCAAGCAGCGCAAGGCATTCGGCAAGAACCTGGCTGACTTTGGCATGATCAAGGAAAAGCTGGCGCGGATGGCCGTCGGCGTGTACACCGGTGAATGCATGTCCTACCGCACGGTGGGCATGATTGACGCCGCCATGAGCGAGATCGACAAGAACTCGCCCGACGCTTACAAGGCAACCGCTAAGAACATTGAAGAGTACGCGGTGGAATGCTCCATCCTCAAGGTCTACGGCTCTGAGATGCTGGACTACGTCGTTGACGAAACCGTCCAGATCTACGGTGGCTATGGCTTTGTGGAAGAGTATCCGGCGGAGCGCGCGTATCGCGACTCGCGCGTGAACCGCATCTTTGAAGGCACCAACGAAATCAACCGCATGATCATCACCGGATGGCTGATGAAGCGCGCCATGAAAGGCCAACTGGCCCTCATGCCGGCCATCAAGAAGCTGACGGAAGAGATCATGTCCGGCGTGGCGCCGGAGGCTCCGGAAGGCCCGCTTTCCGCCGAGCGCGTCATGGTTTCCAACTGCAAGAAGGCCACGCTCATGCTGGCCGGAGCGGCAGCGCAGAAATATATGATGGACCTGGAAAACCAGCAGGAAATCCTGGGCACAATTGCCGACATGGTGATTGAGTCGTTCGCCATGGATTCCACCGTGCTGCGCACGCAAAAACTGATCGAGCGTCAGGGTGAAGCCAAGTCGCAACTGGCCATCGCCATGTGTCAGGTCAGCTTGTCTGAATCGATCATCAAGATCGAAGGCGCGGCGCGCAAAGTCGTCGCGTGCGTGGCGGAAGGCGACATGCTGCGCACGCAACTGGTGATCCTGCGGCGGCTGTTTAAGCACGAGCCGTTCAATGTGATCGCCTTGACCCAGCAGATTGCCAACCGGCTTACGGAAGCCGGGAAGTATGTGCTGGCCTAGAAAGAAGCGAAGTCCGAATTTGACGGCTGGTAGTCTTAAGGGACGCCAGCCGTTTTCTTTTTGCCCCGCGATCTGCGTCAAAACACGCAGGTAAAAATCGATACATATTTTGAGTCGCAAGAAAAGCCGCATACATCTCTTACGCCATGTCAACCAATACTGCGACCGGCTCGACTACGAAAAACGTTACTGCGACTGGGGTTACTGCAACGAACGCGGAATCTCTCCGCATCTCTGAACAAATCCGCCGGGCGTTTGAAGGCAAAGCCTGGCACGGACCGTCGTTGGCCGAAGCCTTGGAAGGCATCACGCCGGAGCAGGCGTCCGCGCATCCTGTGGAAGCCGGACACAGCATTTGGGAACTGACGCTCCATATAGAAGGTTGGACGCGCGTAGCCTCGGCTGCGATTGACGGCAAGGCCATGCCGGAATGGCCTATGTCGGAAGCGTCGTCGTTCCTGGATTGGCCGCCCGTCCCCGAGCCAACGCAACAGGCATGGCAGAAAGCCGTGTCCAATTTGATTGCGGCTGGCAAGGAACTTGCCGAACGAGTTACCAAGTTTCAGGATCTGCACTTGCTGCGCATCGTGCCTGGACGCAAGTATGATTTTTATTTTCTCTTCCACGGCATCGCGCAGCACAGCATCTATCATGCGGGACAGATTACGTTGCTGAAGCGCGCACTGAACCCAGTGGTGTGAGCCCGGCGTTTTGTCGTTGTCCTTCACTGCGGCTTGCGATAAAGTTTCTCGCAATATGTGCCCAGACAATTTGACTGCTCGCCTGAGCCAGGGCGAGATTGAATCCGCCGTGCGGCGATTTTGGGAGCTTTTTGCGTCCAAACGCACCGACCTATGGCAGAGCTACTACGCAGACGTCGCTTTGGTGTTTGGGACCGCGTCCAAGCGGCCGGAACCGGCGCGTTTGGTGGTGATGCGCCGCCAGCGCGAATACCTGGAGGGCGCCACCAAGATGGACATTAAAGTGGACCGCGTGGAAGTTGAGATGCTCGGTTCGGATTGCGCCGTGGCTGCCTACCTTCTTCAATTACATGCCGAGCATGTCTCCAAGCCGACCGCCGCGGGCCAGTGACGCAAGAAGAGCACCTGGAGAATGCCCGGGTCACGCACGTCTTCCAGCGGCAGCATGACGGTGGTTTGAAGATTGTCCATGAACATATCTCAGCGCCGTCGGGTTGACGCTTCTTGGCGTCGGACAACAACTGCGGGCAAGTCTCAACATCTTCAGCTGCGGGGGAGAAATCTTCCAACGAACATCTGGAAAACGCGCGCGTGACCCATGTTTTTCAACGCCAACCAAGATGGACGCCTGTAGATTGTGCATGAGGACATTTCGGCGCCAGGTATACGAGAAACTCGATCTTAAGATTGCCAGGCCACAATTCAGGTAACGGAAATACTGGGAAAAGGCGCTGGCTCACATGCCGGCGCCTTTTTTCGTGCAAAAACAAAGACGTTTGAATCTAAGGTATTCCATTTACAAACACCTTAGGCAAGCGTAGTGTAATCTGCGTCCATTTTTTCGACGGCGTAAGCCCATCTCTTCCAGGAGTAGATTTCCCCAATGAGTCAGAAGAAAGTTTTGCTTGTTGCATTGCTTGCCGCCCTTATCGTCACCATCCCGGCTTCTGTCTATGCGCAGACCACGGCAATGGAAGACGACCAGGTTTCACCAACCTTTGCCCTCAATCTCTCACCGACGACGGTGCATGCCAATTCCCTTGGCGCCGGCGGCGGCGTTCTGGGCAGCCGCTCTACCGGTGGCGTTTTGGGTATTGACTCCATTACTAACTGGAGCAGCTATTTCTATTTTCCAGCCGCTGACAACAGCCAGTTCAGCTGGACTTACACCATGGTCGGCCACGCGCCATTTGGCGTAGGGCATGACGATGATTGGCAAGGCGAGACGACATTCATCAGCGCGCCCGTGGTTCCAGTGAACCTTGATCTGCGCAACGCTGACGGTTCGATCCGTTTCGTGAATGGTCACCGCTTGTTTTCGGACGCCACTCAGTTCGTCCAGCCGACGCTGAATTCCCCCGTTTTCAGCAACTCCAACTACAGTTCCAGCGCCCGCGCCACTCAGTTTACTGATGCCGTGCAACGCGCGGAATTCTTCAACAAAGCGGACGACGACTGGCACACCATTCTTCGTCCCAGCGTGAAGCCGGCCCGGACCATGGTTCTCCGCCGCGGGACTTACGCCTTTGCCCTGAATCCTGATGGTTCCTGCTGCTTCTTTGTCCTGATCAACGCCAATACGTTTGTCAACGAACTGTTCCCGCCGACGGCCAGCGACACCACCACGGTGATGGGCCAGGCTGAGAACGCCGGCGACATCCGTACGCGCGATCTTTCCACGTTCCTGTTCCCCAACGCGTTCCTGTTTGTCGGCAATACCGGCAACTGCTGCATCGTGGGCTTCCATAGTTATGACCTGGAGCCCGGCAGCGCCGCCAACGGGTTCCGCGAAAAACGCTTCGTCATGGACTATTCCAGCTGGGTTTCCCCGGGGATTTTTGGCGCTTCGTTCGTTGACGTAACTGCCCTGAGCCACGAACTCTCTGAAACCTTCAACGATCCTTTCGTGAACAACGCCACGCCGTGGTGGCTGGCGCCCAATGGCAACTGCCAAAACAACTTGGAAGATGGCGACGTGATTGAAGGTCTGGCCAACGCGACCATTCCCATCACCACCAATGGCTTTACCTATCACCCACAGAATGAAGCGCTGTTGCAGTGGTTCGCTGGCGTGACTCCGTCCAACGCCATCAGCCACGCGTATAGCTATCCTGACACCACGGTGCTGAAGGCTGCGAACGTGGCCCAGTTCCCGGGTTGCTCGTCGCCTCTGCCGTGAGCAGGGCAGCTGCAAGTTCGTTTACGCAATAACCTGCAATAACCTGAAACTGGCACCGGAACTCCTCCGGTGCCAGTCTTCATTTGGCTCGGAGTCAGGCGCGACTGCTGCTTCATCTTCTTTTTAGTAGTTTGCGAAATAGTGTTTACGCAAAATTAACTGAATAAGGCGGACATTTTCGGAATCCAAGCGCCGTAAATTTGCATCTTCCCATGTGACGCTGTTAAACTAACTAACCAGTTAGTTAATTGCTAACTACCCTGGCCATCTTCCGGCGGCTAGGGCCCGTGCTACCTCGTTCATAAACAGGTTTTCTGATGAGAATGCATTCTAAACGGCATAAAAAAGTCAGTTTTAGCACAATCTCTCTAAAAATAGTTTCGATGATAAAGACGACAAACATGATGAAAATGGCCAAGATGTTAGCGAAGCCGAGCATGCTGGCTAGCCTTTTGCTGTCGTTGGCCGTGGTGCTCCCGTCAGAAGCTCAGGCTCCCGGACCAACCAGCGGCAGTGGCGACAACGCGATACAGCAGTCTTCCGCGCCTACTCCGATCCAGCCGCCTTCCATGGACGCGCTCAGTGGCAGCGGCATCGTGGACAAAATCGTCCCCGGGATCCTGAAGTTGTCCTTGCTAGACGCGATTGATCGCGGCCTCAAACACAATCTGGCGTTGCTACTTTCCCAGGAGCAAACAGAGTCAGCACGGGCGCAACGGCGCCGCAGTCTCTCTTACTTGTTGCCGAACCTCAGCGGAAACGTGAATGAAAGCGTGAATCAGATCAACCTGGCGGCTTTCGGTATTCCGTTGCCGGCAGGATTGTCGTCGCCGGTCGTGGGACCTTTTGGCGTATTCGACGCCCGCGCCAACATGACGGATGCGCTCGTGGATATTTCCGCCATGAACCGAATGCGTTCCGCGGCGGAAAACGAAAAAGTGGCGCGCTTCACCGTGCAAGACGCCCGTGAACTGGTCGTGCTCGCCGTTGGCAATGAATACCTGATCACGCTGGCCAACGCGGCCCGTCTGGAGACATCAAAAGCTCAGCTCACCACTGACCAGACAATCTTCCAGCAGACCACGGACCTAAAGAAAGCCGGCGTGGCCGCGGGGATTGACGTGTTGCGCGCCCAGGTGCAAATGCAGTCGCAACAGCAACGCGTGCTGGCGGCGCAAAACCAGTATGAGCGCCAGAAGATGGTGCTGGCCCGGCTGATCGGACTGCCCGTATCGCAGGCCATCGAACTTACTGACAGCATTCCGTATGCGCCTCTGCCGGAACTGAATTTTGAAGAAGCTCTTTCGCGCACCTATACGCGGCGTCCGGAATATCTTGCGGCGGAAGCGCGGGTCCGCGTGACCGAGTATTCGCTGAAAGCCGCGCACGGAGAATATTTGCCCACGGTACAGGTCAACGGAGCCTATGGATGGATTGGTCCATCTCCGGGCAAAGCCGAAGGCACATACAACCTTGCCGCCGGACTCAAGATCCCGATTTTCCAGGGCGGCAAAGTCAAAGCCGATGTGAACCAGGCGGAAACCGAATTGCGCCAGGCGAAAATGAATCTGGAAAATCTGCGCAACCGCGTGGAATTTGAAATTCGCGTCGCTCTGCTTGACGTGAAAACATCCAACGAGCAGGTGACCGTGGCGCGCCAGTCCATTGAACTGGCCGCTGAACAATTGAAAGAAGCCCAGGACCGCTACTCGGCCGGTGTTTCCGGCAGCCTTGAAGTTGTGCAGGCGCAGGAAGCGGTGGCCAATGCGAACGAGACTCATATTCAGGCGTTGTATCTGAACAACGTGGCCAAGCTTACGTTGGCGCGCGCCTTGGGTATTGCGGAACTGCAGACGAAAACGTTTCTCGGAGGGAAGTAACTTGGCGAACCAGAAAGCTGCGCTCTTGGAAGAGGAAAAAGTGGAAACCATCAATCAATCCGGGAAGGACCCAAAGGATGGGGCCGCGTCCGAAAAAGACGACGATCTTGCGGTGGCGGCTGAACCGCCGGCGAGTTTTGTGCGCGCCCATGCCAAGTGGATCATCGTTGTTGTCGTGTTGCTGGTCGCCATTGGCGCTTACGCAGTGTGGAGCTACTACGCCGTTCGCGAATCCACCGACGACGCGCAGGTGGATGGACACATCAATCCCATCAGCGCGCGCGTTTCCGGCACGGTGATCAAGGTCCTGCGTGACGACAATGACTTTGTCCAGGCGGGAACGCTGTTGGTGGACCTCGATCCCAAGGACTACCAGGTTGCTGTCGAACGCGCGAAAGCTGATCTGGCCAACGCTCAGGCCAACTCCACCGCGGCCAGTGTAGGCGTTCCGTATATGACCACCACAAGTTCCAACCAGTTGGTGGCCGCTGACGCCAACGTAAAAGCCGCGGACAAAGAAGTGATTGCCGCGCAAGCGCGCGTGCAGGAAGCGCAAGCCAACTACACCAAGGTCGCAACCGATCTGAAACGCATGGAGCAATTGGTGGCTAAAGATGAAGTTTCGCGCCAGCAGTATGACTCCGCCGTAGCCGCCGCCAGTTCCAGCCGCGCTGCGCTGGATGCCGCCATTGCAGCCGTCTCTGGCGCTGAAAGCCGTGCCGCGCAGGCTCGCGCCCAGGCAGAAGGCGCGCATACCGTCCCGGAACAGATCAAGATCACGCAGGCCCGCGCCGGAGCCGCCTCCGCTGACGTGCAGAAAAACCAGGCCATTCTGGCGCAAGCTGGATTGAATCTGGACTACACGAAAATCCTGGCGCCAGTCACCGGGATTTTGAGTAAACGCAGCGTGGAACCCGGACAGGTGGTGCAAGCCGGACAACCGTTGTTCTCCATTGTCGATCTCGACGACATCTGGATCACCGCCAATTTCAAGGAAACACAACTCAAGAACATGAAACCCGGCCAACGGGTAAAGATCCACGTGGACGCCTACAACCGCGACTACACCGGAACGGTGGAGTCCATGGGCGGCGCCACCGGATCGCGCTTCAGTTTGCTTCCGCCGGAAAACGCCACCGGCAACTATGTGAAAGTGGTTCAGCGTGTTCCGGTTCGCATCCGTATTGATAAAGGCCAGGACACTGAACACCAGCTGCGTCCCGGGATGTCCGCCGTGCCGGAAGTGATCGTAAAGTAGTCACGGCGTAATAAAACGACGCGCGGCCGACTTGCGCGCCGAGCGGCCTGCAACAAGGCGGAAATCTTTCGGCTTGAATGGAATTCGTAAAGCGGTTTCTGAATAAATAATGACGGAACACAGTAAGCCGGTAATCAATCCGTGGCTCATCGCCGTCTCGGTGATGCTCGGCACCTTCATGGAGGTGTTGGACACCACGGTAGTGAACGTGTCTTTGCCGCACATTGCCGGCGATCTTTCCGCCAGCACGGACGAAGCCACCTGGGTGCTCACGTCGTACCTCGTTTCCAACGCCATTGTTCTGCCGCTTACCGGATGGCTCTCCAACCAGTTTGGCCGTCGCAACATACTGCTGATGTCCGTCACGGGATTCACGGTCTTTTCGTTTCTGTGCGGCATTGCTCCCAACCTGCCGATGCTGATCGTCTTCAGAATTCTGCAAGGCGCCACCGGCGGCGGATTGCAGCCACTCTCGCAGGCCATTCTCATGGAAGCGTTCCCGCCGGAAAAGCGCGGCAAAGCCATGGCGTTCTGGGCGCTGGGAATCGTGGTTGCGCCCATGATCGGACCCGTGATCGGCGGCTGGATCACTGACAGCTACAGTTGGCGCTGGCTCTTCTACATCAATATCCCCATCGGCGTGGCTGCGGTCTTTATGGCCAGCATGAATATCTTTGATCCGCCTTACATCAAGCGAGGTAAAGGCGGCGTGGACTACTGGGGCATTGGCTTGCTCGCCGTGGGCATTGGCGCGTTACAGGTCATGCTGGATAAAGGCCAGGAAGAGGACTGGTTCCAGTCGCACTTCATCGTGATTCTGATGGCCGCCACCGTCCTGGGTCTGGGCTTTTTTATCGCGCGCGAATTGCTAACGAAATATCCCGTGGTCCATCTCAGCGTGTTCAAAGTAGGGACGTACTCCACCGGCGTCTTCCTCATGACCGTGCTTGGCTTCGTGCTTTACGGCAGCACCGTGTTGCTCCCTCTGTGGCTGCAAACCCTGATGGGATACTCCGCGCTGGAAGCCGGCATGGCGTTGTTGCCTCGCGGTCTTGGTTCGTTTCTCTTTATGCCGCTGGTGGGAATTCTCGTGAGCAAGGTCGATCCACGCAAACTCCTCGCCAGCGGACTGGCGATCTGCGGATTCAGTCTTTACCTGCTCTCGCGGCTCAACCTGAACGCCGGTTATTGGGACATCTTCTGGCCACAATTCATGCAAGGCGCGTCCATGGGACTGCTCTTCGTGCCCCTGACCACCATTACCAACGATCCCATACCCAAACACGAGATGGGCAACGCTACCAGCTTGTTCAACCTGATGCGTAACATCGGCGCGAGCATCGGCATTGCCAGCGTGACCACGCTTGTGGCGCGTCACCAGCAGGTCCACACCAATTCAATGACGGCGCATGTGAACACCGCTAACCCGGCGGCCGTGGCCTCACTCGCCGCGGCCAAGAACGCCATGGTGGCTTCCGGCGCGGACCTGGCCACCGCCACGCACCAGTCGTACGTCATGGTCTTCGGGATGGTCCAGCGCCACGCCGCCATGCAATCGTATATTGACGCCTTCTTCGCCCTGGCCATGCTGTTCGTGATCGTGATGCCACTGGTGCTGATCATGAAGCGTCCAACCAAGCAAGGCGGCGGGCCGGAGAACATGGGACACTAGTCGCCCCTCCCTCTTCATCCCAAGGTTTAAAGGACTTAAGGCAACGTATCCCAATCTACGTTTGTGTGGCACAGGCACTCTTGCCTGTGCGACGGAAGGGAATCGTGGAGCGCAGGCAGCCCTCGCCTGCGGGTTTTGGTTTTTCCGTTCACGTGCGATCACGTTGCGATTCCGGCGATCCCGGCGATGGTATCCCCCTCTCCATCCCAAGATCTAAAGGACTTACGCACCGCACCCCAATTTGGCGTGCGCTTGTGCCACGACAAGCGCGATTCATCCCATTTTGGCGTAGCTTTGAGTATTGTCCCGGTTCTGGTCCGGCCAATTGCCAGTTGCTAATTTGCCAGTTGCTTTGTTTTCAAAGATCCCTTCCAGATGCCAACGACACCTGGTCGCCATTTTGGCGATTTACGAAAATCTTTCCCATTTTACCGCCTTATATTCGCCTATGCCAGCGCGAACTAGTTCATCGTCCCAAAAACCTCAAGCCCCTGGTAGAGGACAACGATACCGCTGTCCGAATCCAAGCTTGTGTGGCACCGGCACTCCTGCCGGTGCGGATTGGATCGGTTCATTGGACCGCTGCTGTACTCGCTTGCACGCCATATCTTGCGGTCGCAACTGCGCCACGGGCTGAAACCGTAATCTCGGCGTAAAGACATAGCACACACGTAGGACTGCTACGTCTAACTGCTAACGTCTCACATGCCGCAAGTTCAAAGATTCTTTGACGTAAGCTTCCGGCCTCCGTTTAGCGCCGTTAGGCGCGGCCAGAAGTTAGCCCAGTGTGTCCCGGAGGCGCGCCACGCGCGCTGACGGGTAAGCGCTGGGTAGAGGTGGAAAAGACTTCCTTCCGCACTGCCGTTGGCCCGCGCGTAGCGCGTCAAGAAATGAATGGTGAAAGAGTGATTTAGAATGCACCAGCGAAAGCGTACGAGGTGATGCCATGGCTGACAAAGCCCAATTGAAAATTCTGAAGGAACAGGGCGTTGCAGCATGGAATGAGTGGCGGAAGGCGAACCCTGACATTCGGCCTGACTTGAGAGGAGCGGACCTTCAAGAAATGAATCTCGAAGGAGTGAACCTCGTGAGAGCACAACTTCAAGAGGCCGATCTTAGCGGCGCAAATCTGGAGCGATCTGCTATTTGGATGGCAAATCTAACCAGGGCAAAGCTGTCCGGTGCCAATCTAAGTTGGTCGCACTTGACCGAATCGGTTTTAAAGGAAGCGGAACTGATCGCTGTAGACTTCACCGTCGCAACCCTTTCGTTAGTGAACTTCGATGGGGCCGACTTGACTGCGGCGAACCTGGATGGAGTGCGACTCGATTCGGCAAACCTTGCCGGGGCACAGCTTCATGGCGCAGTATTCAGAGACGTGCTTATGGTTGGCGCCGTGTTCAGCCATTCCACTCTAGAGAGAACTGTTTTTGCTAATGTCGATTTGCGGGACTGTAGCGGTTTAGACACCGTGAAGCACAACGGCCCTTCCACCATCGGCATCGATACCATCTACCGTTCCGGCGGGAACATTCCGGAAGTTTTCTTGCGTGGCACCGGCGTTCCAGAGTCCTTTATCGTCCAAATGAAGTCTTTGGTCGCTGCCACGTCGCCCATAGAGTTCTATTCATGCTTCATCAGCTACTCAAGCAAAGACCAAGAGTTCGCGGAACGGTTACACGCTGACTTGCGAAACAAAAATGTCCGGTGTTGGTTTGCTCCGGAAGACTTAAAGATCGGCGACAAGCTGCGTCCATCCTTCGATGAGGCGATACGGCTGCATGACAAGCTGATGGTACTGCTGTCTGACAGTTCCGTCCAAAGTCCGTGGGTTGAGAAAGAGGTTGAAACGGCCTTTGAAAAGGAGCACAACCAGAAGAGGACCGTTCTGTTTCCGATCCGTCTGGACGACGCCGTAATGGATACTGATCAAGCCTGGGCAGCGGACATTCGCCGGACGCGGCACATTGGAGACTTTCGCGACTGGAAGAACCACGATTCCTACAAGAAAGCCTTTGATCGCCTGTTGCGGGATCTAAAGGCTGACGATGCGCGATAACCCTCAAGCCGCCGTCGATTTTTTTCCAGCCGCACCCTTTTTCTCCCCCGGAGCACCAGGCATCAGGTTGTGAACGAATTCCACGAAGCCCTTGGAGTAAATGTCTTTGCTGGCGTTCATGAGCTTGAAGGCCTCGGGGCTCCGCGCAAAAAAATCTCTAACGAAGACTGTCCACGATTCCAAATATTCGCGATCACTGGCCGTGCGCCGGCTTAGGTTGCGCCAGTTCAGATGCCGGTCAAAATCGTAAGCCGCATCGAACATATTCAGGTAAAGGTAGATGAGGCCGCGGCGTCGGGCCGGTTCCCAGGGATCGGCGGCGCTGGCTTTGGCTTCATCCGAACCGGGTTCAGGCAGATTCTGGTATTCATCCGCGTAGATGCGCCACAGCGTTGGCCGCTCAATATAAATCTTGTCGATATCAATCAGCATTCGGATGTGGTCTTGCCGGGCCAGCCGGCGAATGGAACGCTCGTTGTAACGCCACGCCAGTAGTCCAAACATTACGGCCACGGCGCCGGTAATGATTTGGGCGATGCTGGCGACCGTGGTAATCGCTATGCCGCCTTGATCGGATGGGCCGGCTGGATGGGATGGGCCGGCTGGATCGGATGGCCTCTTCTCCGGCTCCGCAGCGGCGGGATTTGAATTCGGCGATTGCAAAGACGATCGAGCCGATCGAGCCGATTGCGCTTGCGGTGCAGGAACTTGCGTTGCCTGTGGCTTCTGCGCCGGCAATGGAGTTGTGACCAGACAGAACAAGACGCCCGCCAGCACAAGGGATTGCGATTGCATTGGTCCACCTTCCCTTATCACTTTTGCCGGATTATATACCTGATTTCCAAGGTCTGTTTCCGCGCTCTGTTTCCGCTGGCCGTGCCGTTCGTGATGGTCATCTGCGCGTGCGCCGTCCCAACCCCTTGTCCTCCTAATCTCACCGCTATGAACCTCCCATCGGCGTATAATCCTCAGCCAGCCGGAATTCACTTCAATCACTGGGATGTAGACAACGACGATGAGGACAATCACTGCAGCAATATTTTTCGTGGTCTTATGTGCGGCGCTAACGGCGCAGACTTTTCGTGGAGGAATCCAGGGGACCGTAACCGACACCGCCGGCGCGGCCATTGCTGGCGCCGACGTAACCGTAAAGAGCACGGAAACGGGCCTGGTCCGAACGGCCAAGACCGACGATGCCGGAAACTTTCTGTTCTCTGAGTTGCCGCTGGGCGCCTACAGCGTGAGCGTGGCGAAGAGCGGGTTTGGCACCAAGGTGACAAATGGCGTCCAGGTGACGGTCTCCGCCAGCGCCCATACGGACGTTCAGTTGGCTCCCGGCACGGTGAAATCCGAAGTGGTTGTCACCTCAGAAGCGCCGATCGTGGACGTGACGGGCAACACCATGGGCGGCACCATTGCAGCCGAGCAGATGGTGAACCTGCCGATCAACGGTGGAGACTTTGCCAAATTGCTCACGCTAGTTCCCGGCGCCGCGTCCGATCCTAATGGCGACAGCGATTCGCCCGGCTCGTTCGGCACTTTCAGCATAAACGGCAATCGCGGACGCGCCAACAACTACATGCTGGACGGCACCGACATGAATGACGGTTACCGCAACGATCCGGCCATCAACGAAGCCGGCGTGTTCGGTACTCCCGCCACTCTGCTTCCGATTGACGCCTTGCAGGAAATTGCCGTGCTCTCCAACATGGAGCCCGAATACGGACGCAACGGCGGCGCGGTGGTCAACATCGTTACAAAATCAGGCACCAACACCCTTCACGGATCGGGCTTTGAGTATTTCCGCAACAACGCGCTCGATGCCCGCAACTTCTTCAACGCCAAGCCGGCTCCGCAGGATACGTTCCACAACAACCAGTACGGCGGATCACTGGGCGGCCCGCTGGTGAAAGACCGTACGTTCTGGTTCGTCGCCTATGAAGGATGGCACGAGAGCGGCGGACTGCCGGCCGCGGCCAGCGTGCCGTCGCAAGCCCGCGTCAACGCGTTCACTGGTGGCGGAGGCGTGATCAATCCAGTCATCGCCAAACTCCTGCAGCGCAATCCGTGGAGCATTGGGTTGCCGGCCACGGGTGACACCGGCGCGGACAACGCCACGGTTCAGGTGACTGACCATTTCACCAATCGCGTGGACAGCCTGATCCTGAAGCTGGACCAGCATATGGGCAGCAAAGACAGCCCCGACCTGCTCACCGGACGCTACTTCTTTGGCGATAGCGATCAGAGCTTCCCGTTGGCCCTGGGCGGCGGCACCACGGTCCCCGGATTCAATACCGTTACGCCCACGCGCGTGCAGGTGCTGTCTCTTTCTTATACTCATTTCTTCACGCCCAAGTTGCTGCTGGAAGTCCGCGGCGGATGGAACCGCTTCGCGGAAGGTTTCTCGCCGGAAGACAGCGCGTTCAATCCTTCCAGTATTGGCTTGAACACCGGCGTAACTCTGCCCCAGGACTTCGGCTTGCCGCAGATCAGCTTCAGTGACGGCACCAGCGGACTGGGCGGCAACAACTCTTTGCCTCGTCACCGCTTTGACACTAACCTGCAATACTTCACCAACTTTGGGTACAACACCGGCAAACACAACTACAAGTTCGGGTACGAATGGCGCCGCACCACGGTCAACCAGTTCTATGATCTCGGTTATCGCGGACGCCTGAAGTTCCTGAGCTTTGAAGATTTTCTCGCCGGCGACATCACCAACGGCGGCAGCCAGTTCTCCGGCGATTCGCAGCGCACCACGCACCAGAACAACCACGGTTTCTATGCGCAAGACAGCTACCGCATGACGCGCAAGCTCACGTTGAACTACGGCGTCCGCTGGGATTATTTTGGCGTGATCTCTGAAACCAAGAACCGCTTCAGCTTGTTCAACACCACAACCCAGTCTTTGCAGTTGCTGGGACAAGGCGGAGCGCCGAGCGCGCTCTATCCCAAGGACCTGAACAACTTTGCGCCGCGATTCAGCGCTGCCTACGATTTACACGGCAACGGAAACACCGTCATCCGCGCGGGTTGGGGCTTGTACTATGACGCCTTCTCGCAGGATTTTTTCATAGGCCATTTCCCGTTCAACACTTTCAATCCCGGCCCGGCGTACAACGGCATTGGAGCTTCCGCGATTACTTCCGCGGGCAGCGTCGCGGGGACAATCGTGAACGGTTCGCCGATCTTTAGCGGCTTCAGCCCTACACCCGATGCATGGACCGTGGATCCGAACATCCGCACGCCGTATGTGCAGAACTACAACTTGAACATCGAACAATCGATCGGCAAGCAGATGGCGCTGCAGGTTGGTTACGTGGGATCGGCGGGCACCAAGCTGTTCCGCTTCCGCGACATCAACCAGCACGATCCGGCCACCGGAGCTTTCCCGTTCGCGGCTTTCAACATCGTGAATCAGTTTGAGTCCACGTCCAGTTCGCGCTACAACAGCCTGCAGACCACTTGGAAGCTCCGCCACTGGCGGGGACTTAGTTCCGAACTTTCTTACACCTGGTCGCACTCCATTGACAACGCAAGCGACGGCGAAGATTTTGTCCCTAACGCCGCCCAGCCCGATAACAGCCTGAATCCCGGAGCGGAAAAAGCCAACTCGAACTTTGATGGACGTCATCGTCTCACGTGGATGTTCAGCTATGACATCCCCAAAATGGAAACCGCAAAAATGCTCACCGGCGGATGGTCAGTGAACGGCGTGCTGCGTTTATCCAGCGGACAGCCGTACAACCTGAACTCGTTTTCCGATTACAACAACAGCAACGAGTTTCTGGAACGACCGGATGTTGTGGGTGATCCCTTCGCCGGAACTGGCGGTCCGGGCAAACTGCTCAACCTGAGCGCGTTTGCCGCACCCTGCACATGGGACCCGATCGCCGGCGGCTGTATCGCTGGTACGCAACACTTCGGCAACCTGCGGCGCAACGCCTTCGTCGGCCCTAACTACAAAAACTTTGACTTTGCCTTGGCTAAAGACACCAAGATCCATGAGAAGCTGACTGTCCAGGCGCGCATTGACGTTTTCAACCTCTTTAACCACCCCAACTTTTCCAACCCAACGCTGCCCAACTTCCTGGTTAACCTGGAAAACAACGGCTCCGTGGCTCCGCTGGCTGGCGATCCAAAATGTGCGTTGCCGCCGGGTCCGAATACCGGATGCCGCGCTGTTGGCCCGGGCTTCCTGCCCACCACCGCAACTCCGGACGTAGCCATTGGCTATCCGTTCCTGGGCGGCGGCGGTTCGCGTGATATCCAACTGGCAATTAAGTTCTCGTTCTAGGGGATTGCCGTTGTGGGTTTTGCCGGTGATGGTTCGCCGGGTGTACGTTCTCAGAGGCGCAGCTCAGGTTGCGCCTCTTTTATCGCGCACGAAATTATTGCACTCGCAATCTCGAAACGCCCACCTCAACTTCCTGAAAGAAGTTGCGCTTGAAGCGAAAAATTAATCTCCTTCGTCCCGTGACTTTCGGACCTTACTTCGAGCAACCTTTCCGTGCAGCGTTGGTTTAGTACTTGTGGCCGCAAGGCCACTTTCACCCGAAGCATGCGCGGTTGAATCAAGGGGAGACGACTGCGACTGCGTGCCCTTGGCCTGCGCTGCATAAGCGCAGCCGAGGGCAGGGGAAGCCCTCTGTATATTCCACAACTGAATTATTCCTGTTCCAAAATTCCGCAGCAAATATCGACACACTCATTGCAAACGAAGGTGTCCGGTGATCTTTTGGCCCCGACAAGTGCGAATACCTGGTTCCGTGACTTGCCGCAGAACGCGCATTGGAGAACACCTGTCATGACTCGTTAAGGCACTATCTGCTAACAAGGCACTCAGGTACCAGTGGAAAATCGCCCCGCTAAGCCAGAATACCTACCCGCAAAGCCATTATTATCAGCATCTTAGAATTATCCCGAGCATCACCCAATTTCTCTTGACACATATCGCAAATTGAAATATCGTTATTGCGATTAGTGATAAACAGAATATCTATGACACTAGGCGAGAAATTACGCTACTTAAGGCTGGTAGAAGGGAACCTCCGTGGACTGGGCCGGGACATGACGCAGCTGGAGGTGGTTCGCGCCGTGACCCGGGAACTGAAGTTGAAGATCAGCCAGTCCTACTTGTCGCAGATTGAAAACGGTTCGCGTCCGCATTTGACCAACAAGACGCGCTTGCTGCTTTCCAAGTTCTTCAAGGTCCATCCTGGCTATCTGGTGGATGACCCGGAAGGCTTCCAGACCGAACTGCTGTCCGACCTGGAGTCGCGGGAAGACAAGCTCGACTTGTGGCTGATCCAGGGCGCGGAGCGGTTTCGTGACGATCCCGCGGTAAGCCGTGCTTTGCTGAATATCGCCAAGCATGATGACTCGCGGCGTTGCCTTACGTTGATTGACGCGATTCTGGAAACGCCGCAGCTCGCTGACCGGCTGTTGCAGGTATTGCGTCCTCAAGCCGGCATGGACAAAGCCAAGCCGGAGATGAGTGAGGCTTAGTTATGAACTGGGAACTGTTCTTTCTGATCTGTTTTGTAGTGGGCTTCAGTTTCAGCGTGTTGTCGTTTATCGGCGGGTTGCATAAGTTTCATCTGCCTCACCACAGTCCTTTTGGCGGAGGCGGTCACGCCGGTGCTGGTGGCGCACACGCAACCGGACACGCCGCTGGACATGGGGCTATGGATCATGGCGCTGGGGCGCATGGGCAATCGCCAGGTTCAGGCGCGGCACATTTCCCGTTTGTTAATCCCATGACCATGGCGGCTTTTCTCACATGGTTCGGCGGAACGGGTTACCTGCTGGTCCACTTGCGCCACATATGGCTCTTTGCCGGACTGCTGTTGGCCACGACGGCCGGCTTGGTGGCGGCTTCAATCGTCTTTCTGTTCGTGGCCAAGGTGCTGATGAAACACGACAAGGATCTTGATCCTCTCGATTACGAAATGGTGGGCGTGCTGGGACGGATCAGCATCTCCGTACGTTCCGGCGGCACTGGAGAAATAATTTATGACCAGGAAGGCGTACGCAAAACCTGTGCGGCCCGCAGTGAAAACGGCGCAATCCTGGCCAAGGGCGATGAAGTGATCGTGACTAGGTATGACCGCGGCGTGGCTTATGTGCGGCCTTGGGAAGAAATGGCCAACGCTCACGAAGTGATGTCGCAACGCTAAGAAATCTTGCAATCGGCAAAGACGTTAAAAGACTCGCAAACTCTTGAGGAGGGGACGTATGGTCAGTGGGGACAACGTATCAGTTTGGATCATTGTAGGCCTGGGCATAGTGGCCCTGATGGCGCTTTTGGGTATGTTCGCCCGGCTGTTTCGCAAAGCTGGTCCGCACGAAGCGCTGGTGGTTTACGGCTTTCGCGGCCCACGAATCGTTATTGGCCGCGGCACGGTGATTCTGCCCATGCTGGAAAGCTTCCGGTTGCTGTCATTGGAGTTGATGTCCTTTGACGTGGCGCCGCAGCAGGACCTCTACACCAACCAGGGCGTGGCGGTAACCGTGGAAGCCGTGGCCCAGATCAAAGTAAAGTCGGACCCGCTTTCAATCCGCACCGCATCCGAGCAGTTTCTTACCAAGACGCCGGGCGAGCGTGAAGGCCTGATTCGCCTGGTGATGGAAGGCCATCTGCGCGGCATCATCGGTCAGTTGACAGTGGAACAGATTGTGAAAGAACCGGAAATGGTCGCCGATCGCATGCGTTCCACTTGCGCGGACGATATGAGCAAGATGGGGCTGGAAGTGATTTCCTTCACCATCAAGGAAGTTCGCGACAAGAACGAATACATCGCCAACATGGGACGTCCGGACGTGGCCCGCATCAAGCGCGATGCTGACGTGGCCGCCGCGGAAGCCGATCGCGATACGGCGATCAAGAAAGCAGAAGCCCAGCGGGCCTCAGCCATCGCCCGGGCCCAGGCGGACCAGGAACGAGTGTTGGCGGAAACGCTTTCGCAAGCCAAGCAGGCAGAAGCGCAACGCGATTTGGAAGTGAAGAAGGCGACCTACGCGGAAATGGTCAAGCGGCAACAAGCGCAGGCCGACAAGGCTTATGAAATTCAAGCCAACATCCAGCAACAGCAGGTCGTCGCCGAACAGGTAAAAGTCCAGCTGATTGAGAAAGAGCAACAGACGAAAGTCCAGGAAGCGGAAATCGCGCGCCATCAAAACGAATTGATCGCTACCGTGCTCAAGCAGGCGGAAATCGAGAAACAGCGCGTGCTCAACATTGCGGAAGCTGAGAAGCAACGCCTGATCGCCGAAGCTGACGGCCGCGCCAGCGCCATCCGCGCACAGGGTGAAGCCGAGGCGGACATCATCTTCAAGAAAGGTGAAGCGGAAGCCAAAGCCATGAACCTGAAAGCGGAAGCGTATCAGGAATACAACCAGGCCGCCGTCATGGACAAGCTGATTGCCATCTTGCCCGAAGTGGTCCGGGCCATGGCCCAACCGCTTTCCAACGTGGACAAGATCACCATCGTCTCCACCGGCAACGGAGCCAACGCCGGCATGAGCAAGATCACCGGCGACATGACGGAGATCGCGGCCCAGGTGCCGGCCTTGTTTGAAGCGCTCAGCGGCATGCAGATTAAAGACCTGCTGTCCAAGGTAAAGCTGATTGGTGATAAATCGCCCAAGCCGGATGATGGCGGCGCGCCAGCCGCTCCGCCCAAGCCAGCTGGTAAGTAACTTATACCGCGTTCGGCGGAAAGATAAACCTTTCCGCCGGACGTGCAAACGCAGCCGGAAAGTTCAACCTTGCGGGACGCGACGCGCGTTGCGCGCAAGTCAACTCAAGTGCCACGAAACGTAACAACGAACCGAGTAGCAAATGGAGCCGTTATGAACAAGGTCTCATTTCCGGGAATGGTGCTGGGGCTGATCATGGGAGCGCTGGTAGCGCTGGTCTCCGGCGGTTGGATTTTCTGGCTGGCTTTGGGAGTCGGCATTGGCGTTGTGGTCGGAGTTGTCGCTACGCGCCGTGAGCTTGCGTTACAAGCCGGGCGGCATGGCCAGACATTTTCACACTGATTGATTGATCTTTGATCGACGATCAACGATCAACGACCAACGATCAACGATTGCCGGCTGAACAAATTGCCGAGTGAACGAATTGACGATTTAACGAATTGACGATGCACGGATCACTGACCTTCTCGGGAAAGATCTTCTTATGAACGATTTGTTTATGAACAACATGCTGATCCACGACGAAAGACAGCCCGCTGCCCGCAGAGCAGCGGCCAACGGGGCCCGCAAAAAAGAAACAGTTGTGAACCGGTTCAATGTGAAGGGTATGAGCGAAAAAATTTCCATTGCTGTGATCTGGTCGTTGGCCACCGCGGTACTTACCCGCCTGGGCAGTTCCTGGAATTTACTGCCCAATCGCGTGGCCACCACGTTTGGAATGGGGTCAGAAGCCGCCGGTTGGGACAGCCGCGAAGCTCTGCTGCTCAGCGTTGTGCTGCTGGTGGTGGGGCAGGCCGTCCTGGCTACATTTCTTATCATGCGCTTGGCCAAGGCAGTGCGTTTTCTGCCGCTGGTCCAGGCCAACGTCAGTCTCGTGCTGGTTTGCGGATTCTGGCAGGTCATCAATTACAACCTGAACCATCTTCCGGTCCAAAGCGGATGGCTGGTGGCGCCAGTGGCGCTGTTGCTGGTCACCGTGGCGGTAATGCTGGGGAGCCTGGGTACACCCGTCCCAGTGCAAGTTACGTCACGGGCGAAGAATCAAAATTTCTAACTGGAGCCTTGCGGTTTCAGAAGTATGTATTTGGAGGGAGTCATGGCATTACTAGAGCGTGTTGCAACTTTAATCCGGGCCAACTTGAACGATCTGATCGATAAGGCCGAAAATCCTGAAAAGATGATCAAACAGATCATTCTGGACATGGAAAACCAACTGCTTCAGGTAAAGACGCAGGTGGCTATCGCCCTTGCCGACCAGCATCTGCTCGACAAGAAGCGGAAAGAAAACGAAGAGAAGATCACGGAGTGGACGCGCAAGGCCGAGCTCGCGCTGGACAAGCAGCAAGAAGACCTGGCGCGCGGAGCCATTGAACGGTCATTGCAGTACAAGCAGATGACTGACAGCTTTGCCCAGCAGGTAGCCGACCAGAAAATGCAGGTGGATACACTCAAGACCGCGCTTAGTAAGCTACAGGCGAAGCTGGAAGAAGCGCGCTCCAAGAGCGATATTCTGATTGCCGAGCACCGTCGCGCCCGCACGCTGGACAAGGCCGCTGACGCGCGTTCGCAGGTCGGAGCGCAGGCCCACGGCGCCGCCTTTGATCGCATGAAGAACAAGGTCCTGCGCGAGTCCGCTATCGGCCAGGCCAAGACGGAAATGCTGGACGAAGCCGCCAGCGTGGAAGACCGTTTCGCCAAGCTGGAAAAAGAAGATGAAGTCAGCCGCATCCTGAATGAACTGAAGTCCAAACGGGCGTAGGATCGCGGTTAAGCTTGTAGTCTGGTCCGAAACTCTTGGCGCTTCTTGATGCCATCGATGGACCTATAGTTCTGTCATCCTGAGCGAAGTGACGCTGCATGGCGTCGCGTAGTCGAAGGATCCCGGGAATGTATCCTGAACCATGCAGCAACAGGAGTTCTCTCGATGCACCAGACGCGAAACGGGACGATCACGCGGTCTCGGTGAAACTCCCTGTGAAGGCCGGCATTAGTGGGATGCCAGGTCCTTCGGCTTCGCTCAGGATCTCGGCAGCAGGCTCGAACGCCCGCTTGCGCCTCGACTTCGACTTGCGCTTGCGTCGCGTAGCTCGCACGGCGCTCAGCATGACAGATCAAGACTGTTTTCGTCTGGTAAAGCTCACCGGCCGTTTTACCGGCTAAGTCACTGCTTGCGCGGAACCGCGTCGCATTGCTATGCTCCGAGGAAGAAACTATAGCCCAATGTCCAAACGACTAGCTCATCTCCTGGCGCTTCTACTTTGCGTATCTACATGGGCCATTGCTCAAGGCCCTTCCCGGCAGGAGCGGAAGCTCTTTGACCTGGTCAATAAAGAGCGCGAAAAAGCTGGAATGCAGAAGCTGGAATGGGACGCGCATCTGGCCGAGGCCGCGCAAGCGCACTCCGAGCTGATGGTGGAGCATAACGATCTTTCCCATAAGTTCAGCAAAGAGCCTCCTCTCTTGCGCCGGGCCGGGGCCACGGGTGCGCGCTTTACTTCAGTAGCTGAAAATGTGGCCGTGGCGGGTTCCGTGGGTGATATTCATGAGAGCCTGATGCAGTCCGAGCCGCACCGCGAAAACATTCTCAACGCGGACTACAACGCCATTGGCATCTCCATTATTCAGGACCACGGCAGATTGTGGGTTACGCAGGATTTTGCCCGTAACCTCGCCTTCACTACGGAAGAAAAGTTCCGTGACGACGTGGTGGCCGCCGTTAACCGTTGGCGGAACGCGCATGGATTGGGCAACATCACCGCCTTGCCGGACGACCGCTTACGAACCGAAGCGTGTGCCAAAAATCCCGATCCCGGTAAACTCGCCGATAAGCTTCCGGGCGCGGAAGTCACCATTTTCACCGCGACTGACGCCCGCAAGTTACCGGATACGGTGAAAGACGCAGCCCTTAACAAAGCCTATCGCCGGATGAACGTGGGCGTGTGCTTCCCGCCCAGCGACCTTTCGGGATTTTCCAAGTATTGGGTGGTCGCGGCTTTTTATCCAGCCAAAAATTGAGCTGGATTGAAATCATCCTAGGGAACTTTTCCACGTCCAAAAGAGTCTGTATCCAAGTCTCTATTAAAGCTACGTGGGCAAATAACGGCAAATCCCGGGACGAAAAGCAGGTTCCAGAGGGCCAGGGCGTCCGTCTATCATATTCGTGATGCGCGTCTTCCATTTGTGTTGTATCCGATTTTTGTGTTGTCTCCAAGTAGCGCTGGCGCTCGGGTTGGCCGCACCGTCTAGCAATGCCCAATCGAATGTGGCTCCGCTGCATTCCAGTCCGAACGAGAGCGAGCAAAAGATTTTTGACCTGCTGAATGGCGAGCGGCAAAAAGCCGGACTCAGCAAGCTCGAATGGGACGAGCAAACCGCCGTGGCGGCCCGAAAACACTCCATCCTCATGGCCGCCAGCGCGGATATTTCCCATCAACTGCCGGGCGAGGCCGTGGTCGCCGATCGTATTGCCAACGGCGGCGCTCGCTTTACCGTTTGCGCGGAGAACGTGGCCCTGGCCGATTCGACGGAAGAAGTCCACATGGCGCTGATGCATTCTCCCGGCCATCGCGCCAACATCATGAGTCCGCGCTATAACGCCGTGGGCATCGGCGTGGTCATGCGCAAAGGCAGGCTGTACGTTACGCAGGATTTTGCTTTCGTCACCCCGGCTTATTCTGAAGCGCAATTTAACCAGGCTTTTGTTGACGCCTTTAACCGCGCGCGCAAGGCCAAAGGCCACCGCTCGCTCGATGCCCGGCAGGATAACCGCATGCACGCGGCCGCCTGCACCTCGGATGGAAACATCCAAAGCGTTCTGGCTAGTCTTTCCGGCAACGTGCGCGTGGCGTTATTTACGCTCTCTGAGCCACAAAAGCTGCCTACGCAGTTAATGGACTATGTGGAGTCTTCGCGACTAGAGCGGATGAACGTCGGCGTATGCTTCCGTCCGGACCAGCAGCACGGCGCCGCGAACTTCTGGGTGGCCGTGGCGTTTTACGAGTAGGAATTACTCCGCGATCTCTTCTTCCTGCAGCGCAGTCAGGACTTCGTCTTCCACATTCCAGTTCTTGAGGATTTTAATCGCGATGCCTGGACTGAATCCGGCGCGCATGAGAGCCCGGAAGATGCGGGCTGTTTGTTTTTGGTCTTCCGGTTTCTTGAGCCGTTTGCGGCGAAGGAAGGCCCGCGCCAGTTCTTCCTCATTAACGGCGGAATATGCTTCATCGATGGCCTTTTCGATCACGTCCCCGTGGACGCCCTTGACTTTAAGATCAGTCATCACCCGGCGCCGGCCGAACTTCTCGTTGTCACGACGATAGGCCGTGTACGACGCGGCATAGCTCGTGTCATTCAAATATTTCTGGTCTTTGAGTCGCAGAATCACCTTATCGACGATTGCTTCTTCCGGACAGCGCGTGCGCATCAGCCGCTTCAGTTCCGCCACGGATCGCATGCGCCGGCCCAGCGCGCCGACGGCGTAGTCGTAGAGCGTGTTTTCGTCGTAAGTCTTCTTGGGCCGTTTGAAGGGCATGGCTGTCTCAGGGAGAAGAATAGCAGAACAGTAATGATGGGCCGCGAGAGAAAAAGATTGGCCGCGAATTCCGCGAATAAAGACGAACTTCAAGACTTGGTTTTCTGATTCGCAGGTGTTCGCGTTCATTGTGGCAAAAGTTCTTCCTGTCGGCCAAAAAAGAAGAGGTGCCGCTTTGGCACCCCGTCCTCTGTGTTTCTCTGTGGCCTCTGTGGTAGAGGTTCTATCTTCCTGAAATAAACCCGGCTTGCTCCATCTGCTCGCGGGCGGCGTCTCCGGTGGAATGGATGCCTTGCACTTTGAGCTTGAAGTCGTCTGGGTTGCTGGCGTTTTCCAGAGCGGTTTCGTAGCTGACGAGGCCTTGTGAGTAGAGATCGTAGAGTGACTGGTCAAAAGTCTGCATGCCGTATTGCGACGTACCGGCGGCAATGGCTTCATGGATCATGCGGGTTTTTTCTGGGACCATGATGCACTCGCGCACGAACGCCGTGGAGATGAGCACTTCGCAAGCCGGGACGCGGCCTGCGCCGTCCGCGCGTTTCACCAGGCGTTGGCTCACGACGGCGCGCAGCGTGGCTCCCAGCTGCATGCGGACTTGTTTCTGTTCCGGCGGCGGAAACACGGCGATGATACGGTTGATGGTTTCCACGGCGTCCAGAGTGTGCAATGTGGAGAAGACCAAGTGACCGGTTTCAGCGGCGTGCAGCGCGGTGGAAATCGTCTCCAGATCGCGCATTTCGCCGACCAGAATGACGTCAGGATCCTGACGAAGGCTGGCGCGCAGCGCCGAAGCGAATGACGGCGTATCCACTTCCACTTCGCGCTGGTTCACGAAACCTTTTTTGTCGCGATGCAGAAATTCGATTGGATCCTCAATCGTGATGATGTGTTCCGGACGGCTGGAGTTGATGCGGTCCAGCATGGCGGCCAGCGTAGTCGATTTACCCGAACCGGTGACGCCGGTGACCAGGCACAACCCGCGGGCCTCTTCGCACACATGCTCGATAATTTTGGGAAGATACAGTTCTTCCAATGCGCGGATTTTCGTCGGGATCACGCGCAGAACGAGTCCAACGTTGCCGCGTTGCTGGAACACGTTCACACGGAAGCGTCCCAGGCCGGCCACGCCGTAGGCCATATCCAACTCGGCCTGTTCTTTGAATTTTTGTTTTTGCCGGTTCGACATCATGCTGAACGCCATGTTCAACATGTCTTCGGCGGAGATGCGCGGCTGATCGGTAAGGGGAACAAGTTCGCCGTCAACACGGACGTGAGGGTAGTTGCCGACTTTCAGATGCAAGTCAGACGCTTTGCGCTCCATGGCAATGCGAAGCAGATCATCAATATGCATAGTGCACTCTTCACCAGAAACTGGGTTTTAAGGCGAATCGCTTCGCCCAAGGCCGGACCACTTGGACCAGTGATCGCAACGTATCACGGGTCTGGTGGGAAGACAATGAGGCGATCTGCCGGAGCAGAACCTCTCCAGTTAACCGCCAGCTTTGCCTTGCCGGCTCTCGCAACGGGGCCGTAAAGCTTTTACCTTCAAGAGTGTACGGCGATTGGCCCTGGACTACAATGTTACTGATGACACAGAACGTCAATTGTCCTCGCGTGGTGGTGGTGGGCGCGGGTTTTGCCGGGATTAACGCCGCCAAAGCCCTGGGACGCACCCCCGTCAAAGTAACCCTGGTGGACCGCAAGAACCACCACACCTTCCAGCCGCTGCTTTATCAGGTTGCACTGGCAGTGCTTTCCCCTGCGGAAATAGCCTCTCCCGTAAGGGCCGTTCTGCGCGGCGCCCGCAATGTTGAAGTATTGCTGGGCGAAGTCAGCGGCTTTGACCTGGACGCCCGTCAGGTGCGGATCGAAGGCGAAGGTGACAGTCCGGCCATTACCTTGCCCTATGACTACCTGATCGTCGCTTCCGGGGCCACCCACGCCTATTTTGGACATCCGGAATGGGCCGAAGTCGCGCCTGGGTTAAAGACCTTAGAAGACGCCATTGAAATTCGCCGCCGCGTGCTCATGGTTTTTGAGAATGCGGAACGTGTCGCCATCGCCGGCAGTGTGGGACCGCCACTGAACTTTGTGGTCATCGGAGCCGGACCAACCGGCGTGGAGCTGGCCGGCGCCATCGCCGATATTTCCAAACGGTACATGGAACACGATTTTCGCGAGATTGATCCCAGCAAGTCGCGCATTACTCTGCTGGAAGGCGGTCCGCGCGTGCTGGCCAGTTATCCGGAGGATCTTTCCGCCAGCGCCGAGCAGCAACTGCGAGATATGGGCGTGGAAGTCCGGACGAATGCCATGGTCACCAACGTTGAGCCCGGCTGGGTGACGGTGGGCAAAGATCCAGTCAGCAAAGAAAAGATTCCGGCTACGGTTACGCTGTGGGGCGCAGGTGTGTCGGCGTCGCCTTTGGGGAAAATGCTCGGCGCGCCGGTGGACCGCGCAGGCCGCGTGATCGTGGAACATGATTTGACCATTCCCGGACATCCGGAAGTATTTGTGATTGGCGATCTGGCGGCTGCGCCGCTGCATCCGGCAGGGCCATCACATGTTGACGACGCGACGAATTCGCAGACCACTCCAGCAGGGAATTCGTCGCCGCAAAGTGGTGCGCCGTCAGCGAAGTCAGCTCCGGTGCAATTGGTCCCAGGAGTTGCGCCGGCCGCCATTCAAATGGGCAAGTTTGCCGCGCGGCAGATTAAGCGCTCGGTGGCCGGAAAACCGTGTGAGACCTTTCACTATCTGGACAAAGGCACACTGGCCACCATTGGCCGCTCAAGGGCCGTCGGCTACGTTGGCAAGTTCCACATCTCCGGCTACTTCGCGTGGCTGGCATGGCTGTTCATCCACGTGTTTTTCCTCATCGGCTTCCGCAATCGCTTTATGGTGATGATGGAATGGGCTTGGGCTTACATCTCATATAAGAGCAGCGCGCGGCTGATTACCGGAGAAGAAGAAAGCAAACCGGCGCAGCCTAGGGCGAAGGCGGGGTAGATTTGCGATCGGCACAGATATCATAGGGCGCCCATGTGAGCGCCATCGGTGTCTACTTAAGAGGCGGTTTCAATCCACGTTCATGATGAACACCGTTTCCACGCCTCGCGGTGGAGTAGCCATGGCGAAAGGCGAACCCGGTACAGGGACTAGCGCTCCAGAGTTGAAGTCTACCGTGAACGCGCTGAGGTTACTGGAGCCTTGGTTGGCGGCATATAGATGATGGAGTGCGTCAACCGTGGACAAATAAACAGGAGTGGTTCCCGCGCCAACGGGGAACCCAGACAAGGGAGTCAATATCCCGGTGACTGCGTCCTGGCGATAGCCTGAAATATTGTTGCTGCCACTGTTGGCCACATAAATCATCGATCCAAATGCGGTGGTCATGGATCCAGGTTGTGTGCCGGTGGATACGCCTGGGCCCACCGAAACCAGGCTGCCGTCACTTTGGACTTTGAATCCCAGGATCTGGCTGTTGGCTGTGTCTGCGGCGTAGAGAAAAGGGAACTTGAAGAAAACAGCACTGATATTTGCTGTCGCCGGCACGCCCAGGGCCGGGAGAGCAGTAAGCGAACCATCGGCGTTGGCTTGATATCCGGCCACCTGTTGGTTACCGGCCGCTACGTAAATAAAGATTGTGTTGTTGTTGGCTACAGCGATCGACTGGGGATTCGCCGGGGTGGTAAATGGCGATCCCGGCACTGCACTCAGATGACCAGCCATATCGGTGATTTTGAATACGGAGAGGTTGTTCGATCCCTGATTCAGAACGTAGATGAAGCCAAATTGCGGCTGGACGAGAGTGGCTACTGTGGCGCCATTCAAAACGCCCAGAGCCACGGGGTTAACACCAACGGGGACGGAGAATCCGGTATCGGTCAATACGCCGGTCTGCGTATCAAGATTGAGCAGGCTGAGTTTATTCGCGACAGAATCCGTAACGAACACGTTCAGCTGCGGAGTGGATGGCGACTGAATCAAAACGGCGGAAGGCGCCGAGCCAATTTTCGCGGAAGAATCCGGCGAGATGGTTCCACTGTTGCGATCGCCTTTGAAACTCGCCACGCTGGAAGAAGCCGGGTTTACGGTGAGTACGAACGGTCCAACAGGGCTGCCAATATGGATGATCGGTGAGGAGCCACCGCAGCCTGCAATGAAAAAGGCTCCGATGGTTAAGGTAGATAGAATAATAGCTTTCACGTCGCCTCCTGATGAATAGTATCTTCCCAAGGCTACTCCTGTGGGAACTACAAGGCAACAGGGCGAGTCAATAGGTTATGCATGAAAAGCCGAGAGGCTACTAGTACTTCAGGAAGACAGGGGCCTGTCGTGCATCCACTACCCTTCAGCTAAACGTTGGCAGCATCACCAGATCGTCCGCGGGGACTCCTTCCACCGCGCCGCCGGCTTTGCGCCACGCATCCAGTCCGCCGGTGATAACGTAAGCGTTGTAGCCTTGTTCTCTCAGCATATGCGCCACACGGGCGCTGGTGGCTTCGCGTGCTCAAGTACAGTAGAGATAAATCTCCTTGTCCTTGGGAAGGGAAGTGATGCTTGCTTCCAGATTGTTGGGTTCCAGCCGGATGGAGCCATGGATGCGCTCGGCGCCGGAATCATAGTAGCCGTGACTGCGGACGTCGGCGACCACGGCTTGTCCGCCTTCTTCGCCGCGCAGCTTTCGGGCCAACATATCCACGTCAACGCGTGGGACCACGCGGTACACGCGGTGCTTCCAATAGAGTCGTATGCGGTAGCCGATGTACACCAGTACGGCGGCGAGAACCACCATCTCCACGGCGCGTCCCGCGGTTTCAAAGCCGTGGGCAATCACGCGCAGGAAGTTGTGGAACAGGTATCCCAGCCCGGCATAGACCAGGGTATAAAGCACGGCGCCAGCGGTGTCATAGACCAGGAACTGTCCGAGCCGCATTTTCATGCTACCAGCCAGGGGCGCGGCCATGGTGCTGATGCCGGGAATGAACTTCGAAATCAGCAGAGTGGTCTTGCCGCGCTTGTAAAACGATTCTGCGGACCGCAGGATGCAGGTTTCCGGATTTACGGAAACCTTGCAGAGAAAGCCGAGAAGGTACCATCCCATGTGGCGGCCGGAGAAATAGACAATCAGGTCGCCGAGCAGCATGGCTCCAAAGCAGAGGACAAAAACCCAAGGTGCACTTAATATCCCAGATGCGCCCAAAGCTCCTCCCGCCACCATGACCAGCGCAGCCGGCAGCGGCAGACCGATGGCTTCGGCAAAAACCGCCGCAAAAATGATCACGTAGCCGTGGCGCGCGATTAGATTGAGAAAGCTATCCATTGAGTTTTAGGTTATCCCCACTCACTGCTGTAACCACTATTCCATATACGCGAAAAACACGTAAGTGGATGGCAAGGCGCGTCCCGATGCTCAAGATGCGCTTCTGACGCACAGCTTTGGATGTTTAGAACAGCAAAAAGCTTCAAGTCCGGCGCAAATTATGATCCGATATCATGAACTCAGCTCATTGTGTCCCAAATGACTAAGCCAATTCCCATCCTGGAAACCCGTCGCCTGCTACTCAAGCCTGTTGAACTGGCAGACGCCGCTCAGGTCCAACTGCTGTTTCCCCATTGGGAGATCGTACGCCACTTGTCGCACACCGTTCCTTGGCCGTATCCACCGGACGGCGCGCATAACTTTTTTCGCGATGTTGTGCTGCCCAACATGGCGCGCGGCGATTCCTGGAACTGGACCCTGCGGCTCAAGACCAACCCGGACCAGATCATCGGCAGCATTGCACTCAGCCGGGCCAAAGACAAGAACCGCGGCTTCTGGCTCGGCTTGCCGTGGCAAGGCCAGGGATTAATGACCGAAGCCGCTGACTCCGTTACCGACTACTGGTTCCACGTTCTGGGATTCCCCGTCATGCGCATTCCCAAGGCCGTCGCGAATATCGCATCGCGGCGAATCTCAGAGAAGCAAGGCATGCGGCTCGTCGGGACGGAAGAACGCAACTACGTTTCCGGACGATTGATGTCAGAGATCTGGGAGATTACGGCTGAGGAGTGGCGAGGGAGACGGATAAAGATAGCTTGGTCCGACTACAGTCGCTAAGACGGATTTGAATGTCACTCACTCGAGTTGCAAATTCACTGATTGAAAATCAGCGTCAACGCGCTCACAGTCTTCCGCAATGACCCTCTGCATTTTTTTCAGATCCTTGATCGAGAACTTCGCAGAGAACGCCAGAAGGTCTTGCAGTCGCGCCATTTTTGCAACATTCGTAGCAGGTGTTTTTGGTCTTTTCTTCAATGCGCTGCACTCCCCATGAAGGTTTCTACACGCCTACGGCTAGTTTCGCCTGGGACTTGACCGGTACCTGCGTGAACCAATTGTGACGGTCCTTCATGGTGCCGTTCACGATGCCAAAGAACTCGCGCTGCAATGCGAGCGTAACCGGACCCGTCTTTCCGTTGGCCACGGGAATCTTGTCGATGGATTTGATCGGGGTAATTTCCGAGGCCGTGCCGCAGAAGAAGACTTCGTCGGCAATGTACAGCATTTCACGGGGAATCATCTGCTCCATCACCGGCAACCCGATATCTTCCCCTAGCGCGATGATGGATTCGCGCGTAATGCCCGGCAGCACTGAGTTGCCCAACGGAGGCGTCATCAGCTTCCCTTTGCGGACTACGAACAGATTGGCGCCAGAGGCTTCGCTTACGAAGCCGTTTACGTCCAGGGCAATGCCTTCCACGTAACCGTTCACAATGGCTTCCATTTTGATTAGTTGCGAATTCATGTAATTGGCGCCGGCCTTGGACATGGCAGGCATGGTGTTCGGCGCAATGCGCGACCATGACGATACGCAGGCTTCCACGCCTTCGCTTACGTCGCCTTTGCCCAGATATTTGCCCCACGGATAGTTGACCATGTAGGTCTCGGTGGGTGAGTTGAAAGGATTCACACCGGCTTCTCCGTAGCCGCGGAAAACGATAGGCCGCAGATAGCACGGCCAAACGCCGTTGGCGGCGACCAGGTCCAGCGCGCCCTGGCAAAGTTCGTCCATCGTTTGCGGGACTTCGATCCGGTAAATCTTGGCCGAGTCCAACAGGCGCTGCATGTGGTCCTTGAGACGGAAGATGGCTGGCTCGTTCTTGGGAGCGTAACAACGGATGCCTTCAAATACTGACGAGCCGTAATTCACCACGTGGGACATTACGTGGATCTTGGCGTCATTCCATTGGATAAATTTCCCGTTGTGCCAGATCTTTTCCGTCTGCTGAATCGCCATGCAAGGCTCCTTCGTCCCGTGGTGTGCTTCCTAATGGTGTGGTCCCGCTAGCTATCCGGTCAAGCATCCGTTCGGGTCCTAGGGGTTCCAGAACGGGTCTCTATAGATTAGACAGGATTATCGGCGCGAACGCACCATTATATCTGACGAAAAAATTCCCGGCCAACTTTAGAACGCCGCTTGCATATTCACAATGGCGTTACAAAAGTCAGCCGGGAAGAAGATTTAAAGCCTTCAGATACTTTTACGGGTGATGCACGCCACCAGCGGCAGCTTCCACGGGCTTGGAATTCTGCGTCGGGGCATTTTGCGCTACCGCGGTGGGCGGCGTGTAAAGGTACTGTTTGGGATTCTTCATGATGACCGGCATGGCCGCGAAGGGCTTGGAATAATCATTCGCTGCATTCCAGAGCAGGAATCCGTCGCCGCTGTGCTGCTTGGAGGCTCCCACCTGTGCCAGAATATATTCCGGCGAATAGGTCTTGGTGCGCCAGCGGAAAGCCTGCAACCATGGCCGCAAGACAACGCCGGTTCCAGCGGTGACTTTGGCAAAACGCTCCATGGAGATGCTGATGAAATGTTCCGGCGCGTCTCCGGGATGCGCGTAGCCATCCATGCCGAAGAAGTGTGACGGATAAATCATCGGCGACATCACGTCGCAATGCTTGGCCATCTTCACCACGTCCTGGCCGGTGTGGCGGAGATCGACGTTGCGCTGCCACGCCATTACGCCGAATACATCGAGCGAGAGCAGCACGCCCATGGGATGCAACTCGGTGTAGGCGCGATCAAGGAAGTTGGCGATGACTTCATCGCGCTGCATCTTTGATTTTGGATCTTTTTGGAAAGCGAACTGCGCATCTGCCTGGTTGCCTTCGGCCGGAAAGCGGACGTAATCAAACTGAATTTCGTCCACGCCCGATGTGGCTACGTATTTGGCCAGCGCAATGTTGTAATCCTGAACTTCTTTGTTGGAAGTGTCAGACCACACCAGCTTGCCGTTCTCGCGCCACGGCTGATGGAGACTGCGTGACTGCACAGCCAAGTTGCCATGGTTTTTGGCAATGTTGTCGTCTCTGAACAGCGCCTGGCGGGCGATCACGTGCAGGTCCAGCGAATGCAGATAGCGCACGTACTTGGGCAAATTGCTGATAGGGAAATTCTTGATCTTGCGGGCCAGCGGATGGCTGAACGGAACGTTAATGGTTCCGTCACTGTCTTTGATGTCAAAGACCACGGCGTTGCCGCCGGCTTCATGCCAGTGGCGGACGAGTTGCAATCCCTTCGCGCTGCCGGCGCTGGTGCCCGTGAGATAGATCGCGCGGATTTCCGTGTCCTTGGCGTAAGGGCGCGTTTTTTCTACCACCGGTTGCGGCTCAATGCCGGGGATCAGCGCAGTCTCGCCCTTCTTGAACGTCGTTTTGCCATTGTTGGCTTTGCTGATAGCTTCCACATACTCGGCCACCGTCATGTATTGCGATTCGGTCAGGTGTTGGCGCGCAAGAAACTGCGCGCTGGTCACTGCCTTGGCTTCAAAAGCGATGGTGCCTGGCGGCAAGGGCTGGGCCGCGGGTGCTGCCGGAGAGCCGGATTGGGCGGAGTTATTTTGCGAGGCGCCATTTTGTATGGCGCTATTCTGCGCGCTGTTGCTCTGAGCGCTCTGCGCGGCAGGCGGCGCCGCCGACACATGCGTCTGTGAAAACAGCTCGCTGTGCCGCGTGAAAAAGAAAATCGCGAAGATCACTGCGACAGCCACAGCGGCTGCGGTGGAAATTGTTCCGAATCTCTTAAATGCCATTCAAACAACTCTTTTCCGGGGTCTGAGGGGCATCTTAGCACGGGCCAGCGTGTGGAAATCAAAATGGCTACTGGTGCTTGGACTAAGGTCATAAGGTGCTGCGAAGCAGCTGGCAATTAGCAATGGTAATTATCCCTTGTCGTCACGTAATGGTATCTGATACGCTTTCCCTATGTCCCTGAAAGCTAACGATAGAATTGTTTTGATTCGCGTAAAAATCGAGAGGGCCAAAAAGCACCTCCGCGACTTGGAGACCATGCTTATTTCCTTCAGGGATGAAAGCTCGACAATAATCACTGGCGAGGTGCACTTGGGTTTCCATATAGGTGCTCCGCGCGAGGACTTCCAGGTTGGCATCGCCATTCTGCCTTTCGATGCCATTGCCGCCGCTGGAGACGTTGTTCATAACCTCCGGAGTGCACTTGACCATCTTGCTCATCAACTTGTCGTTGTCGGGGGGGAACTCCTGATCGCGATACCATGTTCCCGATTGCGAAGGACCTCAATGCTTACGAATCCAGTAAGGCTGGAAAAGTAAAGGGCATGAGGCCAGAAGCGGTAAAAGCTATTGATGCGCTCAGCCCATACAAAGGTGGGAACGATCCGCTCTGGCGCATCCATGAGCTTGATATTATTGACAAGCATCGTGCCCTGTTTACCGTTGGGCAAGATTATCAGTTCACCGGGGATTGGTTTGAGATGGGGTCTTACCTTCTCCAAGCACAATCCCCAGACTTCGCCGGAGTCTTTGACTCTCAGGTGGAGAATGATGTGCAACTCGAAATTAAGAAAGCGGTCAGCAATGCGAAGATTCCGCAGAGTAATGCGCTTCTCCCATCTCTCCATCAACTGATTAATTTTGTGGATGACTTGGTCGCCAGCTTCAAGCCCCTCTTGCAATAGATGATTATTAGACACGTTTCCCTTCCCGCCGAATCGTGATACACTTCGGCTAGGGAGACGATCCGCAAATGAGTGACAGCTCAAAAAGCGAACAGCCCCGAGGTAAGTTTGTTCCTTCTCAAGAAGTCCAAGAGAAGATGCGTCCTGTAGCGCGCACTGCATTTAACAACATCTTAGAGAGAGCGGCTAAGCCGCTCTCTCGCAAACCCTCTTCAAAAAAGCGTTAAAGATTAAATTCCCCTGATCTCTCCGGTTATATCGAAACGTGTACTCATCCAAGTAAGTCTGCAAATATTTCTTTGAAACTTGGTGATATACTCCGCCGATCCCCCGCTTAATTAAGCTCCAAAATCCGTCAATGGTTTGTGTGTGCACATCGCCCACTACATAAACCTTTTCAGAGTGATTGATTCTCTTATGCGCATAACCCTCTTGCGCGAAGTCATTGTATCCAACCCAATCATCTGTGAAGACGGTGGACTCAGGCAGAATGCGCTCTTTGGCGATCCTCAAAAGATTCTGTTTCGTTGCGTTTTCAGAAGTCAAAGCGATTGCGCGGCCATGACGTTCCACAATTCCTACAACGCACTGCTTAGGTGAATCGGCAGATGGACGGCCACGCTTCCCGCCACGTTTGCGCTTAGGGCCAAAGTAAGATTCGTCCATTTCCACGCTAAGCCCCTCCAGTTGCATGTCAGGTTCGGACAGCAACGAGCGAATCTGTTTGAAAATGCGCCACGCGGTTTTGTAGGTCACTCCCGTTTCCCGCTGAATCTGTTTCGCGGAAATGCCGCAACGAGTTGAAGCCATCAAATACATAGCGTAGTACCACAAACGGAGAGACGTGCTTGATTTCTGAAAGATCGTTCCGGCCATCGGGGAAATGTGAGTCCCGCAATAGTCGCATGAGTAAACCGGACGGCCAGTAATCCGATGGTGTTTACGATCTTGACCACACTTTTCACAATGCGCCACTCCACCGGGGAAACGCTGTTCCTTGAGATGTTCAAGGCAGCTATCGTTATCGGGGAATTGAGCGTTAAAATCATTGATCGTGTAGCGCAAGTGCATCGGAATCGTCTGTCTGGTTTTCATGGCAGAAACAGTATGCCATTTGTTCTACGTGCTGTCAAGGGATAATTACCATTGCCAATTGCTCGGTCTTACCCCTTCTTCAATTCCACCAACACCTGGCGTGCGACTTCCTTCAGTGTTTCGAAAACGCCCTGACCCTGGAATGCGACGGCTTCAAACACCGGTTCGGCTTTGCGGGCGAGTTCGCGTTTCAGGTCGTCCACCGGCATGGCAGTGGGCAGGTCGCGTTTGTTCAGTTGCAAAACGTAAGGGATCTTCTTGAAGTCGTAGCCGTGTTCTTTCAGGTTTTCCTGGAGATTGTCCAGGGCTTCCAGGTTCGCGTCCAGACGTTCTTCCTGGGAGTCGGCGACGAATACCACGCCATCCACACCACGCAGGATGAGTTTGCGGCTGGCGTCATAGAACACCTGTCCGGGGACGGTATAAAGATGGAAGCGTGTGCGGAAGCCACGTACGGTGCCCAGGTCCAAAGGCAGGAAGTCAAAGAACAAGGTGCGGTCCGTCTCCGTGGCCAGGGAGATCATCTTACTTTTCTGCTTGTCCGCGGCTTTATCAAAGATGAACTGAAGATTGGTGGTCTTGCCGCCTAAACCAGCGCCATAGTAGACCACCTTGCAGTTGATCTCGCGTGCCGCAAAGTTGATAAAACTCAAGGCTCTCCTCTTATTCCCTTTTCAGCTTGGTTCTAATTCTAGTCAAAGCCCGAGCCATGCACACCAAGACCCTGTGCCCACTCAAACTCCCTTGCTGGGTGAAAGCAGTTTTATATCACAACGGACTAACCACAGATTGTAATTGTCCCGGCAGGGTTACGGATAGCTAAACAGATGTACTTTCCGGGAAACACGAAAGTTTTATTCAGGAGCCTTGGTTTTGGGTTGCGGTGGTAGCGGATAGTACCCGGCCTTGGCCAGTACATTTAGATTGGCGCGATGGACCTTCACTTCAATGGCCCGGAACCCGGCGGCCAGCGTGGCGCGCGTCGTATATCCCAGCGTGTACTGGTTGCGGGCCACGTCAGTGATCTTGGTATAGGCCTGTTCAATCGACTGACGGTCAAACTCGGCAAACATTTCGCCGGCCGTATCGGAAACATATTTCGGAAGAATATTGCCGTAGCCAAAGCCGGGTACGCGGATGCGGTTCAAGCGGTCATAGATGGGGATGGCCGCCGTGTCCACGCCCAGCGCATAGACGGCGATATTGTTGGCCAGCAGCAGTTTCTTTACTTCTTCGTAGTTGGCCGTGCTGCCCAGTTCGCGTCCGTCACTTACGACGAAGATTATACGGCGGCGCGTGCGGTCGCGTTTACTCAAGTCCTGGGCCGCGCGCAAAATGGCATCATTCAAAACGTAGGATTGCTGTACCGGTGTTTGCATCCCGGCGTTCGGTGTGCCGGGGTCTGCCGGATGTCCATTGATGGAAGGGCCGCTCATGGGGCCGCCCATCATGGGTGGGCCGCTGTCTCTTCCCGGACGTTTTATCTTCGTCAGCGTCGACGATGAAACGTTGGCGGCTCCGGCAAATCCGGCAATCTGCTGGACCGTGTGTCCGTAGCGATAGAGCGCGACTTCGTCATACTCCGTGAACGCGCCGATCAGCGCCGGCAATGTCTCGTTGACTTTCTTCATCGTCCCGGTCGGCAAGTCCGTGTCCACAACCACGGCCGCGGACAACGGAAACGGGTCACTGGTAAAGAAACGCAGCCTCTGCGGGACGCCGTCTTCATAAACCGTAAAGTCGTTTGGCACCAGGCCGGGGACCAGGCGTCCAGCTTTGTCTTTCACGATAACCGGAACCTGGACGAACGTTACGCTGATGGAGAACATGGGAGCGTTGCGGCTATTTTCCAGACCGTCAACCTTGGCGGACTGTTGGTCCGGCAGGTTGGGCGAGGGAGAGCTGGAAGGTTCCGGATGTGGGTTCTTGGGCGACTGGGGTGCGCCTTCCGGGAACTGGCCCGTGGCTTCCGGGGTTGGCTTAGGCCGGGGCGCATCGGGTACTTCCTGGGCGATCACCGGCACAGCAGCCAGCACTAACAGACACATCACAGTCCTAATTGCCCACTTCAAACCAGCCATTTCGGAATCCCTCCTACCACATGAGACGAGCCTTTGAGCCATTTTTAGGAGGAAGCCAAGGCTTCCTCTCGCCAGCTAACGCTTCTTGATTCTTGTCGTTACCAGCTTTTTCACGTTTGCACGCACTTCTCTGCCTGCATCCCTTTGCAATTGCCTTCTGGCCTGGCAGACGAGGTTCTTTCATTCGTAGAACGCAGAAGCCATCCGCCCCTTGCGTTCCACGGGCGTTTAAGCCCCTGTGTTTTCTTATTCCATTGTATGCTTTCCAGGCATTCCAGGGATGGCCAGCGTGCATCAAATAAACTTGTCATCTGTTTAAAGTTAGCGACCCGCAAGGATTTTTCATTTTCCTCCAGGAAAGGCACAAGTTCGCTTATGCGAAACCTGATTCTCGGCTTGTTGCTCGCCGCTTTATCATGCAGTGTCACCGCTGCCCAAAGTGCTGGTGTGGCAAGTAACGCCGTGCCAAGTAACGCCCTGCAAAGTAACGGTGCGCAGAGCAGTGGAACGCAGAAACCACCCGCGGCGCAGCCCGAATCCACGCCTACTTTCCGCCAGAACGTGCGCCTGGTGAACGTCTTTTTCAACGTCAAGGACAAGCACGGCGCCTTGATTCCGGCCCTCACTCAGGAACACTTTGACATCCTGGAAGAAGGCAAGCCCCAGACTATCAAGAACTTTAGCGCCGTCAGCAACCAGCCGCTTACGCTGGGTATTCTCATTGATTCCAGCGGGTCCATGCAGCGCATGCTGCCGGAAGAAAAGATCGTGGCTGGCGACTTCCTGCGTCAGGTGATCACCGACAAAGACCTGGCTTTCGTCATCAGCTTTGACGTGTCCGTTGATCTGCTGCAAGACCTGACGTCTGACGTCCGCCTGCTGCGCCACGGCCTGGACAAAGCCCGCGTCAACACCGGAACAGCCAGCTCGGGTATCCCCGGACTCGGCCAGGGCCCCATCCCCATCTCCCACCCCAAAGGCACTCTTCTTTACGACGGCGTTTATCTCGGGGCGAACGATATTCTGGGCCGCCAGGTCGGGCGCAAAGCCATGATCGTCCTGACCGACGGCGTGGACCAGGGCAGCCAGATGCGCCTGAAGGATTCCATTGAAGCCGCCCAAAAGTCTGACGTGATTGTTTACGTCCTGCTGATCAGCGACCCGTCGTACGGCTCCGACTCGTACGATATGAACCACCTCGCCGACCAAACTGGCGGACGCATGATCACCGTGAAGGCGGACAAACTCCAGAAGGCCTTCCAGGAAATTTCCGACGAGCTGCGCAGCCAGTACAACATCAGCTACACCCCAACGGACGCGCGTAACGACGGCAAATTTCGCAAGATCGAAGTCAAATCCAAGGACGGATACAAGATCCAGGCCAGGAAAGGCTATTACGCTCCCATTGATTAGTTAAGACCGCTTGAGAATATCGCCTGGGCAAAGGTCCTTCTGCTCCTGGATCGAGCCGCTCGGCGCGCGAGTCTGCCTCGCGACTTTTTGGGACTAGTCATGGCCGCTTGTGCCTGCCCTCCCCTCACTGTTCATCCCAACATCTAAAGGACTTACGCGGGCAATAATATACTTGACAACTCCACCTATTTTGGCTAATCTTGGAGCATGGCAAACGAATTAAAAACGCTCCAAGAAGCCATAGTTTACTTCTCCGATCCTGACCGTTGCCGCGAATACTTTGTTGCACGGCGCTGGCCTGAGGGTGTTAGCTGCCCACGTTGCGGGAGCGTGAATGTCAAATTCCAGCCCAAGCATAACCGCTGGCAATGCAGCAGCCATCACGCTCAAAGGCAGTTCACCTGCAAGACTGGCACGATCTTTGAGGAATCTCCAATCAGCATGGACAAGTGGATGCTAGCAATGTGGATGATCTGCAATTGCAGAAACGGAGTCAGTTCTTACGAGATTCACCGTGCCGTCAACGTCACGCAAAAATCTGCATGGTTCATGCTGCATCGTCTGCGCTTGGCCTTGCAGGGTAGCGGCATCGTGAAACTTGGTGGCGACGATAAGACCGTGGAAGTGGATGAGACTTTCATCGGCGGCAAAGCGCGGAACATGCACCGCTCTCGCCGTCGCCGTGTCCAGATTCAGAACCCGGAAAACTTTGGCAAGACCATCGTCATGGGAATATTGGAACGCGGCGGAAGAGTAAAAACCAAAGTGATTGCAAACCGAAAAGCTGAATCGCTCCGGCCAGTCATTATGGAAAACGTCGAACCATTCACCACTCTGCACTCGGATGAATGGTTGGGCTATCAATCTGTGCGCGAGGACTATGATCACCAAGTAATCAATCACCTGGAAAAGTACGTTGACGGCAACGTACACACCAACGGGATTGAAAACTTCTGGTCACTGTTTAAGCGGTCGCTCAGCGGCACTTACGTTGCCGTGGAACCGTTCCACTTGTTCCGCTATGCCGATGAACAAGCGTTCCGGTTCAATCACCGCAAAGACGAGAACGGAAACAAGCTGAGTGACGGCGACCGATTCAGCATTGCACTCTCACACGTAGCAGGAAAGCGGTTGACCTTCGCGGAGGTCACTGGCAAGGTGGGAGAAACGAGTTTCTAATCCCTATCGCTTGAAGCGCGGGAAACGGGGGAAACCTTAAGCGCGGTCGTCAATGGCCGATTATGCCTGTAACGGATCGCTCGCTCCGGCCACTTTATAGTGTTGGTTTTAATCTGCTTTTAATGATTTGCGGCTAAAGTGCGGCTCACACAAAGCACCAAACGCCGTCTATCAGGAGTCCTTTGGGGGTGAGTTTTCCGCTGGCCCCAAGTGTACGATCTGGCTTCAGATAGTGAAAAATTGTAGCAAGTAGCTTGTTTTCAGCATCATAATAGTCGTGCCCGATAGTGAGAGTCCCTTTGGGCTGCCCGTGTTCCTCCGGGGTTAGACTATTATGAATCTCGGATTTTGTGTATGATGCCAGCCGCTCTTGCCAGCCGTTCTCATTGAACTGCTGATTGAGCCAAGCTTGGGTCACAACTTTTCGCGTACAGGAAGTGATCGTCATGTTGAATCTCAGTAACGAAGTTTTTAACGCCTTGTCAAAATATTTACGCGCCCAATGGAGCATAGAACAGTTCCGTGACTACATGGTCGGGTTGCGAGTTGACAAATATAAGCTGCTCCCCGACGTGGACAGGATGTTCCTGAACGAGTTCGAGGGCAGGTATGCTGAGTTCTCTGACTTCAAGAACGATGAGCCATTACTGAGAGCGTCTCTCGCTCTGTACGTTATGGCCGATGATGCGGCAACCGCTCCGGTTGTGTTCGGCTCTTGGTTCTTGCCGAAAGAACAATCTACTGGCACGCTTTCCATGACCATCGGTTCTTCGTCTCCGTGCGGAAACTTTATTCCCGCAAATACCGTTTACCAGCCTGCTTAACGCATGTGCGGGAAGCCGGGTGGTACTCCGGGTTGAGATTGCGGCGGCGCAAGAACAATGTTGAATGACGACGTGATGGGATCTTTCTGTCCTTCAATCGTCAGGCTGAAAACGAATGTACCAGCGCTTGGGATGCCAACGTTTTTAATTGGTATTGCCACAGGACCAAGCCCTGGTCTTTGGAAGCCGACTGCACCCATTCCCTCAAGGATGTTGACTCCAGTGTCTAACTGCTGGACGCTGAAGCGCATTTGAAAATTTCCCGGTCTGTCGGATTCCAGAGCGAGGAAAAACGTTAACGATGGCAGACCAAAAGGAATCTGGGGAATGGTCAAGTCTGGCGTGTAAAGGCCAATGATTATGTATTTTCCGTTGGCTT
>Ga0209069_10000030_pt1 | contig 42862 bp, 35 predicted proteins | sample Str013_2_FD_187202 | JGI IMG/M metagenome (GOLD analysis project Ga0209069, IMG submission 187202) | Freshwater sediment microbial communities in response to fracking from Pennsylvania, USA - Straight Creek_MetaG_SC_2013 (SPAdes) (version 2) | ecosystem: Environmental > Aquatic > Freshwater >...
CCATTGTCGACGCAATCGAGCGACTCGTAGCTGACGCCGTTAGGCAGCGTTTCCCGCCATCGCTTAACCCGACTGACAAACGTCATCGGGCATGGTGCTTCGCCGACAAAATCTGGAATCTGGCCGCCGAGCGCACCAAGCTCGCCGGTTCACGCTCCGACATTCCAGACGCTTCAGCCGCCCAAGAAAAAACTCTCGATGGAGCAGACCTTTGGAACCAACCTTGCGCCAAAGATTGGAATTGTCCTGGTTGTTGTGGGGCTTGCCTATTTGTTGAGTCTGGGATGGAACAGCTTCCCGCTCTGGCTGCAAGTCGTATTGCTTTACACCGGCGCCGCCGGATTGCTTACGCTGGGAATCTTTCTGGAGCGCAAGGACGCTTTCAAAATTCTAGGCCGCGTTCTGGTGGGTGGCGGATGGGCCGCCATTTTCCTGCTTACCTATGGGATAGGACATTCGCCATCCGTATTGATCTTGCATTCGGAGTCCGCTGATTTATTCCTGCTTATGGCCGTGGCGGCGGCCATGGTCTGGCACACGCTGAAGTATGAATCCCAACTGGTAACGGGATGCGCATTCCTTCTGGGATTTGTCGCTGTGGTGCTTTCCGTCAGTTCGGCTACGCCGGATCCAACCCACCTGTTTGCCGGTGCGATTCTGGTGGCGGGTATGCTGGTGGTTGTCCACCGCTACAAGTGGTACGAACTGGAAGTCTTCGGGATTCTCACCAGCTATCTCTGCCATCTTTATTGGCTCCATCGTTTCCTGGGGTGGGAACCGGCGCGCGCGCCATTTCCGTTCCACAACGCCAGCGTTGCGTTGGTGGTCGGCTACTGGATCGTTTTCCGCGCTTCGTATGTATGGCGTAAAGTCTCTGACCGCCAGCAGGAAGCCCCTTCCACCGCGGCTGCCTTGCTCAACCCTGTGCTGTTCCTGGCGGTGATGAAATACCAGTCATTGCATCCGGAGTGGGCGTGGTGGGCGCTGCTGGCCATGGGCGCTATTGAATTCACGCTGGGCCAGCTGCCCACATCTCGCAAACGCGAAACGCCGTTCAAAGTGCTTTCCACCATTGGCGCCACGCTGATGGTGGCCGCGTTGCCGTTTAAGTGGTCAGGAGACTCGCTGGAAATGCTGTGGCTGGCTGCCGCGGAGGCCTTTTTGCTGGCAGGCATTTTCACACGGGAAAGATTGTTCCGCGGATTCGGGATCATCATCACCTTCGTGCTGGCGCTATATGCGACCGTGGTCCGGCTGGGGCCATGGTCGGCCAAATTATTGGATCGCCAGCCGCACTATGACGCGCAACTGGCAACGGTGATGGGCGCCATTGCACTGGTACTTTATGTGAATTCCCATTTCATCGCGCGCCGCTGGCGTGAGCTTTTCCAGGAAGAACTGGAGAAATTTTCGCTACGCGCGCTTTCCTTCGTGGCCAGCGTGTTCGCCGTATGCGCGGTGTTTGCCTGCATTAAGGACAATGTTGCCGCAACGGTGCTGGCTGTGCTGGTCTTCGCGTTAAGTTGGATGGGCACCCGGTTTGAGATTCCTGAATTCGTCTTTGAAGCCCATTGGATCGCCGCTGTAGCTTTCTCGCAAGTGGTGATTGTTGGCGAACCGAACGAAGCCAACTGGCTGCGCATTCCGCAACGAATCTGGATGTTCTGCGCCGTCGCCGGCTTGCTGTACCTAAGTTCGCGTTTCGTGAAGGCGTCCAAGATAGCCGGAGCGGTAGTTTTCGCTGCGATCTACGCATGGTGCGCCACGTTGTTGCTTTCGTTGTTGATTTACTTCCAGGCACCGGCGTGGGCAGTCATCGTTTTGTGGATCGCGCTGGGGCTGGTCCTTTGCGCCGCAGCCGAAGTTTTTGATCGCGACGATCTCAAGTGGCAGGCATTTGTGCTGGTACTGGTGGTATGCGGCCGCGCGCTCTTTGTAAATTTCGAACTGACGACCACCATCACGCGTTGGCATCTCACGTACCGCTTCATTTCCGTGAGCCTGGCGGCAGCAGGAATTTATCTGCTGGCAAAATGGGCGCCGCTCAAGGTGCTGCGTCCGGTGTATACAGTGATCGGCACGCTGCTCTTTGCCTTGCTGGCCTACGACGAAACGCCCGCACCGTGGGTCGCGGTGGCCTGGATCAGCCTGGCTACTTTGCTCGCTCTGGCTGCACGCTGGTGGAAAGACCGTGCTCTGCTCTGGCAAACGCACATTCTCTCCCTGCTGGCCGTTGGCTGGACGTTGTGGGGCAGCTTTACTCCGCACTATCGCGCCACGGGCGTGCAACTGTGGAGCGTGGCCGCAACAGGGACGCTGCTCTACCTGCTCACCTGGATCGCCAACGTTGATGGCGTAATCGAAAACGAGCGCATGAGCCACGCTTACTCATGGGCCGGCTCGCTGTTGGTGAGCTGGCTGCTGTGGTCGCAATTGAAAGAAGTGGACGTGGCGCTGGCCTGGAGCTTTTTTGGTCTGCTCATTTTTGAGTTGCCGGGATTGCTGGAAATGGCCGGCATTCGCCGTTGGGGATCGCCCGGAAGCTGGCGCGCGCAAAGCTATGTGGCGCTGGCCAGTTCGTTTGTCCGGATTTTCCTTGCCAACCTGAACGCTCCGGCGACCGCTGGCTTTGTCGCCACCTTGCAAGACCCGCGGGTCCTGGTGCTGCTGCCCCTGACCGGAATCTATTTCTTTGTCTACTGGCGGATGAATGCGCTGAACGAAGGAAAGCAATCCGGCAGCGCGGGCACGATTACGCAAGTTTCCCGAAACCTGATTGCCTGCCTGGGGACGGCCACGCTGGCCGCCATCGGCTGGTTTGCAGCTCCGGCGGATGCCGCGGCAACCGGACTGGCCGCTTTGTTGCTGGCTGTTTTGGCGGTGGCTTGGTGGACCAAGCAGCGCGTCTTCCTTTTCCAGGCCATGGTTTTGCTGGGTCTTGCCACGTTCCGGCTTTCGATGCACAACTTTTTCCATCTTAACGACGCCGTGTCTTCCAGCTTGAGCAATTCCATATGGCCGCTGGCGCTCATCGGCGCGGGATTGCCGTTTGCATTCCTGATTCGTCGCGACATGGAGGCCGGCGATTCACAAGGCTGGTGGGCTGTGTTGTTGCGGCGTCCTGAGCAACCGATGTTTTTCGTCACATTTATTTTGGTGGGCGTGCTTCTGTATTTGAAGATGTCTGGAGGCACCGTTACGCTCTCCTGGGCAGCGGAAGGCGTGCTGGCCTTCATGCTGGCGCTGTGGGTCAAGGAACGCAGCTTCCGTCTGGCAGGATTGGCGCTGGTGATCTTTTGCGTCGTGAAAATCCCCTGGGACACGTGGCAGTTCCATGACTGGCGCCGGGCCGCGAGCTTGATCGGTGTGGGAGTAATCCTGTTTGTGATTTCCTTCCTGTACGGCAAGTACAGCGACTCGCTACGCGAATACCTATGAAGCGTCTGCTTGTATTTCTGTTGCTGCTGGCCGCTTGCGGTGGCGCATTTTATTACAGCCACCGTCATCAGTCGCAAGCCCACGTTGGTCCGGAGGCGGTGCTCAACGCGCTGGCGGAAACGCAACGCGACCTGGGCCGCGTCCCGGCGAAACTCACGCGGCTTTCTGACGCCGAAGAAATCCGCATCGGCGACGGCATGGCTTCCGGATACATGGCTTCTGGCTACACAACCCAGTCCGGCAAAGACGCGCCGGAGGCCGACGCAATAGCAAAGACCCAGCAGTATGTCGCGCAGGTGGGCGCCATGGTGGCGTCCAATGCGCGGCGCAAATTGCCGTACCGCTTTCACTACATTCCCGATCCCAGCTTGATCAACGCGTTCGCGCTGCCCGGCGGGCACGTGTTCATCGGGGGCGGGCTCATGCACCTGATGGAAACCGAAGACGAGCTGGCCAGCGTCCTGGGACACGAAGTGGAACACGTGGACCATTACCACTGCAACGAACGCGTCGCTCTGGAAACCCATCTGCGCAACATCCCTCTGGGCGGACTCGTGGCCCTGCCCATTGAACTCTTCAAGGCCGGCTACAACAAAGAACAGGAACTGGAAGCCGACCGCGACGGCACCGCGCTGGCCGTGATGGCTGGCTACTCGCCGCAAGGCGCGATCCGCATGTTCCAGACTTTCGGCAAGCTGCACAAAAAATATATTGACCAGGCCGGCGCGCCGGACGAAGAAATGTCCCGCGTCGCGCTGGAAGGAATCCAGGGCTATTTCCGCTCGCATCCGCTGCCGGAAGAACGCGAAGCACAGGTCAAGCAGTTGATGGCGACGAATAACTGGCCCGAGCCGAAGGAGAGAGGGATCAGGATGCGGCCGTAAGGGGACTTGCACGGTTGTCACAATCGGAAAATTTCACAAAGTTGAATTGAACGCTGGAGGACGGGAAATGCCGATCAGAATGACGGTGCGCTAGCACGCCGATAGCATCTGTCATCTTGAGCAAGGACGAAGAAGCGGAGCGCCTAAGGCTACGTCGAAAGATCCCGAGGATGTCCACGGCACAATGCTGATTCAGGGAGTTCTACCCAGAGATTGTCCCCGAAGCCTCATCTCTCGTCTCCAATTCTCCGCAAGGTCTTGCCAACGCGGATTCTTTTTTCAAGCAAGCGATCTTCTTTTCGCGGCGCCAATGCTCGATTTGTTTTTTCCGGCTGATTGCGGTTTCTACGTCCTGGTAGCTCTCGTAGTAGGCCAGGCGATGGCATTGGTATTTCTTGGTGAAGCCTTCAATTGAGTCATACTTGTGCTGGTGAACGCGTCTATCAAAGAAGCCAGTAAGGCCGACATAAAGCGTACCGGAGTGACTGGACAGAAGGTAAACCCAGAACTTGTAATGGAATCCGTCGCGCACGGGAAAAACATAGCACACACAGCTAGGTGAGAACACCTCGTATCGGCATGGTTCAGGACGCATCCTCGGGATCTTTCGACGCGTCCTCTGTAGCTACTGCTTCTTCGGGCTTGCTCAAGATGACGGACCCAATCGGCTTGGCGATGTCATCAGATAACCAGGCGTGAAAGGTTCATCTCGACGCGCCTCCGGCGCTCGGACTGTTGAAAGGTTGATCCGTTCTCGTAGCCCCCGACTTCTTGTTTGTCGACCGTACTACGGCGCAGACGCGTCGGGGGCTGGCAAGGAATCCAGGGGTTTCGTCTATTTATTGTCAGTCAGCAATCTTGATCCATGAACTCAACTTTTCGGGAGAAACCACAAAATGTAGGGTTGACCTAAGGTGAGGCAACCCCACATCTTGTGTTAACGCATTTTGTTCGCTTTCTGAGGTCTGGATTTTCGTTGCATTTTCGACGCGTCAATGGTATGCTAAGTCATTTTATTGCAATGGCTTAGGTGGATATGCCGAATGGGCGACAAGTAAGGGTGAAAGGTCGGCCACGGGCGGTTTTCGGGCACGTTTTTGAGGGGGTATTCCCGGGGATGAATCGTGTAAGTCTATATTTTCCGGGGATGAATAGGAGAGGGGTAGGCCGGCAAAGCCGGCCAAGCGCCGGGATCGCCGAAATCGCGCGACATCGCCGTGATCGAGAAAGGAAAACGGCTTAACGCAGAGGTTGTAGAGGGAAGGCAAAGCGTAGGGTGCAAAGGAAAGGGGAGCTGATGTTTAGGGATAGTCGCAAAGGGGAAAAGACGACGTCAAACCTGTATTCCCGCCCTTTCCCGTTCCGTATTCTTATACGCCCAGGCCATGCGGGGAGTGTTGTGGGAGATGCCGAATCTTCCGCGCTGGTCCAACAGGATCATGCCGCCGTGTCCGTTGAGGCGACGCTTGAGGTAATACATGGCGTCCTGGACGACGGCGTCCGGCGCCGCGCCGGTCTGCACGCGGTCCGCGGCCCACTTGGCCAGAACCAGTTTCATGATGGGTTCGCCCCATCCGGTACAGGACGCCGCGGCGCTCTGGTTGTCGGCATAGCAGCCGCAACCGATCAGCGACGAATCGCCCACGCGTCCCGGAGCTTTGTTCACGGTTCCGCCGGTGGAAGTTCCAGCGGCAATGTTGCCGTCAACGTCGAGCGCAACGGCGCCGACTGTGTCGTGTCCGGCGTCCATGCGACTGGTGGCGGGAACGTCGCCGGCAAACGTTGTGTCCGGTTCGCCGGCGGCGGCTTTGGCTTGCGCTTCTTTCAGGCGTGCGACTTCACGCGGAATCACCAAATCTTCATTGCGGCAAAGTTTCATGCCGTGCTCTTCGGCAAAACGCTCGGCGCCTTCGGTGACAAAGTAAACGTGCGGGCTTTCGTCCAGCACCAGGCGCGAAGCGAGAATGGGATTCTTGATGCGTTCCACGCAGCCTACGCCGCCGGCGCGAAGAGTGTTTCCGTCCATCATGAGGGCGTCCATTTGGACGCGGCCATCGCGGGTGAGAAAGCTGCCGTAGCCGGCGTCAAAAGTATCGTCGTCTTCCATGGTCACAATGGCGGTTTGGATGGCGTCCAGCGCGCGGCCACCTTTTTCCAGGACTTTCCATCCGGCATCGAGCGCGCGACGCACGCCGAGAAGGTGAGCGTCCACCATGTCATCAGGAATAGCCCAGGCGCCGCCGTGGACCACGAGAACGGGAAGCTGTCTCACAGAGTCAAAACCTCGCAGGGAATCAAACAGTCGAGTTTATCAGGAACCGCGGATTTCGCTGAAACGCCTGGCGGGTGGCGCGCACTATCTCTTTGTCCTGAAAGAAATCCCCTCGCGGAAGCTGTGAAAATTTGCGGCAAAAGGAGCTGTGGAGAATGTCTCTGATCACCAATAATGGCGGTTTATTTACCCAGCAGCCGGGCGCGCCTCCTGTGACCTGGTTCACCACTTACCCCAATGGCACCGATCGCCGAATCGTGATCCAGGCGCCGAACATAGTGGACGACGTCATGGGAGTGATCCAACTTACGGTGGTCTCGCAGGCTGTGCAAGCCAGCAACAGCGGTCTGGCCTACCTGGTGACCATCCACAATCCCAGCACGCAGGCGGTTACGTACAACTTGAACATTCAGGATCCGCTATGAGCAAAGTTATCGTAATCAGCGAAAAAGGCAAGCTGGTCGGGACGCTGGTTCCACCCAAAACGCCGCCGGTTGATCCGCGTGGGCCATCGTCGACCGTGATTGCCGGCCGCGGCCAGAAGCTACATGAAATTGAGATCAAGGACGCCGAACTGTTTCACAGTCGCGGCAAGATAGACGAGCTGACGAAGTTGGTGAAAAAGCAGTTAAAGCTGAAGTAACAGCTGCGCGGCTCCATGTCGCGCTCATCCGTTACTTCCTTGGCTCCCGGCTGCGGCACCCCCTCAGCTGGGAGCTTTGTGTTTGTGGTTTCTCGCGCTGCCGAAGGTTTTGCAACATCTATCCAACGAGGAGTATTCTTGGGCAGGCTCCTCGCAAGCGATCAAGGCAGTGTTTGGCCGGCAAGATTTTTAGCGGATGCACTTTTGTGCCGGGTTGAACTGCTCACTTTTTTAGCATTTACCGTCTAAACAAACACAAGTTTCGGAAGCTCACCCGTTCTTCCAGTTATTCCCATCCAAGTTTTGTCAGGAGATTTAAGAATGAAGCGGATTCGTAATCTGGCGGTTCTGCTCGCCGTCTTAACCGCGGCGGCGGGTATCTTTGCGCAAAGTAACGTCGATATTCCCTACCAGAAGTTTGTTCTGGACAACGGTCTCACGCTGATTGTGCATGAGGACCACAAGGCTCCCATTGTAGCCGTGAATACCTGGTATCACGTTGGTTCCAAAAATGAGAAGCTGGGGAAAACCGGCTTCGCGCACCTGTTTGAACATCTGATGTTCGGTGGAAGTGAAAACAACAAGGCCCGATACATTGACGCCATGGAACGCATCGGCGCAACCGATCTGAACGGCACCACCAATCCGGACCGCACCAACTATTTTGAGAACGTGCCAACCTCCGCCCTGGATTACACGTTGTTCCTGGAGTCGGACCGCATGGGGCATCTGCTGGGTTACCTGGACAAGCCCACACTCGACCTGCAGCGCGGAGTGGTACAGAACGAAAAGCGTCAGGGTGAAAACCAGCCTTATGGCGTGACGCGCCAACTCATTACTCAGAACACTTATCCCGCCGGCCATCCTTACTCGTGGACCACGATTGGCGAAATGGCTGACCTGGATGCAGCGTCCATGGACGACGTGCGCGAATGGTTTAAGACCTATTACGGCCCGTCGAATACGGTTATCGTGATTGCCGGCGATATTGATGCCAAGACCGCCAAGGAAAAAGTTGAAAAGTATTTTGGCGATATTCCTTCCGGTCCGCCGACGGCACACCAGGAAGCTTGGATCGCCAAGATGACCGGCACGCACCGGCAAATTGTCCAGGACCGAGTGCCGCAAGCCCGCGTCTACAAGGTCTGGAACATTCCGCCGTACGGCACGCCGGAGGCGGACTATCTTGATCTGGTAAGCGACGTACTCGCCCAGGGCAAGACATCGCGTTTCTATAAACGTCTAGTCTATGACGACCAGATCGCCACGGACGCCTTCGCGTTTGTCTTTCAGCAGGAAATCGGCAGCCAATTTCGCGTCCAGGCCACTGCGCGTCCCGGGCAGGACCTGGCCGTTGTGGAAAAAGAATTGGATGAAGAATTTGCGCGTTTCTTAAAAGACGGGCCCACGGCCGAAGAGTTGCAGCGCGCGAAAGCGCAATTTGCCGCCAATTTCGTTCGCGGCATAGAACGCATCGGTGGCTTTGGAGGAAAGTCAGATCGTCTGGCGCAAAACCAGGTTTATCTGGGCAATCCGGACGCTTACAAAGCTACCTTGAAGCGTGTGCAGGAAGCCACTGCGGATGATCTGAAGGCCGCCGCCAATCGCTGGCTTACTGATGGCGTTTATATTCTGGAAGTCCATCCGTTCCCGGCATACAAAAACACCGCCAAAGGCGTTGACCGCTCGAAGTTGCCGGAGCCCGGCGCCCCACCGGAACTCAAGCTGCCCAAGATGCAGCGCGCCACGCTTTCCAACGGAGTAAAAATCATCCTGGCGGAGCGGCATGAAACTCCGCTGGTGAATTTTTCCATGGTGCTGGACGCCGGCTATGCGGCGGACCAGTCCGCCGCGCCGGGAACCGCCAGCATGACCAGTCTTCTGCTGGATGGCGGTACCCCAACGCGCAACGCTTTGCAAATCAGCGATCAGCTGGCCATGGTGGGAGCGCGCTTGAATGCGTTTTCTGATCTGGATACCACGGCGGTGAACCTGTCCGCTCTAAAAGCCAATCTTGATCCGTCTCTGGAGCTGTATGCGGATGTACTTCTCAACCCGGTGTTCCCGGATTCTGATTTCAAGCGCATCCAGAAGCAACAGTTGGCGGGCATCCAGCGGGAACAAAATAATCCCACGCAGATGGCGCTGCGCGTTTTCCCCGCGCTTCTTTACGGAGCCGGTCACGCCTACGGCAGCCCTCTCACCGGATCCGGCACCACGGAAACCGTAACCAAAATGACGCGTGAGGACCTGGTGAAGTTCCACAGCACCTGGTTCCGGCCCAACAACGCCACGTTGATTGTTGTGGGCGATACCACGCTCACGGAAATTAAACCCAAACTGGAAAAAATGTTTGGCGGATGGAAAGCCGGTGCTGTACCCAAGAAAAATATCGGCGCCGTGCAACTGGCGTCCAAGCCGGTGGTTTATATCATGGATAAGCCGGGAGCGTTGCAGTCCACGATTATCGTGGGCCACATTGCTCCGCCAACCGCCAATCCCAAGGAGATCGCCATCCAGGCGATGAATGACGGCCTGGGCGGGAACTTTGGCGCGCGCATCAACATGAACCTGCGTGAAGACAAACACTGGTCCTACGGTGCGCAGTCATTTATGTTCGGTGCTCGCGGCCAGCGGCCTTTCATAGCTCTGGCTCCGGTACAGACTGACAAAACCAAAGAGTCCATGGCCGAACTGAATAAGGAATTCCGGGGCATTATCGGCGACAAACCACTCACCGCCGATGAGCTTGCTAAAGTTCAGGCCAATGAGACGCTCAGTCTCCCCGGCTCACGCGAGACCATCGCAGCCGTGAGTAACTCAATCCATGAGATTGTGGAATACGGCCTGCCAGACGACTACTACGAAACTCTGGGCAGCAAAGTCCGTGCACTCAAAACCAGCGACGTTGCTGACGCCGCCAAGACCGTGATCCATCCGGATAACCTCACATGGGTGGTGGTCGGAGATCGCGCCAAGATCGAAGCCGGCATCAAGGAACTCAACCTGGGCGAAATCCGCTTCCTGGATCCGTCCGGCAAACCGCAGTAGATACTTTGCGGCGAGGCCGACGAGCGCGCCGAACCGCATGTAACGAGAGCTGAGCAAAATTCCGCTGGAAGTAAATTTCCGGCGGTATGAGCGTAGCGATAGAAATCATAGCGACAGAAATGAAGAAGCCCCGGCAGAAATGCCGGGGTTTTTCGTCCGGACTGAAATGCTGACTGCCGAGTGCTGACTGCTGACTGCTTCTTACGTGTAAACTTATCCGTTCAATCAGTACGGTCGAATACTGAAGATCAATCGAGGCAAATCGCCATGGACCTGAACCTCAGCCCGCAAGAACTTAAATTTCAAAATGAATTTCGCTCATGGCTTTCCGCCAACGTCCCCAAAGGCTGGGACGAACGTGAGCAATCCATGACCGAGCGTTTTGACTTCCTCAAGAGCTGGCAACACAAAATGTATGAAGCCGGCTGGGCGGGCGTTAGTTGGCCCAAGGAATACGGCGGTCGCGGAGCTACTTTGATCGAACAGGTCATCTTCTGGCAGGAACTTGCCGCTGCGGGCGCGCCGCCGCTGGCCAACGTGCTCGGTGTAGGCCTGGTTGGACCAACGCTCATTGCCTTCGGTACCGAAGCGCAGAAAAAACGCTATCTGGCAAAAATCTTGAGCGCGGAAGAAATCTGGTGCCAGGGATTTTCCGAACCGGACGCCGGGTCAGATCTGGCTAACGTCCGCTGCCAGGCCGAACTTCAAGGTGATCACTATATCGTCAACGGACAAAAAGTCTGGAACAGCTACGGCTGGGCCGCGCATTGGTGCCAATTGGTGGTGCGCACCGACCCCTCAGTCGCCAAGCACAAAGGGCTCACGGTGCTGCTGGTCGACATGAAGTCCGCTGGTGTTGACGTGCGTCCTTTGCGGCAGATGACCGGCGAGACCGAGTTCAACGAAATCTTTTTTCATGACGTGCGCGTGCCCGTGGAAAACGTCGTGGGCAAGGTAAATGAAGGCTGGGAAGTGGCCATGGGCACCCTGATGCACGAGCGCGGGACGCTGGGCGCTGGAATTCAGGTGATGTATCGCCGCAACATGGACCGTCTGATCGAACTTGCGCAAACCATGCAGCGCAACGGGCGTCCGGCGGCGCAGGATCCCGTGCTCCGGCAGAAGCTGGCGCAGTGCTACGCCGAAATTGAAATCATGCGCTGGAACCAGATGCGCGCTTTTAGCCGGATCAACGCAACGGGCGTCCCGGGGCCGGAAGGCTCAATCCAGAAAATCTTCTGGAGCGAATTGAACCAGCGCTTGCAGCAGATTGCCCAGGAACTGCTGGGCCCTTACGGACAACTCGAAGGCGGCGACGGGCACGCCATCGATCGCGGATCGTGGTCATACGGCTACCTGCGCGCGCGCGGCAACACGATTGAAGCGGGCACGTCTGAAATTCAGCGCAACATTATTGGACACTTTGTGCTGGGGCTGCCCAAAAGCTACTAGGAAGCAATTAGCAACTAGCAATTGGCAATTGGCCAAAACAAAATCTGAACCACAAAGGACACGAAGGAACACGAAGTGATTTATTTCGTAATCGACCAGGCAGATCATCCATACAGGCCTTAGAAAACTTTCGATGGAACGGTTGCGACTCCCTTGTGTTCCTTCGTGTCCTTCGTGGTTAAGTCGTATTCTTCTCAGGAGAACCAAATGCAATTCGGACTCAATGAAAGCCAGGAAATTCTCAAGCATACGGCGAAACGCTTTTTCGGCGGTGAGCTGCCCATGGCGGAAGTCCGCCGGCTCATGGAGACGCCGACGGCGCACCATGAAGAACTGTGGGCCAAGATGGCCGGACAGGGATTTATGGGAATTATTTTTCCTGAAGAACTCGGCGGCATGGGCCTGGGTCAGGTTGAACTGGCTTTGTTGATGGAAGAAGCCGGCTACGCGTTGCTCCCTGGACCTTTCTTCTCTACGGTTGCCCTGGCGGGCGCGGCGTTGAACGCGCTAGGCTCTCCGGAACAAAAAAAGAAATACATCCCGCGTATCTGTGAAGGCCTGGTCAAAGGCACGCTCGCCCTGGTGGAAACGAACGCCAGCTGGGACCCCATGCAAGTTCAGCTCACGGCCAACGGCGGCAAGCTCAGCGGGACGAAGCTTTTCGTCACCGACGCCGCGGTCGCCGACTTCATCATAGTTGCGGCGCGTAACGGCGTGTTCATCGTCGATGGCAAAGCCGCTGGAATCAAGATTGAGCCCATGAAGGGCATGGACCTGACGCGCAAGATCTATTCCGTGACATTTACCAACACACCGGCTGAACAACTTAGTAACGCCGGTCCGGCAGACTTAGCGAAACCCCTCGCCACGGCCGCGGCTGCGCTTTCCGCGGAACTTGTCGGCGGCATGCAGCGAGTGCTGGAGTTGGCCGTCGGCTACGCGAAGACGCGCAAGCAGTTCGGCAAGCCCATCGGTATCTTTCAAGCCGTCCAACACATGTGCGCGGACATGTATCTGGAAACCGAAAGCGCACGCTCTGCGGCGTACTATTCCGCATGGGCGCTAAGCGAAGACGCGCCGGATGCCGCGCAGGCGGTGGCCATCGCCAAGATGTACGCGAGTGACACCAGCCGCACAGTGTGCAATCGCGGGATACAGGTCCACGGCGGCATGGGCTTTACTTGGGAGAATGACATCCATCTTTATTACCGCCGTGCCAAGGCCACCGAGACTATGCTGGGTGACGGCGCGTTTCAGCGTGAACGCATTGCCAGGTTAATGATGGACAAAACGCCGGCTTGAGACCGGACGTAACGTTCGAGCATTCACAACATTCTTGAAGTTGTAACCCACCGTGGAACGGCAGATGGTAGGATAGCGTCTCGTTTCAGAACGGTTGGTCCCCATGGACTTTGATCAGCTCAAAACTTTTCTAGAAGTTGCACGGCTGGGAAGCTTTTCCCGCGCCGCGGAAAAAGTCCTGCGCTCGCAACCTGCCGTGAGTACCCAAATTCGCCAGCTCGAACAAGAGTACGGCTCGAAACTCTTTGACCGCAGCGCCAAGTCCGTGCGGCTCACGCCGGCCGGTGAAGTTGTCCTGGACTACGCCAAGCAAATGCTGGCATTGCACGCCAAGTCTCTGCACTCTGGCTCCGATCTGCGCGGCATCCCTTCCGGTACGCTATCTTTGGGCGCGAATGAAGGCACGTTCCTTTACGTGTTGCCCAAGGTGCTAGCCAAATATCACAGAAAATTTCCTCAAGTAAAAATCAGCGTATACCGCAGCTTCAGCCACAAGGTGAGCGAGAAAGTGGAGCAGGGCGCCATTGATCTGGGCGTAGTCAGCATGCCGGTAAAGTCGCCGCAGCTGAAAGCGGTGCCGGTATTTCGCGACCGCATATATCTCATGGTCGGCCCAGCGAGTCCGCTGTTCCATCGCCGCACCGTGACGCTGGAAGAAGTGGCGCAGCAGCCGCTCATCGTTTCCAAAACTGGATCGATCCGCAAGATGATGGAAAAGAATCTGCGCCCGTTTTGCGAGAATCTCAACATCACCATGGAACTAACCAGCGTGGTGATGATCAAACGGTTTGTGCGCGATGGCTTTGGTGTCTCGCTGGTATGCGCTGCGTTTGCGCGCGACAACGTGCGCCGCGGCGAAGTGCGCATGTTGGAAGTAGAAGGGCTGGAGCTATGGCGGCAACTGGCGATGATTTACCGCAAGGACCGCAGCTTGCCGCTGGTGGCCTCGTCATTCTTAGAACTGGCCCGCAAGGAACTGTCACAAAATTTGCGTCCCGCGAGCGACTGACCGTCTTTAGTTTCGCAACCGCAAAAGAATTGTCTGCTTATCCGCTTGGCCTTCGCGCCCGTTGCTTGCACGCAACATTCATCTCTAACAAAATCGAATACTAAGCATCCAAATTTGGAATTTCCCTTCCTGCTCACGGTGATTTATTAAACATCATGAGCAATACGATCCCACATGGAACCCGAAACCAACACGGCGCCTCCCGTGCTCACCCGGACCATGATGCTTGCGGCACCGGGTTCGTTGTAAAGCTCTCCGGTGCCGGAACGCATGAAGTGGTGGATCGTGCTCTGACTGCTCTGCAGCGCTTGTCACACCGCGGCGGTGTGGATGCCGACGGCGCCAGCGGTGACGGCGCGGGCCTGCTCACAGCCCTGCCGCAAAAATTTCTTCGGCGTGAAGCAGAATCGCTCGGCATCGAGTTGCCGCTTAACTTCGGGCTGGGCATGTTGTTCATGCCGCGTGGCCAAGAAGCCCGCATTCAGCGAGAAATTAAATCCCTCGCTTCTGCGATGGGCGTTCAGCTATTGGGTTGGCGCGGGGTTCCTACAAATCCTTCTGTGCCTGGTGAGCGCGCTGCGGAAACGTTGCCTGCCGTGTGGCAATGCTTCTTTGCGTCGAGTTTTCAGAGTGAGTGTTTTGAGCGCCAGCTTTTTCTTTTGCGCAAACGCGCGGAAGCTGAATTAGGCTCCGGCATTTACTTCTGCTCGCTTTCATCGCGGACCGTGGTGTACAAGGGCTTACTTGCGCCCTGGCAGTTGCCGCTCTTCTATCGTGATCTCTGGGACCTGGACTTTGAGAGCTCTTTCGCGATCTTTCACCAGCGTTTTTCCACGAACACGCAACCAGCGTGGTCACTGGCCCAGCCATTTCGTTTTGTGGCGCACAATGGCGAGATCAACACTATCACCGGTAATCGCCGCTGGATGCAGGCACGCCAGCCGGCGATCCGCGGCAAGCTGAAAGCCGGGCCGTGGTTCCACGCGCTGGAAGAAAATGTAAGCGACTCGGCCAGCCTGGATAACGCGCTCGAATTGCTCGTCCGGCAGGGTCAGAGCGCGGAAGCCAGCCTGTTCAGTCTGGTTCCCCCGGTGCTTACGGAAGGCGATCACGTTGCGCCCGCAGTGCGGCAGTTCTTTGATGCCGCTGCCGCTGAATACGAGCCGTGGGATGGACCCGCTGCGCTCATCTTTAGCGATGGCCGGGTTGTAGGAGCCAAGCTGGATCGCAATGGTTTGCGCCCGCTGCGCACCATTCAGACTTCTGATGGATGGCTGATTGCAGGCTCGGAAGCCGGCCTTGCGGATTTTGACGAGAAGACCATCATCGAACGCCACCGCCTTGGTCCCGGAGAAATGCTGCTGGTTGATCTGACAACTGGGCGTGTCCGCCGTAACGGAGATTTGATGCGCGACGTGGCCGCACAAGCTGGTCCGCGTTCGCCGCGCAAAATTGAACGGCTGCCACACGAGGCTGCGTGCGAAGCGATTTCGATTGTACTTCTTGGCCAGGGCGACAAGGCTTCGGTTCCAGTTCCAGCCGCGCAACCCTCAGTCTTTCAAGCCAAGCAAGTTGCCGCCGGGCTGGGCTGGACTGAAGATCAACTCCGCATCCTTCTGCAACCTCTGACGGACGGCAAAGAAGCGATCTGGAGCATGGGTGACGATACGCCGCCGGCCTTTATGTCGAAAATTCGCCGGACAATCTGGGACTACTGCAAACAGCGCTTTGCTCAGGTAACGAATCCACCGATCGATCCGCTACGCGAAGCGCACGTCATGTCGCTGGAAACGCGGCTTGGTTCTGGGGTAACTGGACGAGGGATGATCGCCGATTCGCCAGTGTTGGGCGCGCAGCAGATGGCTTTCGTGGAAACGCGCCTCACGCCTTGCCAACGCATTGATGCAACGTTTGACGCTTCGCTCGGCGCGACCGGCGCGGTGCAGGCGTTTGAAGGTATTCGCAATCAAGTTCGCTGGTCGCACGGCGTAACGCCCACTGCGGTTGTGCTGAGCGACCGTGGGGTCAGCGCTGACCGCGCCGCGCTGCCCATCTTGCTGGCTGCGTCAGCTGTCTGGCAGGAGATGGCCGGAGCAGCGAATTATCAGATTCCTTTGATTGTTGAAACCGCACAGGTCATCGATACGCACCACATCGCCATGTTGATTGCCGTGGGAGCAACGGCCGTGCAGCCGTATCTGGCGCTGCAACTGGCGGAAGAGATCAAGCCAGGCGGACCGGCAAACTATAGCGTGGCGGTTGCCGCAGGCCTGAGAAAAGTTCTTTCGCGGATGGGCATTTCCACTCTGGCCAGCTACCGCAACGCGCAGTTGTTTGAAGTGGTCGGATTGGATGGACGCCTGTGCCGCGAGTTTTTTGAAAGCGCGCCACACTGTGCCGAAGCCACCGCGCTGGAGCAGGTGCTGGCCGACTATCTCTACAACCACACGCTCGCGTTCCATAGCGCCGAACAGGCTCCGCGTGACGCCGGGCTGTATCGTTTTCGCAAAGAAGGCGAAGTCCATGGGACCACGCCGGAGCTCATGCGCCGTTTGCACGCGCACGTGAAGTCGCCGACGCCGACGAAAGACAGCTATCGCGCCTATGAGGATCTTGCCGAGCAGCGCGAGCCGACGGCGGTCCGTGATTTATTGAAGGTGACATTGGCTGAAGAGCCAACTGCCATAGAAAAGGTCGAGACCCAGGCAGAACTCCTGCGGCGTTTCAGCGCGCAGGCCATGTCCGTTGGCGCTATCAGTCCAGAAGCTCACCGCACGCTGGCTCTGGCCATGAATGAGCTAGGAGCACGCAGCAACACAGGCGAAGGAGGTGAGGACGCAGAGTTGTACTCCAGGGAACCTGAGGCGGCTTCCCGCATCAAGCAAGTCGCCTCAGGTCGTTTTGGCGTGACCACGGAGTACCTGGTGAACGCACACGAAATTGAAATCAAGATGGCGCAAGGCTCCAAGCCGGGAGAAGGCGGACAACTGCCGGCCATGAAAGTGAGCGCGTTTATCGCCAAGTTGCGGCGCGCCGTGCCGGGCATGGCGCTGATCTCGCCACCGCCACATCATGACATTTACAGCATTGAGGACCTGGAGCAGCTGATCCATGATTTGCGCAAGGTGAATCCGCGCGTGCGCATCGGCGTAAAGCTGGTGGCCGGCGCGGGCGTAGGCATTATTGCCGCCGGTGTGGCCAAAGCCGGCGCGGACGTGATCACCATCAGCGGGCATGACGGCGGCACCGGAGCGTCGCCCTTGAGTTCCATCAAGAACACCGGCTTGCCGTGGGAATTTGGCTTGCGCGACGCGCATCGCACCCTGGTGCAATGCGGATTGCGGCGGCAAGTCCGCCTGCGTGTGGACGGCGGACTGAAGTTTGCCCGCGACATCATCATCGCAGCTTTGCTTGGTGCGGACGAATTTGGTTTTGGCACGGCGGCGCTGCTGGCGATCGGTTGCGTGATGGCCCGGCAGTGCCACCTCAATACCTGTCCGGTGGGCATCGCCACGCAGGATGAAAAACTACGCATGCGTTTTGCGGGCAAGCCGGAAATGGTGAAGACTTTCTTCCAATCAATGGCCGATGAAACGCGCGAACTGCTCGCCAAGCTGGGCGCCCGTTCACTGGACGAAATTGTTGGCCACACGGAGTTTCTTCAGCCGCGCTCACCGGAGTCCGCTGGCTGGGTTGACGGCTTGCTGCGTCCAGCCGGCAAGGCCCCTGAGAATCCTGACGTAAGCAAGAAGCCGGAAGGGCTTTCTCGCGAACTGCTGGCGGTGCTGAACAAGCGGGCGGGAACGCGTCCGCTGGATTTCCATATTCAAAATGCAGACCGAAGCATTGGAGCAGAGTTGAGCGGTGAACTGTTGCGGCGGTATACAACGTTCTCCACCGACTCTGCTCCAATGCATCTCCGCTTCCGCGGTTCGGCGGGACAGAGTTTCGGTGCGTTCCTGATTGCCGGGCTGAGTTTTCATCTCTCCGGTGAAGCCAACGACTACGTAGGTAAGGGCCTGAGCGGCGGGACCATTGCCATTGACTGCGGCGCCGAAGCGTCGTTGCGAGGGGATGTGCTGGCCGGAAACACGGTGCTGTATGGGGCGACGTCGGGGGAACTGTATGTTGCCGGCCGGGCCGGAGAGCGCTTCGCCGTGCGCAACAGCGGAGCCCTTGCCGTTGTGGAAGGAGTAGGCGACCACGGCTGCGAATACATGACCGGCGGAGTCGCGGTGGTGCTTGGTTCCACGGGCATCAACTTTGGTTCAGGGATGACCGGCGGCCTGGCGTACATGGTTGCCGACCAGGTGTCCCAGCGGCATCTGAATTCTGATTTTGTGCGCGTGGAGCCGTGTACGCCCATGGAGGAAGGCGCGCTACGCCAGGTGCTGATTCGCCACAGCCTGCTTACGGGCAGCCCGCGCGCAACGTTCTTTCTCAATGTAGGTCCGCGGTTGCCGTTTGTGCGCATACAGCCCGCGCAGTTGCCGTGTACGGTGGAACAGACCTGGGCGCCGATTCTGCAACGTCTGCACACGCCCACGCTGAGCGTGATTCACGGACTGGCCGTAAGCTCTGGCCGGCCGAAACGCGGAGTTTCCGTTCCCGCCGACGTCAACGTTGCTGGGCTTGCGGATTTGGACCAAGCGGCTTCAGGGTGTTGATGGCGCGCCCCGCATTGTTTATTGGTAAGCCACAACGAGACCTGCCCCAGAGAATACTCGATTGAAAATCCACCCGTGATGGCCGTCCTTCTCGAACTCGATCATGAAGAGGGGTTTTCCAAAATATAGATAAATGAAATCTTCGTAGTTATGAGGAGCTTTCGTTACCTTGGCGCCTATCCTGGCTAGTCGTTTTGGGAGAAGTTTCACGCCGAGATCCTCGCTTGATATTTTTGTCGTCTGTCGCAAGATATAGATCCGTCCAGGTACAAGTTGTCGCTCGGAAGAGTAGGCGTTCCGGAGAGCCTGAAAATCAATCGTCTGTACGGGGGTTGCAGCCGGCAAATCATCCACCTTGATCAACTCAAAGCCATCAAACAACATGCGGAATTGCTCTTCTGGTGAAATGATCCGAGGGTGGCATGCGGTGAATGTGCAAAGGAGAAGAATGAGCGGGAGAACCATACCGCGCTTGGTGAATCTGCCCATAGGAAATCAGTGCTTAAGCGGTTTTCAATTAAAAACTCGGAACTTGCTGAGGGTTGCTATTTGCGGGCTGGCCCTTGTTATCGCTTGGTACCACTTTTTGCTGGGCTGCTTCGGCTGCGGCTTTTTCGTCCAGGATGCGCGTTTGCTGGTAGGTGTAGGTGATGCGGTGGATGATCGTCACTGTGGACAGCACAGCCAGCACCCACAGCACAGGACCCATGGCATGCCAGCGCGCAAAGAGTGCGCCAATGATCACCAGCACCACACGCTCCGGACGCTCCATGAAGCCAACCTTGCAGGACCCGATGAGCGACTCGGCTCTTGCCCGCGTATAGCTGACCATCACTGAACTGACCATCACAAACGCGACCAGCAGCAAGTAGAAGAAGCGGCCGGCACGCGCGTAGTAGACCAGCAACCCAAAGAATAGAGCCACGTCGCTGTAGCGATCGATCACGGAATCAAAGAACGCTCCGAAGGTGGTGACTTGTCCGGTGGCGCGGGCCACGCGTCCATCCACCATGTCAAAGATTCCGGCGCCGATGATCACTAGTCCGGCGTAGAGAAACAAGCGCGGTGTGTTGTTGGAGTTGGCGTAACCGAAGAGGATGGCGGCGATGGTGTTGATGACCAGTCCGATAAACGTAAGCACGTTAGGCGAAATCTTGGTGAGCGCCAGGCCGCGAACAATCGCGTGCAACAGCACTCGGCAAGCTCGTCCAAAGGCCCCGGTCCAGGTCATTTTTCCTCGTCGTGAATGGTGGTTAGTTTCAAGATTTCCAGTTCGCGGTTTCCATTGGGCGTGACCACCACGGCGGTATCGCCCACTTTTTTGCCCATCAGAGATTTGCCGATGGGTGAGGTGGTGGAGATCAGACCCTTGGTCACGTCCGATTCCTCGCTGGTGACCAGCGTGTATTCGATCTCTTCGTCTTTAGTGGTGTCAAAGATCTTGATGCGCGACCCGAAAGCGACACGGTCGCGAGGGATATTCGTGAGGTTCACCAGGGCCAGCTCGCTCATGCGTTTCTTGAGTTGTCCCAGGCGGGCATTCACAAATACCTGGCGCTGTTTGGCCATGTGGTATTCGGCGTTTTCGCTCAAATCTCCCATGGCTACGGCCTTTTTAATCTCTTTGGGGAGATCGTGCGTCAACTCATGTTCCAGAGCCCGAATTTCTTCTTCGAGTTTCTTCTTGACGTGTTCTGGCATCGCTAAAGGGCCAACTCCTCAACCGGGGATGGCCCCGGGGGCTGTCCGGCAAAAAGTCATTATAAACCTTTCTTCTTGAACGCGTTAACTGCCCTTTTATGAGGGCAATTGGATGCGAATTTATCGTGGTGCGGGGTCTGAATAGGGCAATAATTGATTAAAATTGTTAAAAAGTTTATAATCTATTCTGTCCAACCGCTCCCCCTGCAAAGGATTTCCCCATCTAGGTGTTCCTTATGAATCTGATGAGTTTCCAAGTCGGCGACAAGGTTGTCTATCCTAATCATGGCGTTGGTGTTATTGAGCAGATCAGCAGCCGGACCATAGGCCTGAACGTGCAAAAGTTCTACCTGCTTAAGATCAAAGCTAGCAGCCTGAAAGTGGAAGTTCCGTTCAACAACGTAAACACGGTGGGGCTGCGGCCGGTGGTAAAGAACGGCGAGATTTTAAAGATACTCACGTTTCTCACGGACGGTAAGTGCGACAACCACCAGGACTGGAAGTACCGCTTTAAAGAGAATTCCGACAAAATGCGCACCGGATCGCTCCTGGAAGTAGCCATTGTGCTCAAGAGCCTTCTGCTGCTGGCCAAGGAAAAGGCCCTGTCGTTCCGCGAAAAGAAGATGCTGGAACGCGCCCGCTACTTGCTGGTAACGGAACTGGCCATGGTGAAAAACACGGCAGAGCCGGAAATCGAAGACCTGCTCAACAAAGCCCTGGCCAAGAGCAAGCTGAAATTCCCTGAAGTCACGGCCGACGCTTAGATTCTGTCGCTACGCTCCAACCCCGCCGGAGATTCGTGCTTCGATCGAATCTCGTGCCGCGCCTGATGCAAGCCGCTCGGCGGCCACACGGGCCTCGCGGCTAGTTTTCATTTACAGATTGCCGCTACGCGGCACACCGCTGAAGATTTTTGCTTCGGCAAACGGCATCTCGGCTCCTGTTGCATGCGTTCGGCGCGCGAGTCGGCCTCGCCGCTTTCCATACGTTCCAGTTGTCGCTACGCGACAATCCCCCACAATAGATTTCAGATTGCAAGCGACGGCTTCGGTAGTTCTACCCTCTTGCTCCTGCTCTAGATAGTTCTCTGTTTATCGAATCCTCGAGTCCAGCAGATTCCAAAATTCCATTTTAAGGATTTCTTCAAAGCTTCTTTCTCAAGATACTTTCCATTTCAAGAACTTTCATTCTGAAAAGCATATACCGTGCCGCACTCTCTGTTCTTGATGAGGCAAGAGTGCATCGCAACGCGATAGTGTGCAATCTTTACGAAAAAAACATTTGTTCTTCACATTTAAAAATATTGTGGGTTCAAATCGGCGGCTGAGCCGTCAAAAAAAACAAAGCTGTTCTGGGGGGATCTTATTAACCGAGTTAAGGCAAGAAAGGGCCCGCATGATCGTTGTTTTATTTCGCTCCAAACTTACTCTGGCCGCCGGACAGGACTATGCTGCCGCCAACGCGGAAATGGAGCAATATGTAAAAACCGCGCCGGGTTTTCTCGCGGTGAAGAGTTTCAATGCAGAAGATGGTGAACGCCTTACGGTGGTCTGGTGGCGCGATCGGGACTCACTGGAGCAATGGCGCCATAATGCCCGGCACGTTGACGTAAAGGCCGAGGGACGGAAAAAGTGGTATGAGTATTACAAAATAGAAGTGGCCGAAGTCTATCGCCAGAGCGAATTCGAGCGCCCGCGTGTTGAAGCAACTTCGGTTGGAAATGGTGGCTTGCCCATGAACCTGAACGGTGTTGAATGGGCCAACGAACAGGGTGTGGCCGCTGAAGAGCTGTATCCCGGGGTCACCAGGAAAACTCTTTGGCAACAGAAGGACGGAGCCAAAGCCTGGATCCTGGAGATCGCTCCGGGAGGAAAATTCCTGGAACCAGCCGTCCATGCGCCGGGTCCCGAACAGGTGTACGTGCTTTCTGGCGTATTCAACGATGGTGTGCGTGATTATCCCGTGGGGAGCTTCATCCACAATCCGGCCGGTTCATCACATGTTCCGCAGTCCAAGTTCGGCTGCAAACTGCTGGTATTCTTTCCGGAAGGGTAAAGTCTCTCCTTTGCCGAATTTTGTGCGAAGGGAAGAGACCCTGACGGAAGAGAGGGAACCGGAATGCAGCCCGTGAATCTCGCGGAGAAATTCAGCAGGTTTCAAGACCACTTCAGTCCTAAAGTCGTGGGCCAGATCAATGATTTCCAAGTCAAGCTGGTCAAACTGCAAGGCGAGTTTGTGTGGCATCACCATGACGCGGAAGACGAGATGTTCATGGTCTTTAGCGGAGAGCTGCACATGAAGATCCGCAATCGGGAAGGCCATGAGACGGACGAGGCCATCCGTCCGGGTGAGTTCATCATCATTCCACATGGCGTGGAACACATGCCGTACGCGCTGGTGGAAACCCACATCCTTCTGCTGGAACCGGCAACCACGCTCAATACCGGCAATGTTCAGAATGAGCGGACGGTGGCGGTGCTGGAGAGTTTGTAGCTACCTTTAAGAAGTTACCTAAACAAGATTGTTCGGCGCGGCTTGTTGCTTCACGACATAAATTAGTGCCCTGTGTGTCCGTCCAGCAAATCGACCATGTGAGCCAGCAAACTGATCACGGCTTCCAGGGATTCGGTGGCGCCTTTCGGGCTGCCCGGCAAATTGAGAATCAGTGATTTTCCCCGAATCCCGCACAACGCACGGCTCAACGCGGCTTTTGGTGTCTTCTTTGCGCCTTCGGAGCGCATACGTTCAGGAATACCTTCTACCAGACGATCAACCACCGTGCGAGTGGCTTCCGGCGTGACGTCTCGTGCGGAAATTCCCGTGCCGCCGGTGGTTACGACTAGCCGCGTCATTTCGCTGCATTCGATCAGGCGGGCGGCGATCTGGTCTTTTTCGTCCGGCAGAACGGAAGTGTGAAGTACTTTGAAGCCCGCGGCTTCCAGCAGACGAACCACGAGAGGACCGGAGAGGTCTTCCCGCTGGCCTTGAAAAGACGAGTCGCTGATAGTAAGTACGGAGGCGGTGTTCACGGGCGTTGGGTTTTCAGAAGCTCAGGCTTCCAGAACGTTTTCTTCGGTGTCGCGGTTGGATTCATCCAGCAGCCGCAAGCCTTCCAGCAGCAGTCCTTGTGAGGACTGGGTGATGGTTTGTTCCTTGCTGCTGCCCTTGAAGTCGATTTCAAAATTGCCAGACGACCAGGTCAAGACTTTGTAGACAGCCTCATCACCTTTCAACTTGTCATACTGCGCGTGGTTAGGCTGGCCTTCAGTAAAGAACATCCTGCATTTTTCGCCGTTGTTGCTCAGCGTGAGCGCGCAGGTTTTGCGCCCCATGTCCAAGGACTGAAGCAAGTCGAGCACGTTCATCTGGGCCAGACTGCCGCGCAGCACGGATTCGCCCGGCGCTTCACGGGCCATCTTTTCCAGGGAAATTTTGTCGACAACCTTCTTGATGCGCGCCGAGGCTTCCTTGGTAAAGAACGGCTTTTCGATAAAATCTTCCACCGTGTCCTGCAGGCCTTTGAGTTTTTCGTTGATGTCGGTTTTGCTGGCCATGAGGATGACCGGGATGTTGGCGGTGGCGGCTCGGCCTTTGATTTTTTGGACCAGCTGGCTTCCGTCCATGCCATTCATGGCGTAGTCGGCGATGATCAGGTCCGGCTTTTCGTCAATGGACTTAAGCAGCGCGTCGGCGCCATCCGTCATGATCTGGACGGTGCTGAAATGGGCAAGGGCCTGCCGCAGCATTTCCAGGATCATGGGATTGTCGTCCACGAGCAGGACCTTGATATTGCTGGGCATGCAACCTAATTTCTAAAACATAGTTTCTGAAAGCAGATTTAGGCTTTGTTCTTGCGCCGGTATTCCCCGCTCTTGCCGCCAGACTTGCGCTCCAGAACAATTTCCCGGATCTCGATGCCTTTATCCAGGGCTTTGCACATGTCATAAACGGTCAAAGCGGCCACGCTGGCAGCCACCAGCGCTTCCATTTCCACTCCGGTTTGCGCCGTCGTTGCAGCTTTGGAGCGGACCTTAACGCCATTTTCGCACACCTGAGTGGTCACATCAATGAATGTGAGAGGTAACGGATGGCACATAGGTATCAAATCGGACGTTCGCTTAGCGGCGGAAATACCTGCAAAACGAGCAACTTCCAGCGGATTACCTTTGGGGTTCCGGGGCAGCGCCGCAAGCACCGCGGCAGACATGTGCACAAAAGCTGAGGCTTCGGCTTCCCGAACAGTAGCCGCCTTGGCGGAGACGTCAACCATCGTGGCCTTGCCTGCGGCGTCGTAGTGGGAAAGCTTGGCGGAAGTCTTTTTGGATTTCTTGGCCATATTTTGAGAACGAGGGTGAAATGTAACGAACTTTGCCGAATGCTTGCGTTTAGCGCATCAGCACGGTAACCATCTCATCGGCTGGAATCTGGTCGCGATCCGGCGGTATCACAAGATAACAATTTGCCCGGCTTGAAGCCAGCACGTCGCCGGATCCCTGCCAGGGCACGGCTTCCACGTGGGGATCCTTGAGGTCGCCATGCAAAATGGCCGGCAGGAAACGAGTAAGGCCGGTCTTGGCTTTAACAGGAGTCCGCAGACGCGCCTTGGCTGCGGGCAAGCGCGACGGAACGCAGCCGCCCAGGGCTTCAATCACCGGACGGACGAAAAGGTCAAAGGTGGTCATCACGGAGACAGGGTTGCCGGGTAGTCCGAAGAAGGGTGTTGGGAGGCGTTGTTTGAAAACCGTTTTGCGTTTTCGCGCGGCTTTGGAACGTTTAGGTGTTGAGCCATCAGTCTGGTTGGCGAAATTGGCCTGGGCGGCCAAGTTGGAAAGTACTTGTCCGAACACGACTGGTTTTCCCGGTTGGATCAGCGCGCCGGTAAAGAAAAACTCCGCCGCCATTTCGGTCAGGACTTTTTCCACCAGATCAAATTTGCCCATGGAAACGCCGCCGGACATCAAGAGGAGATCGGCGGAACCGAGTCCGGCTTGAATCAAAGCCGCTAGCTTGAGTTCCTCATCGGGAGCGATGGGCATCAGTATTGGTGAACCGCCGCAGGCTTCGACCTGCGCCGCTAAAGAATATGTATTGCTGTTGCGGATCTGGTGAGGGCCTGGTGTTTCCGCCACTTCCACCAGCTCGTCGCCGGTAGCCAGGATGGCCACGCGCGGTTTGCGCGATACCTTGAGAGTGGCTTTGCCCACGGCCGCGGCCATGGCGATCTGCGCGGGCCCAAGCCGCATGCCCTTGGGCAGCAGTTTGTCACCCGCACGGGCTTCTGCGCCGGCAGCTACCACGTTTTCGCCCGCGACTACCGCGCGTTGTACTTCAACCTGGACTTCAACTTTGGCGGCGCCGTTTTTCTGAGCGGTGTATTCCACCATCACCACGGCGTCCGCGCCAGCGGGGACGGCGGCACCGGTCATGATCTCCACGGCTTCTCCGGAAGAGACGGTTCCGGTGAATTTGCCGCCGGCTTTGATTTGTCCGGTTTTCCGCAGCATGGCGGGCAGGGTTGCCAGGTCAGCGGACCGTAATGCGTAGCCATCCCGTGTGGAGCGGTGGAACGGAGGAAAGTCGCGATCAGCCAGAATCGTTTCGGCCAATACTCGTCCTAGAGCGCGTTCCAGCTTTACCGTGCGCGAAGGTGGTGCCGGCGTGGAGCGGCAGTAGGTGAGCACGGTTTCATAGGCCTGGTCGAAGGTGAGTACACCGCCGATGTGCGAAATGGTGGCCATGATGGACTTGATTGTAGTTGTTTATGGTAACGCGCACAGCCCGCCGGATGAGGGCAACATAATATTTCTTTTGCCATGAATAATAAAAATCTATTGTCCTACAGACTTTGTTTGGAGGTAGAATTCGCGCGACTTAAAAAGCCTTTGGGTTCCAGCGTAGCTGTCTTTGATCTCTTCCAAATTAGTCTTCTTCCAATTTCGCAGACATGCAAGGAGAATCCATGCCAGAGCTTCCTGACCATCATCACGATACACATGAACACGATGTTTACGAGCAAGATGAGCCCACTGTCCAACACCATCACCATTGCGGCAACCTGTTTGGTTGCGGCGACGAACAAGGCACCGGAGTGCTGCGTGAAGACCTCAAAGACGCCGCGTTGACCAAGCGTTCAGCCGATCGCCTGCTGCATATGGACGAAATGGACCAGGAAATCCTGGATGGTTATCTGAATGCTCGCGGCCGCGCGCGCCGCAAACTTCTGCGCGCCAGCAGCTTCATGGGCATGCTGGCCGCAGTGGGGCCATGGTTTAGCAAACTGGCATATGCGGACGAGCCCAAGGATTTTAGCGGCAGTGCCGTCACCGAACCGCCGGAGCAAGCCAAAGGTAAAGACGCCGCCACGCACAATCACCAGCACGCCGCCAAGCATGACGACAGCAAAGTCCACGTGGTTGAATCGAACAAGGAGACGGTCCACCTGGGCGTGTTTGATGCGAACCTGCCGCCGGTCATCAAGATCGATTCTGGCGATTCGGTCAGCTTTCCCAATACATGGTCACATTTCATGAATGAGATGCAGCCTGGAGTCCCAGTGGACCGGTTGGCGGAGTTGCGCAAAAGCAATCCGGGGAGAGGGCCGCACTCCATTATTGGTCCGGTTTATGTGAACAACGCCGAGCCCGGTGACGTGCTGGAAATCCGTTATAAAAAATTCAAGCCGTTTCCCTGGGGCGCGGTCTTCAACAATCCTGGCGCGATTGGCACCGGCCTGCTGGCCGCCGATTTTCCCCAAGGACAGATCAAGTATCTTGATCTGGATTTGAAAGCCATGAAAGCGCAGTTTCTTCCTGGAATCCAAGTGCCGTTGCGGCCATTCCAGGGGACGCTGGGCGTGGCGCCGCCGGACGGATACTATCCGCCGATCAGTCCCGGCGTGACCAGCTCCGTGCCTCCCGGGCCGCACGGCGGCAATGTGGACCTGAGTGAAATGGGCGAAGGTTGCACCATGTTCATCCCAGTGTGGAAGCCGGGCGCTCTGATCTTTACCGGCGACTCGCACGCCGTACAGGGTGATGGCGAAATTTCGCTTACCGCGCTGGAAACGCGCATGCAAGAAATGCAAATTCAGGTTATTTTGCACAAACAGAAAAACTTTGCCTGGCCGATTGCCGAGACCCCAACGCACTGGATCGCCCTTGGCCTGGACAAAGACTTAAACGTGGCCATGCAAATGGCGGCGCGCAACGCCATCAAGTTCCTTTCCACCCGTGCCAGCATGACGGACATGGATGCCTACGGACTGTGCAGTATTGCCGGCAGTTTCCGCGTGACTCAGGTGGTGGACATTGTGAAGGGCGTCCACGCGATGATTCCCAAGAGCCTGTTCTCGCCGGAACTAAGAAGCAAGATCAGCGTAGTGTAATCGGCATAGTGTAAAGAACGTATCAATTCCCACTGGGGTTGGTTGTGAAAACCGGCCCCCGCGGTGAGATAATCACAAGAGTGAAAACCAAAGCACTCATAAGCCAAGCATTCATAAGGAAGGCAGGGGCCGTGGTCCTTGCGCTTTCCACCGCCGTGCTGTGCAGCGACAAAGGCTTCAATCCGCCGCCGGCCACGCACGCCAAGACCTACATTGCGCATGAGACACATGAAGATGAAGGTGTATCCATTGCCATTGATCCGTATGACACAGTGGAGAAGACCGCGATCTTCAAGCTCAAGTACAAAGACTATGGTCTTCTACCCATCCGCTTGATTATTTCCAACGACGGCGACAAACCGCTGATGCTGGACAACCTGAAGGTTGTGCTCATTACAGACCGGCGTGACAAGATAGAACCAGCCACGCAGGACGATATTTTCCGCAGAGTGGCCCGTCCGGAAAAAGTGGCGAACAAGCCTAAAATCCAACTGCCGATTCCACTGCCGCACGACAACAAGCCCATTAAGACTGAAATTCGCGAAGAAGTGGCCTCGGCGCAGTTTGTCACGGTCCCGGTAACGGCGCATTCTTCACACAACGGATTCCTGTTTTTTGATGTCGGCGGCATCATTGATCCGGAAAGCGGTGCGCATCTGTCGATTTCCGGGATCCGCGCGGGGCGTCAGGAACTGTTTTACTTTGACATCCCGCTGGACAAGTATCTGAACGCCGGCAGCAAGTAAGGGCGGCAGCGCGCGATTCGGCGGCCAGCCACGCCTCGCCTATAATTTATCCATATGGGCAGCACCGTTCGTATGGGCGGAATCATTCCTATGGGCAAAATCATTGAATTTCCCCCAGCTGTGCGCGCGAAATATGAGCCGGTGATCGGCTTGGAAGTGCACGTTCAGCTGCTGACGCAAACCAAGATTTTTTGCGGATGTTCCACGCAATTCGGGTCCAAGCCCAACAGCAACGTGTGTCCGGTTTGCCTGGGGATGCCCGGCGCGCTGCCGGTGTTGAACAAGAAAGCCGTGGAGTTTGCGGTGCTGGCTTCACAGGCCATCCATTGCCAGGTGCGCGAAACTTCAATCTTTGCGCGAAAAAATTATTTCTATCCTGACCTGCCCAAGGGCTACCAGATTTCGCAATTCGATAAACCACTGGCCGAACACGGCTGGATCGATATTCCCGCGGCCGGCGGCGGAGCCAAGCGAATCGGCATTACCCGTCTTCATATGGAAGAAGACGCGGGCAAAAGCATTCATGATGGGTTTGCCGATTCCGACGCGTACACCTCTATCGACCTGAACCGAACGGGCGTGCCGCTAATGGAAATCGTGAGTGAGCCGGATATGCGGTCGCCGGACGAAGCGTTTGAATACCTGACGCGGCTGAAAGAGATCATCCTTTATACCGGCGTGAGCGATTGCAACATGGAAGAAGGCTCGTTGCGGTGCGATGCCAACGTGAGTATTCGTCCCGTGGGCCAGGAAAAATTGGGTACGAAAACGGAAATCAAGAACGTGAATTCTTTCCGGTATGTCCGCGAAGCCCTGGAATACGAGATCGCGCGGCAAATTGAGCTGGTGGAAAGCGGCGAAAAGATTACCCAGGAAACGCGGCTCTACAATCCCACGGAAGGCCGCACCTACAGCATGCGATCGAAGGAAGAGGCGCACGATTACCGCTATTTTCCTGAGCCTGACTTGTTGCCGCTGGTGGTAGATGCGCGCTGGCAAGAGGAGATCCGCAGCCGTTTGCCGGAACTGCCGGAAGCCCGCCGCGCCCGCATGGTGAGCGACTACGGCATCACCGAGTATGACGCGCAAGTGCTGACCTCGTCGCGCACGCTCGCCGATCAGTTCGAAGAAGCCGCCAAGGCTTCAAAGAATGCCAAGCGCGTGGCAAATCTCGTCCAGGGCGAATTAATGGGACGACTAAAAGCCGCGAATCTAACGATTGAAGAGTCGCCTATCACCATGAAGGGCGTAGCGTTTTCCGCGGACCTGGTGGAAGACGGCACGATCTCCAGCAAAATACTGAAAGATCTATACGACAAAGCTTTTGCGGGCAGCGAAGACTTTCCAGTCGTCTACGGACGCGAAAAACCGCAGCAACTGACTGACACCGGCGCGATTGAAAAGATGATTGATGAGATCATCGCCGCCAATCCCAAGCAGGTGGAACAATACCGCGCGGGCAAAACGACAATGATCGGGTTCTTTGTCGGCCAGGTGATGAAGGCGTCCAAAGGGCAGGCCAAACCGGAACTGGTGAATGAGTTGCTAAAGAAGTACCTAGCACCTGGCAGCTAGCACCTAGCCAAGCCGCCTACGATTTTCGCTCGGATCCGACCTTTCGAGTTAGGGCGACCAGCATGCGTTTCATTTCCGCAAGCCTTTTGTCCAGAGCGAGATATTCGATTTCCGGCAAGTACCCTAGATCTTTCGCCAACAGCAAGTGATACTCGAACTCATTGGCGGAGCCGCATGCGATTTGAAGGAAGCGGTGCAGTTCGGAATTTCCGAGGCGCCCGCTTCCTTCCGCGATATTTGCTGGAACCGACGAGACGCAGCGCCTCATCTGGCTGACTAGGCCAAACATTTCATGTTTAGGAAAGAGACTAGTAAAACGATAGGTCTCAATTACCAACTCGTGAGCTTTTTCCCAGACCTTGAAATCACGGAAATCTTTCATGTCCGCTCCAAACAGCAAGTTGCCCAGCCAAAAGGGCGTCATCGCTCCAGATTGGCTAGGCGCTAGGTGCTAGTTGCCAGATGCTATTTCGTTACATGTCCATGTGAGTTCTTCGGCCCGGTTGGCATCTTGGTCAGGCTGTCGTAAAGCACTTCAGTAAACACGTCAGTGTTGATGAAGGCTTTTCCCCAGGCGTCCCATTGGGCCAGGACTTTTTCTTTCTTCATCTGGTCGAGCGTTTGGCCCTTGTTGATGGCGGCCTGCACGGCGGCGGAAGTTTCCTTCAACATGGTGATGAATTTGCGTAGATCGTCCTTGGTGGCGAGTGGGCCGTGGCCGGGGATGATCTTCACGTCGTCCGGCACTGCGGCCAGGACTTTCTCGTCGCCGGCGATCATGCCTTGCACGCTGCCGCCGCTATCCAGGTCAATGAAGGGGAACATCCCGCCGTTAAAGAAATCGTCACCCATGTGGACCACGTTGGCTTTGGGAAAGAAGATCACGCTGTCACCATCGGTGTGGCCGTGGGGGAAGTGGATGGCGCGAATGTCTTCGCCGTTCAAGTGGACGGTGACGTTATCTTCAAAGGTGATGACCGGCAGAGCTGCCTTGGGCGCTGGCTCGACTTTTCCAAAACGCGTCTGGCCACCTTCAGAGAGGCGTTTGCGTACGTTTTCCTGGGCGATGATGGGAGCTTTTTCGCCGAAGTGCGGGTTGCCACCAGTATGGTCGCCGTGCCAGTGCGTGTTCAGGATGAACTTCACCGGCTTGTCTGATATGCCCTTGAGCGCGGCTTCAATCTTGTCCGCCAGAGGCAGGAATTCGTCGTCGACAACGACGATGCCGTCTTCGCCCACGGAGGCGCCAATGTTTCCGCCCGAACCGATCAGCATATAGACGCTGCCGGAAACTTTCTGGACCTTGATTTCAACTTTACTGAAATCCTGCTGGGCCATGAGTTGCATGGCGCCCAGGAACAATATGATGACGGCCAGGAGGGAGACTTTACGCATGGGGGAATTCTCACTTTCATTGATACGGATTCATTGAACATAGATGAGCCAGATTGTTTTTGCCGGACAATCTTAATGGGTGAAAGGACGGAGTTCAAACAGATCGTTTTGTCGAATCGATTCACGACCGGGCTTACGTCCGGCCAGACTTGCGTCTAAAATGATAGCCGATTTAGTTGGCGATACTTTTCTGGAGAGTGTGCGATGCCCAAGGTCCAACATATTTCCCCTAAAAAAGGCGACGTGGTTCTGCTGATCGGAACCGTAAAAGGATTGTTTCTCCTGCGGTCTGATCGCGCACGCAAGAAATGGAGCCTGGGCGGACCGTACTCCGCCGGGTCGCCGGTGTATGCCGCGGCGCTGGATACGCGGCAAGGACGCTCGCGCCTGTGGTGGGCCACGCAAAGTTTTCGTTGGGGAACATTCCTGAGTTCGTCGGACGACTTTGGTAAGACCAGTACGCAGCCGGAAGCCTATTCGGTGAAGTTTCCCACGGAGTCCGGCTTGGCGCTGAAGAACATCTGGCAGATTTGCCTGGGCCGCGCTGACGAGCCAGATACGATGTTTTGCGGCGTTGAGCCGGCGTGTCTTTTTGTTTCGCGCGATTGCGGCAAGAACTGGTCCGCCGTGGAAGGCTTGCTGAACCATCCGCATCGTGCGCAGTGGCAACCGGGTGGCGGCGGCTTGTGCATGCACACGGTCATGACGGACCCCGCCGACGCGAAGAAGATGATCATTGCCATCTCGACCGCGGGCTGTTATCGCACGGACGATGGCGGTAACACTTGGCAGCCTCGCAATGTGGGCGTGCGCGCGCAGTTTCTGCCCGACCAGTATCCGGAGTTTGGCCAGTGCGTGCACAAGGTCGCACGCGATTCGCAAAATCCGAATCGCTTGTTCCTGCAAAACCACTGGGGACTTTACCGCAGTGACGACGGCGGAGATTCCTGGCATGACATCGCGAATGGCGTGCCCTCGGACTTTGGGTTCGCCATGGTGGCCCATCCGCACAAAGCGGAGACTGCCTACATTATTCCGGTGGAGTCCGACGAATACCGCTGCACGCCGGAAGGCAAGTTGCGCGTTTATCGCACACGCAACTCGGGCAAGAAGTGGGAAGCGCTGACTAAAGGCTTGCCGCAAAAAAATGCATTGGAGACGATCTTGCGCGACTCCATGGCCACGGACACGCTGGCGCCGGCGGGAATTTACTTCGGTACGCGCAGTGGACGCGTCTACGGATCGAGCAATGACGGCAATTCATGGCAGCTGATCCTGGATGGTCTGCCGCCTGTGGTTTGTGTGCGGGCTGCGGTGGTTGGCGACGGTTCAAGCTCACCACGGAGGCACGGAGGCACGGGGAAACCCAAAGCCAGAGTGAAACCCAAACCAGCAGAGTCCAAAGCCCGCGTGACGGTTAAGAGACCGGCTGCGAAGAGACAAATTGCAAAGAGAAGCCGTTAGATGCCTGTCACGTTTCGCATCCCGAGTTACCTGGCGGCCTTTGCGGATGGCCAGAGCGAGATCGCAGTCAGCGGTTCCCCGCGGACGGTGCGCGAGGCCCTGGAAGCCCTGTGGCGATTACATGCCGGGCTCCGTGACCGCGTGGTGGATGAACAAGGTGAAGTCCGCCAGCACATCAATATTTTCGTGGGGAATGACGCGATCCGGTTTGCCGATGGTCTGGCGACCGCGGTGCCCGATGGCGCGGAGATCATGATTGTGCCGGCGGTAAGCGGAGGATAAGCTAGGATGCGAGGCGAACGGCCTTTTCGATGGCCTGAGGAAGCCTGACTGGCAAGAAATAATCCGAGGGATAGAGATAGTCCTCGCCGGATTCGTCCACAACGCGAATCAGGCCAGCTTTATCAGCTGTTTTGTCAGGGACAGCCGGATAGAGCTTCCGGAGTTCGAGCGACGCCGGATAATCATCATTCTTGACGCACACCACGTACCGAGAAGCAGAGTGTGGGCGCTTCTTAGTCAATGAGCCGTTTGATCTTAATTTCTTTTTTGCCGATTCCGTGCGCTTCATGTTCTGAACGTGTCGCCCCTACAGGGCTCGTCAATTCTTGCATTCAACCCACACTCACGGCTTCGCATTCGCTCGCCTGAGTGTAGGCTAACCTCTCGTCGCGCCTACGGCGCTCCACCCTCGTCGGGGGATGCTTCCTCGCCTAACATGTCAGCAATTGGGTGGTTTCTTATTTCCCGCCCTCCCGCTTGCAGTTCGTCTCATACCAGCTACGAATTTCGCCGCAATCGAACTTCTTACTTCAGCGGCGTTCCGGCGCCTTCAAACACTTTGCTTACGCTGCTGCGGCCCACGGAGTAAATCACAAAGCTTTTCTGGTCGAAGTCATATTGGCGGAAGACGAGTTCACCGGCGCCATCGCCGTCCACGTCCGCGGCGTCGATCAATTCCAGGCGCGGAGCAACGTCGAGTCTCGAGGAATCGGCGATGCTGGCGGCCAGGCGTTGCGGATTGCCGTCAAAATCCATGCGCGCGATGATCGCGATATAGCGGGTTACCGGCTGCGCTTTCGTGGAAGACGGACCGGGGATTTCAGCGGTTAGCACGAGCACCGCGTCATTCGTCAGGTCAAGATCGAAGCCGCGAATGGCCACGTTCTTGAGCGAGCTCTCCGTGAGGGCCGGTTTTTCCTTGGGAAGTTGCGCCAGGGCCAGTTTGCGCATTTTCGAATCAACCTGGGCTTTCTCGCCGGGCTTCCAGGGAAAATCAAACGAGCGGGTATCAACGATTTGGTCGTCAGACACGGCCATAAGCAAATGCGTTCCCGGTCCGAGATTTGGCGTATTCTGCAATTTTCGAGAGTTCTTGGACTGCTCACCTGATCCGCGCCGGATGACCGGACGGTCGCTGTCTGGCTGAGGCGGAGGTTCCGGCTGCCCGCTTCCCGGCCGCTTCAGAATCGGACGGTCTTTATCTGGAGCAATGGTTGGTTGCGGGGAAACAGAAACCGGCGTGGGAGTTGGAGAAGGCGACGGCGATGCCGATGCTGGCGACAATGGCGATGCCGATTGGGGCGAACCTTGCGGCGCAGGCGAAGGCGTTGGCTCCGGTGCGCTGCCGGGACGATGCAGAATTGGGCGATCATCGGCGGGCGTGGGCGTTGCTGTGGGCGTAGGTGTTTCCGCGGGACGCACGGCTTGCCAGTTGCCGTAGGCTATCCACGAACCTTGCTTCGCGGCGTTCGAGACCGTGACATAACCCATGGGCACGCCGGTCTTCTGAACTTCATAGACCACGCCATCCTGCACAGCCATGGGACGAGGCGTAGCTTTGTAGATGCTGGCATCGTTGAATCGGCCTTCGTCCAATATGGCAATGGGGATGATCTGGGCTTTGGTGTTGCCGGCGGCATCGGTGTTTATTTCCAGCAAGGCGGTGGCGCGCAGCTTGTGGGCCTTGCGGCGTTGGGCCAGCAACAGCGATCCGGCGGCAACCAAACACGCCAGGGAAAGCAGCAGGCTGGCCTGAAAACTTCTTCTGCGATATAAATTCATTTTGGGTTAGATGAGTCTTTTCCCGATTCTCAATGGAGAAATATGCAAATTAATGATAAAGCCCCGGAGTTCAGTCTGGCCAATGAAGACGGCGAGAATATTACGCTGAAAGACCTGCGCGGCAAGAACGTGGTCCTGTTCTTTTACCCCAAAGCCAATACTCCGGGTTGAACGCTGGAAGCGTGCGGGTTCCGCGACGCATTCAAAAAGATACAGAAAGCCGGGGCGGTGGTGCTGGGTATTTCTCCGGACAAGCCATCCGCGCAGAAGAAATTCAAGGATAAATACGACCTGCCGTATTCGCTGCTGGCGGATACCGAGAAGGAAGTTGCCAAAAAGTTCGACGTCCTGAAGGAAAAAAGCATGTACGGGCGCAAGTACATGGGCATTGAACGGACCACGTTCGTGATCTCGCCGGAAGGCAAGATCAGCGGGATCATTACCGGCATAAAGCCGGACGAACATGCGGCGGCGGTGCTGGCGGCGCTGAAATAGATTCCTAGGTGTGGCGATTATTTGTGCGGCTCTTAGGAGAGGTTTATAGGCGATTCTCGTCCGCTCCGCACCGGCCTACGGCGTGAGGAATGTTCTTTTGCTTTGCCTACCCGGCTTTTCGCTCCGCTCAGTCTGGGATGAATCCCAGACCTGTCCCTCTCTCTTAGGCGCTTCGGGAACGTACCGGGCTATTATCGGCCGTCCCGCTGTGCGGGACTTGTTCCTTTCAAGTCCGAGAGATTCCGGCCAACCTTGGCCTTAACTAACGGCAGATCATCAGAACAGGCGGAACAATTTAGTCCGCAGCCGATTTTGGCTCGACGTACAAGAGTCTAGCGATCTCTCGCTACGCGCGAGACATACAACTTCGTTACTTCGATCCGGTCAGCGTGAACGTGAAGACGCTTTCGGCCGGAATCACTGCTTCTTTCTTTCCAGTTGCGGCTGCGCCCGCCGTTCCCGCTCCAGCGCCGGCTCCATCTCCAATGGCTGCGCCTTTGCCGCCGCCCACCAGGCCGCCAATCAGCGCTCCGCCGGCAGCGGTTCCGCCGATCTTGGCGGCATTGCTCGTGGTGTGGCTTTTACCGGTCTTGCTGATGCGGGTGCTGTAGACCGGATCGCCCTTGATGGAAGTCAGGCGGATGGAAATCTGTCCGGGATTGTGCAAGCGTCCGCTGGGCTTAACATACGTGACCTTGCCTTTGACGGGGTCACCGGCTTTGGCTAGAGTCTTGCCTTTTACGACGATATCGTGAGTAAGAGTTCCGCTCCACCCTTCTTCTTTGTGGGCCGTCCCGGAATTAAGCGTGCTGTTCACGCGTACGGTCACGTGCGTGCCGCTGGGGAATTCTCCGGCAACCGCCGTTGCCTGGAAAAAGGTGAGAGCCAAGAACGGGAGGACCATCGCGGCAGAAATTCTGCGAATCTTCATAATCTTGCGTACACTCCTTGGTTGATCGCAAATTGGGAATCTTGGGCCGGACGGGAATTCCGGTCTTGCGAAACAGATTTTAACTGCGCAATGGCCTTGAAAAACGGACAGCTTGTGCACGGAGGTGACGTGGTGCGTTGGTACACGGTCGTAGTTCTTTTGGGTTCGCTCCTGAGTCTTAGCCAAGCCAGAGCGATTCAATCCAAACCAAGTCAAGCCAAAGCAGGCGCCCCCGCGCCTTCGGCAGGCTCCGCCGCGTTGCATCAGATGTTTACGGCTGAGTGGGACCACGAAATGCAGCAGGACCCGGAACAGGCGTCTGAGCTTGGCGACCGCCGCTGGAACACCCAATGGATGGACGAAAGCCCGAAGGCGTTTGCAGCGCGCTACCAGCATTTCCAGGAGGTGCTGAAGAAACTTGCGGACTTGGATCGCACGAAGTTCGCGGGCGCCGACCAACTGAACTACGAATTGTTCAAGAAACGTCTGGAAGATCGAAGCCGAGTCTATACGTCCGGCTGGTACATGATGCGCTTCAACCAGCGCGAAGGCATACAGACTGCCGACGGACTGGCCGACGGGTTGCGTTTTGCAACGGTGCAAAATTATGACGACTGGCTGGCGCGCCTGAAGAATTTTCCGGAGCACATGGACCAGGTGATCGCGCTGCTGCGCCTGGGGATCAAGGAGCACATGGTCCATCCCAAGGTGATCATGCAGCGGATACCCGCGCAGATCGACCGGCAGATTGTGGCTGATCCCGCGCAGAGCGGTTTTTACAAGCCGTTTGCGGATTTTCCCAAAAGTATTTCCTCCGCCGACCAGCAACGCTTGCAGCAAGCTGGACGCGAAGCCGTGGAAAAACAAATCATTCCCGCGTACCGCAGATTCAAGGACTTCTTTGCCGCCGAATATTTTCCAGCTTGTTATGATCAGGTAGGTGCGTGGCAGTTGCCGCGTCATGACGAGCTCTATGCTACGCTGATCCGCCACTACACCACCACCAACCTCACGGCAGATCAGGTTCACGAGATCGGCTTGAAGGAAGTGGCGCGCATCCGGGCGGAGATGGAACAGATCATGCAGCGGACTGGTTTCAAAGGTACGCGCGAAGAGTTTTTCAAATTTCTCCGTACGGATCCGCAATTCTTTTACAAGACGCCGGAAGACTTGCTCAATGGCTACAAGGCGGTGGCCAAAACCGTTGATCCCAACCTGGTGAAAGTGTTCCGCACGTTGCCGCGTGAACCCTATGGCGTGAAGGCCATCCCGGACGTTGCGGCACCGGACACCACGGCTGCGTACTACGGCCAGGGTGCGGCGGACGGCTCGCGAGCCGGAACCTACTGGGTTAACCTTTATAAGCCTGAGTCCCGGCCCAAGTGGGAAATGATGGCGCTTACGCTGCATGAATCCGTCCCCGGACACCATTTGCAGATTGCGCGGGCGCATGAATTGGGCGAACAACCGCAATTCCGCCGCTTTGGCGACTACACCGCGTTTGTGGAAGGCTGGGCACTGTACGGCGAATCGTTGGGCGAAGAGATGGGGCTTTATGACGATCCGTATTCCAAGTTTGGCCAGTTGACCTATCAGATGTGGCGCGCCGTTAGGCTCGTGGTTGATACCGGCATGCACAACAAGCATTGGACACGCGAACAGGCGATCCAGTACTTCATGGACAATGCGCCGAAAGCCGAACTGGATATTGTGAATGAAATCGACCGCTACATTGCGTGGCCAGGACAGGCGCTGGCTTACAAGATTGGCGAATTGAAGATCAAAGAGCTGCGCGCGCGGGCGAACAACGAACTTGGCGCGAAGTTCGACCTGAAGGGATTTCACGATGTGGTGCTGGGCTCTGGTCCGGTGCCGCTGGATCTGCTGGAACGAAATGTGGACCGGTGGGTGCTGGAACAGAAGACGGTTGAACAGAAAATGGTTGGACAGAAAAACGACCTGAAGCGTAAATGAAGATTTCTTCTTTAGTAGCGTAGAGGTTTTTTCCATGGACTCGTCGGTTGGGCACATTTCGTTTTCGTCAGTACTAAAGGCGCGGGAAGTGCTGCGTCCGTATTTGCCGGTGACCCGGCTAGTGAAAGCGCCGTCGTTATCTCGGCTCAGCGGCAGCGCGGTGTATTTGAAACTTGAGAGCGAACTGCCTACGGGATCGTTCAAGCCACGCGGCGCGATTTACGCGTTGTCGGTGGCCATGGGCCGCGAGAAAATCCGCGAAGTAGTGGCGTGCAGCACGGGGAACCACGGAGCAGCGGTAGCTTTTGCCGCCAAGCTGTTCAATATTCCCGCAAGAATCTTTCTGCCTGAGAATCCAAACCCAGCCAAGCGGCAAAACATCGCCAACCTGGGCGCGGAGATCGTGGAGCGCGGCAGAGACGGCAGCGAAGCGTTCGAGCACGCGTCGGAGTATGCGCAACGGAAAGATACTTTCTTTCTCAACGACGGCACGGACGCTGAGCTTCCCGCAGGTCCGGCGACGATTGCCTGCGAAATTCTGGAACAGCTTCCCGCGGCGGAAACGATCATTGTCCCGATGGGCGATACGTCTCTGATCCGAGGCATTGCGGCTGCGGCCAAACATCTTTCGCCGCGAATCAAGATCATCGGCGTGCAGGCGGAACAGGCGCCTTCGTACTACTTGTCGTGGCAACAGAAGCGCGTGGTGCCAACTGACACGTGCAACACCATTGCCGATGGGCTGGCTACGCGGTCGCCACAAGAGCATAACGTGGCAGAGATCGTGGATCTCGTGGATGACGTAGTGCTGGTAAGCGAAGCGCAAATGCTGAGCGCCGTCCGCCATCTGCTGCTGGAGGAACACGTGGTCGCCGAGCCCGCTGGCGCCGCGGCCACGGCAGCGTTGCTGAAAATCCCCGTGCCCGGGAAAAATGTCGTGCTGCTGATGAGCGGAGCCAACGTGGCGCCGGCCGTCCTGCAAGCAGCGCTGGCCGCGAGCAAGTGAGCCAGGAAAACATAGAAAGGACATACGCGGATTTGAAGTCCACAAGGTCAGAGAGTTCGGCTTCATCCGCAAAAATCCTTTCGCGTTCTTTTTTCAATCGCGACCCTCGCGTGGTGGCGCGGGCGTTGTTGGGAAAGCTGGTCGTCCGCAAGATGGGGCGAAAAATTCTTGCTGGACGCATTGTGGAAGTGGAAGCGTATCTAGGAGCGGGTGATGCCGCCGCGCACTCTGCCGCGGGACGCACCGCGCGAAACGCGGTTCTGTGGGGACCTCCGGGCTATGCTTACGTTTATTTCATCTACGGAATGTATTTCTGCCTGAATTTTTCCTGCCTTCCAGACGGTAAAGCCGGAGGCGTGCTGATCCGCGCTCTGGAGCCGGTGGAAGGGATTGAACAGATGGCGGAAGCCCGCGGCTTCAGCGACAAAAAGTTCAATCCCGCGTTGCTCCGCGATCTGCAAAAGCTCACCAGCGGCCCCGGACGTTTGTGCGACGCGTTGGGAATTACGCGCAATCGCGACAACGGCAAAGACATGGCGTCGCCAAAATCGGATTTGCAAGTTCGCGACGGCGGCTTCCGCGTGAAGAAGATTGCCGTCACGCCGCGCATTGGAATCAGCAAGTCGGCGGAAAAGCCTTTGCGGTACGTGATAGCGGGAAACAAGTTCGTTTCTAAGCTATGAGACGTGGCATGCCACGTCTCTACGATTAGATTTTAGTTTGGCCGGTTGTCATCACTGCGTCGGCAGCACCACGTTGTCAATCAACCTTGTATTCCCTACGTACGCCGCTACCGCCGCCAGCGCGCCGCCGGCTACATCGGCGACAGGCTGCAGTGTGTCTGGATCAACGATAACGAAGTAGTCCAGGAGAACGCCGGATTCCGCGGCCATCACTACTTTGCCCGCGGCGATGAGTTTGTCTGAAGACTTTTCTCCGCCCGCCGTCAACTCCTGCACGCGCTGTAACGCCCGGCTCAGCACCAACGCCTGTTTGCGTTGCTCGCCTTGCAGGTAGACGTTGCGCGAGCTCATGGCCAAACCGTCAGCCTCGCGGACGATGGGACACACCACGATCTCCACATCGAATTTCAAATCGCGGATCATCTTGCGAATGTTCGCCGCCTGCGCGGCATCTTTCTGACCGAAGTAAGCCGCGTCCGGCTGCACGATGTTGAACAGCTTGGCGACCACCGTCGTCACGCCGCGAAAATGTCCCGGACGCGAAACACCGTCGAGCTTGCCGCTCAGAGTTTCTACCTCGACCCAAGTTGCCGCGCCTTGCGGATAGATTTCTTCCACCGCCGGAAAGAACAAGTAGTCAGTTTTTTCGGCGGCCAGCATGGCGGAATCTGCGTCGAGAGTCCGCGGATAGCGCGTGAAGTCTTCATTTGGACCGAACTGCGTCGGGTTTACGAAAATGGATACGACTACCACGTCGCACTGCGTCCGCGCCGCGCGGACCAGCGACAAGTGTCCTTGATGCAGCGCGCCCATCGTCGGTACAAAACCCACGCGCTTGCCGAAGCGATGCGCTTGTTTGCTGAGGGCAGTGAGTTGAGTGGCGGAGAGAATCGTTTGCATAAGAAGAAACAATTACAGTTGGCTCTCAGTAATCAGCAGCAAAACAAAGGGTCGCACCCTACGGGGCTCACCATCCTTGTGCAAACTACCCAGGCCTCACGGCCTGGGCTACGCTCACTTCGTTCGCTGTCGCGCCTACGGGGCTGCTGCATGATTGGCGACAGCAGATCACGGACCCTTTTGCATTTTCGAGAAGCAACAGACAGACAGTTGGGCTACGTGCTCCGGCTAAGTGCTAGCCGCTAGTTGCTATCTCGCATACGCTTTCAGCTGTCTCCTGCGTAGAATCGCGTCCAGTTCTTCGCGGGTTTCTTTGGGCAAGTGGTAAGACTCTTCGTCGCTGGGATAGCCGCCGGACTCGACATCACTCTTGAACTGCCGGACGGCGTTGCTGATCAGCGCCGCGGCATCGCCATAGCGCCGGACGAATTTTGCCGGAGGCGCAAACGTCAGCCCCAGAATGTCATGCAGCACCAGCACCTGGCCATCGCAATCCGGACCGGCGCCAATGCCGATCGTCGGACACTTCACTTCTTTGGTGATCATCGCGGCAACTTCGCGCGGCACGCCTTCCAGCACCATGGAGAACACGCCGGCTTGGTCCAGCGCGATAGCGTCTTTGATAAGCTGTTCCACGCCGGCCAGGTCTTTGCCCTGCACGCGATAGCCGCCCATCTTGTTTACCGACTGCGGCGTCAGGCCGATGTGGCCCATCACGGGAATTTCGGCGTCCAGCACGCGGCGGACGAGCGAAACGCGTTTGTCGCCGCCTTCCAGCTTCACGGCTTCCGCGCCGGACTCTTTCACAAAGCGCACGGCATTGCGGACGCCTTCACGGTCGTCCCCCTGATAGGTGCCAAACGGCATGTCGGCAATCAGCAGCGCGGAGCGCACCCCGCGTCGCACGGCACGCGTGTGGTGCAGCATCTCGTCCAGCGTAACGGGCAGAGTGCTGTCATAACCCAGCACCACCTGCGCCAGCGAATCGCCCACCAGGACCATGTCAATCCCGGCTTCATCCACCAGGCGGGACGTGGCGTAGTCATAGGCCGTCAGGCAGGTAATCTGCTCGTGGCGCTGTTTCTTGGCTTCAATTGTGAGAGTGGTAATTTTCGGACGGCCGCCGGCAGACGGGCCTCCGTTGAACGAAGTGATGCTCATTGTGCCTCCAGTGCAGTTCGGGGAATCCCCGATACCACCTGTCACCGCGTTGGATGCGGCGAGTCGTATTCTAGACCTACTTTATCGGCTTGACCAGCAAAACCCGCAATTTCCCGATCTCTCCTCGGTAACCCCTTTGGGACCCATATAGACTTTTTTTGCCTGACAGCCGATCCTCGGTGTTCCTCCGTGGTAAAAGGGGTTCTTGCATTTCCGATCACGGCGATGTCGTGCGATGTCGGCGATTGGCCAGCTTCGCTGGCCCCTCCCCCTTGATCCCAAGATCTAAAGCACTTACGCACCGCATCCCAATCCGTGCTCGTGTGGCGCAGCCGCCCTCGGCTGCGGTTTTTTCTTTCCTCACAGTGTCAGGTATGTCCCCGGTCTGTACTATGGAAGCCTCATTTCCAGAATTGTCATTCCGACCTTCGGGAGGAATCTGCTTTTGCCTCTTCCGATCACGGCGATGACGCGCGATCACGGCGATTGGCCAGCTTCGCAGGCCCCTCCTCCTTGATCCCAAGATCTAAAGGACTTACGCGCCGCATCCCAAGGAACACTCTCTAAGAATTGTCATTCTGAGGTGCACCCTTAGAGTGAGACAGAATGAAAATCCCACATATGTGATTTTGAAGGGTGAACCCCTGGATTGAGACAGTGAGGAT
>Ga0209069_10000031_pt1 | contig 42708 bp, 31 predicted proteins | sample Str013_2_FD_187202 | JGI IMG/M metagenome (GOLD analysis project Ga0209069, IMG submission 187202) | Freshwater sediment microbial communities in response to fracking from Pennsylvania, USA - Straight Creek_MetaG_SC_2013 (SPAdes) (version 2) | ecosystem: Environmental > Aquatic > Freshwater >...
AATTCTCTGCCACTACAACATGCTGCTGACATTGGTCTGCTGGGCGGCGTTTGTGGCTGTACTACTGAAACCGGCGCAGATTGCGAAGTTTGGGGCCTCGCATGTTGCGATTCCAGCGGTGCTTACCGCGGTAGTAGCGGGAGTACTGTTTGGGGTGGCGTTCGCAATGACACGGGAGAAGCCAAGTGTCTCCAGTTGAGCAAATCTCTTGGCGTACAGATGACCTGGGTTTAAATATGGTCTTTCAGAACCTGCTCCAAATTCCGGCTGCCGTGGAGGATCGCGACCACTTCCAGAGGGTTTGTCTCGGGTCGATAGACAATCAGGTATGAGTAGGCGGGGAAAAACTTGACGGCTTTGTCAGTCAAATTCTTGCGCCAATGTCCTGCGCCAGGACTTCCCGCCAGGAAAACAATTCTTTCCCGAATGACTGACTCTACGCGATCGGCTATCTCAACGCTGCTTTGTTGTTTGATGTAGTGCCAAATTTGGAAAAGATCGTTTACCGCTGACGGCGCAAGAACATAGCGCCGTCTCATTCCGGCTTGGCTTTCAAGTTCTTCAGGTAAGCATCCAACTGGTCTTCGGGAATTCCCTCGCCCCGGTCAAGTTGATCAAGGCCGTGTTGGATTTTGGCATCGATTGTCTGCCGATTTTCCAAGAGCCAACGATCCTGCTCTTCCTGAGTTTCAAGCAGCCGAAGCAAGACCTCCTCAACACTCCCAGAGTTGGTTTGCTGGAGTTGCTTTCGAATTCTGGCTTCCAGGGCCGCATCCCGGATTTCGATATTCATCGCTCGTTCCCTTTGCTTCAGGCATGTTCGTGCTTTTTTCATCGTAGCCGATGGCGCAAGAATGTCAACATGAGGCAGCACGGCGGCCACAGTTTTCTTTTCACAAGGATTGCGCCCCGCTATTCGAAGTACGTTCCCAGAAGAAGTATTCTTCCGCAAAGGCGTTGCGGTCGCGAAAGGGGCGACTCGACACATCCTAACTCTGAACTGGCCAAGGCGAAGAAAAGGTGGTATGCTAAGGGGATTTAGTGTTGCTGGAAAATGCTCATGCCAGAGCGTCCGGCAAAAAGTTGAGCAGGATCCGAAGGAATATCCGAGGTATCGCTGCAATCGAGAGGTATCCCCGGGGATGAGCTGCGTAAGTCTTTTAGAATCATAGTTGACTATAGGGGAACAGGTATCGGGTGATCTGGTGAACGGATCATCGGGTGATCAAAAAATGGACTTTCGACTAGCATCTGACTACAAGCCCAAAGGCGACCAGCCCCGGGCCATTGAAGAGCTCACTCGCGGCATTTACGCCGGAGAGAAACACCAGGTGTTGCTGGGCGTGACCGGCTCGGGCAAGACGTACACCATGGCCAAGGTGATTGAGCAGCTGAATCGTCCGGCGGTGGTGATGGCGCACAACAAGACTTTGGCCGCGCAGCTTTACCACGAGTTCAAGCAGTTCTTCCCGAATAACGCGGTCGAATATTTCGTCTCTTATTACGACTACTACCAGCCGGAGGCTTACATCCCGGCGGGCGACATTTATATCGAGAAGGAATCCACGGTCAACGACGAACTGGACAAGCTGCGGCTTTCCGCCACACGGTCGCTCTTTGAGCGGCGTGACTGCATCATCGTGGCGTCCGTCAGCTGCATTTATGGATTGGGCTCGCCCGACGCTTACTACGGCATGCTGCTCTTTCTGGAAAAGGGGCAGAAGATTGCCCGTCGCGATATTCTCACCAAGTTGGTGGAGATTCTTTACGAACGCAATGACGTGGACTTTAAGCGCGGGACGTTTCGCGTACGCGGCGACACCATTGAAGTGTTCCCCACTTACGACGACAACGCTTACCGCATCGAACTGTTCGGCGACGAGATTGATTCCCTCTCACAGATCGATCCGCTCTTCGGGACGGTAAAGCAGAAATACACGCGGCTGCCGATTTATCCCAAGACACACTACGTGATGTCCCAGGACACGAAGAACAAAGCCGTGGACACCATATTGGAAGAGCTGGCGTGGTGGGAAAAAGAGCTGGAAAAAGAAGGCCGGTTGGTGGAATCGCAGCGCATACACCAGCGCACACGCTTTGATCTGGAGATGATGAAGTCCGTGGGTTACTGTCACGGAATTGAAAACTACTCGCGGCATTTTTCCGGACGCCTGCCCGGCGAGCCACCGCCCACGCTGCTGGACTACGTTCCGCGCGACTTCATCATGTTCATTGACGAATCGCACCAGACCGTCCCTCAGGTGCACGCCATGTGGCACGGCGACCGTTCGCGCAAGGAAAACCTGATCCATTACGGCTTCCGCTTGCCTTCGGCGCTGGATAATCGTCCGCTGAAGTTTGAGGAATTTGAAACGCGCGTGAACCAGGCGATTTACATTTCCGCCACGCCGGGGCCGTACGAACTGACCAAAGCAGCCGGAGTCGTTGTCGAGCAGATCATTCGTCCCACCGGGCTGGTCGATCCGGAAGTGGAGATTCGTCCGGTGAAGGGCCAGATTGATGATTTGCTGCACGAGATTCGCGATCGCGTCAGCAAAGGCGAACGCGTACTGGTGACCACGCTGACCAAGCGCATGTCAGAAGACCTGGCGGAGTATTATGCTGAGGTCGGCGTAAAGTGCCGCTACATGCATTCGGAAATCGAAACGCTGGAGCGCATCAAGATCCTGCGTGATCTTCGCAAAGGCGAGTATGACGTGCTGATCGGCATCAACCTGCTGCGCGAAGGACTGGACCTGCCGGAAGTATCGCTCGTCGCGATCCTCGACGCCGACAAAGAAGGCTTCCTGCGCTCCGCTGGATCGCTCATCCAGACGATTGGGCGCTGCGCCCGCAACCTGAACGGCCGCGCCATTCTCTACGCGGACCGCATGACGGACTCCATGAAACGCGCCATTGACGAAACCGACCGGCGGCGGGCAATACAACGCGCACACAACGAAGAACACGGCATCACGCCGATGAGCATTATTCGACCGCTCTCAATGTCGCTGGCGGGCATTGCCGAATCCGACTATATCGACTTGACTCAGGAAGCGGACGGCCTGCCGGAGTTTAAAAACCAGGAAGAATTGGATACGTTCATCGGCAAGCTGGAAAGCGACATGCGCGAAGCCGCCAAGAAATTTGAATTTGAAAAAGCCGCGAAGTTGCGGGACACGGTTCGTGAGCTAAGGACCAAGGAGTTTTTGTTTAGCTAGACCCAAATCTCACCACGGAGACACGGAGGCGCGGAGAACAACAGTATGAGGGCCGTTTCCGGAAAGAGATTGCTGATGAAAAAACCGTTTACCGGGGCCTGGAACTGCTACTGTGCGTTTTTTTCGGGATCGCTTTTTTGGGGCTATTGACACCGGTCAAATGCGCAAGCCGGTATTCCAGATAGGGACGCTTGAGCGCGCCCTCGACTTTGTCCACGATGAAACCGTCGGCATCGATGAAGATGGTCCCGGGAAGAACTTGTTGCAGTCCAAAGTTTTCGAGCGTCTCAAAGCTGGCGCCGATCATGAGCGAAAGGTCGTCCGCTTTGTGTTTATGCAAAAAAGGCTGGAGCTTGTCTTTGTCCAGTTCGTCATCGAGTGACGCGGCCAGCACAACGATCTGGTCTTTGTAGCGTTTTTGCATTTCGTTGAGCAGCGGCATTTCGGTGGCGCACGGCACGCAATACGTGGCCCAGAAATTCAGCACCACCACTTTGCCTTTGTAGTCGGCAAGTTTGTGGTGGCCGCCTTTGAGGTCCTGGAGATCGAGCGCAGGCGGGGCCTGGGCATGTGCAAGGCCGGCGGAGACGAGTGTGTATCCGGCGATGGTGGCCATGGCAAAAAGCCTGAAAAGACTTGACCGCATAGAAATAAATATAACGCACAAGGTTGGACAGTACCTTGGGCAAAATACACGCTATTAACGCGTTGGTAACAAGTACTCATGAAAAGTCATTTAGAATTTAGTCGAGCGGAAACTGGCATGCTAATACGAATTTGCGCTCGTCTGGCGGTGGAGTTCTTGTCCACCTTGTGGTTTTCGTTCACTTTAGAGATGCAGCCTCAATCATCATGTTAGCCGCCTGCCTTTTGCTGGTGCTGGCCACCGTGAGCGGGACCCTGCTCACCTTTCTCTACGACCGTTCCGCCCCTTTGCTGGCCCGTGTTTGCATGGGCGCCGCAACCGGACTCGCTTTGTTGGCGATGGAAGGTTATCTTCTGGCGCTGGCTTTCGAACTGAACGCGACGTCGATCGCCTTCGCCATGGCCCTTCAACTTCTGCCGGGCATGCTAGTCGTCAATGCGGCGTTCAGACAACGTGCGTTGACGGAAATCAGCTCCGCTCTGCAATCCGCACGGACGGCTTTCCGCGAACGGCCGCTTCGCTTGCAAGCCTACATTCTTTTTTATTGCGTGATTGCCGTGGTACTGGGCCTGGTGTTCTCCGCCGGCGTTTATGAAAACGCAGACGGAATCTTCACGGGGATCGCCAACAATTTAGGCGACCTGCCGCTGCACATGCAGGTGATTTCCAGTTTTGCGCAGGGCAATAATTTCCCTCCGGAAGATCCAACTTACGCGGGCGTGCGTTTTGCGTATCCATTCTTGTCCGACGTGCTTTCGGCCATGCTGGTGAAAACCGGCGCACCCTTGATTAACGCCATGTGGCTGCCCAACATGTGGCTGGCGCTCTCGCTCACCGGCATGATGCACTACTGGACTCTGCTGCTCACGCGCAGCCGGCTCGCAGGTTTCATCGCGCCCTTACTCGTGCTCTTCAGCGGCGGACTCGGTTGGACGTGGATCTTAATGGAACTCCACAACAGTGATGGCGGACTGGTCTGGCTGTTGCAGCATCTCACCCACGACTACACGATTGGCCCCGACAGTATTCTGCGCTGGGGCAATTCGCTGACCACTTTGTTCGTTCCGCAGCGCAGTATATTGATGGGCATCCCGCTGGCCCTGGTGGTGTTCTGTCTCTGGTGGAAATCGCTGGATTCTGCGGAAGAAAAGAATCCAGGCGGATCATCACCCAACTTCGCGATGATCGCCGCCGGCATCTTCGCCGGACTTCTGCCGCTGGTCCACGCGCATTCTTTTCTGGTCGTCATGGGCATGGCCGCCTGCCTTACCATCATCTTCCGCAAGCAATGGAAAGCCTGGGCCAATTTCTTCGCCGCTGCGCTGGTCGTCGCTCTACCGCAAGTTCTCTGGCTTTCGCACACCGGCGCCGTGAACGCACAAAGCTACATAGGCTGGTATCCCGGATGGGACCACATCACGCACACCGCCAACTACAACGTTGCGGCTTTCTGGCTGGTCAATACCGGCTTCTTTATTCCTGTGTTGCTCATCGCGCTGCTGGTGCGCGAAGAAGGCTTTGCGCTGGACCGCAAACTGTTGCTGTTCTATTTGCCGTTTTTGCTCTGCTTCATCGTCCCCAATCTCACGCGGGTAGCTCCGTGGATATGGGACAACATCAAGGTCCTGTTCTACTGGTATATCGCTTCCACTCCGCTGGTGGCCTGGGCGCTGGCCCGCGGGCTCAAAAATAAATCATGGCGCTGGGTAGCTGGCGGCGCGCTGGCGGCCATGCTGCTTTCCGGAGCGATTGACGTTTTCCACGCAGCTTCCGGTGAAGCCGCATTCCGCGAATTCACTCCACAGGACGTTGCAGCCGCCCGCCTCATCATGGAAAAGTCGGCTCCGCGGGCCTTAGTCCTGCACGCGCCAACCTGGAATTCCGTGGTCTTTTTAACCGGACGTCGCTCGCTGCTCGGATATCCTGGCTGGATTGCTTCCCGGGGCCTTAACTCCAGGCAGCGTGAAGCCGATATACAGCACATATATTCCGGTTTGCCGGATGCGGACGCGCTTCTGCGGCAATATCATATTGACTACGTACTGATTGGCCCGGCAGAACAAACATCCATGCGCATCAACGAACCATTCTGGTCGCGGTATTCCAAGGTGGCGGAAACGCCGGGATACCGTCTCTACAAGACCAGCGCAGTAGAAAGGGCAGAACGATGAAAGTTGGAATTCTTACCGGCGGCGGCGATTGTCCTGGACTCAACGCGGTAATCCGCGCGGTGGTCCGCAAAGGCGTGTTTCACTACAACGACGAATTTGTCGGCTTCATGGAAGGCTGGCGCGGCGTGATGGAAAACATCATCATGCCCCTGGATCTGGACGCGGTGGGCGGAATCCTGCCCCGCGGCGGGACGATTCTGCGGTCGTCGCGAACGAATCCGGCCAAGAAAGAAGGCGGACTGGAACGCTGCATCGCCAACTTGAAAAAAGAAAAGGTCGACGCGCTGGTGGCCATCGGCGGCGATGACACGCAGTCCGTGTCGCAAAAGCTTTTTGAGCTCGGCGTGCATGTGGTGGCCGTTCCCAAGACCATTGACAATGACGTGGGCGGAACAGAAGTCTGCTTCGGGTTCGATACCGCTGTAAGCATCGCCACGGAAGCCATTGACCGTCTGCACACCACGGCCGAAGCGCACAATCGCGTGATCATGGTGGAAGTAATGGGCCGCAACTCCGGATGGATCGCCATCTATGCCGGAATTGCAGGCGGCGCCGATGTGATCCTGATTCCTGAGCGTCCGTTTGATATTGAAGACATCGCGGCAACGCTCAAGCGCCGCCACCAGCGCGGACGTTACTTCAGCATCATCGTTGTGGCCGAAGGCGCCAAACCAAACAGCTCAGCAGGTGTTGTCACGGAAAGCGACAAGGTTGACGAATTTGGACACGAGCGTTTAGGCGGCATTGGCAACGTGCTGGCGCGCGAGATCGAAAAACGTACCGGGTTTGAAACCCGTGCGGTGGTCCTGGGACACACGCAACGTGGCGGTTCGCCCACGTCGTTTGATCGCATGCTGGCCACGCGTTACGGCATTGGAGCCATTGACCTGGTCCATCGCGGCGAGTGGGGATCCATGGTAGCCATTCAAGCCAACCACATCACATCCGTGCGCATTGCGGACGCCATCTCCAAGACGCGTTATGTCGGCCAGGAATTTATTGACGTTGCTCTGAGCCTGCACGACAAGCAGGAAGAAAAAGCGCTGCGGTAGGCGGGCGCATAGGACTCTTGTTTAGAATGATGCGGACGACATGCCACAAGTCCCCGCAAAACCAGGCAACACTAAGGCTGAAATCAGGGAGCGCAAAGAAGAAGCGGCCGTTGAACCCGTGCCTTTTGCGCAACGCCGCTTCTTTGGCCTCACCATCTGGACGTGGGCCTGCGCCGCGCTCCTCTTGGCCGCTTCCGCTATTCGTCTCTACGACCTCAGCGCCAAAGTCATGCACCATGACGAAGGCGTGAATGGCGTTTTTACTGCCACGCTGTTTCATCAAGGTGGGTACAAATACAACCCGGAGAATTTTCACGGACCAAGTCTGTATTACGCGGCGCTGCTCACCACCAGCGTTGCAAGTTTTTTTCAAGGCCGCGAAGGCCTGAGCCTTTTTACCATCCGGTTGGTGCCGGCTCTGTTTGGCATCGGCGTAGTGTGGTTGCTGCTGTGCCTGCGTCGGTATCTGGGGACATTCGGAGCACTAGCCGCTGCCACGCTCGCCGCGCTCTCGCCGGGCATGGTTTTCTTCTCGCGCTATTTCATCCATGAAATCATGTTCGTCTTTTTCACCCTGGGAATCATCGTTGCCTGGCTGAAGTACCGTGAAACGGGGCAACCGCGTTACTTCATTCTGGCGGCGGCTTCCGCCGCTCTGCTGGGTACGACCAAAGAAACATGGATCATCACCGTGGCCGTCTGGATGCTGGCTGTTCCTTGCATGCTGGCCTTCTACACGCTGTTCGGGAGCTACGCTGACGAAGCCGATAAGAAGAAAAGCAAGAAAACAAAACTTGGTCAACCGGAAGCTTCGGCATTTCCGGCATGGAGCAACCAGCGTTTGTATGCCACCGCGGCGGGCGTTTTTGCCGGGACTTGGGTGCTGCTCTATTCGTCTTTCTTCATGAACTTTCCTCAGGGCGTGCTGGATTCCGTCCTCACGTTCAAAACGTGGTTCGCCACTTCGCAACATCACGACCACATGCACCCCTGGTCCACATACCTGACGTGGATGTGGAAAGAAGAAGCGCCTATCCTTATTTTGGGCGCCTTGGGGACCCTGGTGGCTCTTGCTAAAGCGGCCAGCCGGTTTATGGTATTCACATCATTCTGGGCTATGGGGATTCTTGCGGCATACTCGCTGGTGCCTTATAAGACGCCGTGGCTCGACCTGAGCATTCTGCTTCCGCTCATCATTCTCGCCGGCTACGGACTGGGGCAAGCAGCGCAAGGCTGGCCTCGACTGGCGGCCGTGGGTTTGTTGCTGGCGGCGTGCGCTGTTTCCGGATATCAAGCCGTAGACCTGGCGTTCGTCGGCTATGACAACGACACGCATCCTTATGTTTACGCCCACACCAATCGTGACTTCCTGGTCTTGGTTGACGACGTGGAGTCCATTGCGGCGCATTCCGGTGACGGCAAACAACTAGGCATCACCATCATGGCGCCGGAACACTGGCCCCTGCCGTGGTATCTGCGCGACTATCCCAAAGCGGGTTACTGGGGCAAGGTTGTGGACACGCAAGAGCCGGTGATCATCGCCTACGACTCGCAGCTCGACGAAGTAAACCGCCGCTTCGGCGAACGCTACCGCATCATCGGCAGTCACTACCTGCGCGGCAATAAATTGATTTTGTATTTACGCAAAGACCTGCAACCTTAGCCGGACGGCTTCATCGAATCAGATGTGCGATCTTAAATGGCTTCATCGAATAAGACGTGCGATTTAAGATGAGCGATCAAAGAACGGAGAACACGCTTTGCCTCCCACCACGCCTCAAGTGCCAGCAGAAGAAACCTGGAATGTCGTCGATGAATACTATAGGCAGTTGTTCATCCCCGCGGACGCGGCCCTGGACGCCACGCTCAAGAGCAGCGATGCCGCGGGATTGCCGGCCATCAACGTATCCGCGCCTGCCGGAAAATTGCTGCATGTGCTGGCGCGGTCAATTGGCGCACGGCGCATTCTGGAATTGGGCACCCTCGCCGGCTACAGCGGAATCTGGATGGCCCGGGCCCTTCCCGCTGACGGCAAACTGATTACCTTGGAATTTGACCCCAAGCACGCTGATGTTGCCAAAGCCAACTTTGCGCGGGCCGGCGTGGCCAGCAAAGTTGAAATTCGGCTGGGAGCGGCCCTGGACACGCTACCGAAACTCGTCGCTGAGGGCGCGGGCCCGTTCGACCTCATCTTTATTGACGCCGACAAGCAAAACTATCCGCACTACTTTACCTGGGCGCTGAAACTCTCGCGCCCGGGCACATTGATCCTTGCCGACAATGTCGTTCGCAAAGGCGCAGTGGCCGACGCCCACACAACCGACTCGAACGTACAGGGCGTAAGGAAGATGAACGAACTCATTGCCGCCGAGCCGCGCGTTACGGCCACCGCCATGCAGACCGTAGGCAGCAAAGGTTATGACGGCTTGGCTTTTGTACTGTTCGTCGGGTAAAAAAGCGGCGTAAAGACGCCGAGTAAAGAAACATTTGGATCTCTGCGCCGTGAACTAAGCACATTGGCGCAGGACAAATCGCTTTGCGACGCGTCTATAATCCTGCCATGTCTTCCCTGATCCAGAACATCCGTTACGGCGCCCGTATGCTGTTCAAAAACCCGGGATTCAGCATTGCGGCCATTTTGACGTTGGCCTTGGGCATCGGCGGCAACACCGCCATCTTCACGATTACAAGCGCGCTCATGCTGCGTCCTTTGCCCTATCAAAACCCGCAGGAACTCGTTACCCTCGACGGCCAGGACAAAACGGGTCACAGCCGTTGCTGCACGCTCGGCTGGACTGATCTGATCCGCGAACGCAACAACTCATTTTCAGGATTTGCCGTCAGCACCATCGACAACCTCAGCATGACCGGTCACGGCGAGCCATTACAGGTGGCCGCCGGACGTGTTTCGCCGGGATTCTTTGAGACCTTGGGCGTGAAACCGGAAGTAGGACGTTCTTTCCTCCCTGAAGAAGGCACACCGGCGGGCAAGCCGGTCGTCATGATCAGCGATGAGCTGTGGCATAAGACTTTCGGCGGCGATCGCAACGTGGTGGGCCAGAGCATTACGCTGGACTCCACGCTGTACACAGTGGTCGGTGTGACGCCGGCCGGCGTTCAGTTCCCCTTCCTGGGGCCGGCCGATGTTTGGACGCCCCGCTATTTCGAATATTCTCTCTTCACACCGGAGCGGCTGCGCATGGGCGTGGGATACCTGGGCGCCGAGGCCCGATTGAAGCCGGGTGTTTCCCGGGAAAAGGCGCTGGCGGAACTGCAGGTTCTGCGCCAGCAATATGCCAAGGAAAATCCAGCCATGCCGGATGCCGATCCGGAAATCGCCGTCGTGTTGACCAACCTGCAGGATTCGCTGGTTTCGAACTTCCGCAAGATGCTGCTATTTCTCTCTGGTGCCGTCGGCCTGGTGCTGCTGATCGCCTGCGCCAACGTAGCCAGCCTGTTGCTCTCCCGCGCGCTGGCCCGCAAGAAAGAAGTTGCGGTGCGGGCCGCCCTGGGCGCACAACGCAGCACGCTCATTTTTCAACTGCTGACAGAAAACGTATTGCTGTCACTGCTCGGCGGCACTCTGGGACTTGGCCTGAGTTGGGCCGCCACAAAATATCTTGCAACAGCGGCCCAGGGTAATCTCCCGCAGGGCTTTCCCATTACCATGGACGCGCGCGTACTCCTGTTTACGCTGGCGCTTTCCATCCTCACCGGGCTGCTCTTCGGCATCTTTCCCGCGCTGCAACTCTCCCGGACCAACGTGAATGAAACGTTGCGGGATGAAGGCCGCGGCTCCACGGGCGGCCATCGTCGCGTACAGATTCGCGGCCTGCTCGTTGTGGGACAGGTTGCTCTTTCGCTCATGCTGCTGATCGGCGCCACGCTGCTGGTTCGCAGCTTCTCCAGGCTCATGCAGGTTGATCCGGGGTTTGACCCGCGGAACGTGATCACCATGAACGTGTCTTTGCCCACGGTGAAGTATGCTGATGCGCAAAAACAGATCGCCTTCTTTGACGATGTCCTGCGCCGCGTTTCCACACTGCCCGGCGTCCGCTCCGCTGCCATTTCCGCCGCGCTGCCTCTCATCCCCAAGCGAATCACGCCGGTGTTGCCGGAAGGTCAGGTGGAAGTCCCGCTGGCCCAGCGTCCGTTCCATATCATTGAAGCCATCAGCCCGGCGTGGTTCACCACCATGCGCGTTCCATTGCGCGCCGGACGCGGGTTTACTGACGCTGACAACGCCCAGGCCCCCAAGGTCGTGATTGTGAATGAAGCCCTGGCCAGACAATACTGGAAGGGCGAAAACCCCATTGGCAAACACATTCTTCTCGGCCGCGGGACGCCGACGGAAGTGGTAGGCATGGTGGGCGACGTAAAAAACCGCAGTCTCGCTCTGGACGCGGCGCCGCATATCTATCTGCCGTTCCCTCAACTACCCTGGGGCAACATGAACCTGCTGGTGCGCACGGCCAATGATCTGCAGAGCAATGATCCGCAGAATATGGCATCGGTGATCCGCACGCAAATCGCGGCCGTGGACCCTGACCAGCCCGTCACGAACATTCAAACCGTGGACGAACTGATGAACACCTCGCGTGCCCAGCCGCGTTTCATCATGACCGTGCTGGGCATTTTCTCGTCTGTTGCGTTGGCGTTGGCTATCATCGGCATCTATGGCGTGCTGGCCTATTCCGTCGCTCAGCGGCGACAGGAACTCGGCATACGTCTGGCGCTGGGCGCTGCACGGTCAGACATTCTGCGGTTAGTCGTTAATCAAGGCCTTACGCTCACGCTCATAGGAATGTCCATTGGACTGGTGGGAGCGCTGCTGCTATCGATTGCGCTGTCCAGGGTGTTTTCCGGTTTTCTGTACCAAGTGGGCATTCGCGACCTGATAACGTTCTTCATCGCTCCGGGCGCGTTCTTCCTTGTTGCCGCTGTGGCCAGCTTTGTGCCGGCGCGCCGCGCCACTCGCGTGGATCCGATGGACGCCATGCGCGGGTAACTTACTCCTCTGTCGGGAGCAAGGCGACAGAACCCTACCGTCACCATGCTGCGCAACAGCGCTCATTTTTCTCCGTGCCTCCGTGGTGGGTTTTGTCTTGCAACCCGCACGGATCAGGCGCGCAAAACCTGCTTCTTCACCGTCAACTTCTCGATCAAATCATTCTTGATCTTGAAGCCCCGTCCCGGACTTTGCGGCAGCGGAATGAAGCCCTCCGGGGAGATCTTCACTTCCGGCTCAATGATGTCTTCTTTCCAGTAGCGCTTTGAAGCCGAGACATCTCCGGGCAGGCTGAAGTTCGCCAGCGTGGAAAGTGCAATGTTGTGCGAGCGGCCAATGCCGGATTCCAGCATGCCTCCGCACCATACGGGGATGCCGGCGGCCTGAGCGACGTTGTGCACGGCGATGGCCTCACTGAACCCGCCCACGCGTCCGACTTTAACATTGATAATGCGGCACGCGCCGAGTTCCGCCGCAGCCTGTGCGTCGCGCCGGCCATGGATGACTTCGTCCAGACATATGGCGCTCTTGAGTTGTTTCTGTAACTGCGCGTGGAAGTAAAAATCGTCATGCCAGAGCGGCTGCTCGATCATCAGCAAGTTGAACTGGTCAAACTTTTTAAGATGATCGGTCTGATCGAGCGTGTAGGCGGAGTTGGCGTCACAGCTCAGTACAATCTCCGGCCAGCGCGCGCGGATCTTTTCGAAGATTTCCACGTCCCAGCCAGGTTTGCATTTCACTTTGATGCGGCGGTATCCGGCGGCCAGTTCCGTGGCGATTTTCTCCAACAACTGTTCGTGCGAATTCTGAATTCCAATCGACACGCCGCACGCTAATTCCGTCCGCGTGCCGCCCATCAATTTCCACAATGGGACTTGGCGCTGTTGCGCTTCAGCATCCCACACGGCATTTTCCACGGCGCACTTGGCCATGCGGTGGCCGCGAATCTTGCCGATCAGCGCCGGCACATCCGCTCCGCGCTCAACATTCTTTCCCAGAATCGCGGGCGCCAGATAACGCTCGGTGGCATACCAAGCTGTCTCCACGGACTCCTCACTGTAAAAAGGATCTTCACCGGCCACGCACTCGCCCCAGCCTTCGGGACCATCGGTATGTACCGTCACCAGCAGGATGCGGCGTTCGGTGGTGCGTCCGAAGCTGGTCTCAAAGAAATGCACCAGCGGCATTTGGATTTCACGCAGCGTGATGGCTTCAACCTTCATTGTTAGTCCTCATCGTTAGTACCGTTAGTACCCACCCTCTCAGGGCTAGTCTTCGTCCTCGCCCGCTCGGGCCGCGTAGCTCCAGTCTTCATCCCACCTATCCAAGAGAAAAGCGCCGTTGCCTTGCGCGTCGCGTTCGTAGCCCAGCGCGGTGAGGCCTTGCCGGAAGGCCACAAGAAATTCTTCGCGATTGCGTTTCTGTACTTCCGCTGCTTTCGGCCGCTCCGTCTCTGACGATTTCCAGGTATAAATCTCCGCCGGAACGTGAATCCTTTTCTTGACGATCTTCTGATCGACGTTAATCCGTGGCGGCTGATTTTTCTCCAGCAGATTCACCACACGTTTGGATTTCAACCACCACTCCGCAACCAGACGGTCTGTAGGTAACCCGCCTTGCAGCGGTGACGACGAAAATCCGTAGTGATTCACGCTGTAACGCCGCGCAATCGCTCCCAGGCGGACCAGGTTCAAATATGCGTTCTTGATTTCCAGCGGATCAAATGTCCATTCCAGCAGGTCAAAGCCGCGGGCGATTGCATCTTCACGCTGCGCAAGTTTCATGCTGCGTCCCAGGCCATAGTTGCGCCACGCCGCGCGCACCGCCAGCATATGCGAATGCAGATAAGGATGGCCCGAGCGCGTGCCGGGAATGGAAAAAGCAAAGCCAATGAGTTCCGGTCCGTCAAAGGCCCCGATGATCTGTCCGCCGATCTTCTGGCTGACCACGAACATGCGCAGAGGGATCAAGTCAACGTCATCAAAGTTCCAGACTTCTTTTTGCAAAGCCACGCAGGCCTTGAATTCATCCAGGTTGGAACATTTGCGAATGGTGATGCGATCAGCGCCAGTAGCGGTGGTCACTTGGTAGCCTCAAATTGTTTGGCTTGTTGCCACAGCTCTTCCATTTCGTCGAGCGTGGCGTCTTGCAGGGTCTTACCTTTCCGGCGCAGTTGCTCTTCCAGCCAACCAAAGCGGCTACGGAACTTGCGATTGGTCTTGCGCAGCGCGGACTCAGAATCCACTGAGAGCCTTCGCGCCAGATTCACCAGGACAAAGAACATGTCACCCAGTTCGTCTTCCAATTTTGCGCGCAAATCATCAGGCAGCTTGGATTTGGTTTTTAAGCTAAGCGCTCCGGCTGGCGCTTCGGCGATTTTTTCCTGCAACTCGCGCGTTTCTTCCTGAAGCTTGTCGAAAAGTCCTGTAAGTTCGGGCCAATCGAAACCAACCTGTGCTGCCTTGGAACTGATTTTGTGGGCTTCCATCAGCGCCGGCATTTTGCGGGAGACGCCCTTGAGCAGCGCGTCGTGTGGGGCCTCGCCATCTTCCGGTTCCGATCCGGCTTTGCGCGCTTTCTTCTCTTCTTTCTTAATCGCTTCCCAGTTCTTAAGGACCTGCTGCGCGTCGTCGGCTTTTACGTCGCCAAACACGTGAGGATGGCGTCCAATGAGTTTGTTGCTCAGCGCGTCCAACACCTGATCAATGGTGAACAGTCCGCCCTCTTTGGCCATTTCCGAATAAAAAAGGACTTGCAGCAACAAGTCCCCTAGCTCCTGCGGAAGCTCTTGCCAATCCCGATTCTCAATTGCTTCTAAGACTTCGTAGGTTTCCTCTAAGGTGTACTTCTTAATTGTGTCGAAATTTTGCTCGCGGTCCCACGGACAACCGCCCGGAGCACGCAATTTGGCCATAATGGCCACGGCCCGCTCGAATTTTTCCCCTGTAGACACGAATATTAATGCTATCATTACGCAACTTTTTTCAGACCCTTCACCAGACGAAAGAAAGAGCTGATGTTGCCATTTGTGCCCAAAAAGGATGGCGAGGGGATTTTCTGGCCTCTTGTCGACCAAGCCCGTGAAGTGTTGAACCGAGCGCTGGAAGCCCGCAAGCTGTTGCCTGTGGCCTTCATGCTGATGCTCGGCTTCCTGGTGCTCATGGCCTGGGACGGCTACTCCTCCACCCGCGAATTGCTCAACGCACAGGCTTATGTGCAGCATACCCATCAGGTGCTGCATGACATGGACGGCCTGGAAGACGCCCTGCAAGACGCCCGCGAAGCCTGGCTGCACTACGTGCTCACGCCCGAAAAACAGGACCGTGTGAACTTTTCCGCCGCCGAGAAACGAATCGACCGGCAGCTCCAGAAACTTTCAGAGCAGGATCCCGATCACCAGCAAAACATCGCACACATGGGCGCTCTGATTGATGACGAATTGCAGCACCTGCAAGCGCAGGTGAACAACCCGCATCCCAACAAGATCTGGCACGGCGGCTTGAGTGACCAGAAGCATGAAGCGGTTCGCGAATCCATCCAAAGCTTCAAGGACGGTGAAGAACGCTTGCTGGCCGAACGCAATGTGGCCGCGCAGCAGAGGTCGCGCGGGATCACCCGTAGCGTTTCCATACGCATCAGCGTATTCAGCGCGTTCATGGCCGTCCTGTTCCTGCTGGTCATGCGGGATTCCAAGAAGCTGCGCGTTGCCGAAAAGAGCGCTCTGGAAGTACAGAACCGGCTGGAAGGATCGCTGTCTCAATTAAAAAGCGAGAGCGAAAACAGCCGCCTGTTGAATGAATTACAGGCGGATTTCCAGATCTGCGTGACCGCTCTTGAAGCCTATAAGGTAGCTGCCAGTTATTTGCAGCGTCTCGTACCGGAAAGCTCCGGCATTGTTTTCGCCATTGACGCCTCGCAAGACGCCATGCATGCCCAGGCCATGTGGCCGGGCGTGGACGGAGCATCCTTATATCAGGTGTTCTCGCGTGAAGACTGCTGCGCCGTGCGTGGCGGGCGACTGCACGCTCAACTGGGTCCACACAAAGCTCTCGATTGCCGGCACTTTGCCGGTGAAACACCATCCTTTTACGTGTGCTTCCCGCTTTCCGCGTTGGGTGAGACGCTGGGCGTACTGCACTTAAGCGCGAAGCCGGAAACATTTACAGAAAGCCGGCTCACCACCATCCAACAGATCGGCGAATATGCCGCGTTGCGGCTGGCGAACCTGAACTTGAAAGAAAAGCTCCAGCACCAGTCGCTGCGTGATCCGCTCACTGGACTGTACAACCGCCGTTTTCTGGATACTCGGTTGGAGCAGGAACTGGTGCGCGCCTCGCGTAACAACTCCGGCATTGGCTTGATCATGGCGGATATTGACGGCTTTAAGCTCTTCAATGACCAGTTCGGTCACGATGCCGGCGATCTAGTCCTGAAAGAAGTTTCTGGCCTGCTGCGCCGGTCGATGCGAGCGGAAGACATTGTTTGCCGGTACGGTGGCGAAGAATTTCTGGCGGTGGTGCCGGAAAGTTCGCTGGAAAGCGTTTGCGAGCGCGCGGAACAGATGCGCGCGGCTGTAGCCAAGCTTCAGCTGGATTATGCCGGCAACCGTTTGCGTAAAATCACCGCGTCATTCGGCGTCTCCTATTCGCTGGACGGCGGCGTGGCCGCGGCGCAACTTCTGCGCTATGCGGACGAAGCCCTTTATGAAGCCAAGGGCGGGGGCTGCGACTGCGTGCGGCTTAGCTCCTCCACACCCAAGCCACCGGCATCCGAACCGGAGCAAGAGCCCGATAAGTCCCGTGCTCAGGTCCGTTCCATTGCGGGCCGCCCGTAGCTTCCGGTCCTCAAACTATTTCTAATCTTCTCTAACCTATTAGTTCTCCACTGAGTTGCTTCAACTGAGTTGCTTCATAAGATAAGCATTGTTCCGAAGTAATGTTGTTCTTCCCGGAAAAAGCATCTAAAAATAAGTGCAGGTGATGAGGGCTTTACCAGCGCAGGGCCAGGGGTTTGACGTCCTGGTAATCGGTGGCGGCATCAATGGAATGGCCATCGCGCGGGAGTGCGCCCGCCATGGCAAGCGGGTTCTACTGGTGGAGCAAAACGATTTTGCCTCCGGAGTCACCAGCCGTTCCACGCGCATCATCCACGGAGGCCTGCGCTACCTGGAACTGGGCGAAATCTCTCTGGTACGTGAGTCCCTGCGCGAACGCGAATTGCTTCTCCGGCAATCGCCACACCTGGTGCGCGCACAACAATTTCTGCTGGTCATGCCCGGCGAGTCGCGGTCATTCCTGCGCAGTTCGCTGGCCATACGAACCGGCTTGTGGCTCTACCATCGCTGGGCCGGTGGACAACGTTCCGCCGCCGCGGACGTGACCACTCTGGAAAAACAGCTTGATGCCGGGAAACGCTGGTCGATTTATTCCTATGAAGACGCGCAGTGTGAATTCCCCGAGAGGCTCGTTGCCGAATGGCTCGTCGAGGCCGTGGACTCCGGCGCCGTCGTCCGCAATCACACAAAAGTATTGGCCGTCACAAAAAGCAACGGCCGCGCCACAGGAGCGCGCTTGCGCGACGAAATTTCCCGCCAGGAATATGAGATCGCGGCAACATCCATCATCAATGCCACCGGTCCATGGGCAGATTTGGTCGCCGGAGCTTCTGGCATCAAGACCGCGCGAATGATCGGCGGAGTACGCGGCTCGCACCTGGTGCTGCCAAGATTCAAGGGCGCTCCCCAAAATCCCGTTTACACAGAAGCCGTTGATGGCCGTCCGATCTTCGTGATTCCCTGGAACCAACAGATCATGGTGGGGACGACGGAAGTCTCTGACTCCGCCGCACCGGACACCACAGCGCCCACGGCCGATGAAATCACGTACCTGTTCAACAGCTTCACCGGCATTTTCCCGCACTCCGGACTCACCGCCGCGGACGTTCGCTATGCGTTTGCCGGCGTCCGTCCTCTGCCCTACGCTCCGGACAAGAAGTATTCGTCCGTTACGCGCCGGCATATCCTGCATGACCACAAAGATGACGGCGCTGCCGGCATGATCTCCATCATCGGCGGCAAGCTTACCACCGCCACCAGCCTGGCTCGGGACGTCGCGCGCAAACTGGGCATCAACGTTCCCGACCCGGTCAACGTCTTCGCCGCGCCGGTGCCGGATGATGGCGTGGAATCCAGCGTTCGCCAATGGTCGCGCGCCGTGGCCAGCAAAGCCCGCATCCGTGAAGACTGCGCGCAAGGAATCGCCGAGTGGCACGGACGCCACGCTCTGGCCGTGGCGCACGCCGCGTCTCTGGACGAACATTTGCGCGAGCCCATCTGCGCGCACAGTTGCCACCTGGTGGCGGAAGCCGTGGAAGCCGTGGCCCACGAATGCGCCATCACTCTCGGTGACATTCTGCTGCGCCGCGTACCCGTAGCTTTGGGACCGTGCTGGTCCGCCGACTGTAGCCGTGAAGCCGCGGAAAAAATCGGCGTTGCCGTGGGCTGGGACCGCGAACGTATTCACCAGGAACTTGACCGCTTTGAAGAGGAACGAACGGCGTTCTTGCATCCAAAATATGTTCCGCATGAGGCTGGCGCGGCTTCACCCTGCGCTCAACAAGCCGCTACTTTAAAAACTGGCAGTGAATAGATGCCGTTGATTCCCACCTAGGACGCTCTCGGGTGGATCAAACGGTCCAGAAGGACCTGCTCCGCTGGTGCTTCGTGTGAGCCAAGACTCTCCCCACTTGCCACTTCCCTCGGCTCTCCCGTCTCGGCACGGTTCTTACTCATCAATTACTCCACTGACCTTCTTAAGAGTCACACTCACACAGTCTTAACCTTTCATTCATGCTGCGTTAACAACCTTTCTCTAGATTGATCCGCTGCACGCTACGCAACCCGCAAATCAACGCTTTGAGTCACCAACAGCCGAGTCAAGAAAAGAAACGGTCGGGAAAAATCCTGACCGTGAAAAGAAGAAGCTCAGGAGAAAGCAAAGATGAAGACCCAAGTTAAGAATCTATTCGGACAGCAATCCAGTCTCTCGCGCAAATTCGCGCTGGTCGCTCTGGTAGCGCTGGTCCTTGGAGCATTCACCACCGTTCGCGCATTCCAAAGTGGCGATGATCGCGACGACGACCGCGGGCGTTACGCTATCGGTCTCTGGGGCGACCTGCCCTACTCTGATGTCCAGGCCCAGGTTGGCATTCCCAATTTGATTGCCGACATGAACAGCCAGGAACTGGCTTTTACCGTTCACGATGGCGATTTAAAAGCCGGCAACGGAACGCCCGGCTCCGTTACGCCCACCACCTGCACCGATGCTCTCTATACGCAGGCCCTCGGATTCTTCAACGCGCTGCGCGCCCCGGCCGTCTTCACCACGGGTGACAATGACTGGACCGATTGCGACCGCGCTTCCAACGGCAGCTTCAATTCCCTGGAACGCCTGGACCACGAGCGTGCCTTGTTCTTCAACACGCAGTTCTCGCTGGGCCAGCGCCGCATGCGCATGGAAGTCCAGAGCACTCCACTTTGCCTGGGAGTCAATGGTCCGGTACCGTGCGTGGAAAACCGCCGCTGGACTCGTGGCGGCGTCACCTATGTCACCGTAAACGTACAGGGATCTTGCAATAACCTGTGCGACACGAATCCCAGCCCCGCGGAATTTGCCGCCCGCAACGCCGCCGTAATTGCCTGGATTCAGCAATCATTTGCTGACGCCAAGCAGCGCGGCTCCGCGGCCGTGATGATCGTCTCCCAGGCCGATCCGGGCTTTGATCAGTCCACCGGCGTGGGCGCACCGTTGCGCGATCCCAAAACCCTGGCGGAAACTGACGGACTGGCCGACGGCTTCCAGTCCCTTCTGGTCGCGCTGCGCAATGAAGTCATCGCGTTCCAGAAGCCCGTGGCGTACGTCCATGGTGACTCGCACTACTTCCGCATCGACAAACCGTTCCTGAACAGCAAAGGCCAGCGCCTGGAAAACTTCACGCGCGTGGAAACCTTTGGCGACAACCAGGCCAACGGCACCAACGACGTGAACTGGCTGAAAGTTTTCGTGGACTCTCGTAGCCGCGAAGTCTTCAGCTACCAGCCCCAGATCGTGCCGGGCAATCGCGTGGCAGTGCCGGCGCCGACGCTGTAGACCGCTGGGTTAAAAATGGAGTTTGTGCGAACGGGGTGACCTTCAAACCAGGAGGCCACCCCGAAGTGTCAGACAGCGAACTTTAGAAGCCTCACTTCACCGTCAACAGTACCCTGGCGTTGCTTTGCACCGCACCTGAAACGCCGGAGACAGTGATCGTATACGTGCCTTGAGGGGTGACTCCGGGACCGGGACCGCCGCCACTTCCTGTAGTCGATCCCCCGCCACAAGAAGTAATTCCGAATACCGTCAGCGCAATGGCCACACAGGAGACAACCATCCTGCGTTTTTTCCCCGTTGCAACAATTGCCACGGGCCCAAGCAACAGCGCGGCCAGTGCCAGACTCCGTCCGAAACGGGAAATGCGCAACGAAGCAGTGGCCGCCGTGGTGGCAATGCTCAGAGTCACCGCAACCGGTGCGGTGTTCAGAGTGATCGTGGACGGGCTCACCGAACAAGTCACTCCCCGGGGCAATCCAGCGCACGCAAAACTCGCTTGTCCGGTGAAGCCGGCGTCAGGCACGATTTTCAAGTTGAAAGTTGCAGTGCCACCGGCGGTCACGGAGGAGGGTGTGACCAGAGCACTGCCGGTCGCCGCATCGAGAATAGCGAAACCAAGCGGAGCAAATGCTGCGGGGAAACCGCGCAGATTGAAGCGCTGCACGGTGACGGGAGCGTTGTCGGTGATTACCAGCACGTCACCCACGGGATTAAAGTCAACCGGCGCGAAGTCCAGTGAAATGGCGCACGAGGCTCCCGCGGTTAACCCCGCCGGACAGTTGGAAGTGGCCGCAAACGTTGCGGTTGAAGTGGAAACAGAAAGCACATGCAGATCAGCGTTACCGCAGTTGGTCAGGTTCAGGGACTGCGTGCGGAACTGGTGCAAAGGGACACCGAAAAAGTCGGTCCCGTTAATGTCATGGCATACTGCAGGAGAGGCCACGGCAGGATCAATCTTCATCACGAAACCGCCACCCTTGGCAGCCACCGTCTGAAAAGCCCCCGCGCTTGTGGGGAAAGCCGGTCCTTGCGTGATCCCGCCAACAATCAGCTTGCCGGAATTGTCCACGGCCATGGTGGCGGGAAAAGTGCGCGCGTCAAAAGACGTGGCAAAGTCTGTGCCGTTTACAAAAGTGGAAAAGAGTAGCGTGGAAAGATCGTTACTCAGTTCGGAAACATATCCGGCGAAATCCGCGCCGTCGGGCTGAAATGGAAATTTCAGAGGAAGGCTGGTTTCCGTAACGCCATTGACCCAGACGTTGCCGCTGGTATCCAGAACAATGCCGTTGATGGCGGAAAAAAGAATGGCCGGCTGCCCTGCCAGCGTGGTGTTGGGACCGGTGAAGTAAGTCGCGGCAGGTATGGCCGTGCCCGTGGGATTCAATTTCAGAATGTACGCCTCAAAGCCGACTTTACCGGTCCGCTGAAACGCGTTCACTGAAGTGCCGATATTGCTGTCTTGCGTCACGCCGGCTACATAAGCGTTCCCTGTAGCGTCTACGGCCATCGCGGAAACGCTGCCCGCTCCCGGAAGATACGTGGCGTAGAGGATCGACGAAGCAGTCGGATTGAGTTTGACCACTACGGCCGTGCCAGAGGTTCCGGTCGGGCCAACTACACCAGTCGAGGTCGGCATGCCGCTATCGCCGCCACGCGCAAGATAGACGTTTCCGCCTGCATCCACGGCGATTCCCTGGTTGTGTATGCTCTGGTCAAATGTACGTCCACCACCTTGCAGGGTTAGTCCCGGAACAATTGTGGACCATACCAGCGCACCCGCCGGTGCAACCTTGGATACGAACAATGAAACAGTGGGCGACGCCGGAACGGCGGTAGCAACCGTGCCGGGCGTAGTGGGGAACGCGGAAGAATTCGTCATCCCCGTGACGTAAGCGTTGCCTGTGGAGTCAATGGCCAGGGCCACCAGGTTGGCGGGAATCGAAAGCATGTTTGCGCCGGTCGGGACCACGGTGCCAATTACGCCTGAGTAATTCAATGCCGAGCCATCCGCGGAAAGCGAAGTCACAAATACTGCTCCGGCGCAACACGTGGCGGGCGTGATGGCATGTAGCGAGGGGAAGTCCGTGGAGAACGTGATCCCGGCAACAACGGCGTTACCTGCCGCGTCTACGCCAATCGCGTGTCCTTCGTCTCGCCCGCTGCCGCCCAAATACGTGGAGTAGACGACAGTGGCCCCTGTGGGATCAAGCTTGGTGATAAACGCATCACTGGAAGGTGGCGATCCTGCTCCGCAAGTGTTGCACGCAGGTTGCTCCGGCAAGTGGGTAGGAAAATCAGTGGAATCGGTGCTTCCGGTCACATAGATATTGCCTGCCGCATCGGTGGCCACGCCAAACACTTTGTCGTTGCCGGTGCTGCCGGCAAGGTAGGTGGAAAATGTAAGGATGGGATCGATCACCAGTTTTTCGGCATTGTTGTAACGCCCCAATTTGAAGCTTACTTGGCTGCCGTTAAGTTTGAATGCCGCCGCGATCTGTTTGCGTCCTAAAATTGTTTCTTGATAGGCATATGGCTTGTGGAAAGTGACCACGGCATCGCGGACTTTTATCTGCAAATCGCCGTTAGTATCTACCCGCAGCGAGCGCGCGCCTTCAAGATTGAACACGATTCTTGCGGCATCAGCCCCAGGGGCGACGATGAAATCATTTTCCAGGTCGTCACCATGTCCATAAAAAACCAAATCCACGCCGGGATAAAGGCCCACGTAACGGATACGCGCATAGTGGGGAACACGGGTTTTCCAGGAAGAACTGTCACTACCGCGAAGATAGTTGCTCACGCCTGGCTGGAGTTCTTCTCCGCGAATTTGCGTTTCCGGCGCAGCCCCCAGCAGTAGCTCCAGCGGCTCAGCTCCGCCGGTATTGGAAGGCAGCCAAAGTTTCACACTCCTGCGCGTGAACCTGCCGGTGACGCCCGGTTGGTGGACGGCAAACTCCTCGTGCCCGGCATTCTGGCCGTCACCGGGCTCAAAGTGCAAAGAAGGTAGAAAGTGCTGCTGGACCTGAGTCACCCGCCTCGGCTCTTGTCCGGAAGCTATCGTAGCTACGAGAAGACAGAGACCGCAAACTAAAACCAATCGACGTAAGCCAGAGCGCACAATTACCTCCTGCCCAAGACCATCATCATGCTTGCGATAGTCTATCTTAAGTGGCTCAAGCCAAATAAATTCGTATCTAACAAAACAAGAATGCCGGAAACCATGTGCGCGGGTATAATGGCACGCTTTATTTGTAGCTAAAGACACTGAGCAGATTTTGCAGCATCTGCTACCAGAAAGGTCCAAGCTGAAATGTCAAAGCGCAACCTGGTCATTGGAATAGCTCTTGCTGTCATTGTGCTGTCAATCTGTGGGGTGTGGTTTATCAACTACTCTTCTCTCCAAAAGCCATTGCAACAGGTACTGGCTTCTGATTCGCGTAATCAGGGAGTGCAGGCCAAGGCCTATTCAGACGGTTGGTTCAGCTTTGATACGTTGGTTTTTGATGTGACAGATGTCGCCAGTACGGCGACGCGGGCGGATGTTTTTCGGGTCTTCCTGCAATACGCCAATGCAATAAAAACCAAGCATCTGACCAAGGTTGTCCTGGCCTGTCGTGGAGAAAAGAAGTTCACTCTGGACGGGAGCTACTTCCGGCAACTGGGCGAGGAATATTCCAGCCAGAACCCCATGTACACGATCCGTACATTCCCAACTCACCTCAGCGCCATGGATGGCAGCAAACCATTTTCCGAATACACCGGCGGCGTCTTAGGCGTTTTGCAAAAAGAGCTAGAGCAGTTCTCTGACTTCAACGACCGGTGGTACGTCCGGAGCCTGGCATCCGCCCCGGTGAGCAGTCCAGCCTCTTCGGCCGCTACGTCCGCTTCACCTTCACCGGCCCCAGCGGCGGAAAAGCCGGAAGCAAAATCGGGCGAGTGGTACCTTCTGGAATCCAAAAACGAAATGGACAGCACGCCGAAAATCAGTCTAAGCAAGACCGGAAGCGATGGCGCCATTTTGATGATCCGCTGCGCCGGTCGCGAGACGGACGCATTCGTGAATACCCACGTGATCGTGGACAATGGCTCCGTGAGGGTCCGGTTTGATGACTCCCCGCCCGCGCGTCAATCCTGGAGCGAGTCCAAGGACAACGAGGCTCTCTTCTCTCCAGACGCGGTCACGTTTTCAAGAAACCTGGCCAAAGCTCATAACTTCCTCTTCGAGTTCAACCCCTACCGCAAGACGGCCAAAACCATTACTTTTGACGTCACAGGACTCGATAGCAAACTGCAGAAAATCTCTGACGCTTGCAATTGGGATGCGATCGACAAGCGCCGCGCCAAGGCCAAGGCCGACGCCAACGCGCTGCGCGATCTGATTAGCCCGTATGTCCACGTCTGCACCAAGGGCGGTAAAGGCTGGTGCTATAGCGACCCGGACTTCCAACCGACACCAGGTTATGAGATGTTTGGCGGATCAACCAAGGAAGAAGCCCTTCAGACCGCTCTGGAGAATGCAAAATTGGGCGTGGCTTTCAAGTCGGTTATGCCGAAGAAATAGTGCTTGATGGTATTGAGCCCGGGCTACTCTGAGCTTCGGCAATCCATCCGCCGCCCATCACCACGTCGCCTTGGTAGAACACCACGGCCTGGCCGGGGGTGATGGCGCGCTGGGGTTCGTCAAAGGTGCAGAGCACTTCGCCGTTGGCCGCGAGTTCAATGGTCGCCGCTGCGGGTTCGTGGCGATGGCGGATTTTTGCTTGAACGCGAATGGGCTCAGTCAGCGACTCAATCGCAATCCAGTTCAGATCGCGCGCGATCAGCTTACTGTGCAGCAGATCGTCATTGTTGCCCACGGTTACCTGTCCCTTGGCACCGTTGATGTTGATCACATACAGCGGCGAGCCGGTAGCAACTCCCAACCCCTTGCGCTGGCCAACGGTAAAGTTGTGAATGCCCTCATGGTGGCCGATCACCTTGCCGTCAGTGGTCACCATATCGCCTGAAGTATCCGGCAGGCTCTGGCCCTGCTCGCCGAGGTAAGCGTCAATAAAGCGCTTGTAGTCGCCGCCGGGGACGAAGCAAATCTCCTGTGAGTCCGGCTTTTCCGCCAGAGCCAGTCCATGTTGGCGCGCCAGTTCGCGCACCTGCGGCTTGTTCATGTGTCCCAGCGGAAAGCGCGTACGGCTTAGCTGCTCTTGCGTCAAACCGAACAGAAAATAAGTCTGGTCCTTGGCGGAATCGGCTGCGCGCTTCAGCAGCCAACGGTTGCGCTCCGGAGAAAACTCGCAGCGCGCGTAGTGTCCGGTGGCCAGCAGGTCAGCGCCAATCTGCCGTGCGGTCAGCAGCAACTGGTCAAACTTCAGATGGTTATTGCACAGGCTGCATGGGATGGGCGTCCTGCCGGAAAGATACTCCTGGACGAACGGCCGCACCACGTCCCGCTCAAAGCGGTCTTCGTGATTGACCACGTAATAGGGGATGTCCAGGTCCTGGGCCACGCGGCGCGCGTCATACACGTCTTCAATCGAACAGCAGCGTCCCTGCACCTGCTCGGGCATGCCTTCGCGGCCCGCAAGCCGGCGTTGATTCCAGAGCTGCATGGTCAGCCCGACAACGTTGTAGCCTTCCGCGCGCATCATGGCCGCTACGGTGGAGGAATCGACACCACCGGACATGGCGACGGCCACGGTCTGAGCGTCGGACTTAGGCTGAACCGCCGCCGCGCACCCAACAGACACAGATCTGGCAGACGCAGATCCGGCAGAAGCAGATCCAGCCGCGGTTTGGACATCGCCATTTAGCTGGGCTTCGATATTTGAACGGTCAGTCATAAAACATAAGCGGCTGCTGTCTTGCTCAGCAAGCCGCTCTGTTTATTATAGATGACAGCGCCAATTCAGAGGATTCCAGATGGGTATTAAACCACCCGCCCCTAACCTGAGAGGCTTTATTTAGGCCCGATGGGCTCTTCCAGCTTCTCCAGCGTGTCTTCAGCTTTGTGTCCACCGTGCGCCGCGCGGTTACCGTTATGCTCGTTCGCAAGTGCCTGTGCGGCGAGTTCTTCGTTTAAAACCCGGGCGCGGCCCAGTGCGTGGGCCACGTTCTCGCAGATGTTTTCACGGCCCACGTGCTCATCAAAACCTGAGCGGATCATGAAATGTCTTGGCTGTTGCGGAGCGCCGCAGAGAATCAGTCCGCGTCCGGACGAGTGAACGCGATCAGCCAGATGCTCCAGCGCGTGCAGTCCGGTGGAATCAATGGCCGTCATGTTGCGCAAACGCAGAACGATCACCGGGGGCAGGTCATTCAATTGATTCACGATGTCTTCAATTTTGTCGGCGGCGCCAAACAAGAACGGTCCGTGGATGCGGAAGATCGTCACGTAAGGCGGAATGTCTTTGTCCTGCAAAATGTGCTGCCGGCCGGCCTCAACGTACTCGCCCGTGACCTGGCTCACCGTAGTCGTTGCCGTAACTTTGCGGATGAACACCAGCGCGGCCATGATCATGCCGGCTTCCACGGCAACCGTCAGGTCAGCGAATACGGTCAGCAAAAACGTAGCGGCCCATGTGCCTACTTCCAGGCGGGAGAGTTTGAACAGCTCGGGGATTTCTCCCCACTCGCCCATGTTGTAAGCCACCACAAACAGAATTGCCGACAGGGCAGACAGCGGGATAAACCGGGCCGCGGGCGCCGCGAACAGCAGGATCGCCAGCAAGGTTAGCGCGTGGATCATCCCGGAGACGGGCGACTTCGCGCCGGACTTGATGTTGGTCGCCGTGCGGGCAATCGCGCCGGTCGCGGGCAAGCCGCCCATCAGCGGAGAAACAAAGTTGGCAATGCCTTGTCCGATCAACTCCACGTTGGGATTGTGTTTTTCGCCGTGACCATACATACGGTCGCCGACCACAGCCGACATGAGCGACTCAATCGCGCCCAGCATCGCTACGGTTATCGCCGGCTGAATCACCGGGCGGATCAGGTCCAGACGAAAGCTGGGAGCGTGGAACGCTGGCAGGCCGGAAGGAATTCCGCCAAAGCGCGTGCCAATGGTTTCAATCGGCAGACGAAAAATCCAAACCAATGCGGTACCGGCAAACAGCGCCACGATGTAACCAGGCACCTTGGGGACGTATTTCCTGAACAGCAGAATCAGCGCCAGGGACAATACAGCCACACTGGTTTCCTGCCAGGAAATTGTTCTGAAGTTATGGACCACGGCTTCCATGCGGCCAAGAAAATCGCCGGGAGCGTGTTCCATTTTGAGTCCGAAGAAATCTTTGATTTGCGTACTGGCGATCACCAGCGCAATTCCGTTGGTAAAACCCACCACCACGGGACGCGGAATAAACTTCACCGCGGTTCCCAGGCCGGTGGCGCCCATCAGGATCAATAGAATGCCGGCCACGCCCGTGCAAGTAAAGAGGCCGTCAATGCCGTACTTGGCAACGATCCCGGAAACCACAATTACGAATGCTCCGGTCGGCCCGCCAATCTGCACGCGCGAGCCGCCTAAAGCCGAAACCAAGAAGCCGGCAATCACGGCGCAATACAGTCCCGCTTGCGGCGGTACCCCGGAAGCGATCGCAAATGCCATGGCCAGCGGCAAGGCCACCAGTCCCACGGTCACGCCGGAGATGGCGTCAGAATAAAACTCCTGCAGCGAGTAATTCCGCAGGACCAACACCGATTTGGGGACCCACTTATTGCTCATAAAGTTTTCAAAACTCGCCGTCGCGGATACCCCGCAAGCCCGCCGTTCACGATCTGAGGTATGGAAACAGGGTACAACAAATCGCTTTACCAGCAATTATCCCTCAAGTACCCGGCATCTGCTTGTCACGGAGGTGCTTGCACTTAATGATGAAAGACTCTTTTGGCTCGGGATGGATCAGCCTGTGAGTTGCAATACTGCCCACGAAGATTTGAGTTCTCTTATGATGGCGACAAAAAACACAACTTTCGTGATCTAAATGACCGTTAAAGTTGTCTGAGTTTGTGCGGGGCTGTCATACAATCACACCGACCCACCGCCCAATTACCAAAAAGCTCCTTGGCCGTCTTTGAAGGGAAGGTCATGAAATGAGTGGTACGCGCAGAAGGCTGGAGAAGTCGCTGACGCAAAGCGAACAAACGCTGGCGTTGGAAACGGAAGTCGGCAAGCTACGTCAGCAACTGGCGGTAGTGTCTTCTCTGAAAAGCGGTGCTTCCGTCGAGCTTGCTGAGCGTGAGCAAGAACTCCCATCATTCAATGACATTCTTTATCAGGCGCTGCTTGAGCTTTCCCCGCAGGCTGTGTTTCTCAACGATGCGCAAGGTAACTCTACGTATAACAACCGGTACTGGCTGGAATACTCCGGCCTGACCAGCGCACAGTCGATGGGCAAGGGATGGATGGATGCTGTTCATCCGGAAGATCAAACAGTAATGGCGCAGTTGGTGAACGAATCCGTGTATTCAGGACAGCCATACGAAAATGAATGCCGCTTTCGGCGCAAAGATGGCCAGCATCGCTGGCATCTGGTGCGCGCCGTACCTTTAAAAAACGCGCAGGGCACAATTACCGGATGGATGGGCACAGCCGTGGACATCCATGACCGCAAGATGGCGGGCGCTGCCGTGGCCGAAGCCGAAGAGACCTTGCGCACGGTAATGAGCAGCGCAAGGCTCGGATCCTGCAGCTATTTTCCTGAAACTGGGAAGATGGACTGGAATGCGCGGTCCTATGAAATTCTTCAATGTCCCACCGGGACTGAAGCCAGCCTGGAAGCAATGCTCACCTGTGCTCATCCTGATGATCGAGCGCGAATTCAGGAGATCGTAGGCGGACTGCTGCAAGGCGGCGTTGATGGCGACTATGACATTGAGCACCGTGTGGTGTGGCCGGATGGAACAATTCGTTGGGTGCTCTGCCGCGGGCGTTGTCAATTCCCTCCTGGCGGCCGCGCCCGGCTTAGCGGAGTTGTGCTGGATATAACCGACATGAAGGACGCGGAACAGGAGCGATCCACGCTCACGGCTGCCATCCAGCAGAGTCCGGATTTCATCGGCATCACCAACTTGAAGGGCAACATTCTGTTTCTGAATCACTCCGGACAGAAAATGGTTGGCCTGCACGATGAACACGAGGCACGGTCCAAAACCGTATTCGATTTCCTTTTCCCGGAAGAGCGGCACATCCTGGAAACTCAGATTCAGCCCGCGGTCCGCGCCGGACGGGTCTGGGAAGGGCAGTTCCGGTTACGCCACTTTGGCACCGGCGAACCCGTGGAGCTCGAGACTCGCGGCTTCGGCATCTTTGATGCAGGCGGGCGCCTCACCAATATCGCCACCGTGAGCCGTGACGTTGCCGAAAAAAAACGGCTTGAGGAACAACTGCATCTTGCGCAGAAAATGGAAGCCGTGGGCCAGCTTGCCGGCGGCATTGCCCATGACTTCAACAACCTCATGACCATCATCCGCGGCGCCAGCGAAGTGCTTACCGATTCCAGCCAGCTTACTGGCAGCCAGGAAAAAGTACTGCGTGAAATTCGCGAGGCCTCGGACCGCGCGTCCTCGCTCACGGAAAAACTACTCGCCTTCGGACGCCGCCAGATGGTCCAACCGCAGGTTCTGAATCCGAACCACGTCATTGCCCGCATGCATGACATGCTGCGCCGCCTGGTGGGAGAAGATATTCAGATCGAACTGAAGGCCGCACCGGACCTGGGAAATGTAAAAATTGATCCCGTCCAGTTTGACCAGATTCTCCTGAACCTGGCCGCCAACGCCCGTGACGCCATGCCCCACGGCGGGTCCATCACCATAACCACCCGCAACCACGAACTGGTACAGCCGCCAGCGGACCAGCCGTCTCTTTCGCCGGGCCCGTATGTGGCTCTGTCATTCGCTGACAGCGGTAGCGGCATGGATAGTTCCACGCTGCGCCGCGTGTTTGAACCGTTTTTCACCACCAAGGAACCAGGCAAAGGCATGGGCCTGGCTAGCGTATACGGCATAGTGCAGCAAAGCGGCGGCCATGTTTCCGTAAGCAGCTCGCCGGGGTCCGGCACGCTCTTTCATTTCCTTTTGCCGCGGACTCAAGAAGAAGTTCCGGCCGTAGCCGGAGACCATCAAACCCGGAGCGAACGCGGCAAGGAAACCATCCTGCTGGTGGAAGATGAAACCAGTCTGCGGGAACTTGTTTCAGACTACCTTCGCGATCACGGCTATACGGTGTTTGCCGCTGCCAACGCTGAAGAAGCCATGCGGGTGGCAAAATCCCAGTCCCTAGACATGCTGATTACCGATATCGTGATGCCCGGAGAAAGCGGCCCGAAACTCGCCCTTGCCATCCACGCCCTGCAACCGCGGGTAGCCACGATCTTCATTTCCGGTTATGCCGAACACGCTGCCTTGGAAGACGCCTTCCGCCAACCAGACGTAGTCTTCATGCAAAAGCCATTCCGTTTTGGCGAATTGATTAATACCATCCGGCAGGTATTGGACGAGGGAAAAGAAAAATCGGTGGCCTCGTAGGGAATCGCGCTCTCCGAGAAACTTGACGGCATTGCGAGTTCATTTGAAAGCCTGTCGTTGTGCGAGCACAAACGACGTTCTGAGCGAGCATAAGCGATGTAAGGGAGCGAGGGCGAGTCGAAGAATCCCTATTCCCTTTCCCACAATGCTGCTTCACGGAGTTCCCGCCAAGTTTTCTAAGATTAGCAAAGGGACAAGCTGTTTCGGTATTCGTAACGCGGATCGCAATCACCGGGCTTTCACCCTTCGCGACCTTCGTGTCCTTTGTGGTGAGTCGATTTCCTAGCGGGTCTTCTCCGCAGGCTGCCGGTACACCGGAGAAATCTCGCGCAGGCGTGACACGGCTTCGGGGACGATTTTCGCCGCAAAATCAATGTCTTCCGGCGTGGTCTGCTTGCCCAGGCTGATGCGTATGGAGGACCGCGCGCGCTGGTGTGGCATGCCCATGGCCAACAAAACGTGCGAAGGCTCTATCGCTCCGGACGAACACGCGGCCCCGCTGGAAACCGCCAGGCCCTTCAGGTCAAGCGAAATGACCAGCGCTTCGCCTTCACATCCTTCGAACCAGAGATTCGTTGTATTCGGCACGCGCTGCGCGCCTTCACCATTCACGCCGGCATCTTCCAGGGCGCGCAGAATTGTGTTTTGCAGACGGTCGCGTTCGGCGCTCATCTCCGCCGGGCCACTACCGTTCAGCCAGTGCAGGGCCACTTCCGCGGCTTTTCCCAGGCCTACGATGCCCGGAAGATTTTCCGTTCCAGCACGACGTTGACGTTCGTGGCTGCCGCCATAGATCAACGGCTGGATCAGCGTTCCCTTCTTCACGAACAGCGCGCCGGTGCCCTGTGGCGCGTGGATCTTGTGTCCGGAAATGCTGAGCGCGTCGCAACCAATCTTCGCGACGTCTACGGGAACTTTGCCGGCAGCCTGCACGGCGTCCGTATGGAAGAAAACGTCGGCCTCTTGCGCGATGCGGCCAATTTCTTCCACCGGCTGCAAAACGCCGGTCTCATTGTTGGCCATCATAATGCTGATGAGCCGCGTATTCGGACGCAACGCCTTGCGGACTTCCTCGGGATCGACCTCGCAACGGCCGTTCACTCCGATATAAGTCACTTCGCATCCGGTCTCTTCCAGACGCTTGCAAGTCTTGAGTACTGCGCTGTGCTCGATAGTCGATGTAATCAGGTGGTCGCCGCGCGAGACTAATCCAAAAATTCCGGCGTTGTCGCTTTCCGTGCCGCCGCTGGTAAATACAATCTCCGCCGGACGGGCGTTCAGCAGCGCCGCCACGTGGCCGCGCGCCTTCTCCACCGCCGCCCGCGCATTCTGTCCATAATGATGAATGGACGAGGCATTCCCAAACCCTTCCAAGTAGAACGGCTTCATGGCCTCGAACACTTCCAACAGGACAGGCGTGGTTGCGTTGTTGTCCAGGTACACACGGCGCATGGGACTATTCTACGCCTTTGGTTAGGCGACTGGTTTTGTCCCGAGCGCCAGCGAGGGACCCCTATTTACTCAAACAACGCCGGGACCAACCCGATCCAGCCAGAAGGACCGACCAGTGTAAGTCTTTGTCACGATTGGGGATCAGATCACCCGATCCTTATTCTGCAATCCCCGGAACTTTCCGCGTACTTCAGACATTACAGTATTGGTAGCTGCAAAACAGGCCTGTGTTTGCATTACCGGACGAGAAACAAGAAGCGGCGTTGAGGAAGCCAACGGGATGGAAGCCCATTGATGTTGGAACACATGGAAGTCACCAGCGATGAAGCGTTGATGCTCGCGTTCCAGCAAGGGTCGCGTGCGGCCTTTGAGGAAATCTATGCACGCTATCGCCAGCCGCTGTTTGGTTTCTTCCGCCGGCGCATGGCCGATAAGGAACGCGCAGAAGACCTGGCGCAAGAAACGTTCCTCGCCGTGATCCGGGCGACATCGCGATATGAAGCCCGGTCGCTGGTTAAGACTTATTTGTACGGCATCGCGCTGAACCTGCTGGCCAATGAACGCCGCCGGCAGATCAGAGAAGCGCGAACGCAAGCGCCCGAAGGGCAGCACGATGGTGATGGCTCGCCGGACCTGGAATCCCTGGCTGGGCCCAGCACGGATGGCGCACCGGAAACCGTGTTGTGGGTACGACAAGCATTGGAAACACTGGAAACCAAAGATCGCGAAGTCCTGATGCTGCGCGAGTACGAACAGCTCAGTTACACCGACATCGCCCAGCTTCTGCGTGTGCCGCTCAACACTGTGCGCACTCGGTTGTTCCGCGCGCGAATGGCGCTGAAAGAAGTCCTGGAGCCCAAGGCAGACTCGGAAAGCAAAGAAGCGATGAACGACGGAAAGCCGTCCACCGCAGGGAAGGATTCGGCGATGAAAACGAAACCTGGAATTGCTTTGATAAGCGCCACAGGACGCGGCACGAATCCCGGGCCGACCGGCAACGAAGCGTAAGGCAAGCCGGAAAACGACGTAACGTGCAAAGAGTTTTCAAGAGCACCACACGTATCAGGGCATGGCTTCAGCCGTGCCGAAAGAGTTCTAAAGTGAGTCGGGCTTTAGCCCCAGTGGATTGAAACAGATTTTGAGGAAACGAGACAATGAGCACCAGCCAACATTCATTTGATCAAGAAGAGCTCATGGCCTTCCTCGACGGCGAACTCCCGGCGGAGCGCGCCGCCGGAGCGGCCCAGCACTTGAAACAATGCTCCGAATGCCAGAAGCTGGCAGCAGAATTCTCGCAAGTCTCGCAGACGATGCTGGGATGGGAAGTGGAAGAGGCGAGCGAACAGGTCTCGGCAAGCCTTGGCGTGGCGCTGGACGGCGCATTGAGAAATACGTCCGACCGTCCAAGAATCAAGAAACAAAAGGGATTCAGTTTCCTCGGCTGGAAACAGCTGGCGTGGACCGGAGGGCTCGCCGTCGCTACACTTCTGGTCTTCGCTTTCATCGGAACCAGTCGCCTTCGAAATGAGAAGGGCATGTATAAGTTCTACAGCGCGGTGCCGACGCGAGCCGAAGATGGACGCCAGCAAGCTGCTGGGTCTCCGCAACCTGAGCCCAAGAGCCCAGACAAAAGCATTTTTGTCGCTGACGGCGATTTTGTTCAGAAATACAAAGTCACAACCAAGAAGTTCGGCCCGGAGTACGGGCGCAACAACGGCGCCGTGATCAATACTGTCACCAAGAGCGGAACAATCGTGGCCCACGGGAGCTTGCACTCAAAGAAGATAGCCGAAGACGATTCGTTCACCGCTACTACCTCGCTCGAAACAAGCGGCACTCTTGGCGCTCGTGATGTGACTCCACCGGCCCCTCTCGCGCTCCCGTCGCCTTCACAACAAGCAAACATCGCTGGCAACTCCGTCAATGGCGCATATGGCTTCGCTCCCAGCACAGCCACCAATTCCTGGCAGCAAAGGCCGCGCGGTCCGGCCGTCGCGCAAAATCAACTTGCGCAAAACCAAAACGATGCCAATATCCAGCTCCGCGCGAAAGCCGTTCCACCGGCCGCCAAGCTTTCTGCAAAGCCCGACGCTACATCCGAAACCGTGGAAGTAACCGCTGATTCCGCCCAGATCGCCACCGCGCCGCCCGCGTCAACCACAGCCGCGCCGCCCGCGTCGGCCACAGCCGCGCCGCCAATGATCATCCGCACCGCCCAGCTGGCCGTCACCAGCAAGGACTTTGACACCGCACACGATCGCGTGGAAAAAATTCTAAAGCGCCATCAAGGCTACGTGGGCGAACTTACTGTGAACTCTTCCGCTGGCGCCGCGCGTTCGCTTACCGGGACGCTCCGCGTGCCGGCCACGCAACTGGAAAGCACACTGGACGACCTGAAAGCCATGGGACGCGTGGACCATGAATCGCTGGGCGGCGAGGAAGTGACGCAGCAATACGTTGATCTGGAAGCGCGCATCAAGAACTCCCGCAACACCGAGCAGCGCTTGATCGAGCTGCAGCGCGAACGCACTGGCAAACTGGCGGACGTGCTATCAGTAGAAAAAGAAATCACCCGCGTGCGCGGTGAGATTGAGCAGATGGAAGCCGAGCGCAAGAGCATGCGCAACCAGGTGGACTACGCCACGGTGAACCTGACCATCACGGAAGATTACAAAGCCGAGTTGAAAGTCGTCCCTACATCCACTGGCACGCTAATCCGCAACGCCGCAGTGGACGGTTACAAGTCACTCGTCGACGGCCTGCTCGGACTGTTGCTCTGGCTGCTTTCCTGGCTGCCCAGTTTACTGGTGTGGATCGTGGCGCTGTTCTTCCCGGCGCGGTTTGTTTGGCGGCGGCTGCGTCAGCGTTTCGTGCAACAGGAGGTTGCCGCGTAACGCGCGAGGCGCGGAAGAAATCGTGTAAGAGGTCACCGCGCAAAGAAAGCTTCTAAAAGTTGCTGTAAAAGCATCAGCCCCCGAACTCCTTCGCAGTTACTGCTTGCGTATCCCAAGGGAGTTCAGGGGCTGATTGCTTTTGTATTCTAACGATCTATCTATCTCTGTTCGATCGGAATATACCGGGCCGGATGTTTCGGTCCCTGGTAATCCGCGCGCGGACGAATCAAGCGGTTGTCGTCCAACTGCTCAATGATGTGCGCAGCCCAGCCGCTGATGCGCGACACGCCAAAGATGGGCGTAAACATGTCAACGTCAATGCCCAGCGTGGTGTAAGTCGACGCCGAATAGAAGTCCACGTTGGCGTTGAGATGCTTTTCCGCCTTGATGTACTTTTCAATGGCTTCGGACATGGCATACCACTTGGGGTTGGCGTCCTGGCCCAGGTCATGCGACATTTTGCGCAAGTGCGTGGCCCGCGGATCTTCCGTGGTGTACACGCGATGGCCGAATCCGGAAACTTTCTTCTTGTCGGCCAGCATCTTCTTTACGTGCTCCACCGGGTCTTCACCCTTTTTATCGATATCAAACAGCATGCGCATTACCGCTTCATTGGCGCCGCCGTGCAGCGGGCCTTTGAGCGCGCCAATCGCGCCGGTAACGGCGGAGTGCATGTCCGCCAGAGTGGCGGCAATCACGCGCGCGGCAAACGTGGAAGCGTTCAGTTCATGATCGGCATGCAGGATCAGGGCCACGTCCAGCGCTTTTTCCGCCGTCGGCGTGGGCTTTTGACCGTTCAGTTGTAAGAGGAAATTCGCAGCGTGAGAAATTGTTGGATCGGCGTCGACTACCGGCTTGCCTTTGCGAATGCGGTCATAGTTCGCCACGATCATCGCCAGTTGTGACGTCAACCGGATGGCCTTGCGGACATTGGAATCGTGGTCCACCGCTTCGGATTCGCTGTCATAGAACGCCAGCGCGGAGACCGCGGTGCGCAGCACTTCCATGGGGATGGCCGATTTGGGCACGTTGCGCATCAATTCAATGATGGCCGGATCCAGCTTGCGTTCCGCTCCCAGGCGTTGCTGCAGGTCTTTTAGCTCGGCGCGGTTGGGCAATTTGCCGAACCACAGCAGATAGCACGTCTCTTCAAACGTGGACTGCTTCGCCAGTTCGTGGATATCAATGCCGCGGTACGCGAGAATACCCGCGTCGCCATCAATGAAACAGATGGACGAAGTAGCCGCAACAATACCTTCGAGTCCTTTGGTTACAGTGCTGGTTGCCATGGTTTTCCTTGAGCCGTTTTCCGTCTTTTCCTGCTGGGGAAGAACTTCAGTGGTTGACATTTCTTTATACTCCAAACTCGGCAGACTTTCCAACCGACACATGGGCGTTGGTAACGGGCGGCTCATGCCAGGAATTGCCTTCCAGACGTGGTTCCGCTGCTCGGGTGAGAGTAGTTTCCACGGATCACAAACGTCTGTGACCATCGTCACTCCGCGCAAAGGATTAAGAGCGTGCTAAGGAGACGCTTAGGGGGTACGCCTGCCCGGCGGGGCTGCCTCGCCTGGCTTTTCTGGACCAAAATAGCGATAGTGGCCGGTTATTTTCCAGTCAAACAGCACATCTTCCATCTTTGGACCCTCGCCAATATTGTGGACGATCATGGGCCGGCCGGTTAGCTCAGCCCGCTGATCCACCACCATACCAATGTGGGTTAAGCCGTGACCCAGGTTCCATGTCACCAGGTCGCCGGGTTGGTATTCGGCGGCCCGATTGGTTATCGGCAAAACCTCACCTTTCCTGTGGAAAAAAACCATTAGGTTGGGCACCCGACGGTGATCAATATTGGAATCTGGATGCTCAAGGCGCCATATGGTCTTACTGGGATAAGCCGAAAAGTTGGCCGCCATGTCTTCATGGACTTCTTTTTGCAGGTCGATGCCCAGGGCCCGGTAGGCGCGGATCACTTCGTCCGTGCAGACGCCGGCTTCCGGCGGGACGTCACCACCGGGGTAGGCGATGGCCTGGTATCCCGGGTCATACCGGACTTGGTGATGCGTGCGCTCGATGGCTGCCGCGGAAAGCTTTTGCAGAAAGCTTTGCTGCTGGGCAGTCGGGCGGGGCTGGGCTGTAGGGCGCGGCTGGGCGCCAATCAGGGAAGAGGAAAGGCCCATCAAAATCACGCTCAGCCCCAGCGCCTTGAAAAGCCGCCGGACGTTAGAGAGTCGGTGATGACGGCCCGGCCGAATTGGTCCCTCTACGCTTCCCTGTTTTTCTGCGGTACGCAAAGCAATGCTCATTCTGCGGGTGTCGCCGCCCTGGCGCAGCCAACTTCGTATGGATCGGGCAATGGCCTCCGAACAGTTCTCATTTCCGCTATGCAGAATGAGATCGAAGAGATCGGCAACCACTTCAAACGGAACGTCACGCGGGATTTCCATGAACAGCCGGTTCGCCAGATCGTGCTCGCCATATTCAGCCAGAAGCTGATGGATGAGCGGCAACGAATCTTTGAAACGCTCGTCGCGTTCGCGGCAAATGGCGGCGATGGTGCTGGCCAAAGTCTGGTTCATGGCATACGTTCCTTCTTACAGGTCTGCACTTGCATAGTCTACGCCTCAGACCTGAAACAGACGTTGCTTCCATCTCACTTACCCAGAATTTGCCACAAACCGATAACGGCAAACGGCAACATAACCGCCAGTACCCAGAGCTTGGCGGTGCCTTTGATCTTTTCTTCTTTCTCCCAGCGGAAGAGCTTGCCGCCCACGGTGAGTCCGACGGCCATGGTGAGCAGCAGTGCTCCTGCGGCTTGCCAAAGTTCCTGAGAATCGTGCCACGCTGAGAAGAAACCCGTGCCATTGAGCATTATGCTCTGCATTCCTTTCACCAGATAACTGGCGGGAATGAATTTTGAGATCACGCTGAAAACTGGACCACGTATGGGAAACGTTGCCCCGCTCATGAACAACATGGGGAAATAAAGCAGCTGCACCAGGATCGTGCCTTCCTGCATGGTGTTGGCCACGGAAGCGATCACCAGGCCGATCGCACGAAAAGCAAGCAGGCCCAGCGAAATGAAAAGCACCAGAGACGCGATGTGGTGCGGCCAAGGCATCTGGTACCAGAAGTGAGAGAGCGTGAGCAGTACCAGAATGTAAGGCATGAAGATGGTCCAACCGGTCACCATGGAAGCTACGAGCAAGGGCGTGGGGGTGATGGGCGTGACTTTGTAACGGCGCAGGATGTTCATTTCCCGCTCCTGTAAGGCGCGAATGCCGGCGCCAAACAACCCGTTGCCCAGAATGCCCAGCGTTACCGACATGGTGACCACGGTGGTGGCGTGTTCCGCGTTCCCCTTGGCCCCGATAAACGTGCCAATGGTGAAAAAGAAAATCATCGGGAACAGGTAATTGAAAAAAATCACCGTGCGCAGCCGCAGCGCCAGCTTCAGGTCGAGTTTGATAAGAGCTAAGTATGATTTCATTGATTCCTGTCGCTCCGCTCCAAAAACCGTCGGGATACTTTCCGTTGCTGCTTATTTCTAAATGCGCGAGCCAAAGGCTAACGGCTAAGAGCTAACGGCTGCCTTTCTTAATCCCGCAACTGTTTCCCCGTCAATTCCACAAACACGTCTTCGAGCGTCGGACGTTTCAAGTGCACGTCTTCCAGCGTGATGCCCTGCTGGTCCAGCCATTTCATGATTTCAAACAACGTGCGCGCGGGACGGCTGGAATACACGTCCAACGAACGCTTGTCGTCTTCCAGCACCATGTCCACCACGTCCGGCCATTGCGGAAGAGCCGCTTTGTCCAGCGCTTGCGCGGTGACGATCTGTATCCGCGATTGCGACCGGCTTTTCTGTTGCAGCTCGCGAGGCGTGCCCAGGGCCACGATCTTGCCTTCGTCCATGATGGCCACGCGGTCACACAGGCGCTCGGCTTCTTCAATGTAGTGCGTGGTCAGAACAACGGTTCGACCTTCTGACTTCATCTGCTCGATCAATCCGTGGATTTCCAGGCGGATCTGCGGATCAAGGCCCGTGGTGGGTTCGTCCAGAAAGAGAACTTGCGGATCGTTGACCAGCGCCAGGGCCAAAGCCAGGCGTTGTTTCTGTCCGCCGGAAAGCGTTTCGTAGAACGCGGCGCGTTTGTCCCAAAGTTGCAGGCGCTTGAGAAGAGTTTCCGAACTAACGCTGCGCGAATAGAAGGAAGCAAACAGATCGAGCGCTTCCTGCGTACGGATTTTGGCCGGAAGGTTCGTCGCTTGCAGACACACGCCAATGCGGTCTTTCAGCTGTTGCTTTTGCTTGTCAGGATCGTAGCCCAGCACCTGGGCGTCGCCTCCGGTTCGCGGACGCAAGCCTTCCAGGATTTCCACCGTGCTGGTCTTGCCGGCGCCGTTGGGACCCAGAATGCCGAAGACTTCGCCGGCCTGGACCTGAAAATCAATGCCCTTCACGGCTTCCAGCTTGTCGTAACTCTTGCGCAACTGCTGAACGGAGATAACCGCGTCTGTGCTCATAGGAGTCTGTTTAGCGTACAAACGCAAACCAGTATTGTCCAGTTTAGCGAAAGAATTTCATGTGAATCGGCTTGGCAAGCTGTGCCGTTGCGGGTTACCCTTTGCGACACCAAGATTGCGAAGAAAGTCCCAGCCAGGCCAGGAGTGGTACACCATGTTTAAGAATTTCTTCCTCGCGCTGCTTCCCCTGCTGGCTACGAGCCCGGCTTGGCCGCAAGCGCCCGATCCGCAGTTGCTGGCGGAGATCAACAAGATCAAAGCGATCGACAATCATTCGCATCCGCCGAAACTGGTTTCGCCCGGCGAAAAAGACGACGACTTTGACGCCCTGCCCTGCGATCCACTGGAACCTACTGTGCCTACCACCGTCTCGCATCCGGACAACCCGCAATACATCGCTGCATGGAAAGCCTTGTATGGCTACAAATATGATGATGCCAGTCCGGAACACGTAAAAGAACTGCTGGAGACCAAGAAGAAAGTCATAGCCGAACAGGGCGACAACTTTCTTACATGGGTGCTGGACCAGCTGGGCATTGAAACCGAATTGGCCAATCGCGTGGCCATGGGACGTGGCCTGAAAGTTCCACGCTTCCAGTGGGTGCCCTTTGACGATGCTTTGCTGCTTCCGCTCAAGAATTCAGATATGGGCAGCGATAGCCCGGACCGCGTTTTTTTTTACATGCGTGAGACCCATTTGCTGCGCCGCTATCTCGACGATCTGGGGCTTGAAGCGTTGCCCGCAAACCTGAAGGACTACACCGCCAAGGTGATCACGGCTCTCCTGGAAAAGCAGAAACGCGAAGGAGCGGTGGCCATTAAGTTTGAGGCAGCGTATCTGCGGTCGCTCGACTTCGGCCCGTCCGAACCCGCCGAACTGGTGCAAAGAATCTATTTCCATTTCGCGAAGGAAGGCGTGCCGCCCAAGGCTGAATATATCCGCCTGCAAAACTATCTGTTCCGCTACATCGCGCGCGAAGCCGGACGCCTGGGCCTGCCCATCCACAATACATACCGGAGGCGGCTGCGGGTCATATTTTATGTTGTCAGGGTCAAATCCCGTACTGCTGGAGTCGGTACTCAATGATCCTGCGCTGCGCAAAACCAACTTTGTACTGATCCACGGCGGCGCTGGCGCGTTTACCAAGAACACGTCGTATTTGCTGATGAAACCGAACGTCTACACGGACTTCTCCGAACAGACCTGGCTGATCCCCACGCGCGCACTGAGCCAGGTGATCCGCGAATGGCTGGAGTGGTATCCGGAAAAAGTCATGTTCGGCACCGACCTCTATCCCAATACGCCGGAGATCAACTGGGAAGAAATCGGCTGGCAAACTACGCAGTCCGGACGCGAAGCCCTGGCCATTGCACTCACCAGCATGATGGAAGACAAAGAGATTTCCCGCGAACGAGCGGTGGAGTTGGCCCACATGGTGCTCCATGACAACGCGGCCAAGCTTTATGGGTGGATGCATTAGTTCATTAAGATAAGAACGAAAAACTAGAATGTACTGGGCGCGCCCTAAAACCAAACAGCTAGTGTTTTCCAAGACTCATTGTCATTGTCGATGAGGTAGTAACTGGAAACGCCGCGTGGAAACACGCAATCCATCCCATCGTCTCAATTTAAGACGTCTCTTATGCAGGTTTTATGCAATTTCAGGCAACTTCTCGCTTGACTTGATAACAGTAGACTGCAAAACTCACACAGTCCAACCGGAGCGTTGGGAGGTGCAATTCACACTTGGCAGAAGTCCGGTTACAAGAGGCTTAACCTCTTGAAAACGCCTTACGCGGGTTCAAACGGAAAGTGCAGCAAGAAGACATTATTAAGGAAGTAAAGCGGCATTCCTTCTATTTGAAGCCTGGCGAAAAACGCCGCGTGAAGGAAGCCTTGGCGCAAACGAGAAATCGCAAAAAAGTGCGCAAAGAGCAGAGCTAGAACAAAGAGCACTAGAAAGAGTAGATTCAAGGCCGGGCCGGTCGACCCTCGGCGGCCCGGTTTTAGAAGAAACGGTTTACAGGCAAGAAGCTTCATGGCAAAAGACGGGTTATTCCAGGTTTTATACGAGCTGTTCCGCAGTCTTAAGAAGTAAGAGCGCGGTCTAACTGAACCGCGCCGGGGCCGAACCCATGGTAGGTGCGCCCGTTAAGGATCGGATTGAGGTATGTCCCTCTGCCGGATCGTTTTCGGGTGGGTAGGAAAGGGGGCATGTCTCGATGATGGAGTTCCAGGATAAGGTTCTCAAGTGTGTGGACTGCGGCGCTGATTTCATCTTCACGTCCGGGGAACAGCTTTTCTTCCACGATAAACAATTCAAGAACGAACCCAAACGCTGCAAAAACTGCAAAGGCAAGCGCGCCCAGGCGCTAGGACTGCCGCAGACCGGTGGCAACTACCAGAGAGTGGAAACGAAAGCCGTTTGCTCTGGATGCCAGCGGGAAACTACGGTACCGTTCAAGCCCACGCAAGGGCGTCCGGTATTTTGCCGCGAGTGCTTCCAGCAACGGAGAACCGCAGCTTCAGCCTAGTATTCCTGTCGCTTCGCTCCACACCGCCTAAGGGCATGCCACGCTCGTGGAGAGTTCTGCCCCCACTTCCGCCGGACTCGGGACCTGGTTTTCGTGTCGCTTCGCTCCACACCGCCTAAGGGCATGCCACACTAGTTGACAGTTTTGCCTCGTCGCAGCGGGACGCGGCGCGTGATCGGCCGCGCCCCTAATATTCCTGTCGCGTTGCTCGACAACGCGTGAGGGTTTGCTACACGTTCCCAAATCGCCCCGCTTTTTCCATCTATAATATTGTCCGTGTCCGCCTACTTTCTTGAAAACTTTGGCTGCCGCGCCACCCAGGCTGACGGCGCCGCACTGGAGCAGCAACTTGCTGCGCAGGGACTGGTGCGCGCGGAATCAGCGGACACCGCCGACGTGGTGGTTCTGAACACTTGCACCGTAACCGCCGCCGCCGATCAAGACGCGCGCGCGGCGATTCGCCGGGCACATCGTGAAAATCCCACAGCAAAAATTCTGGTCACCGGATGCTATGCGCAACGCGCCCCGGAA
>Ga0209069_10000033_pt1 | contig 42238 bp, 34 predicted proteins | sample Str013_2_FD_187202 | JGI IMG/M metagenome (GOLD analysis project Ga0209069, IMG submission 187202) | Freshwater sediment microbial communities in response to fracking from Pennsylvania, USA - Straight Creek_MetaG_SC_2013 (SPAdes) (version 2) | ecosystem: Environmental > Aquatic > Freshwater >...
TCCCGTCGGCGGCGGTCCAGTGCAGCAATTGCCACACCAACACGGCAGCGAGCTTTACCAGCTACACGATGAACCATTCGGCCGTGAGCGGCGTGCCCTGCAGCTCCTGCCACAACGGCGCCTACGCGAGCCAGGGCACGTCGGGGGCGCAGGGCCAGACCACGCCGCCGCACATTCCAAGCGGCACCATCACTTGCGACAGTTGCCACAGCAACGCGGCATCGAGCTTCACCAGCTACACGATGAATCATCCGGCGGTGAGTGCCAGCCGCTGCGACTCCTGTCACAACGGCTCCTTCAGCAGCCAGGGCACCGCGGGCGCCCAGGGCACCGCCTCCTTCCCGGGCCACGTGGCGATCAGCGGCAAGGACTGCTCGACCTGTCACAAGAGCACCACGAGCTTTGTCGGCGCGACGTTCACGCACGCGGCGACCGACACCAACTGCTCGAGCTGCCACAACGGCACGACAGCGACCGGCATGACGTCGCCGCCGCACATCCCGGTGGCCGGGATCCAATGCAGCAATTGCCACGCCAATACAGCCGCGAGCTTCACCAGCTACACGATGAGCCACACGGCCGTCGCCGCCAGCCGTTGCGACTCCTGCCACAACGGCTCCTTCACCAGCCAGGGCACAGCCGGCGCGCAAGGCACCGCCGCGTTCCCGGGCCACGTGGCGATCAGCGGCAAGGACTGCTCGACCTGTCACAAGAGCACGACGAGCTTCGCGGGCGCGACGTTCACGCACGCGGCGACCGATACCAATTGCTCGAGCTGCCACAACGGCACGACAGCGACCGGCATGACGTCGCCGCCGCATATCCCGGTGGGCGCGATTCAATGCAGCAATTGCCACGCCAATACGGCTGCGAGCTTCACCAGCTACACCATGAGCCACACGGCGGTCGGCGCCAGCCGCTGCGACTCCTGCCACAACGGCTCGTTCACCAGCCAGGGCACGTCGGGCGCGCAAGGCACCGCATCATTCCCGGGCCACGTGGCGATCAATGGCCAGGACTGCGCGACCTGCCACAAGAGCACCGCCAGCTTCGCCGGCGCGGCCTTCGCCCATGCGGCGACCGACACCAACTGCTCGAGCTGTCACAACGGCACCGCCGCGACCGGCATGACGATGCCGCCGCACATACCCGTGGCGGCAATCCAGTGCGGCAATTGCCACGCCAATACGGCGCCGAGCTTCACGACCTATACGATGAGCCACACCGCGGTCAGCGCCAGCCGGTGCGACTCCTGCCACAACGGCGCGTACGTCGCCCAGGGGACCACTGGTGCCGAGGCCAAGGCCGCCGGGCATATCCCGACGGCGGCGGCCGATTGCACATCTTGCCATGCGAGCACGACGAGCTTCGACAGCGGCGGCTCGGCGGCGACCTGCAAAATGGCGCACGCGGTCGTGACCGGAGTGACCTGCGCCACTTGCCACAACGGCATCAATGCCAAGGGCAACCACGGGAGCGGCACCAACTGCGGCAGTTGCCACAACACACGAGACACGGCCTGCGGTTCGTACACGGTCGGCACGACAGTCGTCGCGGCGGCCGCGAAGCCCGCCGCTGCGACACCTGTCCCCGCAGCGCCTGCCGCTGCTGCAGCCAAGCCAGCCGCGGCAGCGACCACAGCCGCCGCAGCTCCCAACGCGGCTGCCGCAAAAGTAGCCGCGTCCGCGACACCGGTCCCGGCCGCTGCGGCCAAGACCACGACGGCGACGACCGCAGCCACCACCGCGGCTCCTGCGGCCGCAACGCCCAATGCCAATACCGCGAATGCAATCAAGACCACCACTGCGGCGCCAACTTCAGGAGCACCCGGCACGACGGCAGCCGCCAATAGCGCGCCGGCCAGTGCAGCCGCCAACTCCACTGCACCCAACTCCACTGCACCCAACTCCACTGTACCCAATTCCGCCGCGCCCACTATCGCGGCGGCCAAATCCGCCGCGCCCTTGAATGCCGCCGCGCCCGCCGGCCCGAGCCTGAGCGCCATCGCACCAGCCGCCACGCCGCCGGCCGTTCCGCCGCCGGCGGCTGCGGTGCCGGCACCCGCCGCCCCGAGCTTCGCCGCCACGCGATTCACCCATGCCGGCATCAGCAGCGGCTGCGCCAGCTGCCACAACGGCAATGCCGCGCTGGGCAAGCCGACGAGCCACATCATCACCAACGCGCCGTGCGAAACCTGTCACCGGAGCACCGTCAGTTTCGCGGGTGCCCGGATGAATCACGCCGGCATCGTCGCGGGCTGCGCGTCCTGTCACAACGGCGCCGCCGCCACCGGCAAGCCCGCGACGCACATTCCCACCACCGCGCCATGCGAGAGCTGCCACAAGAGCACCGTGACATTCGTCGGCGCCCGCATGGACCACAGCCGCGTCACGGCGCCCTGCGCGAGCTGCCACAACGGCAGCACGGCCGAGGGCAAGTCGCCCAAGCACTTCGTCACCAATCTGCCCTGCGAATCCTGTCACCGGCCGGCGGCCTGGACTCTGGTGACCTACCGACACGCCTCGCCGCGCTATCCGGACCACGGCCAGACATTCGATTGCGCCAGCTGTCACAGCGCGAATTCTCAAACCGTCCAATGGAAATTCCCCGCCTATCAACCGGATTGCGCGGGCTGTCATGGCGCCGACTATCGGCCGGCCGCCCATCTGAAGTTCCAGAAGCCGGTACCGGTCTACTACACGGTGGCTGAGCTGCGCGACTGCACGGGCGCCTGTCATGTCTACGCGGACAGCTCGCTCCGAACCATCATCACGCGGCGTCCGGGCACGCACCGGGCCAACCGGGGAGGGTGGTGATGGGGCCGTTCGGTCGTCGCCATCGCGGGCTGCTGGTTCGCACTCTCACCTGCACGCTGCTTTGGGCGGCGCTGTCGGAGCCCGAGCTGGCGCTGGCGCAACCGGTGCTCGATCTTGCTTTGTCCGATGCGCAGCTCGTCGCCAGGAAGGGCTGCGAGATCCTGAAGGTGAATTTCAACATCCGCGTCCGCTATGCGAGCCATTTTCCCCTCGATCGCGGCGAAGACCTGCGGATATCGATCAATCCGATCGATCGCGACCAGGCCATCGCGCTGCAGCTTCTGAAACGTGAGGCGGTGCGGCCTCCCGACAGCAAGCTCGTGGGCATCAAGGCGATCGACTTTGAAACGCGTCAGGCGAGCGGCTCGGTGCTGCGGATCCAATTCGATCGTCCGGTCGCCTACCAGGTCGCCCAGAGCGCGGACGTCCAAAGCATCGTCGTCGCCATCGCGGGCGCAAATCCATCGGCGGCCTGCAAGCCCGAATTTCCCGCCGATGCCACCGGGATTCGCGGCGCCGTCCCGGCCGGCCGTCCCGGCGACAGCCCGACGGGCAAGATATCCGAAGCGGATTTGCGGTCCGCCGGCGCCGCGATGGACGAGGCCAGGGCGGCGCTCAAGACGAGCAATTTCAACGGCGCGATCCAGCTGCTGACGAAGGTCATCAAGCTTCCCGAGAACGAGTACAGCGCCGAGGCCCACGAGCTGTTGGGCCTGGCCCGGCAAAGGAGCGGCCAGATGGCGGCCGCCAGGTCTGAATACGAGACCTATCTGAGCCGCTACCCGAACCGGGAGGGCGCCGAGCGCGTGCGGCAGCGGCTCGACGCCATCGTCACGGCCGGCGGCGAGCCGTCGGAGAAGCTGCGGACGGCGACCAATCAGCCCGGCTTCAAGCGCGCCAACGGATTCGGGCAAACCGGCGAGACGACGTGGACCTTCTCGGGTAGCGCATCCGAGTTCTACATTCGCGACGACAGCTTCCGCACTGCCGTGGATCCTTCGGTCGCTCCCGATCCGAATGCCGACGCTGACGCTCATCAGGTGCATCAGAACGAGTCGCTGTCGAGCCTCGACATGATCGCCATTTGGGCCAACGACCAGGCGAGAGGCAGGGTTCGTTTTTCCGGCACCGAGGAGCACCATTTCGATTCCGGCACCGAGGATCGCTTCGGCGTCGCCGCTCTGTTTTCCGAGGTCGAGCTTCGAAACTGGAGCGTGCTGGGTCGTGTCGGCCGTCAAGTCAGCAATACCGGAGGCGTGCTCGGCCGTTTCGACGGCGGGCTCGTGAGCTGGCAGGCTCTCCCGTATGCCAAATTCAATTTGGTTGCGGGCTCGCCCGTGCTCAGCCGGTTTGATCTGCCCTTCAGGGACCAGAGATATTTCTACGGTGCCTACGTCAATCTCGGGCCATTCCTCGGAGGATTCGAGACCACGCTGTTCGCCATCGAGCAACGCGATCGGCAGTTGGTGGACCGGCAGGCGGTGGGTGCCGAGTTCCGCTATTTCGATCAAACGAAATCGTCGTTCTCGACGGTGGACTACGACGTCCATTTCCAGCGGCTGAACGCGGCGATCTTTTCCGGATCGTGGACGCTGCCGGATCAATCGACGATTTACGGCGGTGCCGACTATCGCCGGACGCCTTACCTGTCGACCTGGAACGCGTTGCTGAATCAGCCTTTCACGACGCTCTATGACATGCTCCGCTTTCAGAGCCTGAGCAGCGGGCAGCTGCAGCAGCTCGCGATCGATCAGACTCCGATCTACAAGTCGGCGATGATCGGCGTTTCGCACCCGCTGACGGAGCATTTCCAGGTCAGCGCCGATGCGACGGTGGTCAATCTGACGCAGTCGGTCGCGCTGCCCGGCGTCGACCCCGCGCTCGGTACCCTCCCGGCCGGCAACGAGTACTACTATTCGACCCAGCTCATGGGCAGCAACCTCGTCAAGGAAGGCGACATGTATATCGCCGGCCTGCGCTATTCGCAGCTCCTGAACTCGAATTTGTATGTCCTCGACTTCAACACGCGGTATCCGCTGTGGAGCGAGCTCAGCATCAGCCCGCGGCTCCGGCTCGGCTACCGCTCCGGCAAGGGAATCGACCTGACCGAATACACCGCGCTGCCCTCGATCCTCGTCGATTACTATTGGACCAAGGAGCTCAGCGCGGAATTCGAGCTCGGCGCGCAGCGGACCTGGAGCCGGCAGGACGGCGTCAGGGACGACAATACCGAGCTCTTCTTGACGCTCGGCGTCCGCTACGACTTCTACGCCGACGACTCGAGCAAGAACGACGCGGGCAAGAACGCCGACAAACGCAATTGCGCAACGCCGGTGGCGGCCGCGCTTTGTCGCTACAGCAACAACACCGACAAGAGCGCGTGCGTGGTGCCGCCGACGACCTGCCGCTGAGGATTTGGAGCAAGCCGCAATGGAAGCCGAAATCGGACACTTCTCGCTCATCCTGGCGTTGCTGACCGCGGTCTTGCAGGCGGCTGCGCCGGCCGTTGCGATGCGCCGCCGGGACGCGGCGCTTGCGGGCTTCGTCCAGCAGGCCGCGCTCGGCCAATTCGCGTTCGTCGCGATTGCGTTCGTGTGCCTGACCTATGCGTTCGTCACCTCCGACTTCTCGGTTGCGGTGGTGGCGGCGAACTCTCACACGACCAAGCCGCTCCTCTACAAGGTCGCCGGCGTTTGGGGAAATCACGAGGGCTCCATGTTGCTGTGGGTCCTCATCTTGTCTCTGTTCGGCGCCGCGGTGGCGACGTCCGGGAGCAACCTGCCGGACCGGTTACGCACCAATGCCCTCGGCGTTCAGGGATTCGTCGGCCTCTGCTTTCTGGCCTTCATCATCCTCACCTCGAACCCGTTCGCGCGGCTCGATCCGGCGCCGCTGGATGGAAACGGTCTCAACCCGATCCTGCAGGACCCCGGCCTCGCCATCCATCCGCCGTTCCTCTATCTGGGTTATGTCGGCTTCTCGATGGCTTTCTCGTTTTCCGTCGCCGCCCTGATCGAGGGCAAAGTGGACGCGTCCTGGGCCCGATGGGTGCGGCCTTGGGTGCTCGCGGCCTGGTGCTTTCTCACCATCGGCATCACGCTCGGCAGCGCCTGGGCCTACTACACGCTCGGCTGGGGCGGCTGGTGGTTCTGGGATCCGGTCGAGAACGCCTCGTTCATGCCGTGGCTGGCCGGGACCGCGCTGCTTCACTCCGCGCTCGTGGTCGAGCGGCGTCAGGCTTTGGTCAGCTGGACGATCCTGCTCGGCATCCTGACCTTCACGCTCAGCTTGATCGGCACCTTTCTGGTTCGATCGGGCGTGCTCACCAGCGTCCATGCGTTCGCGCAGGACCCGGCGCGCGGCGTCTTCATCCTGGGCATGCTGGTGGTACTGACCGGCGGCGCGCTCGGGCTCTATGCGCTGCGGATGCCGGCTCTCAAATACGGCGCGCCCTTCGCACCCGTCAGCCGCGAAGGCGGGCTGACGCTCAACAACATGCTGCTGAGCGTCGCGGTCGCCACGGTTTTCCTCGGAACCTTCTATCCGCTGATCGTCGATCTCATCGGCAACGACAAGATATCGGTGGGGCCGTCCTACTATCACATCACGTTCGTGCCGATCATGGTTCTGCTGCTGCTCGTGATGGCGGTGGGGCCGGTGCTCAAATGGAAGCGCGACGATTTTCGCGCCGTCTTGGCTCGGCTCAAAGGGCCGGCGGTCGCGAGCGCCCTCGGCGCGATCGCCGTTCTGCTGATCACGTTCGGCCGCAACGCCGTTGCGGCGGCGTTCATGGGGCTCGCCGCCTGGCTGGTCGCCGGATCGCTGGCGGTTCTCGCGCATCGGCTGCGCTTGGGCAGCATCGCGCTCGCCGCGTCGCTTCGGCTCGCCCGCACCACGCCGCGGGCATTCTATGGGATGGTCATCGCCCACGCCGGAATGGGTTTGACGGTCGGCGGCATCACCGGAATGTCAGCCTGGGCCACCGAGAAGATTCAGATGATGCGGCCGGGCGATGTTCTTCAGCTCTCGGGCTTCGATCTGCGTTTTGCCTCCATCGGCGATGTCGCGGGACCGAATTATCAGGCAGAGCGGGGCGTCTTCGCCGTCTCACGCGCCGGCCGGCCGGTGGCCCAGCTCGTCAGCGAGCGGCGATTTTATCCGGTGCGCGAGCAGCAGACGACGGCCGCGGGCATCAGGACCAATCTGATCTCCAATCTCTATGTCGCCATCGGCGAGCCGAACGACAGCGGCGGCTGGGCGGTGCGGTTCTACTATCATCCGCTGGCTCCCTGGATCTGGCTCGGCACGCTGACGATGGCGTTCGGCGGGTTGGTGTCGCTCTCCGACCGGCGATTGCGGGTCGGCGCTCCGCAACACTCGATGCGGCAGGCCGTCCTGGTGCCGGCAGAATAGGGGGCTGACCGCGATGCAACGCCTGCTGTCCTTGATCCCCGTACTGATATTCGCAGCGGTGTCGACCGCGCTCGGCCTCAGCCTGTCGAACGATCCGCGCAAGCTGCCGTCCATGCTGATCGACAAGCCGACGCCAATATTCGCCCTGGCGTCGCTCGAGGAGGGCGGCAGCGGGCTCTCGAGCGACGATCTCAAGGGCCGGATCGTGCTGCTCAACGTCTTCGCATCATGGTGCGCGGGCTGCCGGATCGAGCACCCGATGCTCATGGCGCTGGCCGAGAACAGCGGCATCCCGATCTACGGCGTCAGCTGGAAGGACGAGCGCGCCAGCGGGGCGCGTTGGCTCAAGGCCAACCGGAGCCCCTATGTCCGTGTCGGTGATGATCAGAGCGGGCGGCTCGGCATCGATCTCGGGGTCACCGGCGTTCCGGAGACCTTCGTCATCGATCGAACCGGGCGAATTCGTTACCGCCATGCCGGGCCGATCACCGATGACGTGTGGCAGGAAACCTTCGCGCCACTCTTGGCGGAGCTCAGGACCGAACGACCATGAAAGAGCATTGGATGGCGGCCATTAGCAGAATCGCGAGCGTGATCGGGGTCGTGCTGATGCTTTCGGCCCCGGGCTTCGCGGTCACGCCCGACGAGGTCCTGCAGGACACCAGGCTCGAGGTGCGGGCGCGCGAGCTCAGCCGGACCTTGCGCTGCCTGGTTTGCCAGAATCAATCCATCGACGATTCGGATGCCCCGCTCGCGCACGACCTGCGGGTCCTGCTGCGTGAGCGGTTGACCGCGGGCGATACCGACGCGCAGGCGGTCGGCTTCATGGTAGCCCGCTACGGCAACTTCATCCTTCTGAAGCCGCCGGTGCAGGCCGACACGCTGGTGCTCTGGTTCGGCCCCGCGCTGCTCCTGATGGTCGCAGCCATCGGGTTTGGCCGTTATGTCGGCCGCAGCGCTGCCGCTTTCAGCGCCGAGACTGCGCCGCTCAAATCCGACGAGCAGGAGCGCCTCGACGTGCTTTTGCGTGCAAGGAGATCGACATGACGCTATGGGCCATTTTGACGATCATGACCTCGGCTGCGGCGGTCTTCCTGGCGGCCCCGTTCTTGCGCAGGCTCGATCAACCCCATGAGGCTCCGGGCGCGCGCGACATCGAAATCTACCGCGATCAGTTGGCGGAGGTCGAGAAGGAGACCGCCGCGGGCCTGATCGATCGCGATCAAGCCGAGACGGCGAACGCCGAGATCAAGCGTCGGCTGTTGGCGGCGGATCGCGCCTCTGCGCCGATGTTGGCGCGCTTTTCGCTCGGCGAGCGAAATTTCGCCGCGGTCGCCATCGCGGGAATAATCGTGCTCGGGTCGGTCGGGCTCTATGCCCTCAACGGCAGTCCCGATCTGCCATCGGGCGCGCCCCAAATCGGTTCTGCGGGACCGCAGGGGGCTTCAGCGGTGGACGCGCTCGCCGCCGCCATGCTTCCCCCGGGCGCGGAGGGCCAATCGCGGAGCCAATCTCAGGCGAACCTCGGCACCGTCGACGAGATGATCGCCCGCCTGGTCGAGCGCTTGAATCGCAATGCCAACGATCCGGAAGGTTGGCGCATGCTCGGCTGGTCCTATTTCAACACCGAGCGCTTCGTACAATCCGCCGCGGCTTATGCGAAGGCGATCGAGCTCAATCCGCAGAATGCGGATTTCAGGAGCTCCCGTGGCGAAGCCTTGGTGAAAGCCGCCGATGGGCGCGTCACCGACGAGGCCAGGGCGGCGTTCGAGCAAGCGCTGCGGCTCGATGGCAAGGATCCGCGCGGCCGGTTCTTCATGGGGCTGGCCAAGGAGCAGGTCGGCGACAAGGTGGCGGCGCTCGAGGATTGGGTCGCGATCCTCAACGACACGGATTCGAATGATGCGTGGGTGGCCGATCTGCGGCAGCGCGTGAGCGAGCTCGGCCGGGAAACCGGCATCGACGTAGCCGCGCGCTTGCATCGCGCCAAGCCGACGGCGACCGGCGGATTGCTGGGAATGCTCCAGCAACAACAAGCGGCGCCGGCAGCGGCTGCTCCGAGCCGCGGGGGGCCGAGCGCCGACGACGTTCGCGCCGCCGCGGCCATGAATCCATCGGATCGCGTGGCCATGATTCAGGGGATGGTGGATCGTCTCGCCAGCCGGCTCGATCAGTCGCCGCGCGACGTCGACGGATGGATCAAGCTGATGCGCTCGCGCAAGGTCCTGGGCGAGACCGAAGCCGCCGCGCAGACATTCCGATTCGCTCTGGACGTGTTCAAGGACGCCCCCCGTGAGCAGGAGCAGATTGCGGCGGCGGCCCGCGAGCTCGATTTGGTCAAATAGATTGGTGCTCGAAGCGAGAGCACCCTTGCTGCATCAACACCAACTGGCTTCGTCGCTGCGAGGCGCCCGCAGAAGCTCCTGGATGTTCGCTTCCATCAAGTGGAATCCGACATTCCCGTAGAGCTTCTGACGCCCCTCGTTCAGCACGAAGCTCGGGCTGCCTTCGATGCGCATCTTGTCGGCGTCCTGATAATCCGCGGCCAAGCCTGCGAATGCCATGCCGCTGTGAATCCGCTCTTCGATCGCGCCGATATCGGCGCCGTGGCGCTCGGCGATCTCGCGTTGAATATCCCAGAGGGCAATGTCCCGGCCGTCTCGGAAGAACGCGGAGCGGAACGCCCGCATGATCTGATCGAAAGTGGGCGGTGCGGATCGGCCGCCGGTCGCGGCGGATTCATGGTCCCTCTGCTGGACCGCCTTCATGAACAGATGCGCGCTGGCCGAAGTCAAAGGGCGCGTCTTCAACCAAATCTCGGGGTGGACCTCGATATGCGGAAACCGCTCCGCCACCTGCCGCAAATGCGCGTTGAAACCCTCGTATCCGCCTTTGTCCTTCCAGGTCGAGGCGATCTTGCGGGCCGTATGGCCAAAGACCGAGCAGAATCGATGCTCGATCCGCACGGCGTCGCCGAATTTCTCTTTGACGGCGTCGATGCGAGCCTGCGAGACATAAGCCCATACGCACAAGACGTCCGAGAAATAGGTGATTTCGACCACGCTCATCTTGCAGTCCCCCGACCAGATTGAATGACGAGCGTAACGGCGCACCCCGAGAACTGGTGCGCCCCGAGAACGAGCCTAGAATCTTATGGTGTGGCAATCGAGCGCGGTTGACTTAGATCAACATTCACAAAACCTTCGAAACATCGATAAGCGATCGTGGCGCCGGGTGCCTTAGCGGAGAATTCAACGGGACGACATCTTTCGTTAACTAACGGCAAAATTTAAGTCGATCTCGTGGATCGAAAAATAACGGAATGAAGATTCATCCGGCGCTTAAATAGGCCGTAAAAACGGCGGAACGCGCGGTGATTGGATTCTACCATGCATTGCGTCAACTGCGCCCTTGGTCGCAGCCGGCCATCTATGTCGGCGCCGCGATGGTCGCAGCCATTTGGGTGGGGATCAGTCTTCATTTGGGGGTCGAGTACCGCAGGTCGCTCATCTCGACGGATCAAAGCAACGGCAACCTCGCGCGCGTATTCGAGGAGCATATCGCCAGCACCCTCATGGAGACCGACCGGACCCTGCGGCTGCTGAGAACCTCGTATCAGGTGGACGGCAACTTCGACCTGGCGAATTCGCTCCCCAATGTGTCCCCGCAGAGGGAGTTGCTCACCGAGATCAGGATCATCGGCCCCGACGGTGCAACCATCGCTTCGACAACAGGAAGGACAGCCCAACGCGATTCTCGCGACCGGGACTACTTCAATATCCCCAAGGATTCGACGGCGGACGACCTCTTCATCAGTAAGCCCATCCTCGGGCGGACCAGCGGGATATGGCTGCTGCAATTGTCCCGCTCCATCCGCTCCGCCGGTGGCGCGTTCCAAGGGGTGATTGTCGCCTCGCTCGATCCGCGCTATCTGGCGAAATTCTACCAGTCGATCGACGTAGGACAGGATGGGGCAATCTTTCTTGCTGGCCTTGACGGCGTCGTCCGCGCTTCCGCCGGGTTCAAGAGCAATGTCGTCGGCGGCTCCATGCTGGGTTCCCAACTCTTCACAAAAATAAAGCAGGCGGAGACCGGATCGTTTCTGACGGCCGGAAACCAGGACGGCCTCAAGCGGTTCGTGTCCTATCGGGTCGTGAAGGGATTCCCGTTGGTCGTCTATGTGGGTCAGGCCGAGCGAGAGGTTTTGGCGAACTATTGGCATGATCGCAGCTCTTACTTCGCCGTTGCGGCCGGTGCGACGGTCTTGATCGTGATCGTGGTGGGCTTTGCGGTCGGATACCGCGGAAGGCTCAACGCCGCTCAGGACGCGCTGCAAGCGAGCGAAGCGCATGCGCGGAAGAAGTCGCTGGAGCTCGAAGTGACCCTGGAGCACATGAATCAGGGCATCATGATGATCGATGCGGATCGCAACATCATGGTGATGAACCGGCGCGTGTTCGATCTCTTGGGTCTGCCCGAAGACTATCTTGGCCGACGCCTGAAGCTGGACGACGTTCAATCCTATCTTCGGGCCAAGGGCGAATTCGTGCTCGAGGGGAGCTCGCTCGAACAGAAAGCCCGCGAGCCAATCCCAAGCGGGGGGATGCCGGCGGAAATCGGCTCTTGTGAATGGCCGCGGCCGAATGGCAGGACGCTTGAAATCCAAACCATGGCGTTGCCCGATGGCGGCGTGGTGCGAACCATCTCGGACGTGAGCGAGCGAAAACGCAAGGAGATCGAGATCGCCCATCTGGCGCGTCATGACGCTCTGACCAACCTCGCCAATCGTACGCTTCTCAACGAGCGGATCGACCGGGCCCTGGCGCGCATGCGCCGACAGCATGAAGGCTTTGCGCTGTTCTACCTCGATCTCGACCGCTTCAAGGCCGTGAATGACATTCATGGCCATCCAGCCGGGGATGCGCTGCTGCGAAGGGTCGCGGATCGGTTGTCCGCGTGCGTTCGCGAGACCGACACGCTGGCGCGGCTCGGTGGCGATGAGTTCGCGATCCTGCAGGACCGGGCGGATCGCCAAGAGGATGTCGAAGCTTTGGCGCAACGCATCCTGGAGACGGTCGGCGCGCCCTATTATTTCGACACCTATCACGCGGTTATCGGCATCAGCATCGGCATCGCGATGGCGCCGAGCGACGGCGTGAACTCGGAAGAGCTGTTCAAAGCGGCGGATGCGGCTTTGTACCGCGCCAAATCGGAAGGCGGCAACGCCTACGACTTCTTCGGGCGGGTGCCGCAAGCGAGCCCGCTGCCCGCGAAATTGCAGCCGGCGGTCTGAGAACCGACCGGATCGTCACGTCTTCCTACTTCCCGTCACCCAGCGCACGCCCCGCAATGTCGCTCACGTCCCGCGACAGCGCCGGAGCTGCCGCGACGCGCCGCAACGCGGCTTGTGCGAGCGCGCGGCGGGAGGGTTCGAGCACGCGCCAGCTCTTCAAGGCGGAGAGCATGCGCGCCGCCACCTGCGGGTTCTTGGGATCGAGCGCCAGCACGGTGTCGACCAGGAATTCGTAGCCGCTGCCGTCGGCGCGGTTGAACTGGGTCTGGTTCGCCATGGCGAATGCGCCGATCAGGGCGCGCACCCGGTTGGGATTGGCAAACGAGAACGCCGCATGTGCGGTAAGGGCCTTGACCCGCGCGAGCGTCGCGGGCTCCGGAATGGCCGCCTGCAGCGCCAGCCACTTGTCGACGATCAGCGGATCGTCGCCGTGACGCGCATAGAAATCGGCCAGTGCGCTCGCGCGCTGCGGCACGTCGCGCAGCGTGAGCGTCGCCAGCGCGGCCAGGCGGTCGGTCATGTTGTCGGCGGATTCATATTGCCGCGCCGCGAGCGCGACGGCGTCGGGTTGCTGGGCCGCCACCAGGAGGTCGAGACAGACGTTGCGCAAGGCGCGGCGGCCGGCGCCGGCCGCATCGGGGCGGTAGGGGCCGTCATCGCCAAGGGCCTGATAGCGGTCGGAGAGCGCGCGCGCCAAATGCGCCCCGATCGCGGCGCGCAAGGCGGAACGCGCGGCGAAGATGGCGTCGGGATCGATGTCGCGGCCGATCTCGCGGGCAATGTCGGTCTCGCCGGGCGGCGTCAGCACCTGGGCCACGAATGCCGGCTCGAGTCGCGCGTCGGCGAGTATCGCGCCGAGCGCAGCCAGAAAGCCCGAATCGTTGCGCGACGCCCCGTCGGCGCGCAGCGCCGCCACATTGTCGACCAGGAGCCGCGTCGCCAGCACCTGCACCGCCTGCCAGCGATTGAACGGATCGTTGTCGTGGGCCGCCAGGAACCTGAGATCATCGGCGCTCAGATTGGCGACCAGCCGGATCGGAGCGGAAAAACCGCGATTGAGCGAGGGCACCGGCGCCTCAACCACATCCGTGAAATCGAAGGTCTCGGCCGCTTTCGCCAACGGAATGATGCCGCGTTCGATGCGCCGCCCATCCGCGAGCTTGAGTGGCAGGTCGCTCCCATCGCGCCCCAGGAGCCCGAGCGCGAGCGGAATGACCATCGGCTCCTTGCTGGGCTGGCCGGGCGTCGGCGGCACCGTCTGGGCGATTTCCAACCGGTAAGTCCTGGTCGCCGCCAGATAGGTGCCGTTGGCCACGACCTCGGGCGTGCCGGCCTGGGAATACCAGAGCATGAACTGGTCGAGGCTGTTGCCGCTCGCATCCGCGAAGCATTGCACGAATTGCTCGACGGTCGCCGCCTCGCCATCATGGCGGGCGAAATAGAGATCCATGCCGGCTCGGAATTTGTCCGCCCCGAGCAGCGTTTTGAGCATCCGCACAACCTCGGCGCCCTTCTCGTAGATCGTGGTGGTGTAGAAATTGTTGATCTCGTGATAGAGCGCCGGCCGGACCGGATGGGCGAGCGGTCCCGCATCCTCGACGAATTGGTGCGCCCGCAACCCGCGCACATCGCTGATGCGCTCGACCGGACGCGAGCGCTGGTCGGCGCTGAACTCCTGGTCGCGAAAGACCGTGAGGCCTTCCTTGAGGCAGAGCTGGAACCAGTCGCGGCAGGTGATGCGGTTGCCGGTCCAGTTGTGGAAATATTCGTGCGCGATGACCGCCTCGATGCCGGCGAAATCCGCATCGGTCGCGGTCGCCGGGCTCGCCAGCACGTATTTGTCGTTGAAGACGTTGAGGCCCTTGTTCTCCATGGCCCCCATGTTGAAGTCGGACACGGCGACGATCATGAATATGTCGAGATCGTATTCGCGGCCGAAGGCCTCCTCGTCCCAGCGCATGGCGCGCTTGAGCGCATCCATGGCATAGGCGCAACGGTCCTCCTTGCCGGGCTCGACGAAAATGCGCAACACCACCTCGCGCCCCGATAGGGTGCGGAAGCGGTCTTCCACGCAGCCGAGCCGGCCGCCCACCAGGGCGAACAGATAGCTGGGCTTGGGGAACGGATCGTGCCAGGTGGCGAAGTGGCGCGAGCTCCCGTCCACGCGGCCGGACGCCACCAGGTTGCCGTTGGCGAGCAGCACCGGAACATCGGCCTCGTCGGCCTCGATCCGGGTCGTGTAGACCGCCATCACATCGGGACGGTCGGGAAAATAGGTGATGCGGCGGAAGCCTTCCGCCTCGCACTGGGTGCAATAGGTCGTCCCCGAGCGATAGAGACCCATGAGCCTGGTGTTGGCGGAGGGATCGAGGACGGTTTCGATCTCGAGGCGGAACGGCCGCTGCGGCGGTTGCGCGATGGTGAGGCGGTCGGTGTCCGCCACATAGCGCTCGGGCGCCAGCACCGCGCCGTCGAGCTTGAGCGAGCGCAAGTCGAGGCCGTCGCCATCGAGGACGAGCGGGGCGGGCGCGGCGGCCTTCGGGTTGGGCTTGAGGGTGAGCCGGGCCCGCACGCGCGTGGCCTTGGGGTCGAGCGACACGTCGAGATCGACGGTCTCGACCAGCCAGTCGGGCGGGTGGTAATCCTGGAGGCGGACGGGAGGAGCTTGTTCGGTGCGCATGCGGACTTGGTGGACTCGGGCGACGGAATGGTCAAGACGTCGATCTTAAGAGATTTTGGGGCCAGCCGGCCACGCGGCGCGCCGAGATCAGGCAAAAGAAACGAAAGCGCGGCTGATCCCTGTGTTAGGATAAGGTCTGCGATTCTGGTGGGACTTGGGACTGCGCCGCCGGCCGAGTAGTATCCTCGAGGCATGGCATTTGCCTGCTGCCCCGCTCACGCACTTCTTTGGCATAGCGCCGGTTGATTGTTGATGGAGCTTCCATGGAAACCTATGTGGATCGCAAGAAATTGTTCGTGCCGGGGCTGGCCAAGCTCTACGAGAGCCTGGCGCCGCTGAGCTACACCCTCATTCGCTTTTCGCTCGGCGTCTTCCTGATCCCGCACGGATACGCCAAGCTGTTCCAGGACGATGCCGTAGCGGCGTCGCGCAATTTCGTGAATTTCGGCTGGTCCAATCCGTTGGCCTGGGCCTACTTCATCGGGGCGCTGGAGTTCATCGGCGGCATCATGCTGGCGGTCGGCCTGCTGACCCGCATCGTCGCGGCCGCTTTCGTGATCGAGATGTCGGTCATCAGCTTCGGCGTGCTGTGGCCGGTCTGGGGGTGGAATCGACGCGGGATGGAATACGCGCTGCTGATGGGCATCATCGCGCTCGCGATCCTGTTCCGCGGCGGCGGTCGTTACTCGGTCGATCGCTACATCGGCCGGGAGTTCTAGGGCGAGGACAATCCGGCCGGGCGCGATCGACCGGTGCCGCGGCGTGGCGCGGCATGGCCGGTCATTTTGAGGTTGGCCGATGATGATGCGCGCCATGATGCTGGAAAGCCCGCGCTCGCGCCTGGTCTTGCGCGAGCGGCCGCTGCCGTCGCCGCGGGCCGGCGAAATCCTGATCGCGGTCGCGGCCTGCGGGGTGTGCCGCACCGATCTCCATGTGGTCGATGGCGAGCTGCCTGACCCCAAGCTGCCGCTCGTGCCCGGGCACGAGATCGTCGGGCGGGTGGCGCAAGTCGGCGCCGGCGTTGCGGGTTTCGCCATCGGGGAGCGCATCGGCGTGCCGTGGCTCGGGCACACCTGCGGGGTCTGCCCCTATTGCTGTGCCGATCGGGAAAACCTGTGCGACACGCCGCTGTTCACCGGCTACACGCGCGACGGCGGCTATGCCAGCCATGCGATTGCGGATGCCAATTATTGTTTCCCGCTGCCCGAGGAGGCCGACGACGCCGAGCTCGCGCCGCTCCTGTGCGCGGGCCTGATCGGCTGGCGCAGCTACCGCATGGCCCAAGAGGGTAGTAGCGAGGGGAGCGCGCTCGGCCTCTATGGATTCGGTGCGGCGGCGCACATTTTGGCGCAGGTTGCCGTGTGGCAAGGACGCCGCGTCCATGCCTTCACCCGCCCGGGTGACGAGGCCGCGGCAGCCTTCGCGCGCTCGCTCGGCGCGGTCTGGGCCGGCGGCTCGGACGCGCTGCCGCCGGAGCCGCTCGATGCCGCCATCATCTTCGCGCCGGTCGGGGCGCTCATTCCCGCGGCCCTCAAGGCGGTGAAGAAGGGCGGGCGCGTGGTCTGCGGCGGCATCCACATGTCGGACATTCCGAGCTTTCCCTACGCGCTATTGTGGGAGGAGCGGCACCTCGTCTCGGTCGCCAATCTCACGCGCGCCGATGCGCGGGAATTCCTGGCGCTGGCCCCGCGGGCCGGCGTGAAGACGAAGGTCAGCCGCTATCCGCTCGCCGCCGCCAACGAGGCGCTCGCCGACCTGCGCGAAGGGCGCCTGCAAGGCGCTGCCGTGCTGGTGCCTTAGGGTGTTTCCGGCAACTGTGAAACCGCTCTGGCTCTACCGGTCCTGGACTCGCAACGCGCGTCGGCGATCTGTTGTGGCTCTCCGCGCGGCCGATTCCCGTTCACGAGGAATACGCAAACCACCAGGAAGATCCCGAGCACGATCGAGGAGCCGATGGTGCCGAGGTCGAGCCCGCCTTGCTCATGGGTCTTGGTGAGAATGTCGCCCAACGTCGCGCCGAGCGGCCGGGTCAGAATGAAGGCGAGCCAGAACAGCGGCGTGTGCGAAATTTTGGTGAAGAAGTACGAGGCCGCGATGACAGCCAGCACGGCGATGATGACGAGCGCGCCGCCCTCATAACCGAGACCCAATCCGGTTCCGTCGGCCAGAAAATCGCCGAGAGCGGTCCCAAGCGTGTTGGAGAAGAGGATCGTGATCCAGTAGAATGTTTCTGCTTTTGGATTGTCGATGTTGCCGACCGCCACCGAGCCGAGCGCAAACCGCCAAATTCCAAGAATCGAAACCAGGATCGCCACCAGCAAGAGCGAGCCGCCGATATATCCTAAACCGGCGGTGCGGTCCAAATAGTCCGACAGCGTCGTCCCCGCCGTCGTGGTCGAAATGATGACGGTCCAGTACATGAGTGGGTGATAGGACCTGGACGCAACTTGCGCGATGAGCGTGGCGAGGAAAATGCCGAACAATACCACGGTGCTCACCGCGTAGCCCAAGTTCAATGTCATGGAGAGGAGATCGCCGCCCGTTTCGCCGAGCGTCGTGGCGCAGATTTTCATGATCCAGAAGGCCAGCGTGACTTGCGCAACCTTGTTCGTGCTCGCATGCATTTGTGGTCTTCCTTGAGCTGTCTGGAGTCGATTTTATTCGGGGGATCGAGATCGATCGCAGAGCGCCTGCCGGCGCGCATCGCCGCGGGGAGCGGCCATGACCGTAGTTCTTGTTTGGAATGATGCGCCGGCGGCCTCTTGGAAAGCCGCCGGCGGTTTGCTCTAAATTAGTGGCCGCCGCGCTCGACGCTGTTCTCCAGTATCTTCCCGGTCTTGGCGTCCACGCCGACTTCATGCACGACCGAGCCGTTCTTGATGTCGAAGGAGTAGCGCAGGCCGCTGCCACCCTTCTCCTTCTCCAATTCCTCGGAGGCGATCGTGCCGGCGAAGACCTTGAGCGCCATGGCGCGAGCCTCGGCCAAGGTGATCTTCGCCCCTGCGGCGAGCTCTTCGCCCGTGAACGCCCGCGCCGGGGAGAGAGTCGTCGCCACTGTGCCGGTCGCGATGGCGCCGCAAACGACCAATGCCGTGAGAGTCTTGCCGAATGTCATCGTGAATCTCCTGTTGCCGATGGGACCTGCCGTCTGGATCGGAAGATAGCGGCCCGATCGTTGGGGGCTTGTTTCCTGCACTATACAAATTCGTATAGTTGGCCCTTGCTTCACCAACGTCGCGGAAAGCTGCGGTAAGATCGGTACCAAGGATCGTTTGGCCGCTTTGAGGGCGAAGCTCGCTGATGAAAGTTCTCCTTGTCGAAGACGATGTCAAAACCGCCGCTTACGTGAAGCGCGGGCTCGAGGAGCACGGCCATGTGGTCGACTCCGCCGCGAACGGCCGTGACGGGCTCTTTCTCGCGGCCGGCGAGGTCTACGATGTCATGATCGTCGATCGCATGCTGCCCGGCCTCGATGGGCTCGGGATCGTCAAGACCGTGCGCGCGGCCGGCGTGACCACCCCGGTCCTGTTTCTCACCACCATGGGCGGCATCGAGGATCGGGTGGAGGGGTTGCAGGTGGGTGACGACTATTTGGTCAAGCCGTTTGCCTTTTCCGAGCTCATGGCGCGCATCAATGCGCTGGCGCGGCGGCCGCCCATTGCGCAGGCGCCGACGGTCTTGCGGGTGGCGGACCTGGAGATGGATCTGCTCGGTCGCAAGGTCAGGCGCGCGGGCCAGGAGATCGATCTGCAGCCGCGCGAATTTCGCTTGCTCGAATATCTGATGCGCAACGCGGGTCGCCTCGTGACCCGCACGATGCTGCTCGAGCACGTATGGGAGTTCAACTTCGAGCCCAAGACCAACATCGTCGAGACTCACATCAGCCGGCTCCGCTCCAAGATCGACCGGGGGTTCGATGTGGAGCTCCTGGAGACGGTGCGCGGCTCAGGATACTTGCTCCGTGCCCCTGCCTAGACTCGTCTCGACCGCGAGCTTTCGTCTCTCGGCGCTCTACGCCGTCCTGTTCGGGGGCTGCGTGCTTCTTTTGGGCGCGGCTGCGTTCTGGAGCACACGTTCCGCCCTCGAGACGCAATTGACGCGCCGCATCGAAGCCGAGATGACGCTGCTCGAGCAGGAGTTTCGCTCCAACGGCATCGATCGCCTCATCGCCACCGTCCAGCAGCGCACGCGCATCAAGGGCAATCTCGACTACTTTGTGCTCGATACGGCCGGCAAGCGCCTCGCTGGCGATCTCCCGACGACCGATCGCCTGGGCTGGGTCGTGTTCGACGGCGGGCAAAATGCCGGCGGGGAGCAGAGTGACGAAAACGAAGCTGTTCGCGTCCTTGTCAAGCAGCTCGACGGCGGATTTCGGCTGGGCGTCGGAGAGGATCTGGAGCAGGTCGGTGAGATGGAGGAGACGTTTCTCGGCATCCTGGCCTCCGCGCTCGGTATCGTTCTGGTGCTGGGCATCGGCGGCGGCCTCCTCCTGAGCGCAGCCTTCCTCCGCCGTGTCGACATGATCACGCGAACCGCCGACGCCATCATCGACGGCGACCTCTCGCGGCGGATCGAGCGGACCGGCTCGGGCGACGACTTCGACCATCTGTCGGCCACCCTCAATGTCATGCTCGATCGCATTGCCGGCCTGATGGAGAATCTGCGCCAGGTCTCGAGCGACATCGCCCACGATCTGCGCACGCCGCTCTCCCGCCTGCGGCAGGATCTGGAGGAGGCGCAAAAGCGGGATCTGTCGGCGGCCGACTTCAAGCGCGTGATCGAAGACGCGGTGGCGGAAGCGGACGTGCTGCTCGAAACGTTTTCGGCGCTGTTGCGCATCGCGCAGATCGAGGCCGGCACCCGACGCTCGGCCTTCCGGCCGGTCGATCTCTCCGATGTGATGCGCACGGTTGCCGAGGCCTATGCTCCGGCGGTCGAGGAGAGCGGGCGCACGCTGCGCACCGACATCGCGGAGGGTGTGCAAGTCGGCGGCGATCGGGGGCTGCTCTCGCAGCTCTTCGTCAACCTGGTCGAGAACGCTCTTCATCATACGCCGCCCGGGACCACGATCGCCTTGCGCCTGTCCGGCCAATCCGCGGGTGTCGTCGCCGAGGTCGCGGACACCGGACCCGGCATCCCGGCGGACGAACGCGTCAAGGTGTTTCGCCGCTTCTATCGGCTCGAGCGCAGCCGAACGGCGCCCGGCAGCGGGCTGGGCTTGAGCACGGTCGCCGCCATCGTCGAGCTTCATCATGCGGCGATCGAATTGCTCGACAATGAGCCTGGCCTGCGGGTGGTGATTCGGTTCCCTGCCTGAGCCCCATCGGGGCAGCGAGAGAATTTGCTCTAAGGCTTCGCCGTGTCGATTTCACGCCCGAGCACTTGCTGCACCGCGTCGAACGAATCCATGAACTCGCGCAGCTCGACGATGCGGCCGTCGCGGAACCGGATGAAGTGCGCCACCAGGAGCTGTATGATCCGATTGGTAGAACGTTGACGCAGACGCGCCATCACGATCGCGCCGGCGTTGTCGTTTTCGACGACCATGAAAATCGGCTGATAGGTCAGGATCTCGAACGTGGCGTGCACCCTCTTCATCGTCTCGGCGATGGCGGCTTTGCCGTGCTGGCGCCCGAGATAGGGAAATACCTCGATTGGCGCATAGCTGATCAATTCGGCATCGTCGTCGTAGGAATTGAGGACGACATCGATCCGGCCCGCGCAGTAGGCGGCGTAGAGATCGTAGATGCGTGCGCGCAGCTCAGTCGACATGATTCGCCCTCGTTCACCGCGAGGCCAGTTAAGCATTGTTCGCCGCGCACGGGAACGACGGTTTCCTGCTTTCCCGCGGACGCGGCCTGAGTCGCCCTCCGCCCATGGAGCCTCGATACTAAAAACCAATTTAATGGCGCCTCCGGCGGCCCGAGCCTATTTTCCGCCCGCAAGGGTGCAATCGCCCGCAGTAGCGCGGGCGCAACCTGGAGGGCGCCACCATGGCCCACGCCGCGACCCTGCCGGTTCTCACGGATGAATCCGGCCTCACCCGCTATCTCGGGAAGATCCGGCGTTTCCCAATGCTGGAGCCGCAGGAGGAATACATGCTGGCCAAAAGCTGGCGCGAGCACGACGACCGCGCGGCGGCGCATCGGCTCGTCACCAGCCATTTGCGCCTGGTCGCCAAGATCGCCATGGGGTATCGCGGCTACGGCCTGCCGATCGCCGAGGTGGTCTCGGAAGGAAATGTGGGATTGATGCAGGCGGTCAAGCGCTTCGAGCCGGAGCGCGGATTCCGCCTCGCCACCTATGCGATGTGGTGGATCAAGGCCTCGATCCAGGAATACATTCTGCGCTCGTGGTCGCTGGTGAAGCTGGGCACCACCGCCAACCAGCGGAAGCTGTTCTTCAATCTGCGCAAGGCGAAGAGCAAGATCGCCGCCTTCGAGGAGGGGGACCTGCGCCCCGATCAGGTGACGCTGATCGCCGAACGGCTGAGCGTGAACGAGCAGGACGTGATCGACATGAACCGCCGGCTTGCGGGCGACGCCTCGCTCAACATGCCGATCCGCGAGGATGGCGATTCCGGCGAATGGCAGGATTGGCTGGTCGACGAGACGCCGAGCCAGGAGCGCGTGCTGCTCGAGGCCGAGGAGCTCGACAATCGGCGCCAGGCGCTCGGCGAGGCCCTGACCGTACTCGACAATCGCGAGCGGCGCATCTTCGAGGCGCGCCGTCTCGCCGAAAGCCCGCTCTCGCTCGAAGAGCTGGCCGTGGAATTCGGCGTATCGCGCGAGCGTATACGCCAGATCGAGGTGCGCGCCTTCGAGCGAATAGAGAAGGCCGTCCGGCATCGGGTCGCCGCCATGGAGTGGCCGCAGGCGCCGGCGGTTCACTGACGCCGGCGTACGGCGTCGCTCGGATCGATGGAAAACGCCATGTCGCCGGTGCAGGATGGAGGGCGCTCCCGCGTAGACCGGGAGCCCGACGGCCGGCCAATGTCGGCTCCGGGGGCGGCTGGTGACCAAGCCGTCGCCGCGCGTGGAAACGAGTTGATGGCCAAATTGCTCGTGATCGAGGACGACAAGGAGACGGCCGACGAGATTGCGGCCGAGCTCGGCCATCGCGGTTTCGACGTCGACTGGGCCGCCAACGGCATCGAAGGGCTGGACAAGGCGCGCTCCGGCGTAGCCGAGGTCATGATCGTCGATCGCATGTTGCCGGGAATGGACGGTCTCACCATCATCGAGGCCCTGCGGCAGGAGGGCGTGTGCACGCCGGTGCTGGTCTTGAGCGCGCTCGGCGCGGTCGACGATCGGGTGCGTGGATTGCGCGCCGGCGGCGACGACTATCTGACCAAGCCGTTCGCGACCGCCGAGCTCGTCGCCCGGATCGAGGCGCTGTTGCGCCGGCCGGCGGAAAGCCGCGACACGGTGCTGCGGGTCGGGCCGCTCGCGCTCGACCTCATCGCGCGCACCGCCAAGCGCGGGGATCGCGCGATCGATCTGCTGCCGCGGGAGTTCCGGCTGCTCGAATACATGATGCGCCGCAAGGACCAGACGCTGACGCGCGCCATGCTGCTGGAGGAGGTGTGGAACTACAAGTTCGTTCCCCAGACCAATCTGGTCGACGTTCATATGGGGCGGCTGCGGCGCAAGGTGGATGAGCCGAACGAGCCGCCGATGATTCACAATGTCCGCGGCGTGGGTTTCATCCTCCGTGCGCCTGCCTGATCTCATCCGCACGACCACATTTCGCTGGACGCTGGCGGTGTCCGGCACATTCGTCCTGTGCACTTTGGTGCTGTTCGGCTTCGTCTATTGGCAGACCGCCGCCTACATGACGTCCTCGATCGACAGTTTGCTCACCGGAGAGGTGGACATCATGGTCGGCGATGCGCCGCAGCGGCGGCTGGAGCGAATCGTCAATCGACTGGGTGCCGATCCTCGCCACATCCGGATCGCGGGCCTGTTCGGAGCCGACGGACATCGCATCACCGGCAATCTGGAGAGCCTGCCGGGCGGCCTCGCGCCCGATGTTCCGACCGACGTCGTGATCGTCCGGCTCGAGGGCCAGACTCGTGAGACCCAGAAAATAAGGCTCGTCTCGCATCCGCTGCCGAGCGGCGAGGTGCTCGCAATCGGCCGGTATAATGGAGAGATCGAGCAGATCGCGGAAATCGTCGGCCGGGCCCTGGCGCTCGGCCTGCTGCCGGCGTTCGGGCTCGCGGTCGTCATCGGAATGGTGCTGAGCCTGCGGGCTCTCGATCGGCTTACGGACGTCAACCGGAGAATCCAGCGTATCGTTGCCGGCGATTTGCGCGCGCGCCTGCCGGCGCGCGGGAGCAACGACCCGTTCGACCAGCTCGCCGTCAGCGTCAACCGCATGCTGGGCGACATTGAAGCGCTCATCCATGAGATTGCCGGCGTCGGCGACGACATCGCGCATGACCTGCGCACGCCGCTGACCCGGGTGCGGGTGCGCCTCGAGCGCGGACGCGAGCACGCGACCACGCTGGGGGAGTTGCAGACTGTCGCGGATCAGGCGATCGCCGGTCTCGATCAGGCCTTGGCCATCGTCACGGCGCTGTTGCGCATCGCCGAGATCGAGCATAGCCGCCGGCTCGAGGGATTCAGCGCGGTCGCGCTCGCCCCTCTGCTGCGCGAGGTGGGCGATCTCTACGAGCCGATTGCCGAGGACAAGCGCATCACGCTTGCGGTCGAAGCCGCCGGCGAGGCGACCGTGCACGGCGACCGCGATCTCCTGTTCGAGGCGGTCGCCAATCTGGTCGACAATGCGGTGAAGTTCACGCCCGCGGACGGACGCGTCGAGCTCGCCTTGCTGCGCCGGGAAGGCGAGACCGTCATCCGGGTGAGCGACACCGGCCCGGGCGTCTCCGAGATCGAACGCGGAGCAGTGACCAAGCGGTTTTATCGCTCGGACAAAAGCCGGCGCACCGAGGGATTGGGGCTGGGCTTGAGCCTGGTGGCTGCGATCGTCAACCTGCATGGCTTCCGTTTTACGATCGGCGGTAGCCGCGGTTGCACGGCGGAGATCGTCTGCCCGCAAATGCACTGAAGACGGGAAGCGGCGGCCGGGCGACAGAGCTCCCGGCGCGCGTCCGGGCCGGCGGCTCAACATTAAAATCGAATTTAGTTTTGTGAACAGCAATTTAGTGGTGCCGGCACCCCATCGGCCTATCTTTGAATCGTAGGCGACAAAACAGCTCAGGAGATACGACAATGTTGAACAAGACCAAGATTGCTCTCGCGGCAGCCCTCATCATCGGCACCGCTTCCGTGGCGCTGGCGAGCGATTCCGGCAGTGAGCCCTCGGGCGGGCACGTAATGCCGGGCAGCCTGGAAGGCGTCAATCCGGTTGACCACCCCGGTATCTTCCGCAACGCCACGACCGCCAAGTCTTATGGTTTCGTGGAAACAGCGCACGGCTGGGCGGTAGCGCCGGCCCAGACTTCGCAGGGGCGCTAAAGCACGATCCCGAAAACGCCTGCCCGAGCGAAAGCAGCTTCTCGGACAAGACCAAACAAATGCTGGAGCGAGATCGGTGTAAGCGATCTCTGCGGAGCCCCGGGGCAATAGCCCCGGGGCTTTCGCGATTTGGAACTTGGGCGAGAGACTGCACCGATGGCGATACGCTCAACCGGCGCTACGCCGCGGCTCGGCATGGCCGATCACGCGCTTGATCGAGGAAAAGCGCGCGCGCAGCGCCCGCTCCAGCTCGTCGACCCGCTCGTGGGTCTCGGCGACCGTGAGCAGCGGATCGGCCAAACAATGAAAATTGACGATCTCGGCGCCGTCGCTGCTGCGCACCCGCACGTCGTGCACCTCGCCGACGGAGGCGCACTTCGCCGCGATCCCCGTGAGCGCGTCGCGCACGGCGGCGACCCGTTCGGGCGCGGCGTCGATGCCGGGCTGGTCGTGGGGCTGCAGCGGCTCGATATGGGTCTCGACCTCGACGCCGGGGCCGATCTCCTCGCGCACCGCGTCTTCGAGCTCGCTGGCGATGTCATGGGCGACGCCGAGCGCCAGCGCGCCGTCCACCTCCAGATCGAGCGAGACCGACAGCTTCGCCCCGATGGCATGCACCGTCACGTGATGGACGGCGAGCGAACGATTGCGTGCGATCACCATCACCCGCTCCAGCACGGTCTCGCCGTCGAGCGCGCGCGGCTCGGTGGTGACCGACAGTTCGGCCTTGGGATAGGCGGCGCGCACCGCCGCCTCGATCCGCTCCTTGAGGGCGGCGACGCGATCGAGCGCCAGCGTGCGGCTGACGCCGACGCTGAGATCGACGAACGCCACGCCGCCGGCCTGCCGCACGCGCACGCGCTCGACCGCGACCACGCTCGGGACGCGCGTCACGATGGCGGTGATCCTGGCGGCGGCTCCCGCCGGCGCCGTATCGGTGAGCGTATCGATGGTGCGGCGGCCGAGCCGCCAGCCGGCGATGCAAATGAACAGCGCCACGACGACGGCGGCCGCGGCGTCCGCCCATGCATAGCCGAGCGCGACCGCGCCGAGCCCGATGAGGACCGCGAACGAGGACCACATGTCGGAGCCGAAATGCAGCGCATCCGCCTCGAGCGCCTCGCTGGAGGTTTCGCCGGCCACCCGGTAGAGCACGCGGGCGCGGAAGAAATCGACCAGCATCGAGCCGCCGATCACCACGAAGGACCAAGGCGTCGCCTCGACCGCATGCCCGCCGCCGCCGGACAGCCGCGCCAGCGCCTCCCAGATCACCACGCCCGACAGCACGAACAGGAGCGCCGTCTCGGCCAGCGCCGAGACGCTCTCGATCTTGCCGTGCCCATAGTGGTGCTCGGCGTCGGCCGGCTTGTCGGAAACCCGCACCGCGAAATAGGTCATCACCGTGGCGGCGAGATCGATCAGCGAATGCGCGGCTTCCGACAGGATCGCGAGCGAGCCGGTCGATAACCCGACTACGCCCTTGGCGAGCGTCAGGGCGGCTGACGCCGCGATCGAGGTGAGGGCGACCTTTTGCTTGGCGTTTTGCATGGTCTGCCGTGTCGCCGCGGGTGGCGACTTGCGCGAGCAGCGCAGTCGCTGGCTTGATTGTGGGTCACATTTCCTACGCGCCGTTGCCGGCGTCAATCGAGCAACGGCGCCTAGCCGATCCGCCTCTTGATTTCTCCAAAAAAGGACCTAATATACTCCGAAACTGGAGTATGTCTCTTGTCCCTGGCCCCCGCCTATCCGGCGACCCGCTATGAGGCTTCGCCCCTCGTCGATCTGTCCGCCAAAGCCGAGCGCGAACGGCTGAGCCCGTCCGCCATCAAGGCCTTTCTCAATATCATGGCGACGTGGGGCGTGCGGGACGAAGATGCCCGCGCGCTGCTCGGCGGAATGTCCAACGGCCAGTTCTACGAGATGAAGAAGAACCCGCAGCGCAGCTTGGACGCCGACACGCTCACGCGCGTCTCCTGCCTGGTCGGCATCTTCAAGGCGCTCAATATTCTCTATTCGCAGAAGCTCGCCGATGCGTGGGTCCTGCGGCCGAACGCCAACCGCATCTTCGGCGGCGCGACCGCGCTCGCCTATATGATGAAGGGCGGGCTGCCGGCGATGCAGATGGTGCGCCGTCTCCTCGACGCGCGGCGGGGCGGCTTGTGAGCCTGCCGCGCACGAGCTTGGTTCGCCGCAACGATACGCACCGCCTCATCCCCTCGAAATACGGTGACGGCGGCGACAGCGTGCTCACCCGCATCGCCGACGGCGATGCCCATCTCCAGGACATCTTCGATCTCGACAACGCCACCAACGACCGGCTTTTGGCCGAGAACAATTTGCTGCCCGGGATCGGCATCCACGAGCTCGTGTTCGGCGTGCCTTGCTTTCGCATCGTCAATGCCGTCTTCTGCCACGCCCATCCGCTCGGCAGCCGCTTCAACGGACCGGATCGCGGCGCCTGGTATACGGCTTTCGAGCTCGAGACCGCGCAGGCCGAGATCGCCTTTCAGAAATGGATCGAGCTCGCGGAGGTGAGCTGGCTCGAAGACGAGGAGGAGACTTACGACGATTACTTGGCCGATTTCAGCGCCGCGTTTCACGACATCCGCGGCGACGACCAATTTGCGGACTGCCTTGCGCCGGACAGTTACCTCGCCTCGCAGGAGCTGGCCAAGCGCCTGCTCGACGCCGGTTCGCTCGGCATCGTCTATCCGAGCGTCCGGCACCACGGAGGAACATGCATCGCCTGCTTGCGGCCGGCCCTCGTGATGAATGTGCGCAAGGGGGCGACCTGCCGATTTGTTTGGCGGGGCAGGGCGGAGCCGAGCATCGCGGTCGTTTGAATTCAAGCGCCGCGCGGCGTCAGAACCAGAACGGCGTCTTGCTGGTCCAGGGGTTCTTCGGGAAGCGGCTGTGCAGCAAGTTATAGGCGGCCTCGGACGTGTCGGAATCCATGTCGCCGTAGTGGGTTGCCCGCACCACGTTATGGAGCGCCTCCGGAACCCGCGGATCGCTCAGATGCGCCTTCGCCCACGGAATGACGATGGCCCCGAGCCAGGTCGGCCCGCCCGGCAGCTTGCCCAGCCGGTCGTTGTCAGCCTTGGCGCGTTGCTTGTCCCGCGCCGTAATGAACGGCGGCGCGACGAGCGGCAGCGGCAGGGCGCAATCGAGGCAGAGCACGGAATTGCCGTTGTCGTCCGTGTTGCCGAAGGGCGTGTCGCTGGACGCCCACCAGCGTGCGCCGAAGGCGCCGATCACCTCGCGCTTGTAAATGTAGCCGAGGCCGTAATCCGGATACGGACGCGCGGCCGGCAGCTTGAGGAGCAGCAGCGCAGCCTCGACTTTTTTGGCCTCGGCAGTGGCGGCGGCGCGATAGCTTTTCCAGTCGTCGGCATACTGCGGAAAGAACGGCGCCACGGCGTCCGCCATCGACTTTGCGGTATCGGCGTCGCCGAGCAGCACGGCCCGCGTCCACACCGAAAGCCCGATGTCGCGCTTGACGTGAGCCGGCAACCCGGGCGCAAGCACGACCCGTGCCATCATCGGCAGCGGCATGAAGGCCGCCATATCGTAGGCGCCGTCGACGTCGAAATAGAGCGGGTCTTTCTGAAAAATCTCCGATCGCCAGCTCAGCACGCTCGCCATGTAGCTGTCCGACTTGGTCGGCGGCAGCGGCAGGGCCATCGCGTTGAGGTTGGTGCGCGGGTCGTAGAGGTACATGAGAAACTCGCCGCGCCGCACCGCGAACTTCACGAATTCGCCGATGTCGCGGGCGAGTGCGAGCCGGTGGTAGCGCATGAGATTTTCGACGCCTTCCGGCAGCGCGGCGGCGGCGAGGTGCCGGTCGAGCTCGGCGCGGGCGTCGTCGGTTTTGCCCTGGCCGATGAGGAGGCGCAGCCGGTTCCAGGCCAGACTGTAGTAGGCGGGCGAGGCGGCATCGATCGCCTGCGCCGCCGCGACCGCCTCTGCGCTGTCCGGATCGCCCGGCTCGAGAAACATCATCGCCGCCACCAGCCATGGCAGCGCGTGGCCGTCGTGCCAGCGGGCCAGCACATCCGCCTTCACCTCCGCGTTCTGACGGCCCTTCTCGCCGTTGAGCGCGTTGATGTCGTAGATCCAGGCGCCGAGATCGGTGTAGCGCTTGCCGGTCCTCTCCATATCCCTGAGGTCGTGAACGTCGACCGCGAGCGAGGCGGGAAGATCGGCGGCGAGGAGCGATTGCGCCAGCTCCTGCGCGCGTTGTTGCGGCCGCGTCGCGAACGCGAGCATCGAGGCCAGGCGGGGCGCGTCGGCGTGGTAGTCGGCGAGCTCCGGATCGGCCGCGATGCCGGCGATGGCGGTATTGGCGGCCGCGATGCTGTCGGGCGTCCTGGCGACGATCGCCGCGTGGACGGCGGCGCGCGCCGCGAGATAGCGCGCGAGCCTGCGCCACGGCGAAGATGCATCATGGCCGATCGCGTCGTAGAGCTCCGCGGCGCGGGCATAGTCGTAGCGGTAGAAATAGGCGGTCGCGACCTGGTAGGCGCGATCGGCCTTGAGCCAGGCCGGCGCATCCGGCAGGTCGGCGGGCAGGCCTGAATCCGCCACGCAATTGGCGAGCACCGCATCCTCTCCGGTCGTCCATTCGCGCACCGACGGATCGCCGGCGCCGTACTGTTTGACGCGTTCAAGCAGCGTCGCGGCGGCATTGCGATAGGCGTTCGGGAAGCAGGAGACATCGAGCGCGCTGATCTCGGCGGGCCGCTCGCGCGGCGCCGTATCCCGCGCGGAAGCGGCGGGCCCGAGCACGCGCTTGCGCGCGTCGCTCCACGTCGGCCTCGTGTCGTCGTTCGCGCCGGGAGCGTCGCAGCACCGCGTGAGGAGCTGCTGCGCCTGGGCGTCGGTGAAGGTGCCGCCCATCATCTGACGATAGGCGGCAAACAGCCGGTTGTCGTCGAACGTCGGACGCAGGATGCCGAGGCGGCCGTGGAAATAGGCGAGATTGTCGTCCAGGTCCATGCCCGAGCGGCTGAAGAACCTGATTTCCTGAATGTACTGGCCGGTCGCCCAAGCCGCAGGGGCGAACGCGCAAAGCAGGAGCGCAAGCGTCAGTCGAGCAACGGATCGTGTGACCATCGGCGTATCCTCGTGCGCACGATTTCATATGAGTCGGGGGTCCAGCGCCGCGGGCTGAAGACATAGACGCGCCGGCCCGACGGCAGCGCGTCCGGCAACTCGTCGGTCGCGACGCCGAGGCTGGAGCGGCATTCGACGCCGCGGAAGTCGCCGCCGCTGGCGAGACGCGCCCGCACCCGGCGGCCGTCATAGCCCATGCGAAACAGCATCGGCACCACCTCGTCGGCCGCGAGCCGCCCGGTCCAGCTCTCGTTGAAGCACCAGGAGGCGAGCGCCGTGACCGAGATCGCGGCGCCGGGAAGCCGTTGGCGCAAAGCCGCGATCGCATCGATGAAAAAGGCGCGCTGGGACGCCACCGCCTCGAAGTCGACCTGCAGGACCCGATGGGGAACCTCGTCGCTGACTGCGGCGAGCGCCTCGACGAAGCGGCGCAATTGCTCGGCGCTGAGCACCGGCGGCTCGGCGCGATCGGTCTCCACATGCGCGATCGCGACGCGGCTCACGCCCTCCGGCAGTGCCAGCGGATTGTGGCGCGGGGTGAGGACGACGCCTTCGCCGCGCAGCGTCAGCGTGGCGGCGAGAAAGGCGACGCCGGTGTCGCTCGGGTCGAGAAAGCGCAAGTCGTCGTCGCGGTCCCACGCCCACAGCACGAGCGGCGGCAGATCGAGCCGGATGCCGGCGCGCGTGGGCGTCATGCGGTCACCGGCCAGGGCGAGCAGCAGCACGGCCAGCGCCAGCACCGCGCGCCGCCAGCGCGGCCGTTCTCGCGCGTGTCCATGGACCGACTCTGCCGGCGACGTCGTCATCTAGGCTCGACCACTATGGCTGACAACCCGAGGAACAATACGAAAGGCCCGCGTTCATGTCATTGATGGCGTTGATCCGGATCGGCAGCATAGTCCGGCAGGCACCGCAGCTCGTTGTATCGGTCAGGCCCGGCTCTCGGCTCTGACCGCCGGCATGCGGGCGAACGCTGGCATGGTGTCGGTGATGACGATCAACCCTTCGCTACGGCGTCGCCACCGCGAGGCTACCGCTTTATCAGGTCCTTGTATTTCTTCAGCGCTTCAAAATTGCCGCGGATAATTTCCGTCGTCCGTTCCTCGCCCACCCAGTCGTCGCCCATTTGATTCTCGTGCAGCCATTTGCGAAATTCGGCGGAATCGAGCGTCATTCGATAAGCGGTCAAGAATTTCGCATAGTCGTCGGGATGTTTGGCTTTGAAGGCGGCCGGGAAGACGAACGTCCGCACGGAGCCGTTGATGAGCGGCACCGAGGTATTGTAGGCCTTCAGCACGTCGTTGATGGGCGGCACGTCGTAGTCGGGAGCCCGATCCTCGAGAAAGACGGCGAGGGGGCGGATGAAGTCGCGGATGATCTGCGCGCCCTCGGCCTGGCCGATGTTGAAATCGACCTGCCCGCCGGCAAGCGCGGTTCGCATGCCGCCGGCGCCGTCGAAGGTGACGATCCGCAATGCGCTCGGACCGAGACCTAGAGCCTTCAGCAAGGCGATCGTGGTGATATGGCCGACCGACCCGAAGTCCACGCCGGTACTGATCTTGCCCGGATTGGCGCGAATGGCGTCGATCAGCTCCGCGGCCGTGCGCCAAGGGCGGTCCTTCGGCACCAGCAGGATCGTGAAGTCCGTCCACTGCGCGTTGACGAAGGTGAAGTCGTCGAGGGTGAAGTGCGCGTTGGTCACCAGGATGTTGACCGGGATGAACGGCGTCGCCGGCGTCAGCATGACGGTGTAGCCGTCCGGCGGCTGCTGCAGGAACCACGTCGTTCCGATCAGGCCGCCGGCGCCGGCGCGGTCGACGACCGTAATCGGCTGGCCGAGATACTTCGGCATGAACTGGGCGAAGCCCCGCGCAAAACGATCGGCACTGCCGCCGACGTCGAACGGCACCAGAATGGTGAGGGGGCGTCGCGGCCACCCCTGCGCCCAGGCCGGCAAGACAGCCGGCCAGACAGAAGAGGCGGCCAAGGCCGCGCTGCTGGCGAGAAAGCTTCTGCGTTTCATCTCACAGGGTCCTCCCTCACGGTCTTGCTACCAGACCGGACCGCGACAGCCTGAGATACGGCAATATGATCGATAGAACGAGCAGGACGAGCATCCCGAGCGCGATCGGGCGCGTGAGCATGAACTCGATCTCGCCGCCGCTCATTTGGTAGGTGCGTAACAACGCGCCTTCGGTCAGACGTCCGAGCAACAAGCCGACCACCGTCGCAGCCACCGGATAGTCGAATCGCTGCATCAGCCAACCGATCACGGCGAATGCGGCGAGCGTGATCGGGCCGGCCATGTTCTGCGAGAGCGCGAAACTGCCGATGACCGCCAAGGCCAGGACCGTGGGCACAAGCGCGCGCAGGCGTACCTTCACGACGAACCCCGCCACGAAGATGAACCCGAATCCCAGAACCGCCAGAAAAACGACCTGTGCGAGACTCGAGAGAATGACCGCGTAGACGATGTCGGTGTGCTCGCGCATGAAGGCGGGCCCCCCGGTTATATTGTGCATGCTGAACGCAACCAGCATGACGGCCGTCGCACCGCCGGTCGGAATGCCGAGCGCGAGCAGCGTCGCCATCGAACCGCCTTCCGAGCTCGCATTGGCCGATTCGGCCGCGATGATGCCGCGCGGATCGCCGGTTCCGAACTTTTCCGGATCCTTGGCGGCCCGCCGCGCCTCCGAGTAGGAGAGCAAGTTCGCGATCGCATGCCCGCCAGGCAGGAGGCCGAGCCCGGTGCCGAGCAACGCACCGCGCAGCAGCGTGCCGGGGTAGCGGAAGGTATCGCGCATGCCGGCGAGAATGCGGCCGGCGTTCACGCTCCGGCGGGTCAGGTCATCGACCACATAGTCACGGCCGACGAGGTTGAAGAGTTCCGCCGCCGCGAACAGCCCCACAATCGCCGGGACGATAGGAATGCCATCGAGCAACAGATCGATGTCGAACGTGCCGCGCGGCGCGCCCCGCGCACTCAAGCCGACAGTGCCGAGCAACAGGCCGAAGACGCCGGCGAGCAGGCCGCGCGCCAGGTGGCGCCCGCGCAGGCGGGCGATCAGGGTCAGTCCCCACACCGAGACAACGAGCATTTCCGGCGGACCGAGCTTGATCGCGAAGGCGGCGATCGGCTCGGCGAGGCACAGCAGCAACAGATAGGCGGCGGCCTGACCCGCGCAGGAGGCGGCAAGGGCTAGTCCGAGAGCCTCGTTGTGCCGTCCGGCTTGTGCCATCGGGAATCCGTCGAATGTGGTTCCGACCGCGGCCGCCGACCCAGGCACGTTGAGGAGCACAGCCGGGATTGCGACGCCGAACAGCGCACCCGCATACATGGCGGTCATGAAGATCAGCGCTTGCAGGAAATCCATGTAGGGAATGAGCGGCAGGCAGATCGACAGCGCCATCGACGTCGTCAGTCCCGGCACTGCATGGACGATCAGACCTATCAAAATGCCGGGAACGACGACGAGCCATGGTTGCCATGAACTCCCTAGCAGATGGACGGCATCCAAGAGGGCGGTCATGTTGATCATGGGGCGCCACCCGCGGCGAAGAACAGCGGCAGCGGTATTGGGAGTATCGTATCAAAACAATAGATCACGACGATGCAGAACAGCGCGGGAATGAGCAGCAAGGCAGCGATCCGTCGTTCCCCCAGGAGCAAGAGCGTCGCCAGAATGTACACGAATGATGCTATGTCGAACCCGATCAGCGGCCCTGCGATGACCAAGGCGGCGAGCAACGCCATCGTGCCCGCGATCTTCACGCCGACCCCGCGGTCCAGCGAACGGCGCGCTTCGAAATTATCCGTATGGCCGACGACGCTGAAGCAGCTCCCCGCCACGAAGACGTAAAGGATCCCGGCCGCGATCGCGGCAGGCACGATCATGATCAGGTTCTCGACGTCGGCTTGGGCCAGCCAGGCATCCCGACAAAACCAGATGCACCAGGCGACGATCGCGGTCACAAAGGCCAGATGCGGCACGTCGACCGCGATCTTGCTGCCGCCGAATGAAATCACGGGATGCGACAAGGCCATGATGCGCTAATTCTTGATGCTCTGAAGGAACCAGTCGGTCGGCAATTGCCGCCCGAGTCCGCGTGCCTTCGCTTCACGGTATGCAAGCCCGCCGCAGGCCGCAAATTGCAGGCCCCAATTGCCGACCGCGCGATACTGCGTGATCTGGGCTGGCGTCGTGCGGCCCTTGGCGCGCTCGGCGATCACGTCGCCATAGAGCGGCCATGATTTCCCCGGTCGCTGCTTGCGGACGACCGGCGGCAATCGCTTCTGCTCCTGCGGGCTGCCACCGACGAAGGCGCTGCGGCTGTGACCGAGGTCGCGGCGAAACTGGCCCGTTTCGGGCATATCGAACGCCTCGATGCCCTGTCTCACGACGACGTCGATCCGTGCCTCGCAACCCGGCGCCAGATCGAGAGGCCCGATGCCGACGACATGCATCCCGGGCTCGAGCCATTCCGCTTCCACGACCGGCAACATGCTGTCCGTCGCCGTCGCCAGTATGTCGGCGCCCCGTACCGCCTCGCGGGCGCTCGCGACCGCTTCGATGCGGACGCCGAGCCGGTCCGACATTTCGCCGGCGAAGCGTGTGCAATTGGCCGGATTTCGGCTGAACACGCGGACCTCTTCTATTTTCCGGACCTCGACGAACGCCTCCAGAAGCGTGCGCGCCATTCCGCCCGAGCCGATCAGTCCGACGCGCCGCGAATCCGGACGGGAGAGCAAGCGCGCACCGATGCCCGCCGCGGCGCCCACGCGCATGTGCTGCAGATGGCCGTCGTTCAAGATCGCGAGCGGCTCACCGTTCGCCGTACTGAACAACAGGACGAGGCCGCAATAGGTGTCCGGGCGAATGCAATATTTCTTCTCCGACCAGCTACCGTCCGGCTGCTTTGGCCAGGTCATAATGTCTGATTTCAGCCGCACCGCGTAGACGCCGTCGGTCGCTCCCTCGATGGACCCGAAACGGTAGTAGCCGTCCTCGCGCTCGCAAGGAACGAACGTGTCGAGGCGCGGGCGGGAGACGGACGCGCCGGTCAAGACGCCCGCGAACGCCCGCTCCTGGACGGCGATGCAGTCTTTCGTCGTCAGTACGGCGGCGATGACGTCGTTATCCATCAGCAACATGTTACGCTTGTTCCTTCGCTCGCCAACCGCAGCAGCGCCCTTACGCCTTGCGCATCCAGGCTCTCGATCTCGCCACAGGCCGAAATGCACGCCGCGACGGCAGCGGGCTCGAGATGGGTCGCGAGGCAGTCACGCGCTTTGGCGAGGTGCTCCTGCGTGGTGATCGGCGGCGCACCCCACGAGCCGCGCGGTCGCTCGCAGCGCGTTCGAACCGTCTCGCCGCCTGTCAGCGTCACCTCGAGGTCGAGGTAACGTCCGGCCGTGTAGATGCTCGGAATCTCGCGCGACAGCCGGACTTTGATCTTTCGCAGCAGCGCCTGCATGTCCTCACGCGCAAGTCGCTCATCGGTGAAGGTCGCCAGGCCGACATGCCCATCGAGCAGCGCGGCCGCGGCCGTGTATTGCAGGCTGAACTTTCCATCGAGACCGCTGCGCAGATTGGGACGGTCGCTCGACGGCACGTCGGCGGCCGTTATATGGATGGCTTGGATCGCGTCAGGCGAGGGGATCCGTGGCCGCGCCATCAAGGCGGCGGTGATGGCGTAGTGCGTCGAGAACTTCGCCGGGAAAATCTTTATTGCATAGCCCGGATCCTCGATCCGGAATGGTTGTCCGAAGCCGAGCAGCGCTTCCGTCGCGAACCCGCGCGGGAAGAATGCCTCTGCGTAGCTCTGTGGCCCGGGATCGAACAACGTGGGGGTCGCGGTGAAGCCGCGCCGCGTGAGCAATGCAGCCTCAACGCCCATGGCGGCGGCATAAGCGCAATGCGTGGACTTCGTCATCGTCCCCAGATTGGCGAATAGGCCGCCGCAGCGTGAACCCGCGATGCCGATCGCATTGGCGAACTGATCGGCATCGAAGTCCAACAGATGACCCGCCGCAACCGCGGCTCCGATCGGTCCGACGAATCCCGGGGGATGGAACTTGAGCTCATGCGATTCGAGCGGGCCCGCCGCCTGCCGCAGCCGGCCCTGAATCTCGATTCCGAGAACCATCGCGGCGAGGATTTTCGCGCCGCTGCTCCCCAAGGTCTCGCCGAGCGCGAGAGCCGCCGCGAGCGACGGCGAGAGCGCGTGCGTTGCGGGCAGCCACATGGGCTCGTAATCGAGGACGTGCATCGCAGCCCCGTTGACCAGCGCGGCCGGCACGGTCCCGAGCCGCGCGTTCAGGCCGAGCAGGGCCGCCGCCGACCCTGCGCCACCGCCCGTCAGCGGATCGGTGAAATGCGCGGCGAGGATGCGGGGCGCCTCCTCGATCCGTGCCCCCGCGACCGCAACCGCGATGCCGTCGAGAAACAACTGACGGGCGGTCGGCAGCAATCGTGCATCGAGCGGGGTATGGCTGCAGCGCACGATGTGCTCGCACACACGCGCCGTTAGGCTCTGCTGGGAGTTGGTCACGCTGCACTCAATTCGTTCAGAACGTAGGGAAGGATGCCGCCGTGGCGTAGCCACTCGGCTTCGCGCCGCGTATCGACACGCGAAATGAGGGCCAGGGTTTCCGAGGATCCGGACGCGCGCTTCAAACGCACGGGCACCGCCCCGCCCGGAACGCGTGCGGCGCCGACGTCCGCAATGTCGAACGTTTCGTCGCCGGTCAGGCCGATGCTCTGTCGTGACATGCCGGCCGGAAATTGCAGCGGCAAGACGCCCATGCCCACGAGGTTCGAGCGATGAATGCGTTCGAAGCTTTCGGCGATCACGACGCGCACGCCGAGCAGGCGCGTGCCCTTCGCCGCCCAGTCGCGCGAGGAGCCGCAGCCGTAGTTGCGTCCGGCCACCACCATCGCGGGACGCCCCTCGGCGCGGTAGCGCTCTGCGGCCGTGAAAATGGTCATGGTGTCGCCGCTCGGCTGGTGGCGTGTGAAACCACCTTCACGGCCGGGCACCAGCTCGTTGCGCAATCGAACATTCGCGAACGTGCCGCGGATCATCACTTCGTGGTTGGCGCGGCGGCCGATATACGTGCCGAATTTCAGCGGCGCTACACCGTGCTCCGCCAGATATGCGCCCGCATCGGTGCGTGCCGGAATGGTGCTGCCGGGCGAGATATGGTCGGTCGTGACGTCGTCGCCGAGCATAGCCAAGACCCGCGCGCCGACGATCGGCGCCTCGGCATCGGTTTGCTCCTCGAAGAAAGGGGGGCGGCGCAAGTACATGCTCTCGGGATCCCACGCGAAGACGGGTGCCGTGCCGTGCGGGATCTCGGACCATTCCGGACCCGGGTCGGCGAACACGCCGTACGCGTCGGCAAACAGATCCCGCGTCAGGGCGCCGTCGAGGCAGGCGCGGATCTCCGCGTCGGCGGGCCAGATGTCCGCAAGGAATACCGGCTGCCCGTCGGCGCCGTCGCCCAATTTCTCGCGCGTCAGATCATTCAAGATCGAACCCGCGATCGCATACGCCACCACCAGCGGCGGGGAGGCGAGGAACGCGCCGCGAACGGAAGCATTTAGGCGACCTTCGAAATTGCGGTTGCCGGAGAGCACGCCGACGGCCACCAGTTCGCGCGCGGCGATCTCGGCCGCGATCTCCGGCGCGAGCGAGCCGGAGCCGCTGCCGCAGGTCATGCAGCCGAATCCGACGAGGTTGAAGCCGAGGCTGTCGAGCGCGTCCGCCAGCCCCGCCTTCGCGAGCATCGCCGGCACCACACGCGAACCGGGCGAGAACGAGGTCTTGACCCAAGGCTTCGTGAGCAATCCCTTCGCGACGGCGTTGCGGGCGAGCAGGCCGGCCGCGATCATCTGATACGGATTCGCCGTATTCGTACAAGACGCGATGGCCGCAATGGCGATGTCCCCGTGCTGCAGGGACCGGGACATCGACGTAACCGGCGGCGCCGGTGCCTCAGCCGCACCCTGCGCCGCGAATGCGCTGCGAAATTTCTGCGGCGCATCGGCGAGCGTGACGAGGCTTTCCGGCCGCGATGGTCCCGCCAACGACGGCTCCACTTGGCTCAAGTCGAATTCGAGCAGGGTCTGGAACGCCGGCTGCTCGGCGCGCCACAACCCCTGCGCCTTCGCGTAGCGTTCCACGAGATCGATGTGGGCCGCGGAGCGGCCGGTCTGGGCGAGATAGGCAAGGGTCTCGGCGTCCACGGGGAAGAACCCCATCGTGGCCCCATATTCCGGCGCCATGTTGGCGATGGTGGCGCGATCAGGCAGGGACAGTCGATCGAGCGCCGGGCCGCAGAATTCAATGACCGCCGCCAGTACGTCCGCGCTGCGCAGGAAGCGTGTAAGGGCGAGCACGATGTCGGTGCACATCACGCCCGTGCGCGCCGCACCCGAAAGGCGGCAGCCGACCACGCGCGGTGTGGGTAGCCCGACCGGTTGACCGAACATCGCGGTGGCGGCTTCGATTCCTCCGACGCCCCAGCCGAAAACCCCGAGCGCATTGACCATCGGCGTATGACTGTCCATCCCGACGAGGCTGTCGGGAAAGGCGAGGCGGCGACCGTCCCGCTCGGCGCAGGCAACCACCTGAGCGAAGTGCTCGATATTGACCTGATGGACGATGCCGTTGCCCGGCGGCACGACGCGCAGGTTCTTGAACTGCGCCATCGCCCACCGCACCACACCATAACGTTCGCGATTGCGCTCCAGCTCCGCGCTCAGATTACGCGCGAACGCGTCGGGCGCTCCGGCGAAGTCGACACGAACCGAATGGTCGATCACCAGATCGGTCGGCACGACCGGATTTACGCGTCGCGGATCGAGACCCCGCGCCACCATCGAGTCGCGCAGGGCCGCCAAATCGATCAGCAGCGGCACGCCGGAGGAATCCGGCATCAGCACGCGAACCGGGTAGAAACTCACCTCCCGCCCGAGTGCCACCGGGTCGGGCCAGCGCGCCAGCGCGGCGATGTCGTCACGCGTAACGGTGACGTCGTCCTCGTGCCGCAGCAAGTTCTCGAGCAGCACCTTCAGCGAGACCGGCATCCGGTCAAGTTGCGCTCCGAGCGCGTCGCCCAGCGCCGGCAGGCTGTGGAACCACAGGTCACCGTCCAACGCGCGGAGAGTTCCGAATGAATCCCGCATGCCGACTCCCCGCCCTCAGGTGCCCCTGGAGGCTGCGAAAGAACGTTCCAGCGCGCGAATTTGCGGAAGCCCCATCAGGTCGTTGAGCTCACCGAATGGCACCAAAAGGTCAGGGCGATCGATGACGCGTCCTTCCTCGATCGACTGACCGAGCACCGCGAGCGCGTTCTTCATGCCCTGAATAGCGGCCGCGGTCAGCATGCGCGGGAACGAAACCGCCTTCACGCCCATGTCCTCCAATTGTTTGGTGGAGAGGAGCGGAGTGGTCGGGCGCTGGCGGATGCCAAAGCCCATGTTCACGGTCAGCGGCTTGATCACGTTCCGCGCGACCGTGGCAATGTCCTCGGCCGTCAGCAGTGCGTCCGCGAACAGCAGGTCGGCACCCGCCTCCGCGTAAAGATTGAGTCGCCGGATCGCCTCGCCAATGCCATGGATCGCGGTCGCGTCGGTGCGCGCCTTGATGACGAAATCGGGGTCCCGGCGTGCTTCCGCGGCGGCCCGGATCTTCTCGGCGCCTTCCTCGGCGGAGATGACCTGTTTGCCCTCCATGTGGCCGCAGCGTTTCGGCCACACCTGATCCTCGATCAGCAGGCACGCCAGCCCCGCACGCTCGAAGCCTTGGACAGTGAAGTAGACGTTGAGCGCGTTGCCGTAACCCGTGTCGCCGTCAGCAGAGAGAGGGATGGAGCTGATAGCCGCCAACGCCGCGGAGGCACGCAGGTTCTCGGTGTAACCCATGATGCCGACATCAGCCCAACCGAGATTGCTCTCGCTGAGCCCGGCTCCGGAAATGGCGGCGGTCTTGTACCCCATCTGCTCGACGAGCCGCAGGCTGAATCCGTCGTAAACGCCTGGGGTCACCATGATGCCCGGCGCGGCCAACAGGGCGCGCAGCTTCGCACCCGGAGTACTTGGATTGCTTGCGTCCATGGTCCTATCCCTGATTGTCCAAGTATCCGCTCTAGGCAAAATCTGTCAACACATCTAAGATAAGAAGCGACGACGAGGCCATAGAATCATGACTTTCGATCCGGATTGTCGACAGAACCAACGGCGGCCGCCCCCTGACGTGCATGGAGAGAGCGGCACCTTGGCGGAGCAGGTGTTCTGCCGCTTGAGCGCCGCGATCCTCGCGGGCGAGATCGCGCCCGGCGCGAAGATCAGCGAGCCCGCGCTGGCAAAACAATACGGCGTGAGCCGAGGGCCGCTGCGCGAAGCCCTGCACCGGTTGCAGGAGCGCAAGCTCATCACGCGTTCCCCCAACCAGGGGCCGCGCGTCGTCAAGCCGTCAGCCGCGGTGTTGGCGGAGCTCTTCGTGGTGCGCGAGGCCCTGGAGGGCATGGCGGCGCGGCTTGCCGCCACAAATGCGACCGATGCGGAGATCGCCCGGCTGCGCGCGGCCGTAACCGAGAATGCGGTTGGCCTCAATGGCACCAAGGACGCGGGCGCGGAATTGCACGAGCGGCATGACCAGGATTTTCACTTCTCCATCACGCAGTGCAGCCGCAATCCCATGTTGATCGAGTTGCTTTGCGCCGAGCTCTACCCGCTCTTGCGGCTCTACCGCGGTCAGCTCCCTAGCGGGCGGCCACACCGCCGCCGCGCGGTGATCGAGCACGAGCGAATCGTGTCCGCGATCGAGGACCGCGATCCGGAGCTCTCCGAGCTGCTCATGCGGCGCCACATCGCAGCCGCCCGGGTGCGACGAGAGACGGCGCTCGCGCAGGCGAACGGAGTCTAGCTTCTTTCAGCCCTCATGGTGATGAGCGCGGGCAAAGCCCGCGCGTCCTGAGGCTCTCGAAGGACGAACCATGGCGACGCGTGCAGTGCCGCCCGCGCCCGCATCCTTCGAGACGGCCGACAAGAGCCGGTCTCCTCACGATTAAGAAGTTGATGATCGAGATCAAACCAATATAATCAATATGTTGATGACATTTGTGCGTGAATTTTCAATGAAAAAAGTTGCAAATTTGCCTTCCTGTCCCTATTTTGCATTGATGACAAAGGCTGACGAACTCAAGAAACATCTGCGCCCGGGACGGGTCTATCGTCGGCAGGACTTGGCGGTCTGGTCGAATTCCGTTGACCGGCACCTGAAAGCGCTCCTGAGCGACGGCACCCTCACAAAGGTGGCCGCGGGACTCTATCTTTATCCGAAGCAAACCGCCTTTGGCGAAGCTCCGGCGGACGATGTCACGCTCGTCGGCAGCTTCCTTAAGGATCGCCGCTTTCTGCTCGCGTCGCCAAATCTCTACAACAGTCTCGGCGTCGGGACGACGCAGCTTTACGATAAGACAATCGTCTACAATCTCAAGCGGCACGGCAATTTCTGGCTGGACGGGCGGCCCTTTGATTTTCGCGTCAAACCGTTCCCCAGGCGGCTGAGCAAGGAATTTTTGCTGGTCGATCTCGTGAACAATGTGGATCGGTTGGCCGAAAGCCGTTACGAGGTGCTTGCTCGCGTGAAGGAGCGCGCCCCGTCCTTTGACGTGCCGCGCCTGGAGCGCGCCGCGCGTGACTATGGAAATTTGAGGACTAAGAAATTCTTCTCCGAGGCCCTCAAGGCGGAGCTAGATGCCGGCTGACTGCCTGCACAACCATCCTGAATTCTTGGACCTGATCCGGATTGTCGCGCGCGACAAGGGCATCGCACCGGCGCTGGTCGAAAAAGATTACTGGATCATGCATTGCCTCTATGGCTTGCAGAAGCTCGGCCTGAAATTCGAACTGAAAGGCGGGACCTCGCTTTCCAAGGGCCATCACATCATCGACCGCTTCTCGGAAGACATCGACATACGGATCGAGCCACCCGCCGAGCTGCACGTCAAGACGGGACGCAACCAGACGAAGTTGCGCCACGTGGAAAGCCGGAAGAAATTCTACGACTGGCTGGCGGCCACAATCTGGATCGACGGTATTGACACTGTTGCGCGCGACGCCGCGTTCGACAGCAGGGACTACTTTAGCGGTGGCGTCCGTCTCTCTTATAAGAGCCGCACCGATCCTGTGCCGGACCTGAAGGAGGGCGTTTTGTTGGAAGCTGGCTTTGATGTTGTGGCGCCGATGATTTCGCTCATGCGGACGGCCGTCGAACGCGGCGTCACATTCTTCGATACGGCCGAAGTGTACGGCCCCTCGACAACGAAGAGCTCGTGGGCGAAGCGCTTGCCCCGTTCAAGGGCAAAGTGGTGATCGCCACCAAGTTCGGGTTTGAGCTCGATCCCAAGGGCGGGCCGCTCGGGCCGCGG
>Ga0209069_10000034_pt1 | contig 42206 bp, 41 predicted proteins | sample Str013_2_FD_187202 | JGI IMG/M metagenome (GOLD analysis project Ga0209069, IMG submission 187202) | Freshwater sediment microbial communities in response to fracking from Pennsylvania, USA - Straight Creek_MetaG_SC_2013 (SPAdes) (version 2) | ecosystem: Environmental > Aquatic > Freshwater >...
CACGTGCATATAGAACACCGCAGGCGTGGTGCGCAGCAGGTGGTTGTGCACGGCCGAAATTTCTACGCCGCCATCGATCAGCCGCTGCATCACCGGGCTCACTTCGTCGTCCGTCAGCACCAGGTCCCCCATCAGCATCGCCTCCGAGCCCATCGGCATGAACGCAACCCAGGATCCCAGCGCGAAGGTCGGCTTGAGCTGGATGCCGTCCACCGTGATCTTGAGATCAGTGCGCGGTAGTCCCCATTTGTGCACGCCGCCCGGCTGGATGCCCCCGGGCTTGCCGAACGCCTGATCAAGCTTCGACCAGTCAATCTCGGCGGCGCTCGCAGAGGTGATGGCGGCGGCGAACATGGCGATAACGAGCGCGAGTGGGTGGGGCACGGCAGATCTCCCGGGTAATGCGGACGTGGCGCGGCGCCCCCACAAGCATCCCCCTGGAGGGCAACCAGCCTGTGAGTATGGTATAGAGTACTACAGATCTGTAGAGGGCGATACGTGATTGCTGCGAAGTGGCTGCTGCTGATTACCAATTTGCCGGGCGGCAACCAGACCTTGCGCATGCGCATCTGGCGCGCATTGAAGGCGACCGGCGCGGCTTCCCTGCGCGACGGCGTGTACCTGCTGCCCGACTCCGATGACTCGCAGCGCGCGTTCCGCGAACAATCCCGGGAACTTGAGACTGGAGCAGGCAGCGCACACGTAATTGCATTCAGCAGCGACACGCCCGGCCAGCAAGCGGCGCTCATCGCGCTCTTTGACCGGACCGTCGACTACCAGGAGGTCATGACCCGCATCCGCACGCTGCGCAACGAATTGCCCAAGCTCGACGAAGCAGAGGCCCGACGTCGCATCGCGGCCGCAAGCCGCGACACCGCTCAGGTCGTGGCAATTGATTTCTTCGGCGGCGAGGCGCGCAACCAGACCCAGGCAGCGCTGGCCGATCTTGCCATGGCGGTGAATGTGCAGCATTCGCCTGATGAACCGCACCCTGCATCAATTAGGATTTCACGGCTCGATCGAAAGAACTATCGCGCACGCACCTGGGCCACGCGGGAACATATGTGGATCGATCGGGTCTGCTCGGCCTGGCTCATCCGGCGCTTCATCGATCCGAAGGCCAGATTCCTTTGGCTCAAGCGCGTCACTGACTGCCCCAAGACCGCCCTGGGATTTGATTTCGACGGCGCGAAGTTCAGCCATGTCGGCCACCGGGTGACATTTGAAGTGCTAGTGCACAGTTTTGGGCTGGAGCGGGATGCCGGGCTGGTAACGTTGGCCGGGCTCGTGCATTTCCTCGACGTGGGTGGTATTCCCGTGCCGGAGGCGGCGGGTCTTGCGGCGGTCGTGAGCGGTGCCCGTGCATTGCACCCGAACGACGCCGCGTTGCTCAAGGCGGTCTCGCCGATGCTGGATAGCCTCTATGCCGCGTTCCATTCGTCCGAAGGCGATTGAGCGTGCTGCCGGCTGCGGTTCCGCATACTAAGACTCCCTCGGCCGTCAGCTTCTGGGAGGCGGTCAAATTCTGGCTGAAGCTGGGTTTCATCAGCTTTGGGGGGCCTGCCGGTCAGATTTCGATCATGCACCAGGAGCTCGTGGAACGTCGGCGGTGGATCTCCGAGCGGCGCTTCCTTCACGCACTCAACTACTGCATGGTGTTGCCCGGCCCTGAGGCGCAACAGCTCGCGACCTACATTGGTTGGCTGATGCACCGCACCTGGGGCGGCGTTGTGGCGGGTGCGCTGTTTGTACTGCCATCGTTGTTCGTTCTGATTGCGCTGTCCTGGGTCTATATCGCCTTTGGCCACCAGCCGGTGGTCGCCGGGCTGTTTTACGGGATCAAGCCGGCCGTTACCGCGATCGTGTTGCAGGCGGCGTACCGGATCGGTTCGCGTGCCTTGAAGAACGGCCTGCTATGGGCCATCGCGGCGGCCTCTTTCGTAGCTATCTTCGCGCTGAACGCGCCGTTTCCTCTGATTGTCGCCGTGGCAGCATTCATCGGTTTCGTAGGAGGCCGTGCACTGCCAGACAAGTTCAGGATCGGCGGCGGAATTGGCAAGACCGACAGGGGCTATGGTCCGGCGCTCATTGACGACCATACGCCAACCCCGACACACGCGCGCTTTGCGGCGTCTCGACTCGCCAGTGTGGCGCTGATCGGCACTGCACTGTGGATCCTGCCCATGGCTCTGCTCGTTGCTACACAAGGATGGGGCGGGACACTGACGCAAATGGCCTGGTTCTTCACCAAGGCGGCGCTACTAACCTTTGGTGGCGCCTATGCCGTGCTTCCCTACGTGTACCAGGGTGCCGTTGGCTACTACGGGTGGTTGACGCCGACGCAGATGATTGATGGGTTGGGCTTGGGTGAGACCACACCCGGGCCATTGATTATGGTAGTCGCTTTCGTCGGGTTCGTCGGCGGCTACATACAGGCCGTGTTCGGCCCGAGCGCGCAGTTCCTGGCAGGCACCGTGGCTGCGGTGCTGGTAACCTGGTTTACGTTCCTGCCGTCCTTCCTGTTCATCCTGGCTGGAGGCCCACTGGTGGAAGCAACGCATGGAGAGTTGAAGTTCACGGCGCCGCTGTCGGCTATCACCGCAGCGGTCGTGGGCGTCATTCTCAACCTGGCGCTGTTCTTTGCCTACCACGTGATGTGGCCTGGCGGCTTCGCCGGCGCCTTCGACGGGATTTCCGCGACTATTGCCGCTGGCGCGGCGGTTGCGCTTTTTAGGTTCAAGCGCAATGTCGTCCATGTCATTGCCGGTTGCGCGGTGGTGGGCTATCTGGCCAAGGTGTTGCTCGGCTAAAAGCCCGCCTGACTACTTCAGCTCAAGCCGCAGTCGGATTCGGCCTGTATTCACCTGTGTCCGCGTATCGCGGACGATGAACACGCGCTCGGCATTCAATTTGCCTGACCGCAATAGCGCCGACTGGATGTCTGCAGCCCGTGCCTGGGCCAGTTGCTCCAGATCGCCATCGTAACGGATGGCCAGGCCCGGCACTCGCCGGGCCGTCTATGGCTTGCGCCCGACAACCCTGATCAATGGCGCCGAGACCGCCGCGAGCACAAGAATGCCGGCCAGACCGAGCAGACCGGCCGTGAATGTGCCGGTGGCGTCCTTCAGGAATCCCATCATGTACGGGCCGACGAATCCTCCGAGATTGCCAATCGAACTCACGAGTGCGATGCCCGCAGCCGCGGCGGAACCCTGGAGGAAGGCGGGCAGCAGGCTGAAGATTGCTGGACGGCATGCGTTCATGCCAATCAATGCTATCGAAATACCGGCAAGCATGACCGGCAGCGAATCAATGCAGGCCGCCAGCGCAAAGCCGGCGGCCGCCACCACGCAGGCGGTGATGTAACTGCCGAGAAACGCCCGCGAGCGATCCATGCGATACGACCAGACGACCATCCCGATGCTCGCCAGCAGGTACGGAAACGCCGATGTAATGCCGACGCTGGTGGTCGACAAGCCGTGTCGCCGCAGCATCAGTTGTCCCCGATCATGTATCTTGCCGAGGCGCGGTAGCCGGCGCGGCACAGCCGCCCTGCGCGCACTGCTGCCGCACTTGCAGTGGGTCTCCTGAGGCAAGCTGACTCGGGCCGAATCGGCCGGGGTGGGTAGGCTTCGGTGTTGCGGTGAAGCAAGGCTACGATGCAATTAAGTGCTTGATTAGTTGGAAGATGCCCGCCATACTTGCACTATGAATGAATAGTCATTCATAAATTCCCGGGCTCTGGAGACCCTGATAGATATGGTTGCTGTTACCAGCCTGGCCAAGTCACCCGGTCGCCGCAACGAGGGCGCGATCTCATCGCGCACCGAGGCGGCGATCCTGAAAGCGGCGATTGCGATCATCGCGCGCCATAGCCTGTCCGGCACCACCATTCAGCTGGTGGCCAAGGCGGCCAATGTCGCTGTGGGCACGGTGATATTGCGGTTCGCCAACAAGGACGCATTGCTGGCCGCGGCCATGCAGAGCGTCGCGCTCGAATTCGAACAGGCGCGCCGGCAGGCCATTGATGGCGCCCAAGGCAGCGCCAGCGCGGCCTTGAGCGCTCTCATTGAGGTATCGCTTGATCCGGAAGTCAGCGATCCCGCCAAGGTCGCGGTCTGGTACGCCTTCTGGGGCGAGGCGCGTGCCCGGCTGGTGTACATGGAGCGTGTCAGTGCGCTGGATCATGCTTACCAGTTGGATCTGGAGCGGCTGTGCCGCGAACTGATCGCGGCTGGCGACTACCAGCACCTGGACGCCGAGGCGGTAGCCATGGGATTTGCCGGAATACTGGAGTGGCAGTGGCAGGAGATCCTGGTCAGCGGCGCGGCCTTCGATCGCGAGCATGCACGCCAGGTGGCCCGCGCCTACCTGGCCGGTACTTTTCCGCGGGAGTTTCACGGGCATCAGGAGCATCGGCCATGATCGATGAACGAACGAGCAACGATCACAGCGTTGGCGCAGCGGCGTCCCCGGCACCGCGTACTCTGCCTGCCTGGACCTATCGGCATCCGGAATTGACCGACATCGAGTACGAGCAGCTGTTTCGGCCCTCCTGGCAATTCGCCTGCCATATCAGCCAGGTCCGCAACCCCAGGCATTTCGTGGTGCTGGACCTGCTGCGCGACTCGGTCATCGTCGTGCGCGGTGACGACGGCGAGCTGCGCGCGATGATGAATGTCTGCCGTCACCGCGCCTCGAGAATTCTCGACGGTGCGGGGACCTGCAAGGCACGGCTGACCTGTCGCTACCACGGTTGGACCTACAATCTGCAGGGCGAGCTGGTCGGGCGTCCGGCCGAGCAGACGTTCTCGGGCACGACAAAACAGGAACTGGGTCTGCGTTCGGTGGAACTGGAGATCGTGTGCGGCATGGTGTTCGTGCGCCTGGTCCCCGGCGGGCCGAGCCTGAACGAGATGTGGAAGGACTACATACACCTGCTCGAACCCTACCGTCTCGAGGAGATGGTGCCGCTCGAGGAGCCGTCGGTCGAAACCTGGAACTGCAACTGGAAGGTGGGCGTCGACAACAACCTGGAAAACTATCATGTGCCAATCGGCCACCCCGGCTATGACCGTCTGCTCGAGAGTGACATGGCTGGGTTCATCAACAAATACGGTGTCGCCGGCAGTCGCAGCGTGCTGCGTGAGAAGCCCTCGCGCGTCTGGTCGGAGCGCATGTATCAGAAGATGGCGCCCGCACTCAATCACGATCTCCCGGCCGACATCCGCAGCCGCTGGCTGTTCCTCACGATGCCGCCCAATATTGGAGTCGACATCTATGGCGACAGTTTCGACCTGTTTCAGTTCATGCCGCTGACGGCCCAGACCTGCACGGTTCGCTATCCGATCTTTGTGCGCCCCAACGCTTCGCGTGAAATGAAAATACTTCGCTACCTGAATGTGCGGGTCAACCGCCAGGTGAGCGCCGAAGACAAGTTCCTGTGCGAAGGCCTGCAGGGCGGTTTAAATTCCGTCGGCTACGAGTTTGGTCCGCTCTCGTCGTGGGAGCACTGCATCCACGATTTCCACGACCGGGTGCGCAGCGCCTGCCCGGTCACGGCGCTGCCCGCGGCGCCAGAGGATGGATCGTTGCGCCAGCACAATCAGGCCCTGCTGAAGGCGCACTGCGCGTGAGCCTGACGATGTATCACATCCCGGGGTGCCCCTTCTCCGAACGCGTGGAGATCCTGCTGGAGCTCAAGGGGCTGGGCCGGATGATGGCCGACGTGGAGATTGACATCTCGCAGCCGCGGCCGGACTGGCTGCTGCGCAAGACCCAGGGCACGACTTCGCTCCCCGCGCTGGAGCTGGACAATGGCGCGACACTGAAGGAGAGCATGGTGATCATGCGCTACCTTGAGGATCGCTTTCCCGAGCGCCCGGTCGCGCAGCGCGACCCCTACCGTCATGCGGTCGAGTCGATGCTCTGCGCTACCGACGGCGCGTTCACGGGCGCGGGCTATCGCATGATCCTGAATCGCGACCGGAGCCTGCGCGATCAGCACGCCAGAGAGGTCGACGCACAGTTTCAGCGCCTTGACGCCTTCCTCAGCCACTACAGCCCGAGCGGAACCTGGCTGTTCGAGGACTTCGGCTGGGCCGAAGTCGCGTTCACGCCGATGTTCAAGCGGCTGTGGTTCCTCGAGTACTACGAGAATTACCTGATTCCAGAAGCACTGGCGCGCGTGCGCCGCTGGCGCGACGCCTGCATCGCTCATCCGGCGGCCCAGCGGCATGGCTTCGAGGAACTCATGAAGCTGTACTACGACTACAGCCAGGGCGGCGGCAACGGGCGCATTCCCGAAGGCCGCAGGGTCTCCAGCTTCGCGCTCGAGCCCAACTGGCGCACGCGCCCGATGCCGCCGCGCGGCAAATGGGGCGGCGCGGCGAGCGATCAGCAACTGGGACTCGTGTTGGTGTAAGCCCCCCCGGAGCGCAGCCTTCAGGTATTCTCTCGCGGGTTGCATCCGCGTACCGATTCCCCTGGGGGGCACCATGTTGGTTAGATTTTTGCTGCTGGTGATGGGCGCCACGCCCGCTATCGCTGCCGGCCCCACGCTGTCGGCCAACGATGCCCGGCTGCGCGAGATCTTCGCCACCGCCATCGGCATGCAGACTTCAATTGGCCTCGGCAATGTGCCAAAGCTTGCGGCCTACCTGGCGGCACAGTTTCGCGCCGCGGGCTTTCCGGAGTCGGACATCCACATCCTGCCGCTGGGCGAGACCGCATCGCTCGTCGTGCGGTATCGCGGCGATGGCACGGGCGGCCGGCCGATCGCGCTGATGGCGCACCTCGATGTGGTGACCGCGAAGCGCGAGGACTGGCAGCGCGATCCCTACACGTTGGTCGAGGAGCACGGTTATTTCTTCGGCCGCGGCACGATCGACATTAAGCAGGAAATGGCCATGCTCACGGCCACGTTCCTGCGCCTCAAAGCTGAAGGCTTCAAGCCGACGCGCGACCTGATCATTGTGTTCACCGGCGATGAGGAGACTACGGAGACGACCACCGCCGATCTGATCGAGCATCACCGCGACCTCATCGACGCCGAATATGCGCTCAACGGCGATGGCGGCGACGGCGTACTCAACGAGAAGACCGGCGCCGCCGAGGCCTTCTACGTCCAGGGCGCTGAGAAGACCTACGCCGATTTCGAGTTGACCGTGCACAACTCCGGCGGCCATAGCAGTCGTCCGCGGCCCGACAACGCTATATACGACCTGGCGGACGTCATCAAGAAGGTGCAGGCCTACCGCTTTCCGGTGATGTCGAACGAGTGGACCACACAGAACCTCAAAGTCGCCGCAAGCTACACGCCGGGTCCGCTGGGCGAGGCGATGCTGCGCTTCGCCGCGAATCCGCACGACGAGGACGCCGCCAACCTGCTGTATCAGAACCCGGCCTACGTCGGTAAAACGCGCACCACCTGTGTGCCGACCATACTGACTGGCGGACACGCCCACAACGCGCTGCCGCAGATGGCGCAGGTGAACTTGAGCTGCCGCGTGTTCCCGGGTCACCCGATCGACAGCGTGCGCGCGACCTTGCAGGAGCTGGTGGGCGACAGGGTTGAGGTGAAGCTTGGCAACACCGGCGTGGTGTCCCCGGCCTCACCGTTGGATCCGGCACTGATGGCGGCCATCGCCAAGGCGGTGCACAGCGTGCATCCGGGCATTCCGATCGTGCCGGAGCAGGCTTCCTACACGACCGACGGCGCGGTGTTTCGCCATGGCGGCATTCCCACCTACGGCGTGCAGGCCTCGTTTGGCAAAGAGAGCGAAAACTTTGCGCACGGCCTGAACGAGCGCATACCGGTCGCCTCGCTCTATGAGGGCGGGGCGCAGTGGTATGTGCTGCTGCGCGAGCTGGCGGGCCACCGATAGGGGGAATCATGGTCGACACTTACCACAAACGCACGGTCGGCAAGCGCACCTTGTCGCCGGTGACGCAGATGATGGGTTTCGGGTACGACCCGCACCTATCGGAAGGTGCGTTGAAGCCTCCTGTGTTTCTGACTTCGACCTTCGTGTTCCGCACCGCGCAGGATGGCAAGGATTTCTTCAACTACACCTCCGGGCGCAAGAACCTGCCGGACGGTGCGCGCGGTGGCCTGGTCTACTCGCGCTTCAACAACCCGAACCTCGAAGTGCTGGAGGATCGGCTGGCATTGTGGGATGAGGCCGAGTCGGCCGCGGTATTCGCCTCAGGGATGGCGGCCATTGCCACCACGTTCCTGACGCACCTGAAGACCGGCGATGTACTGCTGTTCTGCCAACCGCTGTACGGCGGCACCGAGACGCTGATCGCGAAAACCCTGCCGAACTTCGGTATCCGCCATGTCGCCTTCACCGACGGCTTATCGCCGGCCGCCGTGCAGGCGGCGGTTGGCGAAGCCGCGGCGCTGGGTCGCATCAGCCTGATCATGACGGAAACCCCCGCCAATCCCACCAACACGCTGGTGGATCTGGAACTGATGAAGCGCACCGCCGACGAGCTGGGCCGGCGCCAGGGCCACAGGCCGTTGATCGTCACCGACAACACGCTGCTCGGGCCGGTGTACCAGCAGCCGCTGAAATACGGCGCCGATATCAACGTCTATTCGCTGACCAAATATGTCGGCGGTCATTCGGATCTGGTGGCCGGCGGTGTGTCCGGTAGCCGCGCGCACGTGCTGCCCATACGTCAGGCGCGTGGTGCACTGGGCACGCAACTCGATCCGAACAGCGCCTGGATGCTGCTGCGTTCGATGGAAACGCTGCAGCTGCGCATGGAGCGGGCCGGGCACAATGCGAGGATCGTGGCCGAGTTCCTGTCGGCGCATCCCAAAGTCACGTCGGTGAACTACCTGGGCCTGCTGGCAGCCAGCGATCCGCGCCAGGCGGTTTTCGCGCGCCAGTGCACGGGCGCCGGCTCGACCTTCTCCTTCGAGGTGCAGGGCGGCGAGGCGGGCGCGTTCCGCTGTCTCGATGCGCTGACGGTCATCAAGCTGGCGGTCAGCCTCGGCGGCACTGAGAGCCTTGCCAGTCATCCCGCGGCGATGACGCATTCGGGTGTGCCCATCGAGGTACGCCAGCGCCTGGGCATCAGTGAGTCGATGATCCGCCTGTCGGTAGGCATTGAAGACGCCGCCGATCTGGTCGAGGACCTGCGCCAGGCGCTGGAACGCGTCTAAAGCGGGCCGATGAAGACCAAGCAGGAGATCGTCGATAACTGGCTCCCGCGTTATACCGGCACGGCGCTGGCCGAATTCGGCCCCTATGTGCTGCTGGTGAATTTCGGCAACTACCTCGAGGTGTTCTCACACCTGACGCAGGCACCGATAGTGGGCCGCGATCGCTCGATGCCCAATGCCACCGGCGACGGCATCACGATGATCAACTTCGGCATGGGCAGCGCCAATGCCGCGACCGTGATGGTTCTGCTCTCGGCGGTCATCCCCAAGGCGGTGTTGTTTCTCGGCAAGTGCGGCGGGCTCAAGCGCAAGAACCAGATCGGCGACCTGGTGCTGCCGATCGCTGCGATCCGCGGCGATGGCACCTCGAATGACTACCTGCTGCCCGAGGTACCCGCACTCCCGGCCTTCAGCCTGCAACGCGCGATCTCCACTGTGATCCGCGACCTGGCCTGTGATTACTGGACTGGAACCGTGTACACCACCAACCGGCGGGTCTGGGAGCACGACGACGATTTCAAGGCGTATCTGCGCAAAACCCGTTCGATGGCGATCGACATGGAGACCGCAACCATTTTCGCCGCCGGCTTCGCCAATTCCATTCCGACCGGCGCACTACTGCTGGTGAGCGACCAGCCGATGGTGCCCGAAGGCGTCAAGACCGAGGATTCGGATCGGCGGGTGACCGACGAATTTGTCGAGCGGCATGTGCAGATTGGCATCGAGGCGCTGCGGCTGATCCGCCGCCATGGCAAGAGCGTGAAGCACCTGCGCTTCGATGAATGACCGCGTGCGCCGGGCGCTCCCGGGCGTCTACTGGAACTTCAGGTGCGCGGAGAAAAACGGCAGCACCTTGGTCTCGAGCCGCTGGCCGACGCGATTCACGTGATCGCCCTCGTAGATCTCAAAGTCATGCGCAATGCCGTTGTCACTGAGGATCTGATCGAGCGTACGCACGGTCGCGGTGATGTCCCCCAGGTCCTGGTCGCCCGCCTCGATCGCGATCGCAACATATTTCCGGAGGCTGGGAATGTACTGATGAATCATCGCCAGCGGCGCATTGGCCGCCCAGCGGGCAACGACGTCCGGCACGACCGCGCCGTCCTTGACAGGCAGATCAAAGTACCGCGGCGGATTGCGCGGATTCGGTGACCAGGCGGCGGCCGAGGCCACCATGGCCTTGGTCAGGAATGCCGCCTGCTGCAGGTCCTCGGCAGTCTGAACCTTTGCAGCCAGCTCAACAGCCTGGATCGGCGGCTGCAGGTTGGCGCCCAGGCAGCAGGGATTCATGCTGTATAAGCTGGAAAACACCGCCGGAAATTTCATCCCGATGCGCAGCGTGCCATAGCCGCCCATGGAGTGCCCGGCCAGGCCGCGGCTCGCGCGCCGCGCGAGCGTGCGGTAATGCCTGTCGATGAAACTCACCAGGTCCTGGGCCACGAAGGCTTCCCAGTCACCCGTTACCGCCGAGTTGGAATACATGCTGCCCTGGTAACGGGTGTAGGCGTTGGGCATCACGATGATGAACTCACGCGAGCCGCTGGCAAAAACCTGGTTGGCGGCCGTCGGCACATTGACGAAGTGCGGACCGCTCAGCCCGAACCAGTGATCGTCAGAATCCGTAAAGCCATGCAACAGGTACAGCACGGGATAGCGGCGCCCGCGCGAGGCCAAATAGCTGGGCGGCAGGTAGACGGAGACCAGCCGATCCGGCGAGTCGCCTGCGAGATTGCCTACCAGTGCATCACCATGAACGGTGATGCGTTCGACCTTACCGGCTGCGGCCGCCAGCAAGGGAACAACGGCCATGATCAGCAGCAGCGCTGAAACTCTTGATCGCATGTCTGGTCCCCCGTGGTTCGCGCCGCTAGTATAGCGGCTCGTGGGCCGCAGTTCGCAGCAGGCGCTCCAGGCGGCGGTCATGCCCATAGATGTCATTGAAGAACATGACCTGGCCGTCTTCCTTCGCCAGTGCCGTGCCGTACAGCACCAGCACCGGGATGGGCTCGGCGAGCGCGATGCGCTGGGTGGCCTCGCCGTGCATCGCGGCCTCGACTGCCGCCGGGGACCACTCGCCCGCGGTCCCGCGCAGCACGTGCACGGCGAGCGCCACCGGATCGGCAACGCGAATGCAGCCGTGACTGTAGGCCCGCTGCGGCTCATTGAAGAGGTGCTGCTCCGGGGTTGAGTGCAGGTAGACGTTATAGCCATTGGGCATCACGAATTTGATCAGGCCGAGCGCATTGTCCGTGCCGGGGCGTTGCCGCAGCCGCAATTCGCCCCGCGCCAGCGCCTCAATGCTCGCCTCGTTGGCCGCGACCACGGTGCCATCGTCACCCTCACCACGCACCAGTTCGAGATCATTGCGCAGCAGGTAGTCGCTCGATTTGCGTATTGCGGCCAGCATCTCGTTGCGGACGATGCTCGGCGGCACGTCCCAGTAGGGCCGGAACACGACGTAGCGCAGATCACTGATGAACACCGGCGTGCGGTTGCGCGGGAAGATGCGCCCGACGATCACCGGCATCTGCAGGATGTCAGCCACGCGATCTTCGGTGGTGCGGAAGGCAAACAGGCGGAATTGCGGGATATTGACGATGATCGGCGGCGCACTGAACGGCGGCAGCCAGCGCCAGCGCTCCAGCGTCAGCTCGATCTGTCGCACCCGGGCGGCCATGGGCACAGTCAGTGCGCGAAAAGTTGCCTTGCCGAGGGCGCCGTCAGCGAGCAGTCCGTGGCGGCTCTGAAACTGCCGCAGCGCGGCGCACAGCGCGGCGTCCATTGACTGTGGATCCAGCGGCTCGATCGCGTGCTGATCCAGATCGCCCTCGGCGCGCAGCAGGCGCCGCAGTGCCGGTGCATCTCCATAGCGGTCACCCGCCTGGAGCGAGCGCGCCTTGAACGGCGGCAGATCCGTCAGGCCGGGTTCCCCGGCGAGCAGCCGATAGCGTTGCAGCGCATCCTTCAACAATTGATAGTGCAGGAACGGCGGCTCCAGTGAGCGCAGCGCGGCGACCGGGTCGGCGCTGGCAGCCAGCCGCAGCAGCGTGGCCGGACCGTCGACAGCCGGACGCGGCGTTTCGAGATTGAAGCCGGCGCGGCGCGCATTCACGCGGCCCGCATGCAGGTGCATCGCGAAGCGCAGCACCGCGGCCGACAGCGCCGCGTCGAGCCGGCCGACAGCCTGCGGGCTTCCGCCACCAGCTGCGGCCAGCCGGGCTACTTGCTCGCTGAGCAGGTCGGCGCCGTAGTCAGCCGGCTGCAGCCCGTAGCGATCCGCCGCACGCATCTCGGCGAGCACCGTCAATGCCTGGGCAGTGGCGCGTCCCCGCTGGAACCAGAGCAGTTGAGCAGCAGGCTGTTGCGCGTTGAGGTGGGCGCAGGCCAGCAGCAGTGCCAGCAGGGTGTGTAGGGTGCGCGTCCGCCGCCGGCACCGCGCCGTGGAACTCATCAGTTCCGGTTGCTGGAGTTGCCGCGCATGGCCAGCATTGCGACCATCGCCAGTACCAGGAATCCAGCGGCGATCAAACCGGCGGCCAGCACGCGGTGGGTGTCCCAGGCGGCAAGCAATATGGTCACGGCAGCAAACTCCAGCGCGGTGAACGCCAGCAGGGCGGCCAGGACGCCCCACAAGATGGCCGACGCCGCACGCTGCACTTCGGAGCGCACCGCGGCGCGGAGCGAGCGCACCTTGTCTTCCACCAGCCGGCCGACGCTCGCGCCAATCTTCTCGATCGAGTCCAGCAGGACAGAGAAGGCACTACCGGACAGGCTCATGCTCAGGCTCCTACAGGTCAGTCGCGGCGCGTCGACAGCGCGCCGAGCAGAAAAGCGATGGCGGCGGCAACCCCCACCGACACCCAGGCATGATCGCGCACGTAGCTGTCAGCGGCCTTCGCGGTGTCGGTGGCGCCGCGCTTCAGGCCGTGCTCCACGTTTCGAATGCGCGTGTGCGCATCGGCGAGCGCCTCCTTGAGACGATCCGAGACCGTCGCGGCGCCTTCGCTTCCGGCATGGCCAGCTGCGGCGGCGAGGCCTTCGAGGTCTTCGACGACCTTGGCCAGCTGGTGCAACAGTTGATCGCTGCTGGAACTCATGTGGTCCCTCCAATGGGGTCGCCCCAGTTGCGCACCCCGCCTGTGTCGACATGCACAAAATCGGACACTTGGTAGTACCCCACGCCGCCGGCCAGCACGCGGCGCGCCAGCAGCGCGAGTTGCGCCGTATCGACGCCCGGCAGGCGGATGTCGATGGCTCGCCCCTGCATGTGCAGGCTGTGCTCGGCCACGCCGCTCGAGCGCTGGCGCAGCATGGCGTTGGTCTCAGGTGAGCGGTAGCCGCAGATCACCTGGAAGGCGGCATCGCTGCCGAGCGCCGCCTGCAGCGTGTAGAGCCGGTCGAGCAGTTGCGGCTCGATCGGGTACACGGTCTCGGTGCGAAAATCACGCAGCAGATGGTTGATCGATTCCAGCGCCGCGGGCACATAAGCGCCGTCGGCGAAGTACACGGCCGCCAGGCTTTCGCCAGTGTGCGTATGCGCGAAGGCCAGCGTGCGCGGAGCCTGCTCGTCAGCCAGTGCGCGGGGCGCGCGCGCCAGGGCCGCGGCCACCCAGCTGAGCCCATGCAGGAACCGGCGTCTTGTAGGTGGAACCATAGAAGCCCATCATCCGCCTTGTTGTGCCGCATATGTTAGCGGCAAATGCGTATGGGCGGCCGCATCGCCGCGGCGTACGCTTGAGCGTCGATATGGCGGTGCGTCCGCCAGTCCCCAACCCCAATCTCAAGGATATCTGCCATGTTCCACACCAGACTGCCCGCACTGGCCCTGTGCACGGCGCTTGCCCTGCTGGCCAGTTCCTCCGCGGCCAATGCCGCCGACGCCCCGGCCGCGCCGAAGGCCGCGGCACCCGCCGCAGCCCCAGCCGCACCTTCAAAAGAGATGCGCGAGAAGATGGCCGCCATGCATGAACACATTGCCGCCTGCCTGCGCTCCGATAAATCCGTGGAGGCCTGCCATCACGAGATGATGGAAGCCCGCGAAAAGATGCGGGGCGGCGACGACGAAAAGGGTGAACACGATTGTGAGCGGATGATGAAGATGCATGAGCACCACGAGCACGATCACGATGCGACTAAGTAGCAGCGCGGCGCTGCGAGCCTGGGCCTTTGGCCGCCGGTGACAGATCGCCGCGCGTAGACAATGCTGCGGCCAATATTCCGGTGGCGATCTCGGCGCGGCATGTGCACTTGACGCAGGAGACGGTCGAGCAGCTGTTCGGCGCCGGACATCAGTTGCAGCCGCGCGCAGCATTGTCCCAGCCGGGGCAATATGCCGCCGTGGAAACGGTGACGCTGATTGGGCCCTCCGGCCAGCTGCCGCAGGTGCGGATCGTCGGTCCACCGCGCGGCCAGAACCAGGTGGAGATCTCACGCAGCGACGAGTTTGTGCTGGGCCTGGACGCCCCGCTGCGCGAGTCCGGCGATCTAGCGGGTACGCCGGGCATGACGATCGCGGGTCCGGAAGGGTCCGTGCGCATCGACAGCGGCGTGGTGTGCGCAATGCGGCACATCCACATGAGCACCGCCGACGCCGAGGTGCTGGGGCTAAAGGACCAGGATCGCGTCGCTGTCGAAGTGGATGGGGCCGGCCGGCGGCTGGTGTTTGGCGATGTCATGGTGCGTGTGGCGCCGGATTTCCGCATGGAACTGCATCTGGACACCGATGAGGGCAATGCCGCCGGATTGATGCCCGGCATGCAAGCCGCGCTGCTGCCGCCCACCACGGCCGTGAGCGCTGCGCTCGCGCAACCCGCAGCCCCCGATTGAACCGGAACCTGGAGCGACCCATGGCCACAATTCGCAGGATACTGGTGGCGGTGAAAGACCCGCAGGCCCGTTCACAGCCCGCGGTGCTGAAGGCCGCGCAACTGGCGCGCGCCTGCGGCGCCACGGTGGAACTGTTTCATACGCTGAGCACGCCGCTGTACGCCGACCTGTATGCCTTCGGTGCGCAGAGTCTGGAGTCGCTCGAGGCTGATCTGCGTCAGCAGTCGCTGCGCCGGCTTGATGGCATTGCCGATCGGTTACGCCTGCACGGCATTCGGGTCGCGATCTCGGCGCAGTGGGACTTCCCGCCCTACGAAGCGGTGATTCGCCGCGCAATGCGCATCAAGGCCGATCTGATCGTCGCGGCACGTCATGCGGGACGCTTTGTCGCTCCGTGGCTGCTGCGCCTGACGGACTGGGAACTGGTGCGCCAGAGTCCGATCCCGGTGCTGCTGGTCAAAAAGGCCAACGCCTACCGTCACCCCGCGGTGCTGGTCGCCATCGATCCCGGCCACGCCTTCGAGAAGCCACTGCGGCTCGACGGCAAGCTGCTGGCGCTGGGTGAAACTGTCAGTGCGGGACTGCACGGCTCACTGCACGCGGTGCATGCCTATGCGCGCGTGCCGGTGGCGACACTGCAGTCCCGGGCCATGACGACCCGGTTGCTGCAGAAGGTACAAAAGGCGACCGAGCGTACGGCTCAGGCGCGCATGACACGTGCGCTGCGCGGTAGCGGCGTCGCACGGTCACGACGTTATCTCGTCGGCGCACATCCCATCGACGCGATCCTCGGCGCGGCGAGCAAGAGTCGCTGTGCGCTGGTGGTGATGGGCGCCGTGTCTCGATCGGGGCTCAAGAACCTGCTGATCGGCAACACCGCGGAGCGCATTCTCGATGAGCTGGCGTGCGACATTCTGGTGGCGAAGCCCGGGCGATTCAAAAGCCGGGTGCCCCCGAAGACCCGCGGCCCGCGCCTGATGGTCAGCGCGCCGATGGGCCAGCTCGGCTACTACTAGCAGCAAGCGACCCTATAATTTGGTGTGGTAGGATGCGCGCCCCGGACGCAGCCGGCCCCCTGATTCCTCGCTGAATCGGCAGGCTTCGACGGGGGGATAAGAGGGCGAGAGCGGGCTCCGGGTATACGCGACAAGCCGGTCAAGTTGCTGATTTATATAGCTACTTGCCCGTCTGCTGTGCCGCCCCCCGCCCAAATTGACCCTCAGTAGTTTCGTTTCGGCGCGCCTGTAGCTCAGTTGGATAGAGTATCTGGCTACGAACCAGAGGGTCGGGAGTTCGAATCTCTCCAGGCGCGCCAATTTTCATATTTGTCAACGATGTAGTCGTTCGTACTACTTACTATTTGACTTCTAAGCCAGAAGCTTGCGGGACTCGACTACCACTTTCTCTTTTCTGTTCAAACCAACGGCCAGATCAGTCATTTCCATACACTTACGTCCGCTTCGCGCCGGCAAGTGCCTGGTTTTTTTCCTGGTTCCCGTCACTCCGGTCGCTTCAGAAGCGTCGGCCGTCCAATCGGCAAGGGTAACCGTAACCTGCAATCGGCGGCCATCCGCCATGGGGTGTGCCAGACTAGTCGCGCTTGGCACCGGTCGGAAGCAGCATCGGGACACGTGCGCGGTACAAACCGTACTCTGCACCGTGAAATGTCATGAGATCACGTTCCTCAAAGTAGATCCCGACTAAGATGTAGCCGGTCGTAGCGATTGAGAACACGAGGTGTCCAACCGACATGCGCGGAGCCGCGCAGAATGAGATCAAGAAACCCAGGTAAAGCGGGTGGCGCACGTACTTGTAGAACGCTCGCTCCACAAATTTCACCGGTGTGTATACACGTCCATGCATCTGCAGATACACCTGCCGCAACCCGAACAGATCAAAATGATTGATGATGAACGTGGAGAGCAGCAGGATCAGCCACCCGACCGCAAACAGCGCCAACAGGGCTGCACGGAGTGCTGGCGAAGACACGTCCCAGACGACGGCGGGAATCGGCAGCCATTTCCAGCAGATCAGCGCGAGCAGTAGACTCGCGATCAATACGAAGGTGCTGCGCTCCACTGAGCGTGGCACAATTCGCGTCCATGCATCTTTAAACGCCGGCCGTGCCATGACGCTGTGTTGTAGCGCGAACAGGGTCAGCAAGAAGAGATCGACGGCGAGTGCAACCGGCAATGCCGTGGCGGGGCCCGAATCAATTGACTTTGGAACGACGAGATTTCCGACAAAGCCAATTGCGTAAAGAAACGATGCCAAGAACACGACGTAGCACAGTACGCCGTACGCCACCACAATGATTTTCATAGTGCCACTCTCCAAGTGTTCGACAGCGGTCCTGGTTGCTCGCCCCGTCGGCCCACCGCGGCGCCAGATTCCAGACTGGTACCAGGCACGTTCGCTTCCAGTGCGCGCCCGAGATGAAACTCGGGCGCGGCGGGCCGGACTGTTCAGCTACTGCGCCGAGTAGTTCTTACAGGAGACAGTCGGGTGCCAATTCACAAAAGCTCCATTGGGGTTTTCTTTCCACGCCCAGACGTGCAGCGTGTAGAACGCCGGGAGCCCGAAACGATTGGGGCTTTCGAAATAGTGATAGAGCTGGCCCATCAGCTGCGGAGCGCCCGCACCCGGGTGCGCCCGGTCCCAGGGATCGGCGAGGACCAGGAAGTCCGCACCAATCAGTTTCAAGCCGCCGTTCGCCGTTGGTTCGTAGATGACGATCTGCGGGCGCGTTGCATCGACGGTGCCCATTTGCACGAGATTCATGTTGACATAGTGCAGACCCATGGCACCTGAATCCGGCCCGGTTACGCAGCCGAACGCCAGGTGGTAGCCCTCGGATTCCGCCACAGCGACATCCTTGAACCGTTCGGTGGAATCTCGTACAGCCTGCAATAAGGTTCCCTGTGCGACCTGCTGCGGGCTCTGCGCGCCCAGCGCTACTGATGCGCCAGCATCGGCATTGGCCGCCCAGACTGACAGCGCTCCGAGCGCCGCGGCACAGGCCCAAACGCTGCGTTTCCGCGAGTATTGCTTGTAAAGTGGCATTTCAGTCTCCCGTGGTTGAGGTTTAGGCTCGTGGTCCTCTACACATATGAACCCGCGCCTTGCCGGAATACTAGGAAGGTCGATCTTCGAAGTAACGAAGCTCGGCCTAGAGAATTCGGAAATTTCTCCGAAACCGGCCGCCTTGATCCACGAATCGTCGCCTGTGGTATGCTCTGGAGCCATGCAACAGTTCGTCATCGAAAGAGACGTACCGGGCGCGGCGAAACTGTCCGAGGCAGAGATCCGCCAACTGTCATTGCGCTCGCTGGAAGTGCTGAAGGAAATGGGGCCCCAAATTCAGTGGTTGCACAGCTACGTGACCGAAGACAAGGTGTACTGCATTTACCTTGCACCTGACGTCCACATGATTCGTGAACACGCCAGAAGAGTCGGCATTCCTGCCGATCGTGTGTCTGCAGTGCGCCGCTTGATCAATCCGGGGGAGTACGCCTAAGAATTGGCCTGCAGATCAAGGGCGTAGTCAACGGCCTTGTCGAGGCTCATGGAAAATCCCTTGGCCCACTCTTCATTCCCGGCAACTGGCCCAAGCTTCTCCCAGCCCCGACGCAACCGCTCATCAAGTCTATTCTGTTCTTCGCCCGGCAGCGACGCGCCTACTTGCCTGCGCAAATGCGCCGCGGCGGCTGCCAGGCGCAGCGCACGCCCGGCGTCGCCCTGGGCCACCGCCAAGCAAGCTATGCCTTCGAGCGCGCGAGCGATACCACGCCGATGTCCCAGCTTCTTAAAGATCTCCATGGCCTGGCGATAGGTGTGATGGGCTTTTGGATAGTCGGAAAGTTCGCAATAGACGGTTCCCAGATCCGCAAGTGAGCGTGCGCTTCCCCAACGATCGCCGGCGGCACGAAATGCTGCCAGCGCGCGCTCGTACAAGGCACGCGCAGGTTCCAGCTTGCGTTGTTCCCGCGCAATATCGCCCTGTTGATTCAGCGACCAAGCGGCGCCACTCGGATCATCCTGTTCGATGAATAAAGTCGTCGCTTCCTGCAATGCCGATAAGGCGCGAACAAAATCGCCTCTAATCTTTGCCACATTGGCGAGATTGTGCAAACAACGCGCGGTAGACAAGTGATCCGACAGCGCCCGCCAACAGGCTAGGCTGCGTTCGAAGTTCTCCTGGGCCGACTCGTAGTCTCCGCGATCACGTGCAGACACGGCGAGCGCGTTGAGCGACGCGCCAATGCCCCACTTGTCTCCTTGCTCCTCATATAGAGTCAGGCTCCGTTCAAGATACCTGCTGGCAGCGTCATAATCTCCCTGCGAGGTGGTGAGCGCCCCAAGAAAATGCGAGATCATAGCCCGCTCTTTGATGTGGCCGGAGCCCACGTCACGCAGGACACTCTCCAGTCGTGCGCGACCCTCAAGCAAATGCTCCCTCATATCCCAATATCGGAACAGCGCCATCGATAATCTCAGGTTCCACTCAAGCTCGCCCTGCTTGGATAACCACTCGAGTGCGCAACGAAAGTTCTCGACCTCCAGATCGCACCGCGCCAGCCAGCTGGCTCTCTCAGCGGGTCCTAGTTCCGGATTCCCTTCCTCAGCCAACACCAGCATGAATGCGGCGTGGGCCTTCTGCACCTCCAGATCTTCGCCACTCACCCCGAGACGCTCGCTAGCGTATTCGCGGATGGTGGCGAGCATGGTGAAACGCGGCTCTCCGTCCGACATGTTGACGCGCTCGAGTAAGTTCTTATCCAGCAATGAACCGAGTCCTTCGAATACGTCGATCCCCAGGTCCCTGCCGGTATTGCAGACCGCCTCTACCGCCTCGATGGTGCTCCCACCCACAAATACCGAGAAACGACGAAAAAGCTTCTGTTCCGATTCGTCCAGAAGATCGTGACTCCAGTCGATGGTCTTGCGCAGTGTTCGCTGCCTCTCTGGCAAGTCACGCGCGCCTCCAATCAACAGTCGCAGCCGTTCATGCAATCGATCCAATATGGCCCTGGGCGACAGTACCTTGGTACGAGCAGCCGCTAGCTCGATTGCAAGCGGTAAACCGTCCAGGCCGGCGCAGATACCCTCTACGGCCTCTGCATTCTCCGACGACATCACGAAGTTGGGTCGAACGGCTGTAGCGCGTTGGACAAACAGTTCAATTGCTGAATCATGGCCCAGTGGCGTTACGGGGTACTCCTGTTCGCCATAGATGCGCATGCAGGATCTTGATGTGACCAGGATCTTCAGAGCGGGGCAGGCGGTGAGAATATCACTCACCAGTGTGGCGGCGGGCAGCAATTGCTCAAAGTTGTCCAACACTAGCAGGAATGGTCCAGTTGGTTGCAGCTGCTCGCTGATCAGATGCGCAATACTCTGGTTTGCGACCTGTTGTATTTCCATCGCCTCGGCCAGTGACGTGGCCACCAAGTCCGCATTTGACAATGCGGCTAGACTGACGAATTGAATTCCACCTGAGAACTGGCCTGAAACGGCGGACGCGAGTGCGATCGCTAGCCGGGTCTTGCCGACACCACCCGCGCCGGTGAGAGTCAGCAGCCGTACTTCCGCGCGCTGCAATAGACCAGCACACTCGGCTATGGCGTGCTCCCGACCAACAAGCGGCGTCTGAGGCAGGGGCAACAGGTTTCCCAGCTTGCGCACCGGCTTTCGTGGCGGGCCAGTCGACTCGACTGCGGGTTCACTGTTGGCACCAAGCTGGGGAGGACTGGCAAGCGCCTGCTGCGATACCTGCACGAAGAACAGATATCCTCTGCGCGGAACCGTCTTCAACAGCCTCTGATCGTGATCGTCCAGCGCACGCCGCAGCTCGACCGTACATTGCACCAGCGAATCATCCGTGACCACCGTGTGTGGCCAGACAGCCCGTATCAATTCCTGCTTAGTGATCAGTCGGCCGCTATTGTCCAAGAGAAAGCGCAGTAGCTCATAGACCTTCGGGCGGAGCCTGATCTCCACGTCACCCTTGCGTACCTGCCCGCGCACGGGGTCCAACGTAAAGTCCCCAAATCGATACATCACCGGGAGTTTGTCCAAGCGCGACTCTCCGTTACCGGCACAAGCGGCAGCTCGCTAGCGCCGATTTTGGCCTTTTTTCGGCGTTAGTTCGTTACTTATCACCGTGCACTACCTACCGTACCTACAGCTAAACGGACCTGGGCGGTACCGGGATCACGTGCACGTCGGGCCACATCAGCCGTCGACCGGAGTGTAGCAAGAGAAGCGCGGTCCCAGAATTCCGCCATAGAAATCATTGAGGTAGACATGGAAGAGTCAATTGCTCAGGCTGGCACGCATCGCAGGGCGCAGTACTTCGGGCGCGCGACCATCGGCACGCCAGGGCGAGTGCGGCTGGCCGTCGTGGCGTGTGCGGCGCTAATTGCCGCGGCGGCGCCAGTTGCCGGTAGCGATGAGCACCACCCCCCATTGCAGCTATTCCCCGATCCTACTGGAGTCGTCGCCAACAGCGGTGCGATCGAGCTGCGAGATCTGCACAATCCTTTCTTTCAGAGTCTGGGTTCCAATGGCCGCAGCTGCGCCACCTGCCATCAGCCCAGTGACGCTTTCGGGCTGAGTGCAGCGCACGCGAGGCAGCGCAATCGTTTAAGTCGCGGGACCGATCCGCTGTTCGCCCGCGTTGACGGCTCCAACTGTCCCACGGGTCCTGTCGATCACAGCTTGCTTACAGACTTCGGCCTGATACGCGTCGGAATCGAAGTGCCAGCCAGTGCGGAATTTACCATTGCCGCGCTACGGGACCCGTATGGCTGTGCGTTGACCTTTGACTCCCATGGTAAGACCATCGCATCCGTCTATCGACGGCCACTGCCATCGACAAATCTCCGATTTCTTACAACGATTATGATCGATGGCCGTGAAACCGCGCGCCCACTTGCCGACGCTTCTAGTTTTTACGCTCACCTGACTTTCAACCTGCAACAGCAGGCGCTGCATGCCATCTTAGGCCACGCCGAAGCGATCACAGTTCCGACAGCCGACGTGCTCCGGCGGATAGTCGAATTTGAGTTGGAGCTAAACTCCGCTCAACAGAGTGATCAGCTTGCCGGACGACTCTGGAGCGAGCAGAGTGTCAACGGGGGAGTAGGACCCTTGGCAACTGAACCCTTCTATCCGGGTATTAACGATTCCCTGGGCGGCGATCCCCTCGGATCGCCATTTCTGCCCGAAGTCTTCGCCCTCTACGCTCTATGGGGTGATTCGGCCAACCCACAACGCGCTTCAATTGCACGCGGTGAGCAGATATTCAATGAGCACGCTCTGTACATTGCCAATGTGGCGGGTCTTACTGGCGGGTCGCAGCAGATCACTGGAACTTGCACGACATGCCACGATACGCCGGGAGCGGGGAATCATTCGCTGCCTTTGGCTTTGGACATCGGCGTGAGTCGCTCGTCACTATTCGAAACCGACTCGGACGTTTCAGCTAGCTTGAGGGAACTGCATGCACCTGAGCTGCCGGTATTCCAAATTAATTGCATGCGTGGCGGGCTGACCGGGCAGCGCTTTTATACCACGGATCCGGGCAAGGCTCTGATCACAGGCCTATGTACCGATGTTGGGCGCGGCAAAGGCCTTATCTTGCGCGGACTGGCCGCGCGCGCACCGTACTTTCACAATGGCGCGGCCAAGGACTTAACTGACGTTGTAAGATTCTACAATCGCCGCTTTCGAATGAATCTGACTCCACAGGAGATCGAGGACCTGACGAGTTTTCTGTTGGCCCTATAGGTGTAACGGTGTCCCGCGGGACACTTTTGATCCGGAATTATTGAGTAGCGTCTAATACTGTTGACCGTGTGGAACAACCAATGAACACTGAGTCACCGCAGCCTGAGATGAACCCAGTTCTCACCGATGTTCAGTTGGCGCGCTTCGCATCTCGAGCCGCGAGCTATGATCTGGAGAATCGCTTTTGTCAGGAAGACTTCGAGGAACTGCGCGCCGCCGGATATCTGCGATTACCGGTGCCAGTGGAGTTCGGCGGTCCCGGCATGACGCTTGCGCAGGTATGTCGCGAACAGCGCCGCCTGGGCCAATTCGCGCCAGCGACCGCTCTGGCCATCAACATGCACCTGTACTGGGTCGGTGTGGCTGCCGACTTATGGCGACAGGGAGATCTGTCTCTCGAGTGGCTGTTACGCGAAGCATCCTCGGGAGAGGTGTTCGCCGCCGGGCATGCGGAAAGCGGCAACGATCTGCCAGTATTGCTGTCAACCACCACGGCGGCGCGAGTAGACGGCGGATACACGTTTACGGGGCGCAAGCAATTCGGCAGCCTTACACCGGTCTGGACTCGACTGGGTATGCATGGCATGGACAACAGTGATCCGAAGGCGCCGAAAATTGTCCATGCGTTTCTGCCTCGCGATAGCGCTGGTTACCTCATCAAGGAAACATGGGATGTGCTGGGAATGCGCGCCACCCGCAGCGACGACACGCTCCTCGACAAGGTATTTGTACCGGATCGATATGTGGCAAGAGTTGTACCGGCGGGTCCGGCGGGGCTCGACCAGTTCGTGCTCTGCGTCTTCGCCTGGGCACTGATGGGCTTTGGCAACATCTACTATGGCCTGGCAAGATACGCTTACGAACGCGCGATCGCGGCAGTCAAGCACAAGGCGTCGCTAGCGCTGTCGCGACCCATGGCCTATCACGCTGAAGTCCAGCACTCCATCGCCAAAATGGCGCTCGAGCTGGAAGCCATTGAGCCGCACTTGGATCGCACCGCGTCCGATTGGTCCAATGGCGTGGATCATGGCGTACGCTGGCCGGCCAAGATCTTTGCGACCAAATACCACGCCGTCGAGGCGGCGTGGCGTGTCGTGGACACCGGAATGAACGTGATTGGCGGCTACGGAATCTTTCGGTCGGCCGGCTATGAACGCCTACTTAGAGACGCCCGACTCGGTCGGATTCATCCTGCCAATGCATATCTGACGCACGAGGTAATGGCCAAAACTGCGTTGGGCATTGGTCTGGACGAACTGCCACGGTGGGGTTGACGACAACAATGCCTCGCGCAATGTCGTCGAACCATCGAAGTCATCTGAACTCGAGAACGTGACCAGGTCAAGAGCGAACCTTTGAGCGAGATATTCGCAACTCAATGGCTGAATATCTTGAATGGCCGCTTCGAGGCGGCCATTTGTTACTTTGGATGCCCGCTTCGGGGCCGGAAGCGGCCGGATGACCTTCCCGAGACCGGTTGTTCCGCGGCCCAGACGAGCTTCATCAGATACTGGCATAGGCGCCCGTTTGGGTGGGTAATGCTGCCCGCGCGACGCCCAGGCAGGGTCAGTTACTTCCATACGCTCAAGTCAACCCGGTTCTGGTGAATTAGCAGCGACGAACCCATTCATTTGCAAGGGCGGTGGTTACGCTTGGCGTGGCTAAGCTGTCCTGATCAGAATCGCATAAACGATGGTGTTTAGCCCAAGAGCCACAATCGCGTGCGCTGCTGTTACAACAATTGCTGCGGCCGCCGCAGGCAGCATCTTGAGTCCATAAAATCGCCGAATCGCCAGAAACCAATAGATGGGTAACGCTGACATGCCAAGCAGCGATTGCAGCAGGGCATCCGACTCCCCGAATCGATGCGGAGACACAGCGCAAACCAGTAACTCACCAATTACGAAAACCGCCATGAAGAAGGACGCTACATTGAGCGCGAGCGCCACATGTTCGAGGTAGCGGCGATGCTGCCGCCAAAAGATCCACTTCTGAACAATGGCAACAACTATAAAAATCAACAGCGTTGCCACTTCGCTCAGCCACCGGCCGTATTCTCGGACATGCGACACGATTATCGGGCTTTGCCAGTTGACGTTGGGCCGAGTTTGCATGAGATGCGAGAGTATGCCGAACGCATCGAAGTCCCTTACGCGCTCGGGTAGCGAAGCGCCAACTCCACCGAGAGTCGCAGACATGAATAGGTGCAGCAGAAAGAGAACTAGATAAATTCGCAACGGGCCGACAAAGCGCTGGCGTCGTCCCTCTACGTAGTTGACGCCAAGGGCGCCCGGCTTCGAAAACAACAGGCGTAGGGTCCGCGGGAGCTTGCCATCGACATGCAGGCACTCATGCGGCAGTTGCTCGAACAGAAAATGCTTGAGCTGCAAATCATCAGACGACAGAAACCGCTCGCCGCACTCCGCGCAGTAGCGCCCCGCCCGATACGACCCGCAACTCGGGCACTTAGTCGGTGGCGCGATTGTCGTCATACGCGGGCCGCACCCGGCATCATCGTATATTCAACGGCGTGAAAAAAACGTAGCGAGCCACAACATGCCATACACCCTCAACCCGCCTGTTTCTCCCCATGATCGAAATATACGCACCTGGATCGCTATCGGGAAGCTTAACCGTTCATCTATAGGTCTCCTCGAAGACGAGCCTAGGCGTTGCCGTCGACGCGCTGGGGGCGCTGGAGTTGCCGCTGTCGCCGGACTCTGCCAGCGCCGCCTGTACAAATGCCGCGATGGACTGCGGTATGCATAGCCTCAGGAGTTGATTCATCGCACTCGGCTCAAAGGGCGAGGAGTACCAACCGCGGCACTCGGTTGGCGAGGCGACACCGCGGGTCCCTTAATGGTGGTGGTACGGTGGGCAGCGATTGTCGTCACCGTGTCTTGAATCGCGTCGATGACGAAGCGCGGCTGCTCTTTCATGAGGTAGTGACCGCTGATCCAAGTCTTGCGCTGCTCGCCTTGTGGAGATGATTTGCTCAATTCCTCCTGCGTGACTTGCCAGAGCTTCGCCCAGGCGGGCTCCTCGACCAATCGGGGTTTGGTACTCGTGAGTACGATGAGGGGGACAGGTGGGATTGTCGGCGCCGTGCGCAGTTCCTCAAATGTAGCGTCGGAGGCCGCATATTCGACCGATGCGGCGCCGGCCATTGCGGCGACCAGCCATTTTGGTGGATCACACGCCAGCAATATACACGCCGGCCGGTCCCAAGACGGTCGCTGCACTCAAACGCCAAGGGGCGATAGTCATCACGAACCCGTTCGCCGAAGGCGGCCCATTGGCTTACCAAAGAGAACAGCCGGCATCTATCGCATCGCTGGCGGCGCCTTCACTCCCGCCAGATCTACGGAGCTTCGTTAAGGCAAAGGAAGGCTACATCGCGACCTTCAATGCCGTCATGGCCCGCCACCATCTCGACGCCATCGTGCTGCCGGGTACTACGCATCGGGCAGTCCATTTGGGGAGATGTTCGTTGGTCGATTGTGGGACGAGGCGCGACTTCTGCAGCTTGCCTATGCTTTCGAGCAACAGACCCGCGCGCGGCGCACACCGGAATTGGTCGTGCACCCCGCAGAACTCTCCGGACCGAAACCTTGATTGGATACGTAGCACAACAGACCAGATCAACTACTTCCCCAGGTGGCACTCAGACGGATCTGGTGCAATACCCGACTGCTGCGAAATTGACCTGTCGCGCTGCAACGTCAGGGAAAAACTGGGCCAGCGCCGCATAGTTTCCGGGCCGTGGGATCTGCACCACATCCGCTCACATGATGCGCATGTACTGCACTGGGTGGCGCCCACCTCACGACGGTGGACATCGATCGGAGCCATTGCTATACCTGCATGGTACGCCGGGGCACACCGGCGAATTAGCCTGAACTACTCCAATTCAAATGAGGCGACAACAATGAATATTATGAAGGCTCTGGGTATTCTTGCCGTGCTGTTGGCCATCGTCGGTGCGTTCGTCACAATTCCCTACCTGGCGGCCATGCTGGTGGTGCTGGGGCTGATAGGTGGCGTGGGCATTGCGGGAGAGGATCACGTACGAGTAATTGTCTCGGCTCTGGCGCTTACGGCGTTGGCCGGCGTGCTCGGCAATATCCCGGCGGTTGGCCACTACCTGAATGGAATTGTCGCCAACCTCGGCCTGATGGCCTCAGGCGCCGCCATCATCATCATTCTCGGGAACGTGTACCGGCGCTTCAAGCCCTGAAGCAATCGGTCAGCCTGTTCGGCCGTCACGTAGTGGCGGCCGATACTGCACCTAAGGGGAGGGGACTACCGTTCCCTCCTCTTACTGCTGACCCAAGAGCGTTGATGATCCGATACCCCTGAGAGGTACGCTGACTGTTAACAGCGTTCCGCCACTTGGGATGTGCTCTTCACGAATTGCGCCACCGATCAACCGCAGGCGATAGTGGAGCATGCGGCGCGCGAGGTCCTGGTACGCAGCAGATACCGTCGGCGCTCCTGAGCCGGGCGCACTGACCGTCATCAGCAATTCGTGATCCTGCACCTCCAGTGTCAGCCGCACGAGAGTGCACTCGGTCACCTGGACCGCCGTGTTGAGTGCCTCCTGCGCAATTCGATACAGGTGTTCCGCAATGCCGATCGGGATTGGCGGATCCTCGGCCTGGGAATCGAACTCGACGGTAACATGGGCGCGCGTGCTGGTCTCGCGTGCGAGTCGTTGCAGCGCTCCCGAGAGCGAACCGTCAGAGATATGGACCGGCGACAGTTCCTCGGCGAATTGACGCGTAATGCCGATCGTCCGGTTGAGATAACCCACCAGATCCTCCAGGGACTGGCGCTGCGCAGTCGGATCCGACTTCGGATGTGTCGCGGCGCTCTGCAGCAGCAGGACGATACCGCTCAATTCCTGCCCGAGTCCTTCGTGAATCTGTTCGCACAGACGCCGGCGCTCACGCGTCGCGATATCAATTATTTCACGCTCGAGTGTGCGCTGCGCCGTGACGTCACGCAGCACTAGCGAGGTGCCCGCAATCAGGGGGTTGGCAAGCTGCTGACTGCCGGTGATCTGAACAATTCGACTGCCTGTCGGCGGTATTGTCAGCGTGATTTCCATCTCGGCGTCGTGGCCTGTCCCGCGCGCGAGGCCGTCCAGGAACTCACGCATTCTGGTCTCATGAACGGCGCCCAGCAGCTGCTCTGCGGGTCGATTGCTGAGGTCCTCCTCGGCCACTCCCAGTACTTTTAGAGCGGCTGGACTCACGAAGCTTAGCCGACGCTCGGTGTTCACCACGATCAGCAGATCATCGGAACAGCGCACCAGCTCGGTCACGCGGGCATCCGATTGCCGCAACATGAGCACGTGATTGAGGCGCCGCATCTCGTTGCGCACGCTCCGCTGGCGGCTCACGAGCAGCGTGGCGCCGAGCAGCACCAGCAGTACCCGAATCCACGCAGTCCAGCCCTGGGTAGTCGTCGCCGACCCCGCCAACAGGGCCACCGAAACCAGTACCGCCAGCACAGGCACGAACCCGAATGCATTGGACTCCGCGGAACGATCGATGTCCTGTTGTGGCGATACGCCTCGCTCGGCCACCGCCGCGGTGGTGATCAGAGCAAAGCAGAGTGCATCGCCAAGGTTGTAGAACAGATCAATGTAGCTGTGACCCTTCAACTCCCCGGCCAGCCACGCGATTTCCCATGCGACCTCAACCACCGCGGCCGCAATCAGCAGTAAGGGAACCCGTTGGTCGCGCTGCCCCACCAGCCGCATCGCCAGCAGCGCGCCAAAAGTCATGATAATTGTCAGCAAGAGCGTATAGGCCAGCGTGGTAGACACGTTGAGTGCCAGCGCGGGTCCGGTTGGCAGAAACGGCGCGAACAGAAACGCCCACAGCGCAGCCAGCGTAGCCACGATCAGGGTGGCGCCATCAAGCCAGAAGCGTGGGCGCCGCCATGAGCCACCGGCATCCACGAACAGCAGGGCCAGTGCGGCAATCAGCAGCAGATAGTCGAGCAGATACAGGGTGTCGCCGAGCGACAGTCCCGGTACCCGCGGGTCGGCCCAGGTAGCGTTCCAGACGACATTGGCCGCAGTGTTGAGCACGGCAAACGCCAGTACCAGCCACCACGCAGACCGACGCGCGGCGCGGTGGGTGCTGCCGTACAACCGCGCACTGATCAGTACTATTGCAGTCAGCTGGCCGGGTACGGCCACCCAGTTGGCGAGCCACCAGGTTGTCTCGGGATGCCGCCAGTGCAGCAGCAGCCAGATGATGACGGCGCCCGTGTAAACCCACAGGGCACGGGCCGCCATGCGCGCGAAGGGAATGGGTCGCCTGTCGGCCCGAGTCAAGACACTGGCTAGGTTGTCCATGGACGCATGGATCTTAGTTGTGGAAGCGAGTGCAGTGGTTGGGCGATTGGCCCCAGCACCAGCAACGTTGCGCCCGCGGCGAACGTCAACAGCGTTGGCAGACGGCGCATGGCGGTCCGCGCCGTCCAGCCCGGGGTTACGCCGCCGGCCGGATGTTGGCGTTCAGGCGGAACAGATTTTCCGGGTCGTACTTTTTCTTCAGTGCCGCCAGTCGCGTCCGGTTGGGGCCATAGTTGTCGTCGATGGCCTTCTGGTCGGCGCTGTTGAGGTTGACGTAGAAACCGCTGGTGTGGTGGCTGACTTTGTCCCAGGCGGAATGCACGCGGGCGCGATTGGCCTCATTGTCGGCAGCGTTGTTCCACGCGGCGGAGACCAACAACTGATACAACTCATGCCGGTGCGCAATCGCGGTGTCGGTCGCCGACCGGTCGCCGATAGCGCCGCCGCAATGGACGAGTTCGACATTCACCAGCGCATCGGGCTTGACCTCGTTTATCACCGCGTCGATCAGCGCCGGGCTGAGTTCCGCGACGAAACCGCCCTTCAGATAGCTGTTTTGCGTGGACAGCGGCGGACCGTCGAACTGGCGCTGGACGGCCAGGTAGTCCTGCATGCCGATGGAGTCGCTGCGCGGCTTTACGCCAGTGCGTAGCGACTGCAGTACCTTGGCACCCACCGCCGGATCGCCGACGTAGCATGTGGCCAGCGTCAGAAGCCCGTCATCGCCCTCAGCGCCGCCCAGTGACAGCTCCACGGTCAGCTCGCGGGGAGCCTTGGCGGCGAAATGGCTATATAGGTCGAAGGCCTCACGCGTCTGCGCGGGCGCGTACACCAGGTTGCCGGCGAGCACCTTGGGTCCCACTTGGTGCAGCCGATATTCGAAAGAGCTGACGACGCCGAAGTTGCCACCGCCGCCACGCAGCGCCCAAAGCAGCTCGGGATTGTCGGTGGCGCTGACATGCCGCAGCTTGCCATCGGCCGTGACGAGGTCGACCGTCAGCAGGTTGTCGCAGGCCAGTCCATGCAGGCGACCGAGCCAGCCGTAGCCGCCGCCCAGCGTGAGCCCGCCGACACCGGTATTGGAGATTTCGCCCATAGTGGTGGCCAGGCCGTACTGCTGCGCCTCCCAGTCGAGATCACCGATCCAGGCACCGCCGGCAACCTGCGCGGTCTTCGCTACCGGATCAACGCGCACGCCGCGCATCGTCGAGAGGTCAATGACCAGGCCGCCCTCGCACATGGAGTAGCCGGGGAAGCTGTGACCACCACCGCGCACTGCCACCAGCAGTTCGCGTTCACGCGCGAAGGACACGGCGCGTGCAATGTCGGCCGCACCGCTGCAACGCGCAATCATTGCCGGTCGCCGATCGATCATCCTGTTCCAGAGGCGCCGGGCCTGGTCGTACTCCGCGTCGCTCGCGGTCAGCAGCGGGCCGTGCAGGCTCGCAGCGAAGTCCTTGACGGCCGCAGCAGGAATAAGCGTGGGCTTTCCGGACAAGGTGACCGCTTGCAGCGCGCTCACGGCTGCACTCACCGGCTCCGCGGCCAGGGCCCGCGTGAGCGTTGCCGGCAGGGCGGTCATCGCGCTGCCCAGGACGGCGGACTTGCAGAAATCACGTCGCTTCATGACGGTCCCCTCTTATTGTCGGTCAGGCAGAATCGCTAATATATGCCTTTGAGGACACTCAAGGGGAACTCGCATGTCACGTTGCACTGTCACGCTGTGGATCCTGTGTGGTGCCGGTACGCTAGCCAGCGGCTCGCTGGCAGCCGCCGAGGCCAAGCCACTCTATACGATCACCAGGGCCGTTCCGATTGGCGTGCCCGATCGCTGGGATCTGCTGACCGTCGACGCGGATTCTCACCGGGTCTACATCGCGCACGGCGATCGTGTGACGGTGGTGGATGGCCAGAGCGGCGCGCTGATCGGCAACATTGAAGGCTTTCCGGGCGGCACGCATGGTGTGGCGATCGTGCCCGGTTCCGGGCGCGGCTACTCGGATGACGGCAAGGCCGGTACGGCCGCGTCATTCGATCTCAAGACGCTGAAACTGCTCAAAGCAGTCAAGGCCGACGCCGACGCCGATGCCATGGTCTACGATCCGGCCAGCACCCATGTCTTCGTGATCGACGCGGATCCCGGCAAGATCACCGTGATCGATCCGGCCACCGATGCGGTGGTGGCGACCGTTGACGGCGGCGGCAAGCTGGAAATCGGCGCCGCGGATGGTGCCGGCAAGGTCTATGTCAACGGCGAGGAAAAGCGGGAAATCGTGCGGGTGGATACCCGGACCAACAAGGTCGATGCGCGCTGGCCGATTCCGGGCTGCGCCAGTCCGCACGGGCTGGCCATCGACGCCAGGAACCGCCGCATCTTCTCGAGCTGTGAAAACAACGTGATGGTGGTCGTGGATGCCGATAGCGGCGCTCAGCTCGCCTCACTGCCGATCGGTGCGCGCACCGATGGCGCGGCTTTTGATCCGCGCAGCGGCCGGGCTTTCAGCTCCAACGGTGACGGCACGCTGAGTGTCATTGGTGAGCAGGGCCCCAATCACTTCGTGCTGCTGGGCACGGTGCCGACCCTGCTGGGAGCGCGCACCATGACCGTCGATCCCAGCACCGGGCGCGTTTATCTGGTCGCAGCCGACATGAAGGTCAACGAGTCCGCCGACCCCAAGGACTACCGGCACCGTTTCACGGTGACGCCGGGCTCGGCGAGGCTCCTGTTCCTGGATCCGCTCAAGCCGTAGCCGCCAGGCGGCCGTCACGATAGTCGGCCAGCGCCTGCTCGATTTCTTCGCGCGTGTTCATCACGAAGGGGCCGTACTGCACGATCGGCTCGCCAATCGGCTTGGCTGCCAGCAACAGGAACTGCACACCGTTGGCTCCAGCTTCGACACGCACCGTGTCGCCATCTGAGAGCACGCCCGCCGCCCGATGCGGCAGCGGTTTGGCGCTGCCCGCCGCGCCGATGCGGCCCCCGCCCTCATACATATAGAGGAAGGCACTGTGACCGAGCGGCAGCGGTGCCGTAAAGGAACCGCCGGCGGGCAGCCGTACGTCGAGGTAAAGCGGATCGGTGCTGAGCCGCGCGCCAGCGCCGTTGACCGGGCCCTGGGCATTGGCCTCACCCAGGCGCAGCGCACCGGCAATGATTCTCGCGCTGCCGCCATCCGGAAGCGCCAGCTCTGGGACTTCGCCGGCAGGAATATCGCGATAGCGGGCCGGTTGCATCTTCTCCTTCGCCGGCAGGTTGAGCCACAGCTGGAAACCGCGCATGCGGCCGGCGCTCTGCTGCGGCATCTCGGAGTGGATGATGCCGCGTGCGGCCGTCATCCACTGCACCGCGCCGGGGCCGAGATCACCGCGATTGCCCAGGTGATCCTCGTGACGCATGTGGCCGTCGAGCATGTAGGTGACGGTTTCAAAGCCGCGATGCGGGTGCGAAGGGAAACCGGCCAGATAGTCGTCCGGATTGTCCGAATAAAATTCATCGAGCATCAGGAACGGATCGACATACAGGCCGCGCTCACTGCCGATACTGCGGCGCAGCTTGACGCCGGCGCCGTCGGAAGTCGGCATCGATTCAATGATCCTGGTCAGGGTGCGGATACTCATTGAAGTTTCCCTGGTATGTGAGACGGAGGGTTCCGCCCCGAGGAGACCATTTAAGTATTAATTTTTTTGATTAAAAAGTACAATAAATCGCGTTTAACTATCTATTAATTTAATATAAATGGCCAATACTCCCCGAATCTCGCTCGAGCATTGGCGCGCGCTGCTGGCGGTAGTCGACGCCGGCGGCTACGCGCAGGCGGCCATTGCGCTGCACAAGAGTCAATCCGCCGTGACCTACGCTGTGCAGAAAATGGAAGCGCTGCTGAGCGTGAAGATCTTCGAGGTGGTGGGCCGCAAGGCGCAGCTCACCGCGACCGGGAAAGTGCTGTATCGCCGCGCGAAGGCCCTGGTCGAGGAAGCCGGCGCCCTGGAAGGTGCCGCGGGCATTCTCGCTGCGGGCTGGGAGCCGGAGCTGCGTCTGTCGGTGGAAATCATCTTTCCCACCTGGCTATTGCTGCAGTGCATTGCGCGCTATGGCGTGGAGCGGCCGCAGACGCGCCTCGAGTTGTACGAGAGTGTGCTCGGCGGTACCGAGGAGGCGCTGCTGCAGCGCCAGGTGGATCTGGCGATCTGCTCGCGGATCCCGCCCGGCTTCATCGGTGATCCGCTGATGCGGCTGCGCTTCATCGCCGCCGCCCATCCGGATCATCCTCTGCATCAGCTCGGGCGCGAGCTGACTCTCCAAGACTTGCGCAAGCACCGGCACCTGATCATTCGCGACACCGGCAGCCAGCGCCGCAGCGGCAGCTGGCTCGGCGCGGAGCAGAGCTGGACGGTCAGCCAGAAGGCGACTTCAATCCATGCCGCGGTAATGGGACTGGGTTTTGCCTGGTTTCCGGAGGAGACGGTTCGCGGCGAGTTGGAGCGTAGTGAACTCAAAGCCCTGCCGCTGCGTGAAGGGGGCGAGCGCTGGGGCGATCTGTACCTGGTGTTCGCCGATCGCGACTACGCCGGTCCCGGGGCTTTGCGCCTGGCCGAAATCATCCGCGCTGAGGTCGCCGGGCAGTGTCGCCAGCACGCGCCGGAATCGATACGGCGCCCGGCAGTCTAGCTGCCGCGATTGCGCCGCTGCGCGTGCCGGCGCAGCTGGTGCTCCAGGCCCTTCATCGCATCCACGCCCAGTCGCTCCGCATTGGCGAGCAGGCACTCGAACAGCTCCGTGAACTCGGCCACTACCTGGCTGTGTGGCGCGGAATTCAGTCCATCAGCGTACTGCTGCATCAACTGCTTGACCGAACCGAGGTCCTGGGGCTGATCGGCCGATGGCGCGGGCTCGAGCACCGGCCCCTGCAGCCAGCTGAGCGCGGCCTGGCCATCGGTGAACGCCGCCGCCAGATGGCCGCGTTGCTGCAGTGCAAGCTCCCAGCGCTGCAGGTGCTCCGAGGGTTGCTGGCAGAGCATCGCAATGCGGGCGTCCGTGGGCGGGCGCAGCCCGCTCAGCATCTCGGCGTGCCAATTCAGCGCCTGTACGCTGTGCGTCAATGTTGCGCGCCGGAAATCGAGCATGATCCGCCTGGTGGCCGACTCACCGGCCATCTTTACCGCTCGTTGCGTCAGGGGTTGGCTGGCGCTGATGGGCAGGCCCCCTGCGGCCGAGGCCCAGACGACACCGTCCTGTAACCTTACGTCGCGTATCGTAGTCATATCGTCGCGGCTGCCCGCCAATGCTCCATCGTTAACGCTCACGTTTCCGATATCCTATTCAGTGACGGCGGCGCCGGCTGCGAGGAAAGCTGGAGCATCCTTGTAGGGAGATCTTGCATCGACCTCGTGTTTCACAGGATGTCATGCCTATAGCGGTTTTCATTGCCGACGATCACGCCATCGTGCGCGATGGCCTGGCGGCCTTGCTCCGCACACACCCGGACATTGAAATAGTCGGCTCGGCAGCCACCGGCAGTGATGCCGTCACGCAGGTGCAGCGGCTGATGCCGCAGGTGGTGATACTCGATATCTCGATGCCTGAGCTGGATGGCATCGAAGCGGCGCGACAGATACACCAGGCGCTGCCCGATACTGCCATCGTGATGCTGTCAATGCATTCGGGCACGCAGCACGTGGTGCGCGCTCTGGAAGCGGGCGCCCGCGGTTATCTGCTGAAGGAATCGGCCAGCGCGGAAATCGTTGATGCGGTGCGCGCCGTGGACAGCGGACACCACTACCTGAGCCGCGAGGTCGCCGATATCGTTGCCCAGGGTATCGGCAAGCGCAAGGCAGTCAGCGCGCTCGACAGCCTCAGCCGGCGCGAGCGCGAAGTATTGAGCCTGGTGGCCAACGGCAACTCGAGTGCCAGGATCGGTGAACTGCTGCATCTGTCGCCCAAGACAGTCGACAGCTATCGCAGCCGGCTGATGCTGAAACTCGAGGTCAACCAGCTTGCCGGACTGATCAAGTTCGCTATTCAGCATGGCTTGACCACCCTCGAGTGAGCGTCGCCGACGACAGCCTGCCGGCCAGCCGGATGGTCCGCGTGGCGGCCGTTGCCCTGTGGATATATGCGGCGGGGCTCCTCACCTGCTTTGCTGCGCCCGGACTGAGCCTCGATGTCGTCGGCTTCCTGATCGACTGGGCGTCGGTTCCTGCTGATGTGATGGTGCTTGCGGTAACGGTACTGCTGCTGCGCTCAGCGTTGGTTCAAGGGTACCGGCGTGTCGCATGGAACCTGCTGTTCGCGAGCGTCGCAGTGGATCTGTGTGTTGGCGTGGTCTATCCGCACCTCAACGTAACGGTGTCCCCGCTGTACCGCGCGATCATGGATGCGGCATACCAGGTCTATTATCCCTTGATGACGGCCGCCTGCGCCTGCTTCTACTTGAGTTGCGGCGGGAGCTTTCGGCGTCGGCACGTGTGGATTGACGGCGCGACGGTAATGCTGGGCGTGGTGGCGATCCTGTGGGCCTTTTTGTACGAGTCGCCTCCGGCATCAGGGTCCGCCGTGGCCATTACTTTTGGCGCGAAGTTATTCTATACGGCGGGTATCAGTGCCACGATGACGGCGACATTGTTGCTGTACTCGCAGATCAGCGACGGGCGTTCAGACCCGGCAGCGCTGATCATCGTCGGCGGCTCGGTTGTCAGCCTCGTCACGGATGTCATGTGGCTCGGCTGGAGTACGGGTGGAGCGCCTGTGTTCGGCTCGATCTACGGTGCGGGAGACCTGATATTTACCGCAGGGGACGTGCTGTTTGATGCGTGCATCGCTTCGGCAGCAGCGATCGAGTGGCGCCGGCGCCCGGTTCGAGAGTTGGCCGGCGACCAGGGCGATCCGACCTACAGTTTTCTGCCGGCACTGGTGCTGCTGCTCTCGATTGTGCTGCTCGCGGCGTCGGAGGCGCTACGGCATGGCGTTGACATGCGAGTGCTGGTCGGCATGGTGGTGCTGGGCGCCATGCTGTTTGCTGCGCGGCAACGGATCGTCAGCGCGGAGCTGCGCCGCCTCAACCGTGCGCTGGCGCTCAGAGAGTCGGATGCTCGCCTGATGGAACTGGTGCGGCGCTCTGCTGACGTGATCGCCGTCGTCAATGGCGCCGGCTCTATTACCTTCGCGAGCGCTGCCGCCGATCGAATCCTCGGTGTGCCGGCGTCCGTTCTGCAGGGCAGCGCGGCCGTTGATCTGCTCGGCTCCGACAATGTGGAGGCCATGTCCAGGTTTCTGGACGCGCTGATGGCGAATCCGGCGAGCGCTGCGGAAATGGAGCTGGAGCTGGAATTCGCTACTTCTGCAGGTGAGCAGCGTACGGTGCGCGTGGCCGGGAGCGATCAACGTGCGAGCCCGCTGATCGAGGGGATTACGCTGACGCTGGCGGATATCACGGAGCAGCGGACACTGGAGCGCGAGGTGCTCGACATTGCGGCTCGCGAGCGCCTGCGGCTGTGCAGCGACATTCACGAAGGGCTGGGCCAGGACCTGACTGGAATCGCCTTGCTGCTGCAGAGCGCCAGCGCCAGTCCGGTCGACAACCCGCAGGCACTACAGGCCTCGCTGCGCAGCGTAGCGGGCCACGTCAACCGTGTCATTGCCACCGCGCGTGAACTCGCCAGCGGACTGTCACCATTGCACGTCGAGGGCTCCCTGGCACTGGCGCTGCGCCGGCTGGCAGACGCCATGAACAGTCGGTTTCCGGTCGGAGTGCGCATCGAGGTCAGCGGTGAAGAATTTGCGCTGGCCGAATCAATTGCCGACCATCTGTACCGCATTGCCCAGGAGTCCCTGAACAATGCGCTGCGCCATGGCGGGGCAAAGACGATAGTAGTCTCGCTGCGAATGGCGGTCGATCATGTGGTGTTGCGGGTCGCGGACGACGGCCGCGGCTTCAATGCGCGGGCCGCAAGGCGGCAGGGCCTGGGGCTGCGGATGATCGAGTACCGTGCCCGCCTGATGCGTGGCACGCTTATCATTGAGCAACCGCCCGGTGGCGGCACGCAGCTCGTCCTGCGTGTGCCATGCGCCCAAGGAGCCGGCTGATGGACGTCGAAATTCAGAGCCCCTCGCGCGAGCGTCTGCTGCATGCGCTGTACGAAGCCTCGGAGCTCGAGCACAACCTCATGTGCACCTACCTGTACGCCGCGTTCAGTCTGCGCTCGGGCATCGAGGAGGGTCTGTCGGCCGCCGAGGCCGAGGCCGTGGAGCGATGGCGGCGCACCATTCTTGAGGTGGCGACCGACGAGATGGGCCATCTGACCGCGGTCTGGAATATCACCGCGGCGCTCGGGGGATCACCGCGTTTCGGGCGCGGCAATTTTCCACTCGATCCGGGCGGTCTGCCGGCCGGTGTCGTGGTCAAGCTCGCGCCGTTCAACGACGACGTGCTGCAACATTTCATACACCTTGAGCGGCCGGTAGGCTCACCGGAGCCGGACGGCGCCGGCTTCGCGCCGGATTTTGTGTTCACGCGCGGCAGCCGCCGGCCGCGGCTGATGCCGATGGGCATCGACTACGACACGGTCGGCGAGTTCTACCAGGCGCTAGCGGCCAGCCTGACACAGTTCGTCGCCAGCGTCGGGGAGGCCCAGGCCTTCTGTGGCGATGCCGCGCTGCAGCTGTCGCCGGCCGAGGTCGATCTGATTGGCGCCAAGCCGGTGATCTGCGCCAAGACTGCGCTCGCAGCCTTCACCGCGATCGTCGAGCAGGGCGAGGGCGCGCCGCTCGATGCGCAGGGTTCGCACTACCAGAAATTCATCGCGATCCGCGCGGAACTGGCCAGGATCCGACAGGCGAATCCGGCGTTCTCCGCCGCCTATCCTGCGGCCACCAATCCCGTACAGCGCACGCCAATGCGGGCCTCGGGCCGCGTGTGGATCGAGAACGAGGACGCCGCAGCAAGCGTGGATCTTGCCAATACGGCGTACGCGCTGATGGTGCGCCTGATCGCCTACACGTACGCGGTGCCGCGGCCCGCGCCCGAGAAGGGACTGGCGCTGGATCTGGCGATCGGGCTGATGCCTGCACTCGCACTGTACGGAGCGCGCGCCGCGCGCCTGCCGGCAGGTCCTTCCAACCCCGGTTGTAATGCGGGCGTGTCTTTCGTAGCGCTGCGCGACGCCGCACCGCTCCCGCGCGGACCGGGTGCCAGGAGGTTCTTCGTCGAGCGCCTGCATGAGCTGGCGCAGGCGGCGACGGAGCTGAACGCGCCGGGCGATGCCCGTGCGCCGCAGGCGGCGCGATTGTTGAGCGAACTTGCGGCGCGCGCGGTGCGCGGATTCGAGGCCGCGCCGCCCGCCGTCGCTACCGCTCCCGCGCCCGCGAGCACGGCGCCGCCGGTGCCGACGGTTCGCGATGGTGTCGAGGAGATCGAAGGCCAGGCGCTGACGCTGGTTTACGAGGGCAAGCGCTGCATACACTCGCGCTATTGCGTCACCTGGGGGCCCAAAGTGTTCCTGGCCAATGTGGTGGGCCCGTGGATTCATCCAGACGCGATGGATCCCGAGCGCCTCGCCGAGATCGCCCACGTGTGTCCGTCCGGCGCGATCCGCTACCGGCGCAAGGACGGCAAGCCGGAGGAGCAGGCGCCACAGGTGAATCTAATCGGCATACGCGAGGGCGGGCCGTACGCGGTGCGTGCCGACCTGCGGCTCGACGGCCAGGCCGCGCAATATCGCGCCACGCTGTGCCGCTGCGGAGCCTCGAAGAACAAGCCCTACTGCGACGGCTCGCACCACGACGTGCAGTTCGCCGCGACCGGCGAGCCGCCGACCAGCCAGGCCGAGATGCTGGCGGCGCGCGATGGCCCGCTGGCGATCGATCCGGAAACCGACGGACCCTTAAGGGTCCGTGGCAATCTGGAGATCACCAGCGGCACCGGCCGCGTGGTCGCCCGCGTCGTGCAGGCGCGACTCTGCCGCTGCGGCGGGAGCGCTAACAAGCCATTCTGCGACGGCACGCATGCGCGCGTCGGATTTCGTTCGGCGTGACTCTGCATTGGAATCGGAGCACCTCATCTCATGCATCGCATCGGTAGCCATTTGACGCTCGGCCTGCTCACCCTGGGCGCTGCCACTATGGCAATGGCAGGCGAGCCCAGCTCGCCCACCCCGACCAGGGCCGTGCTGGTGACCGGTGCGAGTACCGGCATCGGCCGCAACATCGCCGAGCACCTGGCGGCGGATGGTTACTTTGTCTATGCCGCGGCCGTGCAGACCGTGACTAAGGCGGGCCGCGGACTCTATGGGTTGGTCAACAATGCCGGCATCGCCACCATCGGCACCTTCGCCGACATGAAGGACGAGGAGTTCGACCTGGTGATGGCGGTCAACGAGTACGGACCCTATCGAGTGACCAAGGCGTTTCTGCCGCTGATCATCGCGCAAAAGGGGCGCATCACCACCATCGGCTCGATTTCCGGGATTCTCGCGCGCCAGGATCTTGGCGCCTACAGCATGAGCAAGCATGCGATAGAGGCGTTCACCGATTCACTGGCGGCGCAGATGGAGCCGCTGGGCGTGCAGGTGAGCATCGTCGAGCCGGGCAACTACGACTCCGAGATCGGCAAGAGCGCCATCGGCCGCTTGGGCCTGGACAATCGGCTGGGCGATCGCTCGATGTACAAGAAACCCGATGAAATCGCGGCGGCCGTCGAGCTGGCGCTGTTTGAGCCCAAACCCAAACTGCGCTACATGGTGGTGCCGAACCAGCATGAGGCGGAGATCACGATTACAAAGCAGATTGCGCAGCTGGTGCAGCTCAACGAGCGCCAACCCTACAGCTACGATCGCGCGGCGCTGATCAGGATGCTCGACCAGGCACTTGCGGGTGCATCCGGTCGTCAGCCTTGAAGAAACGCCGTGCCAAGGCGATCAGGGCGCCGTCGCTCGGATGATCTAGGGTCTCGACGCCTGAAATCCGCTGCGCGATCTCGAGGTGGTGCTCGTCGATATAGTTCTTCAGTTCCGTCTTGGCATTGGCGGGGCCGGTCAGCAATATCGCGCCGGTGTGCGTAAGCGCGGCAATTACCCGGTCGAAGTATTCCTTGTCGATGCCCTTGTGCCCGCTGCCGGTGGTGTTCGCCTTGTGCTGCAGATGGCGACCCGTGGCGTGGGAATGCACGACCATACGGTCCACATCGGTCGCGTCGAAATGGAAGATCCGGGCATCGCGGTGATCGATCCAGACGATCGCGTGGTAATGCTCGCTCATGATGGCTCCTGCCTGATCGGGGATAGCAGTTTAAAGTGTGCCCGCGGCGCCGGCGTCTGTATGTACGTAGGCGCCCTTAGCGGAAACTCTGCGGCAGCCGGGCCCGCACCTGGTCCAGCTGGGTCTCCAGATCACGAATGCGCCCGAGCAGCGCCACCGCCAGGGCCACGCCGTGAGGTTCGAGTTCAAAGCCCTGGCGCAGCCGGGAGGCGGTGCGGACCGTCAGCAGCGCGTGACTCGAAAATACACAGGATGCCGCCTCGCCGTGCAGCGGCGTCAGCGCGCCATAGTCGATGAGTTCCTGCAGCTCACCGGCCGACAGGCCGGACAGTTCCAGCAGTTCGCTGATCGACCATTCACGCGTTTCGCTCAGCCAGGGGCTCTCACCGGCGTCAGTTGGCATGGTTCCGCTCCTGGTCAAAGCGCTGCCGTGGATTGAAACTCGAGCCTGTCTGGAGCTGCTCGTAGAGTTTGCGCTCGACATCGCTGGTCGTCGCCGGCACGACGATCTGCGCGATCGCATAGAGGTCGCCGGCGCCGCCGCCGGGCTTGGGCAGTCCGCGGCCGGCCAGCCGCAGTTGTCGGCCGCTGTCCGTGTGCTCCGGCACCTTTAAGTGCACCGCGCCACCCAGGGTCGGCAGTTCGACGCTGGTCCCGAGCACCGCTTCCCAGGGCGCCAGCGGCAGGTCGAGAAACAGGTCATGGCCGCTGACGCGAAACAGCGCGTGCGGCAGCAGGCTGATGTTGAGCCACAGATCGCCATCGCGACCGCCGTTGTGACCCTGGCCGCCGCGCCCTGCCAGCCGCAGGCGCTGTCCGTCACTGGCACCCTTGGGTATGCGGACCTTGAGCGTGCGCGGCACGCGCTGCATGAAGCCCTGGGAGTTGAGTTCGGGAACCGCGAGATTCAGTTCCACTTCGGTACCGCTGTAGGCGGCTGCGAGTGAAATACTCACCCGGGCCTCAAAATCCTCACCCGGCATGCGCAGCGGCGCGTGAGCGGCACCGGCACGATCGCGGCCGCGTGACAGGCTCGCCAGCAGGTCGGCCAGATCGAGATCGGCGAAATCCTGTGGTGCAGCACCCGCCTGCTGAGCCCAGTCCGGTGGCGGACGGAACTCCTGTCCGGAAGGATGCGCGCCGAGCTGATCGTAGGCGGTGCGCTTGTCGCTGTCCTTCAGCGTCTCGTACGCTTCAGCGACTTCCTTGAATTTTTCCTCGCCGGCCGGGTCCTTCGACACATCCGGATGGTATTTCTGCGCCAGCCGGCGATAGGCCTTCTTGATCTGATCGGCGCTGGCGCTGCGTTCGACGCCCAGAATGCTGTAGTAGTCCTTGTATTTCATTCACTGCACGAGCGGGGGCGCACTTTAGTTGCCGCCGGCGACCAGCACCGAGGCCCGTGCGTTCGGGCCCAGCTCGGCACCGCCGCCCGGTTCGCCAATCGTCACGTAAAACACGCGCGACTCGGTGCGCGTGGCGTCGCTGACGATCGGGACCAGCAGCGTCACGCTGTTCACACCGGCCGGCATCTGCTCGGCGCGCGGTCCGGAGGCGACGAAGTCACGCTCAGATTGCGCACTGGCGCTTTCGGTGGACCACACAAAACTGACATCGCCCTGCAGGCTGCCGCGCCGGCGCACTTCGACGCGCGCCGCGGGCTCCCCGGGCAGTACCGTGTAGCTGTCGGCAGCCAGCTCGATGCGCGGTGGTGGCGGCGCGCTCGGCGCGGCCGCGAGCCGTATGCGGCTGGTCGTAACGTTGGCGGCGGATGCTGCGCTGGCGGGTACGCT
>Ga0209069_10000035_pt1 | contig 41797 bp, 30 predicted proteins | sample Str013_2_FD_187202 | JGI IMG/M metagenome (GOLD analysis project Ga0209069, IMG submission 187202) | Freshwater sediment microbial communities in response to fracking from Pennsylvania, USA - Straight Creek_MetaG_SC_2013 (SPAdes) (version 2) | ecosystem: Environmental > Aquatic > Freshwater >...
GTGATATTCCTTCAGGAAGACTACGAACTGCCGCTGATGGAAGCTGATGCAACGATCCGCGGTGGCAGCAAGAGTGAGCCGGAAGACAAAGCAGGCTTGGTTTCCATTTTTGGCGAATCATGGCGTACCGGCGGCAGTAAAAGCAAGACAGGTGACCAGTTGGATGACATGCTGGAACAGCGCGCAGCGAAGCTCGAAACCAGTGGCGCTCAGCTGGCCACATTTGCGTCTTTTTCCTGCCTGAAGGGCGATTTCGATTTTGTCCTCGGGCTCTTCAACGATCTTCTCCGCAACCCTGAGTTCCGTCAGGAAAAAATTGATCTCGCCAAGGACCAGGAAAAGACCGGCATCTCCCGCCGCAATGACGGGCTGGGTCAGATCGCCGGCCGCGAAGCCGCCAAGATCGGTTACGGCGCGCACAGTCCGTACGCGCGCGTTCCGGAATATTCCACCGTGGATAGCATCACCCGCCAGGACCTGCTCGCTTGGCACGCCGCTCACGTGCAGCCCAACAACATCATTCTTTCCATTACCGGGGATTTCGACTCCGCTGCCATGGAAGCCAAACTGCGTGGCATTTTTGACGACTGGACGAAAGGCCCGGACTTCACCGCACCCGCCGTGCCCATCACGCCGCCGCAACCGGGAATTTATTTCGTCGCCAAGGACGATGTGAACCAGAGTGAGATTCGTTTCATCGCGCCTGGCATCCGGCGTGACGATCCTGACTTTTACGCCGTGCAAGTGATGAACCATATACTGAGCGGTGGTTTCGCTTCGCGCTTGTTTTCCAACCTGCGCACCAAGGCCGGCCTGGCCTATGCGGTTGGCGGATCGGTGCAGGCCCCGTTCGATCATCCCGGTCTAACGATTTTGCAGATCGGCACCAAGAGCGGTACCACAGCCAAGGCCGTGGAAGGTCTCTATAACGAAATCGACAAGATGCATACCGAGCCGGCCACCGCCACGGAGTTGCAACGTGCTAAAGACGCCATGTTGAATTCTTTCGTCTTTGAGTATGACTCCCGCGCCAAGGTAAACAACTTCCGCGCCAACTTGGAATTCCACCACTACCCCGTGGATTTCCTGGAACGCTACCAGAAGGGAATTGAGGGCGTGACGGCGGCGGAAGTCGAGCGCGTGGCCAGGAAATATCTTGATCGCAACAAGTTCGCTGTCCTCGTCGTGGGCAAAGCCGCGGACTTTGACAAGCCGCTAAGCACGTTCGGCCAAGTCACCAACGTGGACATCACCATTCCCCAGCCTGGAGAGAAGCCCGGTGACAAGCCGGGCGCGGCGGCGGCCACACCCACGGCCAGCACGCCAGAGGGAAAAGCTCTGCTGGCCAAAGCCCTTGACGGTATGGGCGGCGCGGCCAAGCTCAACGCCATTAAAACTTTCCGGCGCAAAGCCGCGCTTACTCTTCAGGCACAGGGCGGTATGACATTGGATGTGGAAGAGATCCACTCGGGCGACGACCACGTCCAGCTCAAGATCAACACGCCCCAGGGCGAGATGATCATCGTGGCCACGCCGCAAACTGGTTTCATGTCCATGGCTGCCATGGGCGGACCGCGTGATCTGCCGGCGTCCCAGAAAGAAGATACGCTCAAGGGAATGCGGCGCGAATTCTGGTATGTCTCCCAGCATGCCGCTGACCCGCAGTTCTTTTTCGTTGCCGGCGGAAAAGAAAAAGTGGGTGACGTGGACGCGTCCATACTCGACATCTTCCATGGCGCCGAGCAACTGCGCTGGTTCATCGACGAAAAGGCCGGACGCATTCTCCAGGAACAGCACCAGGGCAACACGCCAACCGGCCCCGCTACTCAGGTGGTCGTATATTCCGAATGGAAAACCGTCGACGGCATCAGCCTGCCCTTCCATGAAGAAGTCACTGCCAACGGCAAAGGCACATCCAGCGTGGCCGTCAGCGGCGCGGAAATCAACCCTGCGGTTGATCCCAGGATTTTCGAGAAACCGCAGCAGTAGAAAGGGTACAAATCCCTAGCGCAGGGACTACGATTGACCATGGTTGATCGCAGTCCCTTTTTTTCGCCACAAGATCAATGCGGCGGTCCTCTACCTCTCCCTTTTAAACCTGCGCATCCTGAGCGATGTAAGGAGTGAAGCAACCCCAGTTCTCACTCGTGTTATTGGGCCCCAGTTGATATCCTCTTGTCAGGATATGCTCAAGAGACAACGGACAATTCTGAGCTTGCTAGCCACTGCCGGAGGTGTAGTTTCGGCAACCGAAATTCAAAAATACGCATTTCTGTTACGCCAAGAAACGTTTTTTCGTAATGAACCGACGTTTTATGAGTTCTTGCCTTATAGGTTTGGCCCTTATTCTTTCGCGGCTCAAAGAGAAATTGAGACTCTAACCGCCTATGGCTATATCGACCGCTCAGCCACGGGGCTTGCAATTACGGATCTTGGGCGGACAGAAGCGAAACAAGTGGACGGTGACACCGCGCGCGCTGTCCTCGCGATCTCTTCAAAGTACGGTAAGGTTCCGCTCCGTAGCCTGCTTAGAGATGTGTATTCGAGATACTCCTGGTACGCCCTAAACAGCGAACTTCGCGATCTGGTCCCGACCAAACTACCAGAGGCAAATGTTGCTCCACCTGCGATTTATACAATTGGATATGAGGAGCGGTCGGTAGATGGATTCTTGGACAAGTTGATCAGGGCCGGAGTGCGACGTATCGTTGATGTCCGCGCTAATCCAATTTCCCGAAAATATGGTTTCGCGAAGCGGTCACTTGAAGGGCTGGCTTCCAAAGTGAATATTGCATACTCTCATTTTCAGCAACTCGGCATTTCTTCCGAAAAGCGAAAAGAAGTACACAGTGCTGCGGAATTTCGTAAGCTTTTCAGCTATTATGAGCGTGAAATATTACCTCAAAAAGCCGGCGAGCTTGCCAAGCTGGCGCAGTTGATGAAAGCTGCCCCTTCCGTGCTCGTTTGCATGGAAAAGGAGGCTGTGGACTGCCATCGAAGTCGCCTTGCCGTCCAGCTAGCAAAACTAACTGGCATGGAAACGGTCCACTTGTGAAATGCCCGAACATCTCAAAGTTTTAATTACCGTCAAGACTCACCCAATCCCTTCCGCGAAGTACGATGAGTTAGTGTGCACAGCCGGTGTCAGTCCCACGGGAGATTTCATTCGTCTATACCCTGTTAACTTTCGAGATTTACCTTTTAGCCAACAATACAAAAAGTACCAGTGGCTTGAGGTTGATGCGGTAAAGCACACTGGGCGTGATTCCCGAAAGGAGAGTTATCGCCCGGATTCTGATTCGATCCGTCTCGTCGGTGAACCAATTCCCTCAAGTGACAATTGGGTACACCGTTCCCGCTACGCCCTTGCCAAGGCATCGCAGTCTATGGAAGAGTTGCATGCCAAACAAGAACAGGACAAGACTTCGCTCGGAATCTTCCGACCCAAGGAGGTTTTCGACCTTGTTGTGAGCCCGGACGATGCAGACTGGAAGGCAGGATTCAAGGCTGCTCTCATGCAGCAGCGGCTTTGGGAAAACAGAAAGGCAAGCAAAGAGCCGCCACGAAAAGTTCCCTTTAAGTTTCAATATAAGTTTGCTTGCGATGACCCACGGTGTAAGAACTCACACCAGATGATGATTGAAGACTGGGAAGTTGGTGCTCTTTATTGGCGATGCGTGGATGGCGGCGCCACACCGGCAGAAGCATGTAGGCTAGTCAAAGAGAAGTTTCTTGGTCAAATATGTGCGAGTGATCGCGATACGCACTTTTATGTGGGGACGGTGCTAGCACATCCCAAATCCTGGGTGATCATTGGAGTGTACTGGCCGAAGAAAACCGTAGCGCCCGCACAGGACAAACTCTTTTAATCCGCGCTGATCCGCGGTAAAAATCTCTCTAGCTCCCCACAAACCTCGCGTACAAACTCCGCGCCACCGCTGTATCGCTTGTCCCTTTGATGATCGCTCGTCCATCGGGGAACAGCGTCATCTCATACGGATCGCGACGGAATTTCAAAACATAATCGTTGTGTTTCACCTGGCCGAGCGGCTCCAGGCGCGAACAAATCTCCGCAAAGTCCACCGGACGGTGCCGCTCGTGAATCTGTACCGCATCGCGTCCGCATAATGTTGCCGGTGCGCGGCGTTCACCCGTCAGGTGTCGGAACTCATGCTTGTCGCACACCGGGCAGCCCTTCTTAGGACGCGCCGTCGCCATCTCGGCCCGGTCATTGCTCCACACATCGAACGAAAGCAAGCTGCGCCGCATTTTGTCCTGTGCGCCGACAAAAAACTTGATCGCTTCCGTCGCTTCGATCGACGCCACCATGTTCACCGCGCTGTTCAGAATCCCGGCGGTGTCGCAGGTTTCCATCGGACCTTCCGGCGGAGCAGGGAACACGCACGCCAGGCAAGCGGTTTCTCCCGGCAGGATGTTCATGGTCACGCCGTACGCCGCCACCGCGGCGGCGTAGATCCACGGACGCCTGTTCTTTACCGCATAGTCATTAATAAGGTAGCGGGTCTCAAAGTTATCGGTGGCGTCCAGGATCAGGTCCGCCGTGCCCAGCAGGCGGCCAACATTCTCTGGCGTCAGGTCGGCAACTTCCGCTTTGATCTCCACCTCTGAGTTAAATGCCGTCAATTTGCGTACAGCGGCTACGGCTTTGGGTAAAGATTCGGCGGCGTCGCTTTCGTCAAAAAGCGTTTGCCGGTGCAGGTTGCTGGGCTCTACGTAATCGCGGTCAATAATCAGTACATGACCCACGCCTGCCCGCACCAGCAGGCTGGAAACGCAGGTTCCGGTGGCGCCACAGCCTACAATCGCCACCCGCGCCTGGGCCAGGCGCTTCTGGCCTTCGGCTCCGATTCCCGGAAAAAGCACCTGCCGCGAATATCGATCTTCAAATCGCATGCACTATTATTATAGGTGGTTAAGGTCATAGGACTTTGGGCATGCCCCAAGCGAGCAGTTTCTCCACTGATTTTGGGTCCGGGTACAACAAAGCGGGAAACTGCTGCCATCAGAAGTAAGTAAGACCTGCATTTCCATCAAGAGGGACGAATTTTCTTTGCCGCGTATCTTGCCAGCGCACCTGGTGTATGTGCTGTGGCTGGGGGTATGTGCCGGACAACAGTCCGCGCCTGCTCCGCAGCCCGCCTCGCCCGTGGCAACTCCGCCCGCGGCCTCTTCCGCCATCCAGTCAGAGCCCACTAAGCCTGCTGATCTCAACAGCTTCCAGGGGATCAAGGTTGCGCGCATTGAAATTCATAGTCCCGGCGTCGAGCACCCCGAATGGTTTCTCCCTCTGCTTCCACAAAAAGTTGGGGAGCCGCTGGATAAATATAAGGTTCGCCGTTCGGTGCAGGCTCTTTATGACACCGGACGTTTTGCCGAACTCCAGGTTGAAGCTGAAGCCCAAAAGACGCCCACTGGCGAACAAGTCCTGCTGACGTTTGCCGCCCGCGAAAACTATTTCTTCGGTTCCATCACCGCGGAAGGTGCTCCTTCTCCTCCCACGGACAGCCGTCTGGTCAACGCCAGCAAACTCACTCTGGGTGAGCAGTACACAGAAGACAAAGTGAAGACCGGCATCGCGGCCATGCAACGCAGTCTGCAAGAGAACGGTTACTACCAGGCGGAAATCAAACCGTTTTACGAATGGGCGGCGCGAACGCAACAGGTGTCCATCCATTTTGTTGTCACTCGCGGTAAACCCGCGCACGTGGGCCAGGTCAGCGTGGTTGGAACGCCGGGATATAGCGAAGAAGAACTGCGCGACGTCGCCAAGCTGCATACGGGAGACCGCGTAACGGCGGCGCGTCTTACCAAGGCCCTGCAGCGCTTGCGTAAGCGTTTTCAAAAAAAGCAGCAGTTGGAAGCGCAGGTCACCATGACTCGGCGCGACTATCACGCTGACACCAACGCGCTCGACTACAACTTTGAAATCTCCGGCGGGCCCACGGTGGACGTTCGTGTGGAAGGCGCCAAGATGCGCTCAGGCCTCATCCGGAAATACGTTCCGGTCTATGAGGAAAACGCCGTTGACGACGACCTTCTTCAGGAAGGCGCGCGCAACATCCGCGACTACTTTCAGACGCAAGGCTACTTTGACGTAAAGGCGACGTACACCCTTGAGCAATCGTCAGACGCAAAACGCCGCACCGTGATCTTTAACGTGGACCGCAACGAACGTCACAAATTCGCCGAGCTGGCCATTGAAGGCAATCATTATTTCCACACCGAGGAAATTCGCGAGCGCATGGCCATTCAGCCGGCCGGCGGGTTGCTGGTGCACGGCGTCTTCAGCCAATCGCTCATGGCCCGCGATATTCAGGCTATTGAAAATCTTTATCGCAGCAGCGGTTTTCTTCAGGTCAAGGTCGTGCCCCACGTGCAAAGCAATTTTCAGGGTCAAGCCAGCAACCTCAAGGTCACGCTGGTCGTTCAGGAAGGCCTGCAAACCACCGTCGGAAAGCTCACCATCTCCGGCAACGCCGCGCTTTCTGACGATGAGATTCGCAATCGCATCTCCGCCACTGAAGGCCAGCCCTATTCAGACGCCAGCATTCTCAACGACCAGACTGAAGTCATGGACGCTTACTTCAACCGCGGTTTTTCCAGCGTCCAGTTTGATTACACCACGCAGCCTCAGGTTGAAGATCCCACCAAGATTGACGTGACCTACAAAATCACGGAAGGCCCGCAGGTCTTCATCGACCAGGTGCTGATCTCCGGCTTGCATTACACCCGGCCGTTCGTGGTTGAGCGGGAAGTGCGGATTCCTTCCGGCAGTCCGTTGAGCCAGCAGGAAATGTTGAGCGCGCAGCGCCGTCTTTACGATCTTGGAGTCTTTAACGAAGTAAACATGGCGGTGCAGAATCCCGAAGGCCAGGACACGCACAAGAAAGTGAATTTTGAACTGGCTGAAGCCAAGCGTTACACCTTCAGTTATGGTGGCGGCTTGGAAGTTCAAACCGGCCAGCCAACCGGCACCGCCAACCCACAAGGTGACACCGGAGTCAGCCCGCGTGTCTCCTTCGACATCACGCGCCTGAATTTCCGCGGACGAGCGCACACGCTCACGCTCAAAACGCGTTACGGTAATTTGGAAAAGCTGGCGCTGCTGGGCTTTGAAGCGCCGCGCTGGTTTGATTCCGAAAAACTCTCGCTGGCGTTTACCGCTTTTTATGAGCAGACCAATGACGTGCGTACCTTCACCGCCAAGCGCGTGGAAGGCTCGGCGGAAATCAAACAGACCGTGGACAAGGCCACCACGCTGCTCTATCGCTTTATCTACCGCAAGGTAAGCACGGACAATCTGGCCGTGAACATCAACCTCGTGCCTTTGTTCTCGCAGGCCGTGCGCGTGGGCTTGCCGGACTTCAGTTATCTGCGCGACACTCGCGATAATCCCATTGACTCCCACAAAGGCTCTCTCACCGCCGCTGATCTGGGCGTGGCTTCCGGAATCTTTGGTTCGCAGGCCAGCTTCGTCCGGCTGTTGATACAGAATTCAACCTACTATCAGTTTCACAAGCGGCGTTGGGTATTTGCCCGCTCCACGCGAATTGGCATTGAGGAACCGTTTGGCAGCACCAGTGCCGCCATTTTTGCGGCCGGGGCCGTTGTTCCTACCACCACCCACTTCATCCCGCTGCCGGAACGCTTCCTTGCCGGAGGCAGCACCACGCACCGCGGCTTTGGCGTGAACCAGGCCGGACCGCGCGACCTCAGTACCGGCTTCCCGCTCGGTGGTGAGGCCCAGTTCATCAACAATCTGGAACTGCGCACGCCGCCTTTGCCGTTGCCCTTTGTCGGCAACAACCTCAGTGCCGTGGTGTTTCATGATATGGGCAACGTTTTTGCCACCCCGGCCGACATGGTGAACAATATTTACAAGTTCAGCCAAGCCAACCGGGCGTCTTGCCTGGCCACGGCCTCCACGGTCTGCAACTTCAGTTATATGTCCCAGGCCGTGGGTGGCGGGGTACGATATCGTACGCCCATTGGTCCAGTCAGCTTTGATTTAGGCTATAACCTGAATCCGCCGGCTTTCCCCCTGTCCGCGCCCACGCCGCAGCCTTCGCAAACGCTTCGGCGATTGAATTTCTTTTTCAATATTGGACAGACGTTTTAACCGGACCAGAGTTTTTGTACTTAGTGAATCGCGTATTAAAGAATTGCGTTTTAAAGAATCGCGTCTTAATGACCACTCGCATCTTCCATTTCGCGTTCGTCCTGCTGCTGGCCGCCTCTTGTTCCGCCCAGGTCGTCGACCGCATGGTGGCCGTGGTGAACAAGCGGGTCATCCTGCAAAGTGAATTGGACCAGGAAGTGCGCGTGCAGTTCATGATGGAGGGCGCTTCTTTGGACAAGCGCACGCCAGACGATACCCTGGCCGCGCTTGACCGCCTGATTGACCGCTCTTTGCTCGACCAGCAAATCCTGAGCACGGCCATGGTGGATCCCACGCCGGAAGAGTTGGCCGAACAAGTCAAAAATATTCGCTCCCAGTTTCCCGGCGCGGCCACGGACGAAGGCTGGCAGACGCTGCTGAATTCCTACCGTCTCACGCAGCAGGACATAGAAGACCACGTGATCGCCCAGGTCCGCATCCTGCGCTTTATTGATCTGCGTTTTCGCGGGCTGGTCCGCGTGGACAAAGCCGCCGTCGGCGCTTACTACCAGGAAAAGTTCCTTCCCGAGTTGCGCAAGCAGGGCCGTCAGGACCAGCCGCTTTCCGCCGTCTCCGGTGAAATTGAAAAACTTCTGGTGGACCAGAACATTAATGAAATGCTGAACAGTTGGCTGCAGGTGCTCCGCTCGCAGGCCCGCATTGAAAAGATGTCGGCTGCCGTTTCCGCCGCAGCCGCGGAAGCCAGCGGAGCCTCACAGTGAGCGCCGCGGACGCCGCACCGCCGGGGAAAAAAACAAAACGCCGCCGGCTTTGGCTGGCTGTCCTCGTCCTGCTCCTCGGTTCTTTCGCTGGCCTCACCATTTACCTGAACAGCGATTCGTTTCGTGAAACCGTTCGCACGCGCGTGGTCGCGGAACTTTCGCGGATGACCGGCGGCAAAGTTGAAATCCAGTCGTTCACCTGGCAGCTTTCGTCGCTGCGCTTCGTCGCCACCGGACTTACTATCCATGGCAGGGAGGCCGCAACCGAGCCTCCTTATTTCCATGCGGACCGCGTGACCGTGGAAATCCAGATTGTCTCGTTTCTCTCGCGCAGCGTTACTCTGAACAAGGTCGTCATTGACCGGCCCGTCGTCCACCTCATTACTTATCCTGACGGTTCCACCAACCAGCCTCCGCACGAAACGGCTGGTCCCGCCGTTCCCACGCCGGAAAAACGTCTGGTCGATCTCCAGGTCCGGCATATTGAGGTGAACAACGGTACGCTTCTTCTCAACGAAGAACAGGTTCCTTTCGAATTGGCTGGCGACCGCGCGTCCCTGGGCATGAGCTACTCGGCGGAAGAAAACGGTTATGACGCCAGGCTTGCCATGTCTTTGCTCTCCGCGCGCTATAGCAAGATGGGCCCGCAACACGGCGCGCTCGACCTGAACGTTCTGCTGCGCTCTTCTGAAACCGAAATCAAGTCTCTCAAGCTTTCCACGCCCAGTGGCACGCTTTCCGCGCGGGGAATGCTGCGCAACTACAACAATCCTGAATTACGTTTGCAGTTCACCGCAACGGCGGAGCTGCGTGAAGTGGCGCGTGAATCGCATCTCGCGGAACTCCGAGCCGGACGCGCCACGGCCAAAGGTGGTTTCAGCTACACGAACCGCCGTTATTCCGCGCAAGGCGATCTCTCTCTGCAAGGCGTGGAATGGTACACCCCGGACTTCCATTTCAATGACGCATCGGCGGACTCGCCGTTCTCTTTGACCATGGAGAAGCTTTCCTTCCCGAAAGCGACGGCAAAGATTCTAGGCGGAAGCGCTCAGGGTAATCTCGAAATCGCCAATTGGAACGCTGCCGTCAACAAGAAGCAGCCCCCAAAGGGAACGGCGACCATTGATGTTTCCGGACTGCAACTGGCCCAGGTGGCCGCGGCAGTTTCCACGCCGCACCTGCCGCTCGATAAGATCGATCTTGCCGGAAGAGTTTCCGGACAAATCAAGGGCGGCTGGACGGGAAGTCTCGAGAATGCGCTGGCGGAAATCCAACTTACCGTGGAAGCGCCTCCGAGTCCTGCGCCGCAGCAGGTTCCGGTCACTGCGCAGTTTCGCGCAACTTATCACGGCGATGCACGCACCCTGGACGTTGCCAACCTCACGCTGGCCACGCGTGCCATCCACGTAAACGCCAGCGGACAACTTGGATCGGAAACCGCGCAAGCTAAATTGGTCGCCACGTCAACCGATCTCCACGAAATCAAGCCGGCTCTTGCCGCACTGAGTCCGGGAACGCGTATCCCCATCTTGCTGGAAGGTCACGCGACTTTCAACGGCACCATCTCCGGCAGGCTGAATGCGCTCACCACGCGGGGCCGTCTTGAACTGGAAAATTTTGATACCGAGCTGGCGCCGCTCCAGCTTTCGGCGCTTGGCAACAGCGGGCATCGCCGCATCCACTGGGATTCTCTTTCCGCGGACGCGCTCTATTCTCCCGTCCTGATGAGTTTGCAGCATGGACTGCTGCGTCGCGGCAAAGCGTCTTTGAGTTTTTCCGCCACGGCAGCTCTGCATTCCGGCGTGCTCGATGAAAAAACCAGCCAGGTAAATTTCACTCTCCACTCGCAGGACGTAAATCTGGAGGGCATTCAAGGTCTCGCCGGACTCGACTATCCCGTCTCCGGCCTGGTCAATGCCGATCTCAGCGCCACCGGCACACCCGCCAATCTGCATGGCAGCGGTAGTGTCCAGATGACGAAGATCACCGCGTACGGCGAACCCTTCAAAAGTTTTCGTAGCCAGGTGCAGGTTGACGGCACGGAACTGCGGCTGACCAACATCGCGCTGGCCCACAACGGCGCCATCGTTACCGGGCAGTTGTCTTACGACTACAACAATCGTAATTTTCGTTTTGATCTCAAGGGCGACAACATTGAGCTGGCCAGCCTCCAGCGTTTTGAATTTCCGCGCTTCGTCATGGAAGGTACCGTCGGTTTCCATCTCAACGGTTCGGGCACGCAGGAAGCCCCGGTGATCAACGGCCAGGTTGACCTGCGCGACCTCAAGATCAACCACGAAACCGTGGGCAGCATGAGCATCACCGGAGAGACCAAGGGCTTTGACTTGGTCTTGCACGGACGCTCACGCTTTGAAAATGCGTCTCTCAATATTGATGGTAGCGTGCAACTGCGCAACGACTATCCGGCGCAAATGACTCTGGAATTCACGCATCTTGATTTTGATCCGCTCATCCGCGCGTATCTCCCCGGCTCGCTCACCGGACACTCTTCCATGGCCGGCTCCATCAGCTTGCGCGGCCCGTTGCGTCTTCCCCGTGATCTGGTTGTAACTGGCAATATCCCGCAGCTTTCGGCCAGCCTGGAAAACGTGAAGCTGCAAAATGATGGGCCCGTACGTTTCCATATGGAAAACGAAGAAGCCCATCTGGAGCAGTTTCATCTCGTCGGCGAAGGCACCGACATCTCCCTTACCGGAGGCATGCAGGTTGCCGGCGACCGTACGCTCGATCTGCGTACGCGCGGCCGTTTTGATCTCAAGTTGCTTCAAGGCATCAACCCGGACATTCTGGCCAGTGGTCCCGCGCTGATCACAGTGGACATTCACGGCAACGTGGCCCGTCCTCTACTCTCCGGGAAACTGGAATTGAAGGAAGCGGCGGTTTCGCTTGCTGATCTGCCCAACGGGTTGAGCCACATCAACGGCACTATGGTTTTCGCCCAGGACGGCGCTCATATCGAAAAGCTTACCGCGCGCAGCGGCGGCGGCGAACTGGATGTGAGAGGCTTCCTCGCCTATCGCAGCGGACTGTTCTTTGATCTCACCGCCACCAGCACTGACGTGCGTCTGCGCTACCCGCCCGGCGTCAGCGCTTCCGCCAACGCCCAGCTGCGCTATACCGGTTCCGCCAAAAGCTCGCAGCTCTCCGGAGACGTGGTGGTCACCCGCTTTGGCATGAATCCGCATTTTGATTTTGCTCTGTACCTGGCGCAGAGCAAAAAGGCTCCCGGACTCGCCACTCTGAATCCGTTTCTCGACAACCTGCGGCTTGACGTGCATATCACGTCCACGCCGGAACTCCGCCTGGAAACTTCGCTGGCCAAGCTTTCTGGTGATCTTGATTTGCATTTGCGCGGCACCGCAGCCCGTCCGTCATTGTTGGGTCGCGTCAACATCGCAGAAGGCGACATATTCTTCAACGGCACCAAATACCGCCTGGAGCGCGGTGATATTACTTTCTCCAACCCGGTGACGATCGAGCCCATCGTCAACATTGATATGTCAGCCCGCGTGCAGGATTACGACATCACCATCGGATTGCACGGTTCCGTCGCCAGCGGTAAGAACCTGAGCATGACGTACCGCTCTGATCCGCCGCTTTCTAACGCTGACATTATTTCTCTGCTAGCCTTCGGCCGCACGCGCGGTCAGGACGTCTACAACGCCTCGCAAGCCACTGGTTCCGGCACGCAGGCCACCAGCGACGCTGCTACGGCGTCCAACGCGATTCTTGGCCAGGCGCTGAACTCCACCGTGAGTGACCGTGTACAGCGCCTCTTTGGCGCCAGCCGCGTTAAGATCGATCCCCAGTTTATCGGCACCGGTAACAACCCCAGCGCGCGCGTGACCATTGAACAGACCATCAATAACAACGTCACTCTCACCTACGTCACCAGCCTCACGCAATCGGCTGAAACCGTCATCCAGGTGGAGTATGCTGTGGATAAGAACATCTCGATTGTCGCGGTGCGCGACCAGAACGGTGTGCTGGGTTTTGACGTTCACATCCGCCGCCGCGCCAAATAAAAAGCGGGCATGACTTCCATCGAAAACTCATCCGGACAAGTTTCCGTTCCCAATCCTGCCGAAGCTCATTTCACGGGAGCCCGCCTCGCCATGGTCGAAACCCAACTCCGCAAGCGCGGAATTTCAGACGCGCGCGTGCTCGCCGCCATGTCCAAAGTACCGCGCCACGAATTCGTGGACGAACGCCACCGCGCTGAAGCCTATGCCGATCATCCGGTGCCGATTGCCGAAGGCCAGACCGCTTCGCAGCCGTATATCATCGCCGCTATGTTGCAGGCGGCTGAAATCAAGCCAGAAGACCGCGTGCTGGAAATCGGCGCCGGCTCCGGATACCAGACTGCGCTACTCTCTGAACTCGCCGCACAGGTCTACGCCGTGGAACGCTACGCCACTCTCGCCGATCAGGCCAGCGCCAAACTTGCCGCCATGGGTTACTCCAACATCAACATCGTCGTCGCTGACGGGTCTTTGGGATTTCCAGATTCCGCTCCTTATCACGCGATCATCGTTTCCTGCGCCGCGCCGCGAGTTCCTCCTGCTCTGCTTGCCCAACTCGCTCCCAACGGACGTCTGGTCATCCCCATAGGCCAACTTGAAGAACAATCCCTACAACTTCTGCGCAAACTACCTGACGGCACCGCGTCCTCGCGCTTACTCGAAAGCTGCCGCTTCGTGCCGCTGATTGGAGAACAAGGATTCAAAAGCAGCACCTAGTAACTAGCCTTAGCCTTCCGTTCTTGGCTTCCAGTTTCCCTTAGGACATGCGCCTCCGCGTCCTCCTTTCTTCCGTGTTTCAAGGTTTCGAACTCCGATCGCTCGATCACCAGATCATCCGATCAGCCGATCGACTCAACTTCCGCTAAACTATCCAGTGGTTCTTTTCTCCAACATCAAAGTCACTCTGGAAATGATCAAGTGGGAGCACTCCATCTTTGCGCTCCCGTTTGCTCTCTGCGGAGCCATGCTGGCCGCCGGAGGCTGGCCCGCCGCGGCGCAGCTTGGCTGGATCGTCCTGTGCATGGTCTCGGCCCGTTCCGCCGCCATGGCTTTCAATCGCCTGGCAGACGCGCAGATTGACGCCGCCAATCCCCGTACTGCCACTCGCGCTATTCCCGCCGGCGTGTTGTCACAGAAATTTGTCGGTTTGTTCGTTCTGGTCTCTTGCGGATTGTTTGTCGTCAGCGCCGCGCAACTCAACCGGCTCACATTGTATCTTTCTCCGGTCGCGCTGGCCGTGATCCTTCTTTATTCCTATACCAAGCGATTTACTCGATGGTCCCACCTGGTGCTGGGCTTTGCTCTGGGCATCGCTCCCGCCGCTGCCTGGATCGCCGTTCGTGGCTCGCTCGATCCGCGCATCCTCATTCTCACCGCCGCTGTCACGTGTTGGGTCGGTGGGTTTGACGTCCTCTACGCTTGCCAGGACATTGATTTTGACCGCGCCAACGGCCTCAACTCCATCCCGCAATCTTTCGGCGTGCCGCGATCGCTAATGCTGGCCCGCATCTTGCACTTCATCATGCTGGGTCTGTTGGTTGCCTTGATCGTCCTATTCGGCTTAGGCAAGATCGCGCTCGTCGGCGTGGCCGCCGTTGCCATACTCCTTCTCTACGAACATTCGCTGGTCTCCGCCAACGACCTCAGCAAACTCAACGCGGCGTTCTTTACGATGAACGGAGTCATCGCAGTTGTTTTCTTTGTCTTCGTGGCCGCCGACCTGCTTTTAAAAAAATTCCACTAAAGCAATTACAGATTTCCCGCGTCCCACGTGCTGGTTTCGCCACCGCTACACGCTTCTGCGCAAGTTTTACCGCCCGGATCATTCTTACAAAGGTGGCGACCCCCACGGGGGTAGTGCCCATGGGGTTGCGCCCAAGGTTGCGCCGGACGATAGCTTTCGAATACTGTTAGCTTGCGATCCCGCACCCAAACACTTGTTTATGTTTCGTAGCCGCTTGCTTCCCGTCCGCATCTTTGTTCTGGGCCTGTGCCTGGGCCCTGCCTGCCGGTCTTTAAGCCAGAACTCGCAAACGCCCGCTATTGACGGGCTGCAAGGTCCGGCTCGCGTGGAAGGTGTGGTGGTCAACGCGCTCACCGGCAAGCCGGTGCCGCGCGCTCTGGTCCATCTATTGGGCGGCCAGAGCCATGCCATGCTCAGTGGACCGCAGGGCGAATTCACTTTTGAAAACGTGCCCACCGGAAGCATGAGTTTTCAGGTGCTAAAGCCCGGGTATATCCAGGAGGGAGCTTCCACCAACCACCCTGTCGCCGCCATTGCCGTCACTGCCGGCGTGAACAAGGCGGTGCTCAAACTGGTGCCGCAGGGAGTAATCACCGGCCTGGTCACGGACTCTGACGGTGAGCCCATGGAAGGCGTGCAGGTCATGGTTTCGCATGCCGAGATAATCTCCGGCCTCAGGCGCGTCATCCCCGCCGGACGCAATCAGCCCACGGACGAAGACGGCAACTTCCGCGTCGCCGGACTTGCTCCCGGCCGGTACTATCTTTCCGTGCGTCCTGGCAATGCCACACGCCGCCTTCTGGGTGCGCGTTCTGGTAAGCGTCGCATCGCGTATCCGGCGGTTGTTTATTATCCCGCAGCCACTGAAATGGATTCCGCCACGCCACTCGATCTCACCGCGGCCCAACACGTTACGGTGGAATTTGCGCTGAAGATGGTGCCCGCCTATAAGCTCTCCGGGACCGTGACCGGCGTGAGCGAATTCAAACAAGTGAACAGCCCCTGGCTCACGGACCGTGCCGGACAAGTGCTGGCGAGTGCCGACACTTTTGATCGCGGTACCGGCAACTTTGAATTTCAGTCTGTTCCCGCCGGCAACTACATGGTGCGCATCGGGGCTCAGCCCGAAGGCGGCCAGTTTACCTGGGCGCAGCGCACCGTCTCATTAAATGCGGATGTGGCGAACCTCAGGCTGGCCCTTGGCGCCGGAACGGAGATCCCCGTAGTAGTGCGCAATGAACTTTCTGTGGCGGCCAATGGAAAGGGGGGCTTTCCGGGGTTCGAAACCGGATCAGCGTCGCAAGCCGGTTGCGGACGCTTTCCGGTCACCGTGCAACTTCGTCCGGTCGACGTTGGCTCGGGACTTGGAAATAGCATCAGTCAGTCCAATGCAAATAGTTGTGAACCCAAAGTCCCGAGTGTTGCCCCCGGAAAGTATTTCGTTCAGGTCTTTTCCCTGGCCGGCGGATACGTGCAATCGTTGCGCAGCGGCGGAACCAATCTTCTGCGCGAAGAACTGGTGGTCCCCACGGAAGGCAGCGTTCCGCCGATTGAAGTCACCTTGCGCGACGACGGTGGTTCCGTGCGGATCCACGTGAATTCTGACCAGCCTGCCGCCCGATCGTGGGCCATCTTGATGCCGGAATTTGCGCCGCACCAACCTCCCGTGGTGCTGGACATTGCTCCTGGCAGTGAACGTGACTATGGCGGCCTGGCCCCCGGTGACTACAAAGTATTCGTGTTCGATTCCACTGACGGACTGGAATACGCGAACCCTGACGCGCTTTCCGAGTACGGATCCAAAGCCGCGCGGGTTTCCATATTGCCCAAAGGCCAGTCCAGCGTGAGCGCGGAGGTCATACACCGTGAGTAGCGTCCGCATCATCCTACGGTCCTTTATTTTTCTGTTTTCGATCGCTGCGATTTTTGCCCAACAGCCGGCTCCACCAGCGCCAGTCCCTGCTCCAGTGCTCGAACAAAGCGCCAAGCCCGCGGCCGCTACTTACCAGATCAGCGGGACGCTGGTTGATTCCACCAACAACCAGCCGTTGGCCCACGCGCGCGTGGCCATTGCTCCCGTCACGGACCGCGCCGAACTTACTACCGTGGTCACCACGGAAGACGGTCATTTTCTTTTTCGCCGCCTCGCCCCTGGCAAGTACACGCTCACGGCGCAGCGCCGCGGCTATCTCACGCAGTCCTTTGATCAGCATGACCAGTTCTCGTCTTCAATCGCCGTAGGTGAAGGCCACGAGTCGCGCGACCTGCTGTTTCGTCTTGCGCCGGAAGCGGTGATCTCCGGCAACGTAACGGACGAGCAAGGCGAAGCCGTTCCGGACGCGCAGGTCCTTTTGTTCCGCGTGGGCGGCAACGGGGAAGCCGGAGTCCATGTCTCTAGCCGCGCCAGCACGAATGATGAAGGCGCATTCCGGTTTGGCCATTTAGTGCCGGGAAAGTATCTGGTGGCCGTGTTCGCCAAGCCCTGGTACGCGCAGGGGACAATTGCTGGTGTAAGCGGGCATGCTACCCGCGTGGATGGCTCTACGGTAACCACTTTGTTCGGTGGGGCGCACCCCCAGGAATCCGCGGAAAACACGCCCTCGCCTTTGGACGTAGCCTATCTCATCACCTTTTATCCCGGCGCGACCGACGCTTCTGTCGCAACGCAGATCACTCTGGCCCGCGGCGAAAAATCTATTGCCGATATCAGCTTGCAGCCGGTTCCAGCCCTGCATCTTCGCGTCAAGATGGATGAGACCGGAGCCGCGCAGTACGCTCCGGCTCTGGAAATACACCTGTTTGATACCGCCGTTTTTGTTCCTGCTCAGACTACAGTCTCCACCAACGATGGCATGACTCTTTCCGGAATTGCGCCCGGGCATTACGCGGTCAAAGCCCGTGATCCCCGCAACGGCCAAACCACAATTGGCAGCGAGCGCGAGATTGACGTTTCCCAGAGTGGCGAACTTCCGGCCTCGCAAGGCCCGTTGCATGTGCCCGTGACTGCCACGCTGCAAGCCGATTCCGGATTGCCCGTACAAAATCAGATCAGCATCCAGTTACACAACAAGAGATCTGGCGAGAACGTTGTTGAACGCCTGAACCCCAAAGGCGAAGCCGAATTCACCGGTGTTCCGCCCGGAACGTATGAAATCTCCATCGGCGGCTCCACGGGTGCTTTTCTCAGCAGCATTGCATCGCTCCAGGCCAAGCCCGTGGGACGCACCCTGTCCATTCAGGGCCCTGCGCCGGTCAAGATTGCCTTGACGCTTTCCGCGGGCCAGGCCCGGATCACCGGCGTTGCTCTCAAGGAGGGTAAGCCTTTTGCCGGCGCAATGATTCTGCTGGTGCCCGCCGACGCCGGTCACAACCATGTGCTTTTCCGTCGCGACCAGAGCGACACTGACGGTGCCTTCACCCTGGCCAGCGTTGTGCCCGGCAAGTACACGCTGCTCGCGCTGGAAAACGGCTGGGACCTGGAATGGACGAAACCATCCGTGCTGAAACCCTTCCTGCCGCAAGGCGAAGCTGTTGCCGCCCAGGTAAACGGAAAATTGGAAATAAAGTTGAAGGTGCAGTAGCAAGCCCGCGCATTTTCGGGTTCTGCCATTTGGACAACTCTATTTTTTGATCTGCGTCTATCCGCGTAAATCTGCGGCAAACTTTCTTCTCGGGTAAACTAATCCTCCATGCGCGACCCGGTTGAACTGGAAATTTTCAAAAGCCTTTTCCATTCCATTGCGGAAGAGATGGGAGCGGCCCTGCGTCGCACCGCATTCTCACCCAACATAAAGGAACGCCGCGACTACTCCTGCGCGGTCTTCAGCGGCAACGGAGAAGTAGTGGCCATGGGCGATCACATGCCCGTGCATCTTGGGTCCATGCCTATGTCTGTACGTGCTGCCGTGGATACGCTCAAACTCGGTCCCGGTGACGTGGCCATCCTCAACGATCCGTTTTGCGGAGGCACACACCTGCCGGACATCACGCTCGTCGCGCCGGTCTTCATTGATGAAATTGACGAAGCCAGTGAAGTTTACGGAAACGACAGACCCGCCAAATCCGGCAGACCAGCCAAATCCGCCAAGGCCAAAAAGCCAGCCAGGAAAACTGCTAACGCAAAAAAATCTCCGCAGTTCTATGTGGCTTCACGCGCGCACCATGCGGACGTTGGCGGTATGTACGCCGGATCGATGGGCATCTGCCGCGAAATCTACCAGGAAGGCCTGCGTATTCCTCCCGTCAAGTTGATCGTCGGCGGTAAATTGCAAAATGATATTTTCCGTTTGCTGCTGAACAACGTCCGTACGCCGCAAGAGCGTGAAGGCGATTTGAACGCGCAAATCGCGTCGTGCCACACGGGAGCCACACGTCTGCGGGAGATCGCCCAGCGTTACGGATTGCCGCGCGTCCAACTTGTGATGGACGAGCTGCAGGACTACTCGGAAAAGCTCATGCGTTCATTCCTGAGTAACGTTCCGCACGGCCGCTATGAAGCCGAAGATTTTCTTGATGACGACGGCGCCGGATCCGGTCCCGTGCGTATTGCCGTGGCTCTCACGTTTGCTCCGGCGCCTGCCGGTAAGCCGCTGGTCACCGTGGATTTCACCGGCTCCGCGCCGCAAGTGGCCGGCAGTATCAATGCCGTGGACGCCATTGCCTTCTCCGCCTGCTTCTATGTTTTCCGTTGTCTGCTGCAAGAAGATGTTCCGGCGGCTGCGGGCTTGATGCGTCCTGTGCGCATGATCGCCCCGGAAGGCACGGTGGTGAACTCGCGTCCTCCCGCAGCGGTTGCCGGTGGCAACGTGGAAACTTCGCAGCGAATTGTTGACGTTCTTTTGCGCGCCTTGGCCCAGGCCATGCCGGACCGCGTGCCAGCCGGATCGTCGGGCACCATGAACAATCTCACCATTGGCGGTAAGGACGAACGCACGGGCGAAGCTTTTGCTTATTACGAAACCATCGCCGGAGGCATGGGTGCGCGTCCTGATCGGGCCGGCGTAAGCGGCGTGCACACCCACATGACCAACTCTCTGAACACGCCGGCGGAAGCCATGGAGTACGCGTATCCATTGCGCGTCACGCGTTACTCGCTTCTCCCGTTGAGCGGCGGCGCAGGAAAATTCCGCGGTGGTGATGGCATTGTCCGCGAGGTAGAGTTGCTCAGTGACGCGGAAGTGACTTTGCTTGCCGATCGCCGCACTCGCGGCCCATACGGCCTTGCCGGTGGCGCGGACGGCGCTCCTGGGCTTACCGAAGTAGTCCATCTCGATGGCCGGGTTGAGACCCTGCCCGGAAAAGTGAGCGTACGCCTGAAGAAAGGCGAACGTATTCGAATTGAATCCCCCGGTGGCGGCGGATGGGGATCAGCGTCTTAGCGATTCGCTTGCGAATCGCGTGGCTTTAGCGCAGAGAGCTTCATTTACTTAAGAACCGTCGTCTTCGCGTGCGCGAAGCGAACTAGATGTTCATCGCACAGCGATCAGCCTGACTTCAGATGAGCTTATTCTCATGAAGCTAACCACTAAGGTGACTTTAGTTTCATTGAAATTCGCCCTATAGGTCTTGTAGAGTGGCAGGTTGTCCCCCGGCTAGGAAGGTTCTTGCCCGATGAGCGCCCAGAGAATACTGGTTATCGAAGAAAGTACTGTCGCTGCGGCGCTGACCACCGCCTTGACGGAAGCAGGGCATAGCGTTACGGCGGTAGCGTCCGCCGCAAAAGGCGTTGAAGCTCTGGCATCCACGCCTGAGTACGATCTGATCATCGCTGGCCTATCCATGACCCAGGCTGACGGCGTCCATCTTCTGGACCGATGCAAGCAAGAACATCCTGACATTCCGGTGATCGTTTTGGCTGCGGCCAAAGACGCGCCGCAGGCGCTTACCGCCGTTCGTGAAGGCGCGTATGACTTTCTGGTGAAACCGCTGGACCATGATCCGCTGATTTTGGCGGTTTCGCGGGCGTTGGAACATCGCCGGCTCAAGCGCGAAAACCAAGCCTATCGCGTGTCGGCTGCGCAATCGTCCGGAGCGCAAGATCCCGAGCATCTGCGCCAGGTGATGACCAATCTGCAGCAATCCTACGATCTCACATTAGAGATTGCCGCTGACCTGCAAAATTTGAAAGACGCGGAAAGTGTGGCCCACGCTAAACGCGTAACCGCATTTACTATCGCCTTGTCGCGGGCCCTGGGTCTTTCGTCGGAAGACATCCGCGTGGTGGCGCGCGGCGCCATGTTGCATGACATCGGCATGATCGCCGTGCCGGACGCCATTATTCAAAAGCCCGGACCGCTTACTGCCACGGAAATGCGCATCCTGCGCGAACACTCTTTCCATGGCTACCAGGTATTGAAGAAAATTCCGTTTCTGTCAGAGGCCGCCGAGGTGGTTTACGCTCACGAAGAGCGTTATGACGGAACTGGCTTCCCGCGCGGACTGAAAGGCCAGGCCATCCCCATGGGTGCGCGCATTTTTTGTGTGGCGCACGCATTGGACGCTATTCTTACGGACCGTCCTTATCGTCAGGCCAAGTCTCTTCCGGAAGCCCGCGTGGAAATTGCCCAACTTGCGGGGAAGCAATTTGATCCCGCCGTGGTGCGCGTCTTCCTGGACATGCCGGATCGCGTCTGGGCCAATCTGCGTTCAGAGATTGAAAAGCAGGCGCAAGGCCTGCCTATCCCTTAACCCAGTTGTCTTCCGCCCGGACTTCCTATCTGCGTGCGGAGACGGAATCGAACAGAAAAAAGAAAGGCCGAAGTGAAGCCTCACCTCGGCCTTTTGCTATTTGAAAAGCTTTTCTTTACGGAGCCGGAGTCGGCGTAGGCTTGGCTGCCACAACTTCTCCGCCGTTGTTGTTGGTGTTGGCCGGATGCAACCGTACCAGGTTGGGGAAAACTGGCGTAACTTCAAAAGACATCTTGTCACGTGGAGAAACCAGCGGGACGGATTTGCCTTTCTGCATTTCCACGTGATCGTCCCACGGGTCCAGCTTGATGCGGCTGCCCAGCGGCAGCGCCGGGATCTGCGCGGTGTTTCTGGTTTCCAGTTCCGGCGCAACTTTCATGGCCGTCAAATGGATCAGGTTGCTGCGGGTCATGCGGCTGCCATAGTGCGGACTCACCAGCCAGGTAACGTCTTTTCTGCGGGTATCCAGCGCGCGCAGGAACAAGCCTGCGGTGTTGAGCTTGTCTTTGTAGGGCGACTTCTGCAACAGCTCCAGGCCTTTGGCATCGGCGTCGCGTTCTTCTTCGGCTTCTGCCGCCAGACCAAGCGACTGGAACACGCGCTCATCCGGGAACAGCATGCGATCGCTGAAACCGTATTTGGTATTGATGCGGTGACCCAGCGCGATGTGGCCCAGTTCCTGCGCCAGCACCATGGCCAGCGTGCCTTCGTCCGGCATCACATCCAGCAGGCCACGGCTGATCACAATGGTGTGTCCCACGGTAAAGGATTCCAGCGGCGTAGTCAGCAGCACGCGGCAGCGTACTTCTGGTTCAATGTTCAGATTGTTGGTGATCTCCAGATTGTTCACTACCGTCTGCAACACCTTGGAGACGTCTCCATCCGGCGCCAGAATGCCGGCGCGTTCCATGCGGTCAAGCACGTTGTCTTCCGCTTCGCGTTCCCACATGTGCTGGCTCTGGACGGGAGTAATTTCGTTGGCGCCACGGCCGCTTTCGTCCGTTACGTCGGAATCAACTTGCAGCGCCGTGAACTCTGACTGCTGACCAGAATGTTTCAGGTCATAGCCCCACAGGCGCGTCTGGCCCTTCATGGCCACTTTCTGGAACGTGCCGTACTGGGCGTCAGTCTCTTCGGTGTAGACGTACGCCGGCAGCCACTGGCCTTCCTTCATGTTCACGCGCCAGCTGTCAAAGTGGAAAAAGAATTTGGTTTCCGTGGTGGGACCGTAAGTGCCGTTGAACCGGACAATGTTGTAGTCCTGGTCTTCCACCCAGATGCGGCCCATGAAGAAGGGCGCCACGTTTTTCGATTTCGGCGTCACGTCAAACACCAGCGTGCGTACTTCGCCCAGGAACTGGCGGCGCAAGAAGGTCAGCTGGTAGTGCTCGTTGTCAAAATGATCGTTAAGAAAGATCATCTGCATAAAGCCCAGGTGCTTGTAGCGCACTCGGAAAAACATGTCCAGGCGGTCCGCCACGTGGTACATGAAGCCCGTCTGGTTCTTGTCTTTAAAGGCCTGGTTCTTGATGGGCGATTTGTCTGTTGGAGTGAGTTGCAGGCGGCCTAGAAAATATTTGTCGCTGCCCGGCACGGTAACAAAGTCCGGATCAGGCCGCAGGTGCTGGATGTAGGTTTCCACCAGCGGCGTGTATTTGGGCAGCGTCTTCACCAGTTGCGCTTCCTGCGCAAAGATGCGGTCCGTTACGGAGTTGGCTTGCGACGTCGGTTTAATCGAGGGCGGATTGGTGTCACTGGCCATTTCCTGGGCGGCGGCCACCAAACCCAAAGTAAAGAACAGAACGAGGGATCGAACTACAAAACGCATTGTTTTTCTCCAGCCGGGTACGGCTTGTTGTCTTGCTTGTTGTCTGGCCTGGCTTTAGTTAAAAAAGTCTTTTACCTAAACCGTCTTATTCAGACGGTTTTTTTCGAGTGTCTTGCCGGCGGGACTATTCCGCCAGCTCAAAAATAATGTGGACCTGCGCCACGGTGGCGTACGGCACACCGTCACGCAATGCAGGTTTGAAACGGATCTGCTGCGCTGCGCGCAGGGCGGATTCATCCAGTCCGTGTCCCAGTCCGCGGAGCACGTGTTGTACTTGCAGATCTCCGCCTGCGCCGAACAGCACTTGCAGAAGGACTTCACCTTCAATGCGCATGCGCCGGGCTTCGTCTGTGTACGCCGGACGAGGTTTGGACAAAATCTCCACCGGCTTGGTGTTGGGGCGGTCGTCAGTGCGGACGCGCGGACCATTCGTGGTGGCGCTTACCTGGCTGAAGCCTGCCTGGGACACCGTGCCTCTGCGCTGGCGATCACCCGTGCCACCTCCGGCCACGTCTCCAAAGCCTGAGCTTGCGACCGTGCCAGTAACGCCGCGATTACCGCCGGTACCGTTGCCGTTCCCGCCGCCGCTGGGCAAGCTGAACGAGCCCACGCTGGCCACCATGACCGGCGCTTTCTGTTGCGAGTTGCCGTGCACTCCGTTGGGATCGCCGAACCCGCCGGTCTGGACTTCCGCCGCGGGCTTCTTAATGGTTGCTGGCTCGTTGGTTCCCGCGAACGAATTCGCGACCAGTTCCTTCTTGGCTTCCACTGTCTTTGGCGCTTCCGGAGTGGCAAACGCGCCAGTGACTACTTTCTGTTCCAGCTTCGGCTTGGGAGTCTGCACCTTGGCCAGTTCTTCAAATTTCGGTTTTATCTCCAGCTTCGGCGGTTCAACCTTGGGCGCCGGCGGAGCAACAATTCTGGGTTTGTTCAGTACTTCCAAAACCTGGGGTGGAACCGTGAGCTTGGGCTCCGGCTTGATCACCGGCGCAACCGGCTTGGGCTCAAGATTGGGCACATACAACGGAATTGCTTCTGCGTGTTTCACGCTCACTGCCGGTGACGATGGAATCAGCGGCACCACTTTCAACAAAAAGATAATGAATAGGACGTGCAGGACCAGGCTTATTACTTTCCGGTCATTGCGGGCGCGGGGTAGCTCGTAATTAAAACGCGGGACAGCCACAGTCTTCTCCTTCTGGCCTTACAAATAGGAATGAACGAACACTTCATGTTTCTGGGGCTGCAACTGGGGGATAGTCGAAGGCCCGGAACCTTGGGAACTGTGTACAGAATCGCATTACCAGAGGGCGTAGTTAAGACACCGGAAGTACAGGGCCATGTATCGGAAGTACAAATGACTCTTGACCTGAAGTGCTGATAACTAAGGAGATGCACTCGAGGGTGTGCATATGTACCGGGGTGAGCGTGATCTCTTAAGACTGAAGAACTAGGAAGAACGAAGGGTCGCTGAACTCCAACTCCGCACTGCGCTTCTCCGTTTGCACCATCCACGTGTCAGTCCCTAGGCGAGCCCGACGCAACACGCGCTGGTGGAAGAATAATTTTTTGATGGGCGAGACAAGTTTCAGGACATGAGTTTACTCGTGCCGCAAATACGATTAAGAATTTGCAGGGACTTTAGTCCCGGAAAAAAATCTACTCGCCGGACTTACTTCGGCACTGGCGTCGGCGTGGGAGATGGTTTCTTCTTCTTGCCAAATTGCCCCAATATATCGCCCAGAGGATTCTGGTTTTGCGGTTGCGGTGTTGGCGTTGGTCCAGCGGTCTTGTTGTCCGCCGGTTTCTTTCCGCCCAAGGCGTCCAGTACGCCCTGCACGCCGCCTTTTTGTTGGCCGGGTTGTTGTCCTGACGCTGTGCCGTTCTGCCCCTTGCCGCCCAGCAGTTGCCCCAGTATCCCGCTGGTGAGTTGTCCAGGATCTTTGGAAGTAGGCAGCAAGTTTTGCAGTTTCATTTGCGCGATCTGTTGAACGTCCGGCGCGAATTGCAGGTGTTGAAAGTTTCCGGTAACGATCACCGGAAGCACCAGCTCGCCCTGGCTGTTGGCCAGCGCGGTGTTCATGAATCCGCCCACTTGCGATCCGCCTACCTGCTGGCTCATGGCTTTGTTCAGGACGGCCGTTACATGCATGTTTAGCGACTGGTCGGCTAGATTGACCAGCCCGGCGGCGGAGAGCGTGCCGCCATCCACCAGGGCCTTCAGGTTGTTGGTGGTCGCCACGCCGTTCTTCACGTCAAAATTACCAGAGAGCTGCAACAGGTTGGTAAAGCCTTGCGACGCGCCCTGCTGGCTGCCCAAAAACTTACCAACCGTGGCCAGTTCACGCATCAGGTCCACGTGCATGAGCTTGCCTTGGGTCAGGTTCATATCCACTTTGCCGTTCAAACTTCGCGCGATAGAGTCGGCAGACGTTGAACTGAAACTGGCATTTACATTGGACGCCAGCATTCCGTACAGCGTTTGCTTGATGGACGAAACGGATGACACCAGCTTGTTGGCGTCTACTTTGTCCGTCTTCAGATTCACCGTATACACCGGTTGCGTGGGACGAAGGTCCAGAGTGATGTTGCCCGTCTCTTTGCCGCCATAAACGTCGGCGGTGAGGGGGTTCAGCTTGATGAGCCCGCGATCCATGGCAACGTCCGTGTGCACGTTGTTCAACACCAGATCGTCGTAAGTCAACGTGCCAACGTTGAGCGTGCCGCTACCCGTCATTTTGTTGACTATGCTGGGACCATCAGCGGATGCCGGTCCGGTTTCCGCCGACGCATCCGGTACGATCCGCCAGAAATCTTTCGTGGAAGCATGCTTGGCCGGTGGCGGTGTAGCTGTGAGTTGCTGCAACTCAGCCACGTTGATCTTGTCCGCGGTCAGCGTGAACTTGACTTGCGGCTCGGCGAAATTCTTAAGGGTAAGCGATCCCGTGGCGTTCGTTCCTCCAACCGCGGCGGAAACTTTATCCAGCGCGATAGAGTTTTCGCTGAATGCGATGTCCGAGTTGTTGATCATCACCGGCTTGGTCAGCGAGGGAAGTTGTAACTTTGCTTCCTGGATTTTTCCGGACCCACTGAACGCCAGCGCGGACATATTTTTCGTCGGACCTTGCGCGTGAACGTCAAGGCTGAGAGCGCCGTCGCCACTGATACCGTCGAGAGCGGAAACGCCCGCCGCTTTGCCGATGTTCAAAAGCTCCGCAATGCGCGCGTTCGGAGCTTTCACTCCCGCGCTGATGATGCTGTTGTTGGTGGCGTATTGTGACAGCGCAAAATTCATGTTGACGTTCGTCGATCCCGTGGACGCCGCAAAATCGTTCGAGCGGATGGCGTCCGGCGTCATGGTCAACTCTATCGCGCTGATCTTCACCGGCTGCGGCAGTTCCTTGCCGCTGATGAACAGATCGCGTGCGGAAACGTGCCCATTAAGCACGGCTTTATCGAGCGGCCCACTCGCCTGGACGTTGGCGTCCACGCGTCCTTTCACTTCCATGCCTTCGCCAAAGGCCACGCCAAAGGCGGAAGCCAGCCGCGCCATTTCTTCAATCGACGCGTTACTGGCCGTCACTTTCAAGTCGGCTTGCGCCGGAGTCGGCTTCAGGTTCAGCGTCCCAGCCAGCGTGATGGGCGTTGGTCCCAGCTTAAGTTCGCCTTTGCGGACCAGTAGTTCTTCGTTCTTCAGATCGTCCGTAAGGTCGTAATCCAGCGCGATCGGGTAGCCGACGTTTACGTTGCGAATCCGCGTGTTCTCCATGCGCAGGTTGCCACTGGAAGCCAACTTGCCGTCAGCATTTTTGATCTTGGCGTCGCCGGAGATCAGCGCTTCCGTTCCGGCCAAAGCAGGCAAGTTCAGAAATTTCTGAACGCCGGAAATGGAGACCTGGTCCAGCTTCAATTGACCGTCAAAGCGCGTCTGCAACATGTCGGATTGAGAAATCGGCCCGGCATCGCCACTTAAAGAGAGGACCTGTTTGCCTTCGCCGGGCAGATGTACCTCGGCCTTTAGCGTGAACTGTTTGTCCGGAGCAAAGCCGCTGATCAGAAGATCAATGTGGTCGTACACTGCGCGCGATTCATGTTTTTGCAGGTCAGTGATGGCCACTTGGCCGTCACTGATTTCAAGATTGGCAAAGCTGAGTTGCGCCGACGATTTATCCGCAGGCTCTTTGGGCGAGGGCTTAGCAGAAGCCGATCCCAGGCTGGCAAAGTTCCATGTGCCTTGCGCATCTTTCACCAACTCAATCAGCGGACGGTCAAGATACAACGACTTGACCTTGACGTTTTTGCTGAGCAGGGGCCAGAACTCCACGCTTACGGAAAGCTTATGGACGTCAGCAAAAGGGTGCTCGGTCTTCAAGCGCGAGTCTTCTGAGATCACGGCGTTTTCCACCTTGAATGACGGCGGAAACAGACTGAGTCCCATGTTGCCCAGCGAGACCTGGCGGCCCAGCTTTTCCTGCAACTGCGCCACGATCTGGTCGTGATATTTGTTTACATCAATCAACTGCGGGACAATCAGCGCCGCAGCCACAAGAAGAACCAGCACAACCAGCAGGGCAATTCCCAGCTTCTTACGCACATGCGTACCCTCAATCCTTGACTCCAACTAGTTAGACTACCGTAAGCGCTGTACTGCTGCCTGCGATTCGCTCGATCATGCAGATCGTACGGAGGTAAAGCACTGAGTACGCGATGCTTGAATGCGTTGACGCAGTGATCTGGCCCCTGCTAAACTCTATGAATTCATAGGCACTTATCCCACCAAGAAGGTTTCCAACGTGCAAGGTTATACCCGTCGTCAATTGAAAGAAGACAAGCTGGCCACCACCACCAAAGACGCCGCCGCGTGGGCGGCAGGCCACAAGAATCCAGTTGTTTGGGGCATCGTGCTGGTCGTAATCGTTGTCCTGGGGACCGTTGGGTTCTTTACCTGGCGCAGCCAGCTCCTGGAAAAGGGCAACATTGACCTGGGCACGGCTTTGCGTGTTTACGGCCAGCCGTTGCGTCCAGCCAGCGCGCCCCCGGCTACAGACGGCACCGTCGGCTACGCTACCATTGCCGAGCGCTCCAAGGCTGCCCAAAAGGTATTCAAGGAAGTGGCGGGCAAGTATTCCATGGTTGGTCCGGGCCGCGTGGCACGCTATATGGAAGGCGTAAGCGCCATGCAGGCCGGCGACAACGCTGCTGCTGAACCCGCGCTCAAGACTGCTTCCGAATTTGGCGACAAAGACCTTTCCGCATTGGCCAAAGTCTCTCTCGCTCAGCTCTACCGTGCTACCAACCGCGCGGCGGAGGCATCCAAGGTTTACAAGGACCTGGAAGACCATCCAACGGACACGGTCCCCAAGGTCCGTGCGCAGTTGGACCGCGCGGAAATGTACGAAAAGTCAGCCCCTGATCAGGCGGCTGCGCTTTATCAGCTGATTCAGAAAGAGAACCCCAAGACCGCGGCGGCACAGATTGCCGCAGCTAAGTTGAACGGCGGTAAACAGCCGGGGGGAATGAACTTCTAACGCAGCTTTTTTGCAAGACAGCTTAGCTGTCAACCGCTGCAACACCGGTTTCGCGGTCAAGGCTGCAAGTCCTGGGCAACAGATTCTTCTCAGCCCGCTTCTATCTTGAAGCGGGAGTTGGTTTTCGGCCAAGAAAACCGTATCGGCCTGCCTTCAACTGTTCCAATCCGGAAGGCGGCAGGGCCCTGCTTACTTTGTGTCATAGTCCTTGAAAGGAGCACTTCCCCATGAAATCTTTTCTCGCAGGTTTAGGTATTGGTATTGGTGTGGGTTTGCTGTTCGCGCCACTGGCTGGCGAAGAGACCCGTGAAAGACTCGCCGAAAGCGCCGGTTCTGCTGCCGACGCCGCCGTGGATGCTACCCGCAAACTCGTGGTGGAAGGACGCAAGCGCGCCCGTAACGCGACTTCAGCCCTGCGCGGCGATGCAGAAGCTACGGGGACTGAAGGCTTGGGTAATTCGTAAGACGTGGTCGATTCGAACAATTTTCAGTTCGACAATCTCAACGTAGAGACGTGGCACTGCCACGTCTCCCGACGCAACGTCTAAAAAAGCCCGGCCCTCGATCCGCGCGAATCCGCGAAAATCCGCGGTAAGGGGAGCCTTGGGTCGCAATCCTTGACACCCCCTCCCGAACGCCGTTATTCTTAAAGACGTCCCCAGCGTACCTTTTCACCTGGCATTCAAGATTCTGGAGTAGCTCTATGTTTATAAAAATAAAGGATCTTGAGCTCCGGAATTTGGAATTTGATGAAAGCTTCGCCCCCGGTGTAATTGAGTTGGGCGAGGATCTGGAACAGAAGGTTCCTTTACAATCCAAAGGTCGCGCCGAGCTGATTCGCGAACATCGCGGCGGCAAGAACATTGTTGAGGACATCCGGCTGGTGGCCAAGTTGGCCACGGAAATTACTACCCACTGCGCCCGCTGCCTGGAGCCGGTGGAGAACCAGGTTTCTGAAGCTTTTGATTTGATCTACCGCCCGCTGGGTGTTGACGCTGCTGGTGACGAGTCTTCCATCAACGCCGCGGAAACCGAAATCGGGTACTATGAAGGCGACGGCCTTCTGCTGGAAGACGTGCTGAAAGAGCAGGTTTTGCTGGCGTTGCCGGTCAAGCAGGTGTGCAAGCCGAATTGCAAAGGGCTTTGCCCGCAATGCGGCACGAACTTGAATACCGGCAAATGTGATTGCGTGGCGCCCTTGGACGAACTGCGGTGGGCCGCGCTCAAAGACATCCGCGAAAAGCTCGAACGTTAAAGACGTTAAGCCCGTTAGGGACGCAAGGCGTCTCAACGCAGAAGAAACAAGAAACAAAGAATTCTCATGCGCCGTGGCCCTTGTTGGTCGCGCGCCAATGAAAGGTAACAAGTACCATGGCAAATCCTAAACGGCGGCATTCGCAACAGCGCACGTCCACCCGCCGCGCACATGACTTCCTCGTGGCCGCTTCGGTCTCCGAGTGTCCTAACTGCCACGAGCGCAAGCTGCCTCACCGCGTCTGTCCCAAGTGCGGCTACTACAAAGGCCGCGAAATAACGGCTGTAAAGGAAAAGAGCTAACGCACACTCCGTGGAAACCATAGTTGCCGTTGACGCAATGGGTTCTGACAGGGCCCCCAATCCAGAGATTGAAGGGGCCTTGCTGGCTGTGCGGCACTATCCCGGAGTTAAAGTTCTCCTGATAGGCCCAGAGGCCCAACTCAAGGCCGATCTGGCTGGCCATCCTTCCGCCGCGGGCGCCAACATTGAGATTGTGAATGCCACGCAGATCATCGGCATGCATGAGAAACCGGTGCAGGCGGTGCGCGGCAAGAAGGACTCCACCATGCACGTGGGCCTTCGCCTGGTCCGCGACAAATTAGCTGTCGGCTTTGTTACCGCCGGCAACACCGGCGCTGCCATGGCCACCGCCAAGATGGTGCTGGGCGCTCTGCCCGGAGTGGACCGTCCCGCGCTGGCCAGTGTGTTTCCCACGTCCAAGGGCAAGCCTTCCATGCTGATTGACGTGGGCGCCAACGTGGATTCCAAGCCGCAAAACTTGGCCCAGTTCGCCATTATGGGCGAAATTTATTTCCGCGCCATCTTCGGCGTTCCCAAGCCCAGCGTTGGTCTGCTCTCCATTGGCGAAGAAGAAACCAAAGGCAACGAGCTCACCCGCCAGGCCTTTACGCTCTTGAAAGAAATTCCGTTTAACTTCCTGGGCAACGTGGAAGGCCGCGACCTCTACAACGGCAGCGTGGACGTGATCGTTTGCGACGGTTTTGTCGGCAACGTGGCGCTGAAAATTTCTGAAGGACTGGTGGATGCCGTCCGCTTCCTGCTGAAAGAGTCGCTAAATTCCACCATCACTTCGCAGGTAGGCGCGTTGCTTTCGCGCAAAGCTTTCACCAATTTCGGGCGCCGCCTGGACTACTCCGAATACGGCGGCGCGCCGCTGCTGGGCATCAAGGGCGTGGCCATCGTGGGGCACGGAGCGTCTAACGCCAACGCCATCAAGAACGCCATCCGCGTGGCCAAGCAGTATCACGAGTCCGGCGTGAATCCCCGTATTGAGCAGGAACTCACCGCAGCCCGTGTGTGATCCGCGGCTGGTCGCAAGGAATAAAAACACATGAGTCTTTCCAACGTCGCTTTCCTGTTTCCCGGACAAGGTTCGCAAGCCGCCGGAATGGGAAAAGAGCTGGCCTCGCTCTATCCCGTCGCCCAAAAAACTTTTCAAGAAGCCGACGATGCTCTGGGCTTCAGCCTGTCACAGCTTTGCTTTGATGGTCCGGAAGAAAAGCTCCGCATGACGGAGATCACTCAGCCGGCGATTCTCACCGTAAGCGTGGTCGTGGCCCGCGTGCTGGCGGAAAAGGGAATTACTCCGCAATACGTTGCCGGACACAGCCTGGGCGAGTACTCCGCGCACGTCGTCGCCGGAACACTCGACTTCGCGGACGCCGTCCGCACCGTGCGCAATCGTGGCAAGTACATGCAGGAAGCCGTCCCCGCCGGACAAGGCGCCATGGCCGCGATTCTGGCCATGCCCATTGATCAACTTCTTCAAGTTTGTGCTGACGCCTCGCAAGGCGAAGTGGTTCAGCCGGCCAACGTGAACTCGCCCGACCAGATCGTGATTTCCGGCGCCACCGGAGCGGTAACCCGTGCGGCCGAACTGGCCAAGGAACGCGGCGCCAAGCGCGCCATCATGCTGGACGTAAGTGCTCCTTTCCACTGCGCCATGATGCAGCCGGCGCAAGACCGCCTGGCCAAAGACCTGGCCGCCCTCAAGTTCAATAACCCCAAAGTGCCGGTGGTCGCTAACATTGACGCCGAACCCAAGTCCACCGGCGACGCATCCCGTGACGCGCTCGTTCGGCAGGTGACTGGGACAGTCCAGTGGGTGGGCTGCGTGCAGAAATTGATTTCTCTCGGAGCGAAGACGTTTATTGAGGTGGGCGCGGGCAAAGTCCTTACCGGACTGATGCGCTCGATCGACCGCACACAGACAGCGATGAACGTGGGCGACGAGGCGACGTTGCAGAAAGCACTTGAACCGGGCGCGTAAGCGTTCGAGAGGCCGCAGTACGGATCAAGGTCACGACTCTTTCCGCCCTCCGGCCCCCTTTTCGCCGTTTAACCCCTGAAAACACCCTCCGGCCCCGGTATTCACCCGGCTACCTTATTTAGTACTGTTTTTGGCCTTGAGTCTTTATAATTCCCCGGCATTCGGACAGGGCCTCCCCGGCCCTCAAAAATCACAAAGAGACAAAAGAAGAGACAAAGGAGATCCAAATGAAGACGATTGCTAAGCTGATGGCCCTGTGCCTGCTCTGCGGAACCATGGCGTTTGCACAAGACGCCAAAAAAGGCGGAGACGACAAAAAGGGTGGCGACGCAAAGACCTCTGACACCGGTAAAAAAGGTGGCAAAAAGGGTGGCAAAAAGGGTGGCAAGAAAGCCGCTGCCAAGAAAGCCGCAGAACCCAAGGCTGACGACAAGGGCGGCAAGAAGTAACTACGCCCGATTCAACGGGAAGTCTCCCGATTTCCCGGTCTGTTCGCGTTCAGAACAAAATCAACTCCGCGCCTGATCTATCGCTTCAACAGTTTGTGAAGCAGGCGCGGAGACGTTTTTTGCCCCGCACTCCCACCACCTTTAGCGCGGGTGGCAGATTACTTTGTACGGCGACGTGGTAATGGTCCGCGATTTCTTTTCTATCCAAAGGTAGGCCGGCTCTGACCGGTCGTTCACTGTTACCACCACGATCACTCCGCTGGACGAAACCGATCCTTTGGATTCCGGTTCCTTGGCGCAATCCACGCGGAAGCTGTTGAGTACGCCTATGTCACTCGATGGTCCCCAATCCAGTGTGAACTGAGGAAGAGGATACTGGTTGTATTTCTCTGGATGTTGCTTCCAGTCCGGAGCGGCGTTATACAACGCGTAGGCCGTGTCAAAATCCTTTTGTTGCAGGGCCGCAAAAAAATCCGTGGCAATGCTCCACTGCCGCCAATGGCGGAATCTGCCGTTGGGCCAGAACCAGAAGGACAGAAAGACCAAGAGCAGCGTTCCGCCCACTCCGATGGAAATTTTCACGATCCGCCAGCGGCGTTCCGCCGGCCCCGGATCATATTCTGGTGCGTCCAGCAATCCCATGAGGATGTTTCCTTTGTATGGCGCGTTTGCGCACTGAAATAGACACCGAGAACATCAAAAACAGACAAGCCGCCTGCGGGCAACTGTGCGGGTCTTATTCTTACCCGATCTTATTCCTGCCCGTGGTTACTCTTGATCGATACAGCGGGCCCGGACCAACGGTGAATCGTGGGTCAGATAATAAAGGTCCCAGGGTGACGTGGTGATGGTGCCGTTTTTCTTTTCAATCCACAGCAACGTTGGCTCCGTGCGCTGGTTGACTTTTACCAATGCCACCACGCCACTGGCCGAAACGAATCCCTTCTTCGGTGGATCAATCACGCAGTCCACGTGGTGTGAAACCATGATGCCGAAGTCGCTGGCCGGTCCCCAATCCAGAGTGAACCGCGCCAGGGGATATTGATTGTATTTTTCCGGATGCTGTTTCCACTCCGGATCGGCGAAATATAGCCCGTAGGCTGTATCAAAATCCTTATTCTCCAGGGCGGAAAAGAATTTGTTGGCGGTGTTCCATTGCTGCCAGTGGCGGAACCGTCCGCTCGGCCAGAACCACAGGACCAGCAATGTAACGGCCAGCACCGCGCCGGCAATTGCCATCATCCAGCGGCGCCGCGCCGGTCGCGGATCATATTCATTTGCGTCCAACAGACCCATGGCCAGTGAATCCTCTTTAAAGAGTGCGTTTGAATAGAAGAGTAGACAGCACAAACATCACAACCGCGAACCCACTAAGATACAGCAGGTCGGGCCAGATTGCAGCCAGTCCCACGCCTTTCAACAACACGGCCTTGAAACCGTGGACGGAATAAGTAAAAGGATCAATAAAAGCGATCCATTGCAGCCATTTGGGAAACGCCTGCACGGGATAAATGGCTCCGCTGGGAAAATACAAAAGCGTATTCAGGATGCCGAAGATCGCGCGTGGGATCAGTGGATCGTTGACCCGCACCATCATGGTGAACATCATGCCGATGAACGCGAACGACGTGGACGCGATCAGCAGCAACAGCCAGAACAGATTCGCGGGCTGAAACGTGCTGCCCACGCCGGCAATGAGCGAGCCTATGATTGTTAAAACCACCCCCGCGCCCATGGCTTTCAACGCTCCGGCTACGTTCAAGCCGGCCACCAACTCTACCTTGGTGATGGGCGTAACCAGGTAGCCTTCGTGCACGCCGCGGGCTTTGTCGTCGATATAGACGATGCCGCCGCCGATCATCACGCTCACGAACATGGCCAGCGTAATGGAACCGGGCAGCAGGTATTTCATGTACTCGATATAAGGATAGAGCTCCACAACTTGCAACGCGACTTGTTGTACCACGCGCGGCTGGACGTCCGGCTGATTGAGCGCCGCAACCAGATCGCCCATGGTCTGCTCAAAAGTGGACGTCATGAAATTGTCGGTGTTGTCCAGCACCAGGCCGATCTTAGGACGCGCATGGGAATACACGTCACGCGAGAACTGCGGCGGGATCACCAAGCCGCCGTTCAGGTCGCCTTTGCGGACGTCGGCGACCATCAGCTTTTCGTCGGTATAAACAATCGTTTCAAAGGTGCGGGCGTTGCTTTGCACGGCGCGCAGCGACTCAATCACGCGCACGGACTGCGGTCCATGATCGTGGTCGCAGATGCCCAGCTTGGCGTCGCGGATCTTTCCGCCAAACGCATTACCCAGCACGATGAGCTGCACCAAAGGGAAGATCATGGCGGCCATCATCAATGCAGGCGACCGGAAGAACTTGCGGAGATCGCGCTCCACAATGGCCATCATGCGTTCGCTCTGGAAGTAGGCCATGCTTTATTTCCCCCACGCAACAGGCGATTGATACAGCGGCGCATCGGCGAGCTGGTCGCGAAGTTGGCGGCCGGTGTAGTGGACGAACACGTCGTCCAGCGTGGTGGTTTGCACGGTGAGTGACTTGATGGCCACGTTGGCCTTGACGGCTGTCTCCACCAGGTCGGTTGTGGTGCGTGAGCCGTCGTCCGTGATGATGCGATACATGTCCGCGGCTTCCGACTGCACGGAATTTACCACCGCCAATTTCGTGAGCGTCTGCTGCCAGTTTGCTGGAGGATTGAGAAACTGCACTTCTATCACGCTCGATCCCGGAATGCTGGCTTTAAGCGCGCGCGGCGTATCCAACGCCACCAGCTTGCCGTGATCGACGATGGCGATGCGGTCGCACAGGCGATCGGCTTCGTCCATGTAGTGCGTGGTGATCAGAACGGTGAGGTTGCGCTTCTGCTTGATGGCCCCAATCATTTCCCACACGGCGACGCGCGAGACGGGATCGAGCCCCGTGGTTGGTTCGTCCAGAAAAAAGATTCGTGGACGGTGCACCAGCCCGCGCGCTATTTCTAGCCGGCGCCGCATGCCGCCAGAAAGGTTCTTTGCCGGAGCGTCACGCCACTGTGTCAGGTCGACCAACTCGAGCAGTTCGTCAATCGATTGGTTCCGGTCCGCCGCTGAAATTCCGTACAACTTGGAATAAATGCTCAGATTTTCCCAAACGGTCAGGTCGCCGTCACTGGTCATGGCCTGCGGAATCACGCCAATGGAGCGCCGCGCCTTGTCAGGATCTTTGCGGACATCAAAGCCTTCCACAAACGCCGAGCCGGCGGTGATTTCCAGCAACGTGGTCATCATGCGGATGAGCGTTGATTTGCCCGCGCCGTTGGGGCCAAGCAGTCCAAAGATCTCGCCTTCCGCCACGTCGAAGGAGACGCCGTCAACGGCCGTGAAGTCGCCATAGCGTTTGACAATGTCAATCACCTGGATGGCCTTCGCATTGGCGGACGTTGCGGCGGCGGGAGCGTTGCTCTGAGCCATTACGAGCCGCCTATTTTTGATTTAGGCACCAGGACTTCCGCGGTCATCCCGGGGACCAGGTTCTTTTTTGTGTTGTCCACGGAGAGTTTGAGCGCGATGGTTTTGATGTCACGCTTGCGGCGGTTCACGTCACGTTGCGTGGCAAAGTCGGCTTCCGGAGCTTTGAAAATCACTTTGCCCGAAACGACGTCGCCGGAAGGCAAGCGCACCTTGAGCTGGTCACCCAGCGCGATGTTCACGGACTCTGTCTCCGGAATCGCTGCGCGAACCCAAGTGTCACTCAAGTCCGTGATGATTACGATGGGCTGGCCCAGGTTCACAACTTCGCCTTCACGTGCGGCGCGTATGGTCACAATGCCGGCCACTGGCGCGATCACTTTTGTGTATCCCAGGCGCGCTTCTGATGCTTCCAGTTGCGCTTGCGCATTCAGTTGTTGCGCGCGCGTAGAGGCCACGGTACTGGTTGCCGCGCTGGCTTGATGGGTACGCGCTCGCGCCGTTTCCAGGTCAGCTTTCGCCGCGTTCACCTGATCTTCCGCTGCGCGAACGAATGCCTGCTGCGCTTTGAGTTGCGACTGAGCGTCGTCCGCTTGCTGTTGCGGAGCTACGCCCTGTGCGGCAAGCTGGACGGATCGTTTAGTGTCCGATTCGATCCGTTGCAGATCTGCTTGCGCCTGTACGAGTGAAGCCTGCGCCGCGCGCAACCGCGCTTGCGCGTTCACGACACCGCTGGAAGTTTCTCCTTCAGTCTGCTCCTGCGTCGCGCGCGTCTGCGCTACCTGGTGCCGCAAGCTGGCCAGCAATGCTTGCGCCGCCTGGCGATCGGCGGTGAGTTCCTGCGCGTCAAGCACGGCGATGGTCTGTCCGGCTTTTACCTCGGTGCCTTCATCCACGGCCAGGCGTTCGATGCGTCCGGCAATCTTGGGGCTGACCACGATCTGGTTGGCGTCCACCGTGCCCACGAGCACCAGGTCATCGCTATGGTCGGCGGAAAAGTAGTAATACACGGCAGCAATGGCCAGCAGCACGCCCAGGATGATGAAGAATTTATTCCGCGCGCTCACTTAGGATTTGCCTTTCTGATTTACTGCATCGTCCGTCGCGAACAACGCCGACGAGACAAAATCCAGCACCGCGGCGCGCCGTTCGGCAATGCGTTCGGGTGACGTCGGATCGCCAGTCCGCATGATTTGCTGCGCCGGAATGGTGATGAAGTAAAAAATGATGGTCCCCAGGACCGAAGTGATGGATTGCACCGGATCTACCTTGCGGAAGGCGCCGGAGCGTATGCCGTCGCGGACCAGCTCTTCCAGTTTCTGGTACAGCGGTTTGCCGTAATGTTCCAGAATGCGGTTAGCCACGGGAGAGAGCGTGCGTCCGGCATTGCGCATAAACTCGCGCTGGACCAAACGTGGATAGACAGGCTGGCTCGCAATGTAATCAAAGTGCGTCTGCACATACAGCAACAGCTTTTCCCGCGGCGCCATGTCCGTACGGTTCAAAATGGACATCACCCGTTCATGCAGTCCGGAAAATACCTGTTCCAGCGCGGCGGCGTAGAGACCTTCTTTGTCCTTGAAGTAGTAATAGATGAGCGCTTTATTTACGCCGGCGCGGCGGGCAATCTCGTCCGTGCGTGCGCCGGAGTCGCCTTCCTGAGCAAACTCTTCCAGGGCGGCGCTTAGGATGGCGGCACGGGTCTTTTCCGGTTCGCCACGTGAGCCGGAACGGCGCGATTTCGCGAGAACAGGCATTGAATTAACCGTCCGTTTAATTATGCGGCAAGGGAGGCGCTCTTGCAAACTCGAAAAAGTGTCGTATTGAGATCTGTCATGCTGAGCGCAGCTTGAGCGAGCCTGGCGACGCGAAAGCGGAGTCGAAGCATCCCGAAAGTGTTTGGATCCACCAGAAAGCATCAGGGAGTTTTCACCAAACACTCTTTCTCCTCGGGTATTGCGCCGGAACAATCGTGAGAACACCGTGAAGCTGGATGGTCTCGCACACATTCCCGGGATCCTTCGACTGCGTGCCGCAGCTTGCGCCAGCGTCACTGCGCTCAGGATGACAGAGCTTGTGGGTATCGTGAGTGGTCGAAAAAGTTATAGAACCGTGAAGATGCGCCCTCGCCTTCGAACGGCGCTCCCGCAGGCCATCCACTCAATTTGCTAAAATGGCTGGTTTGCCTTTCGTATCTCGGCATACTTAGGAACCTATGTCTGAAACCATGCTTGCCGTAGTAAAACCGGAGGCCGCGCCGGGAGCCGACGTCCGCCAGATGCCCATACCTAAGTTCGGGCCGGACGAGGTGCTCGTAAAAGTAAAAGTGGCCTCGGTCTGCGGCACAGACCTGCACATATACAACTGGGACCAGTGGGCCCAGAACCGCATCAAGCCGCCGCTCATCCCCGGGCATGAATTCTGCGGACACGTGCAAGCCATCGGCAAAAATGTTACGGCGGTAAAGGAAGGCGACTTCGTCTCCGCGGAGATGCATGTGGCTTGCGGCAAGTGCTACCAGTGCCGCACCGGAGAAGCCCACATCTGCCAGCACGTAAAAATCATTGGCGTGGACACCAACGGCGCCTTCGCCGAATACGTGGTTATCCCTGAATCGAACATCTGGAAAATCGATCCGGCCGTCCCCGCCGACTACGCCAGCGTGCTTGATCCGCTGGGCAACGCCGTACACACAACGCTTGCGGGCGAAATTGCCGCCAAGACGGTGGCCATCATCGGCTGCGGACCCATCGGCCTTTTCTGCATTGCCGTGGCACGCGCCTGCGGAGCCAGCGAAGTGTTCGCGCTCGAAGTCAACGACCATCGCCGCAAACTCGCCGAGAAGATGAAAGCCGACCACGTTTTGAATCCCACCAAGGACAACGTCTACGAATACGTCTTGAACGCGACCGGCGGTACCGGCGTTGACGTGATTCTGGAAATGTCCGGACACCCGGACGCGATCCGCCTGGGCTTCAAAATCCTGCGGCTCGGCGGCCGCGCTTCGCTGCTGGGGATTCCCAGCAAGCCCATGGAACTCAACCTGGCCAATGACATCATCTTTAAAGGCGCACACGTGCAAGGCATTAACGGACGCTTGATGTACAAGACCTGGTTCCAGATGAACGCCTTGCTCAAAGCACACAAACTGGACCTGGACCCGGTGATCACCGACCGCATGCCCATGGCCGACTTCAGCAAAGGCATGGACCGCCTCCGCACCGGCGAAGCCAGTAAGATTTTGTTGTATCCGAATGGAATGAAGTAGAGTTAGCCGCAGATTTGCGCGGATGTTCGCAGATCAAGAGCTAACCGCGAATCAAATCAAACAAACGCGAACCACAAGAAGACTCTTGAAATTCGTATTCATTCGCGTGAATTCGCGGCAAGTTTTAATCTGCGTTGATCTGCGTTAATCAGCGGCAAAAAGGTTTTCTTCAGGAGTCCGACCAATGCCTGCCATCACAAACCGTCCCCAGCTTTCCTACCTGACCGACCAGATGAACGAGCTCAAACAGAAGGGCACGCACTTTGCCCTGCGCGTGCTTGAGGACGAAGCCGCGCCGGAGTGCACGTTTGACGGCAAGCGGGTCATCAACATCGCGTCGAATAACTATCTGGGCTTGACCACCCATCCCAAGCTGCGTGCGGCGGCGCTGGAGGCGATAGAGAAATACGGCGTTGGGTCAGGCGCGGTGCGTACCGTGGCCGGTACCATGCGCATCCACATGGAGTTGGAAGAAAAGATCGCGCGCTTCAAAGGGACGGAAGCTTGCGTGGTGTTTCAGTCCGGCTTTGCCGCGAATGCTGGAACGGTTTCGGCCATCCTGGGCAAAGACGACTTTATTATTTCTGACGCGCTGAACCACGCCAGCATCATTGACGGTGCTCGGCTTTCCCGAGCGCAGATTAAAGTTTTCCGCCACAAAGACGTCACGCACGCCGAAGATCTGCTGAAGGAAATCCAGGGCCAGCCCGGCCATAAGCTGATCATCACCGACGGCGTGTTCTCCATGGACGGCGACATCGGCGCACTGCCCGGTCTGTGCGACCTGGCGGAAAAATACGGCGCCATCATGATGGTGGACGACGCGCACGCCTCCGGCGTGCTGGGCCGCAACGGCCGCGGCAGCATCGATCATTTTGGCGTCCACGGCCGCGTGGACATACAGGTGGGCACGCTTTCCAAGGCGATTGGCGCCATCGGCGGTTACGTGTGCGGATCAAAAGACCTGATTGATTTTCTCTATCACCGCGCGCGGCCGTTTTTGTTTTCAACTTCGCACCCGCCGTCCGTGGCCGCCACGTGCATCGCCGCGTTTGATGTGCTGGAACAAGAACCAGAATTGATGGACAAGCTGTGGGCCAACACGCGTTTCTTCAAGAAAGAGCTGGGACTGCTGGGCTTCAACATCGGAGGCGGCAACACTCCGGCCAGCGAGACGCCGATTACGCCGATCATTGTCGGCGATGGCAAACTGGCCATGGACTTCAGTCGCGAATTGTTCAAGGAAGGCCTGTTCGTTACCGGTATCGCATTCCCCACGGTGCCGGAAGGCAAGGCGCGCTTGCGGACCATCATGTCCGCAAATCATACGCAAGATCAGATGACCCGTGCGCTGGAAATATTGAAGAAGGTGGGCAAGCGAATGGGGATTGTTAGCTGATTTTCGCCGCTGATTTGCGCAGATGAACGCAGATTTGAGCCGCGAATTTTCGCGAATCGCGAATTTACGCGAATAAAGATGCGACGGCTGTTTTTTTGAAATCCCGAAGCGTGGCGAGGGGTCCATATCGTTACAAGCGATTTGTTTCAGGAAACAAAAGTCACAATTGATTTGTCATTCCGAGCCGCGAAGCAAGCGAAGAATCTGCTTTACTTCACCTGAAAACGCAAAGCAGATTCCTCGGCCTTCGGCCTCGGAATGACAATTCATTTAGAGCCTTCAGGGTATAGGGATCCCTCGCTCCGCTCGGGGCTTCAGAAAAAGGTCCGCTCGGGACTTCGAAACAAACTAAGCTCTAAACTTCACTTCGCCACCTACCACGGTCGCCACAGCGCGTCCCTGCATTTGCCAGCCATCGAACGGAGAATTCTTTGACTTGGAGTGCGAATCTTTGGCGTGGCAGGTCCATTTTTTCGCCGCGTCAAAGACCGTGACGTCAGCGTACGCGCCGCGGGCAAGCGTGCCGCGGCCTGCCAGTCCCATTACTTTTGCGGGATTGGTCGAGAGCAATTCGACAATCCGCCGCAGCGGAATCTTGTGCTTCACGCCGAGAATCGAAATGCACAGGCCGAGCGCGGTCTCGAGTCCGGTGATGCCGAAAGGTGCGTGGTCAAACTCACGGTTCTTTTCGTCAAAGGAATGCGGCGCGTGGTCGGTGGCGATGCAGTCAATCGCGCCATCGGCCAGGCCGACCAGCAAAGATTCACGGTCGGCACGGGAGCGCAGCGGCGGATTCATCTTGAAATTGGTGTCGTAGTCGCCCACGTTTTCATCGATCAGGGCAAAGTGGTGAGGAGTGACCTCGCAGGTCACGTTCAAATGATTGTGCTTGCCCTTGCGTACGGCCTTGAGCGCCGCAGCGGTGGAAAGA